>CESU01107538.1_pt1 | contig 23735 bp, 15 predicted proteins | sample 531141 | NCBI WGS metagenome assembly CESU01 (sample SAMEA2621401, study PRJEB7988) | marine metagenome | isolation source: saline water (ENVO:00002010), including
CCGAATAACTATCGTTTAGACTGATCCCTAGAGTTTCATATGAACAAATGTCATACTGATTTTCTAAATTTATTATAGGATTAGGTGATTCGATAATCGTTATTTCTTCGGAGTTCACACATCCTGTAAATGAATCTTGCGCTATTACTTCATAAACTCCTTCCTCAGAAAGGTAAAATGAACTTGACTCCACTCCTGCAGGAAAAAAGAGGATAGAATTAATTGCCTGAGGTACGATTAACACTGAATCAAATTCGCAGTATTCCGCGATCGCAGGCATATTTATATCCGGAATATTATTTTCCAACAAAGAAAAGACCACGCGCTTAGCGCATACTCCATCTGTTACTTCCACCCAATGATTCCCTATTTCTGAATAAAAACTTGAATTAGTATCACTCACTCCATTGGACCATTCTATATCATATAAAGGATTATAAACCGCAGTAAATTCGGCTTCCTCTCCTGGACATATGCCAATATCATCTACCTCATCGATATTCAACGAAATAACTTCCACCAAAATCGTGTCAGAAAACTGTTCTCCACATTTATCATATTCCACAATGTACTCGGTAGTAACAGAAGGATTTACCATAGGAGTAGCAGAATTTACATCGGTAATATTAGTTGAAGGTGACCACTCTATATTCTCGGCTGTGAGTGAATTAATCTCCAACTGAATCTCTTCACCTTCACAAATTATTTCTGTTTCTAGTGGGTTTAAGTATGAAACTTCAATCAAACAAACGCTATGTTCATTGTCATAAAAACCAGTAGCTCCCGTAAATCCCCAATAAACCTCCGTCTCTCCTAAAAAAACATCATTTACTAGATCAATATTCGCAGACAACCTAAGGTTACAATCCATGTATGCGCTTACCTCTTGGATGACTGGATTCCATACTAACCTTAAAGAAATAGATTGTCCATTTTCGGCGTTAGCTCCTCCTGGGAATATAGCCACCGGGCCAGCTATGTTATTGGACGTATTATGATTAGTATCTCCATTCTGAAGCATGGCTAAGTGATCGGTAGCTATGTCTCCATTAAAATCAAAAGAGTCATTATTAAATGTGTCGAACTCTAAACCAAAGGAAGGACTAATTCCTCCAAACCCTAAAAACTGACCGTTAATACCTAATGCGTCAATCCCTTCCGCCTGCATTCCTAAAAGGCATCCGTCAGCACCTTCTCCATCTGTAGTTCCCAAATTCATCTCTACCTCTAAAGAAAAATACCTAGTTAAGTCGAGCTGCTCAGTATACCAAACAGCACCCGTTTGATATTGTTGATTAGGAGTGATCTGATAACAATCTCCTCCCAAATTAGATGCATCTCCTACTATATTAGCAGTCTGAGCATTGGCGCGTTGCAAGGCAAAACTTACTAAAATTAATATGATGATTCTTAACTTCTTCATTTTCTAGAATGCACAAATCTCGTTTTTAGTTTCTGTTACAAAAGTAAACTTCTTTCAAATTATTAAGCAAGTTATTGAACAAACCCCACAACAAAGATTAAAGCTATTTGAAAAGCTTATTCATATAAATACTTATCAAACAACGAGCGAAAAAAAATTAGACAAAACATTCTTTTTATTTGACTTTTATTTTTCTCTGTAAATGTTACTAATTAGTTAATAAACTAAAAGACAATACCGCTCTAAGAAAAGGTCAGAATTTACCTTTGCAACGCAACAAAACACAACCATGAAATTTTTTATAGACACAGCTAACCTGAACCAAATAAAGGAAGCAGAAGATTTAGGCGTATTAGATGGAGTTACAACGAACCCTTCTCTAATGGCCAAAGAAGGAATAACAGGCAGAGAGAACATATTAAAGCATTACGTAGACATCTGTAATATAGTAGATGGACCAGTAAGCGCAGAGGTAATTTCTACAGATTTTGAGGGAATGGTTCGAGAAGGTGAAGAATTAGCCAAGCTTCACGAAAACATTGTAGTTAAAGTTCCTATGATTAGAGATGGAATTAAAGCTATTAAGTATTTCTCAGGAAAAGGAATAAAGACTAATTGTACTCTTGTATTTAGTGCTGGTCAAGCGCTCTTAGCCGCTAAAGCTGGAGCTTCTATGGTTTCTCCATTTATTGGTAGACTGGATGACATTTCTACTGATGGTTTAGAGTTAATTATGAAAATTAGAGATATTTATGATAATTATGGTTTCGAAACAGAGATTTTAGCTGCTTCTGTTAGACATACGATGCATATTATAAACTGCGCAGAAATAGGAGCAGATATTATGACAGGACCTTTAAGTTCTATCTTAGGATTATTAAAGCACCCTCTTACAGATTCTGGGTTAGCTACTTTCTTAGCCGATTATGCTAAAGGAAATAATTAAGTAACTCTCCGATATTGAAGTATCTTTAAGTCATGCTTTTACAAATACATCCTGTAAATCCGGATCCTAGAAAAGTTAAACAAGTAATAGAATGCTTGAATGATGGAGGCGTTATAGTCTACCCAACAGATACTGTATACAGTTTTGGATGCAGTTTGCAAAAGCATAAAGCTTTTGAACGTATAGCTAGACTGAAGGGAATTAAGCCCGAAAAAGCTCATTTCTCTCTTGTATGCTATGACCTTTCTCATTTAAGCGCGTTTTCCAAAGCTGTAGATAATAGAACATATAAAATGATGCGTAAGGCCTTTCCCGGGCCTTACACATTTATTCTAAACGCCAGTACTAATGTTCCTAAAATATTCAAGGCCAAGAAAAAAACAATAGGCATAAGGATTCCTGACAACAATATCGCTCGCACTCTAGTAAAAGAATTGGGCTCTCCACTTATAGCCAGTTCTGTTCATGATGAAGATGAAATCATAGAATACACGACCGACCCAGAGCTAATTCATGAAAAGTATGAAAAGCGAGTTGATATAGTTATAGACGGTGGCTATGGAAATAACGAAGCATCGACTGTTTACGATTGTACTGGTCAAGACCCCGAACTTATTAGAGAAGGTATAGGGAATATAGATATTTTCTAAGTACTTTCCTCTTAGTTTTCAAACAATGGTCGCCTTACAAAAAAACCCAATAAATCACTATAAATAAGTAAATTAAACTCATTTAAAGCGCTAATTACAAGCATAAAAAAAGGGCTTCCGTGGAGAACCCCTTTCTAATAAACCTGCAAGGAAAATTTGAAACCGACACAGTCATGAAACTGTGCCTACTTAAAAGACGTGCAATGTTTAATGGGGTTGCCTCTTGGAAAATATATTTTTTCTGTGACCGAGAATCTTAGTTTTATTTAGACCTTCGCCGTATGGATAAATCCGAAATTTTAGCCGCGATAAACGCTGGAAATAAAAACACCCTTATGGAAGCCTTAGGAATTGAATTCACAGATGCCTATGAGGGGTATGTAGAAGCAAAAATGCCCGTAGATTACAGAACCTACCAACCCATGGGATTGTTGCACGGAGGAGCTACCGCAGCCTTAGCGGAAACTTTAGGCAGCGTAGGTTCGCACATGCTGATAGATAGAGAAAAAGAAGCCACCGTGGGAATTGAAATAAACGCCAACCATATAAAAGGTGTTAAATCTGGCTGGGTCACAGGAAAAGCTGAAATTCAGCACAAAGGAAGAAAACTGCACGTTTGGAATATAGATGTATATGATGAGCACGAAAATAAAATAGCTGTGTGCCGATTGACAAATATGATTATCCAAAAAAAGTAATTCCACTTGAAAGAACTACTCCTTAAAACATTCTCTTTCCTCTTAGATTTAGGTTTTACAACCGAACTCACAAAAAAAGGAAAAGAGCAGTTTCTCACTTTCTCTAAAGAATATGCTGAACTGCAAGTCTCGTGGACTTCTGAAAAAGAAAAACCATCTATCAATTATTCAGATGATTTACACCTCTTCGGAATCCTTGACTGCGAAAAAGAAATTAGATCCAAACATAAAGACCTTCCTGAAAAACAGCAGGAACTCCTAGCTTGGATTTTTTCGGTGATGCCATTAAAAGAATTTTTAGAACTATTCGCAAAGAAAATAAAATCTACATATGAATGATGAGCCTATTATATTAGATGAATTCGCGGTTATTTATTCCCTACCCAATTCTTATGACTTTTACCTGCACAGCCCTGCTATCGGAGAAGATCTGTTTCATATTACCGATTTTATTGGAAATGATTTTTCTCTTACAGGAAAAACAGAGAAAATAGAACTTGAAGAAATTGACTCTGTAGAACTCCACTTTAAAGAAGAGATGACAGAAACCACCTTTGAGCAATATTCCGATGCTTTTATAGCCGCGTTCGGAAAACTTAGCTCTGGGGAGTTAGAAAAGGTTGTCCTATCCAGAATTAAGAAAATTTCTTTTAACACCAAGGAGATTTTAAATTACCTCTTCTATCTTAAGGCGTCAAATACCAATGCCTTTACCTACCTCATTACATCCCCACAAACAGGCACCTGGGTGGGCGCAACTCCAGAAAAACTCATTCAGGGAACTGCTGGAGCATTTCAAACAATGGCCTTGGCTGGAACACAACCTCACGACGCGCTAAATAAACCTCGCTGGTCATCAAAGGAAATTCAAGAGCACGAAATAGTAGCGAACGAGATAGAGGATGTTATGAAGAAAAAAACTTCTGACTACAGCCGAAAGGAACGTCAAAACCATAAATCTGGCTCGGTCGTTCACCTGAAAACCGAATTTACCTTTGCTACAGGAGATGTAAACGCTTTTATCTCCACGCTTCACCCCACATCGGCTACAGCAGGTAAACCTAAAGATTTAGCGGTGAATCACATCAAAGAATCGGAAAGCCACAAGCGAGAACTTTATACCGGTTACCTCGGTTTTAAACGAGAACAAGAATCACACTACTTCGTGAACCTCAGATGCATGCAGGTGCACAAGGAAACTGCCTCACTTTATTTAGGCGGAGGCATCACGAAAGAATCAATTCTAGAAGAGGAATGGGCAGAAACAGAAGATAAAGCCAAAAGTCTCTTGTCGCCTTTAGAAAAAATGCAGAACTTTACAGGAAATGATTTCGGATAAAAAATCGGTACAGGATTTAGTGCGTATATTCCTTGAAAAGGGAATCACAGACATCGTTTTTTCTCCTGGTTCTAGAAATGCACCTCTGTCTATTTCTTTCTATAACCATCCAGATTTTGAGTGTTATAATATCCCAGATGAACGCTCTGCAGCATTTTTTGCATTGGGCATGGCGCAGCAAATGAATAAACCGGTAGCCATCTGTTGTACTTCTGGCACAGCGGCTTTGAATTATTCTTCCGCGATTTGTGAAGCTTACTACCAGCGCATTCCCTTGGTCGTATTAACTGCTGATAGACCTCAAGAATGGATTAACCAAGGAGCAGGCCAGTCCATACAACAGGGAGGGATTTACAACAATTTTATAAGGGGTAGCTATAATTTAGTGCAGGAAGCAGAGTCGGAAAATGACTTATGGTTCAACACTCGGTTAGTGAACGAGGCCATAGAAAAAACGGCTTACCCCGTTGCTGGCCCAGTTCATTTAAACTTTCCGCTTAAAGAGAATTTATACGGACAAGAAAATGCACAATCTGCGCCTAAGGTAGTGCAAGTGACTAGTCCAGAAAAAAAAATCACCACCAGTCAAATCCAAGAATTACTGGGAGAATGGGAAAAAAGCAAAAAAATAATGCTCCTCACTGGACTGAGTTTACCAGATGAGGAACTGAATAGCGCCATCCAATGTTTTCAAAAAAACACTAGTGCTCTCGTCCTCACCGAATCTACTTCTAACCTTCACTTAAAGGAATCCATTACAGGTATAGACAGACTTTTGGTCACCCTCTCTAAAGAAGAACAAAATGAGTTTATTCCAGATTTACTCATTACCTACGGTACAAATATTATCTCTAAAAAAATCAGACTTCTGTTCAGAGAGAAGAAACCTAACATGCACTGGCACATCGATAATTCAAATGATTTAATGGATACATTTATGTGCCTAACACGCCAGATAATATCCAAGCCAGTAGACTTCTTTAAAGTCTTTAACCAGCATGTCGCCCAGTCAGATTCTGGATATGCCACACGCTGGAATGCCAGAGAAAATAGACTATTAGAACTCACAGAAGAGTTTGGCACAGAGGCTGAGTTGAGTGATTTCTCAGCATTGCAACGCCTGCATAAATCCATTCCTGAACACTACCAAGTGCATACAGGCAATAGTGCATCTGTGCGTTATCTGCAGCTCTATGCGAGAAGAAACTACGACATGTTCAGTAACCGTGGAACTAGCGGAATAGATGGCTGCACTTCTACCGCCATAGGTTCCTGTGAGGCTTCAAAAAAAGACACCCTACTCGTCAGTGGAGATATGGCGTTTTTATATGATACCAATGCCTTTTGGCACCACCATGTACCTGCCAACTTTCGAGTGGTAGTGATCAATAACTCTGGAGGAGGAATTTTTAGGATCATTAAAGGGCCGAAGAAAACTGGAATTGTAGAAAAGCAGTTTGAAGCCAGACATTCAGTCTCTGCCAAAGGAGTTTGTGAGCTACATAATTTAGAGTATAACAAGACTGATTCATTGGAAGAGTTAAGCGCAGCTTTGCAAAGTTTCTATGCTCCATCTGTCAAGGCCAAAGTACTGGAAATATTCACTCCTGCTGAGGTTAATGATGTCGAACTGAAGAATTATTTTGGGTTTTTAAATGAAAATATTTAATGCCTACACCTAAAGATTGGATATCTGCAATGAGATTGAGAACGCTTCCTTTGGCGGCTTCTTCCGCAATCGCTGGTGCAGCTTCAGCATTTAATTATGGTACATTTAATTGGTTCACATTTGCATTCATTTTACTGACTACCTTATTTCTACAAATACTTTCTAATCTAGCTAATGATTTAGGAGATGCCATCAAGGGAACCGATGACGAAAATAGGATAGGCCCAGTTAGAAGCATCCAATCAGGAGCTATATCTGAGACAGAGATGAAGCGAATGACCATCCTATTTGCCGTGGTTAGTTTTCTGCTTGGGCTGGCGGCTATCCATTCTGCTTTTGAAACTATCAATTGGCAAACCTTGTTATTCGTCATGATAGGAATAGCAGCTATAGCCTCAGCCATGAAGTATACTTTAGGAAAGAACCCTTATGGTTATTCAGGTCTTGGAGATGTGTTTGTTTTTGTGTTTTTCGGCCTGGTGGGCGTAGTAGGAACTGATTATTTACTGAGTGGGACTTTTCATTGGTCAGCTCTTCTTCCTGCTTATACAGTAGGCGTATTTTCTTCGGCTGTACTGAACTTAAATAATCTCAGAGACCATAAAAACGATAAGCTTCATGGTAAAAATACTATCGTGGTAAAGCTAGGACTAGAGAAGGCCAAAGGATTTCATTTCTTTCTAATTGTCTCAGGAATGATCTCTCTGGCTGTGTTTTTATACTTGTCGCCCCTCTTGATTTGGTTTGCCCTTCTCGTATTTCTAATTCCTACAGCATTGGGAAAACACTTAAATAAAGTGAAGCATACAAAAAATGAACAGCTCCTGGACCCAGAATTGAAAAAGGTAGCACTTACTACCTTTGGTACGTTTCTAATGTTATTCATTTTTCAATTTATTACTGTATATGACGTCTTCTAAACTAAAAACCAAACTAGTAAGACACACCTTAGATTTCAGGTTCTTGGCTAAAACCAGTAGAGATGAATTAAAAACTAAGGACACTTGGTTTTTGAGTCTAACTGATGACAGAGGAACTACAGGCATAGGAGAATGCAGCATTATTGCCGGCCTGAGCATTGAGAATCCAGAAGCATTTGAGAAAAAACTCAATCACGTGTCAGAGAAATTTTCGGAGTATGAAAATTACCATGAAAGTTTAGTCAAATTCCCAGCTATACGATTTGGAGTAGAGACAGCTTTATTAGACTTAAAAACAGGTGGAAAGAGAGAATTATTCCCTACAGATTTCATACTAAAACAGAAACCGCTTTCTATAAATGGACTAGTCTGGATGGGTGACAGAGCCTTTATGTCATCTCAAGTGAAAGAGAAAATTGCAGCAGGGTTTAGCTGTATAAAACTAAAAATAGGTGCACTAGATTTCGAACAGGAGTTAGAAATCATCAAATCTATAAGAAACGAATACAGCGCTAGTGATATAGAGATTAGAGTAGATGCCAATGGTGCATTTGGTTTAGATGATGCTCTAGAAAAATTAGTGAGATTATCTGAACTAGACCTTCACAGCATAGAACAACCTATAAAGCAAGGTCAATTGGATGAAATGGCCGCTTTATGCATGTTCTCACCACTAGACATAGCACTAGACGAGGAGCTTATAGGCGTTCACTCTAAAGAAAATAAAAAAGAACTCCTAGAAATCATTCAGCCGCAGTACATCATTTTAAAACCAAGTTTACTAGGGGGATTTAAAGCCAGTGATGAATGGATCTCATTAGCTAATAAGAATGATATCAACTATTGGAATACCTCCGCGTTAGAATCTAATATTGGCCTAAACGCCATCAGCCAATGGACCAGCTCGCTTAATAATCCTTTACCACAAGGATTAGGGACTGGCGGACTTTATTCTAATAATATAGACTCACCACTCACAGTGAAAAATGGCCAGATCTCTTACAACACAAGTCAGGAATGGGATTTGAAGCACACCAAATGATTCTAGACTTCCAAAACATAGAAGAAGTAAAACATCAATTTCAGTCTAGCTTAAAATTAGACCCTTCAATTCCCGAATGGAAGAGAGAGATTTTTAATTTTCTAGAATGGTATTATTCTTTAGATGGTTCGCTGATTCAAAAAACTTCTGGGTCTACTGGTATTCCCAAAGAGATTAAACTTTCCAGAGAAGTGCTTTCAGCTAGTGCAGAGGCTACTATTGCTTATTTCAAATTAGCTAAAAGAAGCTCAGCTTTGCTCTGCATTCCATCGCGATTTATAGGTGGGAAAATGATGCTTGTGCGTGCCATAATAGGTGAATGGAAACTCACCTGTGTAGAACCTAAGGCAAATTTAAGTTCAGTACTATCAGGTGTAGCTTCTTTTGATTTCACTGCAATGATTCCGCTACAGGTTCAGAAATTACTAAATAATGATGTGAGTCAGCTAAACAAAATAAAAAACTTAATTATCGGCGGTGCCGCTGTAAGTGATGCTCTCGAGAATAAGCTTTGCAACGTAAAAATACATGCTTATTCTACCTACGGAATGACCGAAACAGCTTCTCATGTAGCACTCAAAAAACTAGATGGAAAGTCCAATTTCCAGGCATTAAATGGGATTTCATTTTCTGTAAATACAGAAGGTCGATTAAGCATAGAAGGTTCACGAATCCCAAATTCAACCCTACTGACCAACGATATTACAAAACTAATTTCAAAGACTTCATTCCACTGGCTAGGGAGAATTGATAATGTGATTAACTCTGGTGGAGTAAAAATAGTGGCAGAGGAGTTGGAAAGAACTATTGCAACAATGCTAAATGAAACATTTTATATTACCAAGGAAACACAATCAGAGCTGGGCGAAACTCCTTTGCTAGTAATAGAAAGTGACGCCTGGGAAAGTGAAAAAACTAAAGTATTTTTAGAAAAATTAAAACTTAGACTACCCGCTTACTGGAGTCCTCGGAAAATTCGATTCGTAAAGTATATAGATAGGACAGCATCTGGAAAAATCAAACGGATTTAAACTTTAGTTTAAGCATAGGTTCTATTTATGACCTAACTTCGCGCACCTTTTTAAAAAGCTATGGAAACACTTGTATTTGCGACTAATAATGAACACAAGCTTAATGAAGTTAGATCTCTACTAAAGGATAAGTATATCATTAAGGGGCTATCTGACATAGGCTGTAAAGAGGATATTCCTGAAACCTCAGACTCACTCGAAGGAAACGCTAAACTCAAAGCCAAATTTGTATCTGATAATTATGGAATGAGTTGTTTCTCTGATGACACTGGCTTAGAGGTGAAATCGCTTAATATGGAACCCGGAGTTTATTCTGCCAGATATGCTGGTCCTCACAGAAATAACGATGACAACATGGCTAAATTGCTAAAAGAACTTTCTATAAGGAACAATAGGCTCGCTCAGTTTAGAACTGCCGTATGTCTTATCATAAATGGTGAGGAGCATAACTTCGAAGGAAAAGTTGAAGGAGTTATTTTAACTAAACGAACTGGTGAAGACGGATTCGGTTATGACTCTATTTTCAAACCAGATGAAGCAGAAATTTCCTTTGCTCAAATGACATCAGAAGAGAAGAATAAGATCAGCCACAGAGGCCGTGCCATTCAAAAACTTGTGACTTTTTTAGAAAATAACGATTAGATTTAAAGAGATTTGTAATTTTCACCCATTCTAACATAAATCATCATGCCGAATTATTTAGACTTCGAAGAGCCTATTAGAGAGCTAGAGGAACAACTGCAAAAACAACGTGAAATCGCCCAAGCAAGTGATTTAGATATGAGTAAACCTGAAAAAGATTTACTCCAAAAATTATCTGACACACGTAAAAGAATATATAAGAAACTGACACCATGGCAAAAGGTGCAGGTTTCTAGACACCCAGACAGACCATATACCCTGTCTTATATAGAAGCTGTTACTGAAGGAAGGTTCGTGGAACTCCATGGGGACAGAACGGTAAAAGACGATAAAGCTATGGTAGGTGGTTTTGGGATGCTTGGAGACCAATCTGTGTGCTTTATAGGACAGCAAAAAGGGCTCAACACCAAACTTAGGCAGTATAGAAACTTCGGGATGGCAAATCCTGAAGGATACAGAAAAGCGCTAAGGTTAATGAAACTAGCTGAAAAGTTCAATAAGCCTGTAGTTACTTTTATAGATACTCCTGGAGCTTTCCCTGGCTTAGAAGCAGAGGAGAGAGGGCAAGGCGAGGCTATAGCTAGAAACCTATTCGAAATGATAAAGCTAAAAGTGCCGCTTATCTGCGTAGTGATAGGTGAGGGTGCTTCTGGAGGTGCACTAGGAATAGGGCTCGGCGATAGAGTAATGATGCTAGAGAACTCATGGTATTCTGTAATTTCTCCTGAAAACTGCTCTACTATCCTATGGAGGAACTGGGATCACAAGGTGGAGGCCGCAGACTGCCTGAAGTTAACTGCGAATGACATGCTGAAGAACAAACTTATAGACGGCATTATAAAAGAGCCATTGGGCGGAGCTCACGCTGCTCCAAAAGAAGCCTTCCGAATAGTACAAAGTGAACTTATCAAGCTCATAGGAGATTTAAGCTCTCAGACACCTCAAAAAAGAATAGATGCTCGAATTAAAAAATTCGGAAACATGGGGGTTTACAACAAGTAATTGTGAATGTTTTATTCAAAAATATAGCAGAAACTAAAGGTATAATCTTAACTTTGGTACTTTAAGTGAAGAACATATTATAAGTATCTAAAAATTAAATAGATAATGAAAAATTCGATTTTGAAATCAACACTATTTGCTGGCGTTACAGCACTTTTATTAGTAGGATGTGCAGGTCTTGGGAAAATGGAAGACCACATAGAAGAACTTGGAGCTAAAAGTAGCCCAGAACCGCTTATCGTCAAAGGCGACAAAGTTAACCTTGGAATTACTGGTACTTTTCCTGAAAAGTATTTTCATAAAAAAGTGCGCGTCGAAGCTACTCCAGTGTTGGTTTATGAAAGTGGTGAAAAAGCTTTCAAAATGACTGAATACCAAGGAGAAGATGCAGCTGGAAATGGTGATGTAATTCCTTACGCTATCGGAAAAAGTTTCACATACACTGATCAGATAGACTATGACCCTGCTATGGCAAACGCAGGTACTTTAGAGCTTAGGATTTATGGTGAGAAGGGAAAGAAAAATGCAACATTCGCACCGTTGGTTATAGGTTCTGGTGTTATCACTACCCCATACCTAATGAAAAGCGATGACATGCCTATTATGGCTAAGGATAACTTCCAACGCGTTCTGTCTTTTTCTAATAGTGACACTGAAATTAATTATGGTAAAAACAAATCCAACGTCACTTCTAAGGAGTTGAAAGATGAAGATTGGAATAATATGAAAACGCTGTTAGAAGGGCTAATTACTAACGAAAGAAAAGAAGTGACTAAAATTAGTCTTAAAGCATACGCTTCACCAGAAGGTGAAATCACGCTCAATGACAATTTAGCTCAAGAAAGAGCTGAAAGCTCTGCAGCTGCAGTGACTAAGTACTTAAAAAGTACCGGAGTAAAGCTATTAGAAAGTGAGTTAATTGCGTTGGTTCCTCTTGGAGAAGACTGGGAAGGATTTAAATCCAAAATGCAAGCCTCCGATATAGAAGATAAACAATTAATTATTCGTCTTTTAGAGGACTATACTGACAAGGACAAGAGAGAAGAAGAAATCAGAAACCTTTCATTCACTTTTAAAGAAATAGAAAAGCAAATTCTTCCTGAATTAAGAAGATCTCAGATAGTTATCGATTATAATGAAACTGGCTATTCTGATGAAGAACTTATCCAAATCGGTAATTCTGCTCCTTCATCATTAACTGTAGAGGAATTATTAAAGGCTGCTACTCTAGTTTCTGACATGAATGATAAACTGGCAATGTACAAGGCTGGTGCTGAAAAATTCACCAACGATTATAGATGTGCCAATAATGCTGCTGCTATTTTCATCATGCAAGGAGACAATGATATGGCTCAGACTTATATGAAAAAAGCTACTACTGCTGAGACGAATTCTATCACCAATAACAACATGGGAATATTAACTAGACGCTCTGGAGATAGAAGAGCTGCTATGAACTTTTACAGTAATTCCTCTGGTGCTGGCTCTGAAGTGAATTATAACAAAGGGCTTATTCAAATCCAAGATGGTGATTACTCTGCTGCAATAGAAAGCATGAATGGAAAAGAAACATTTAACACTGCACTAGTTAAAATGTTAAACGGAGATAATATAGGAGCTTCGCAAGCAATAACTGACAGCAATGATGATTCTGCAATAGCAGATTACTTAAGAGCTATTATAGCTGCTAGAAGTAATAATTCTGCTGGCGTAATAAATAACATTACATCGGCTATAGCTAAGGATGAAAGCCTGAAAGACAAGGCTAAAAAAGACCTTGAATTCAGAGATTTCAATGCTCAGTTCAATTTCTAATTTATTAGAAAATATAATTTACCTTGCCATTAAGTAAGACCAAAACCTCTAGAAACTTTCTAGAGGTTTTTTTATTCCATATTTCGAAATTACACAGAGTGCTTTACTCAAGTTGAACTTTAGTAAAATCCATTAGCGACAGAAGAAAAATACAAAACTTGGCATTCTGCTAATGTTTAATTTAAAGCACTTCGTAAAGAGTTATTATATCTAATCAAAAGAATCTATTTTTGTAACTAGACACAGACACCGTGGAAATAGAAAGAGTAGTATTATCGCCAGAACAGAAAGCATTAAGAATTAACCTTGATCAAGATATTTATGGCACCTTCGCTGAGATAGGCGCGGGACAAGAAGTTGTAAGACACTTCTTTAGATCAGGCGGAGCCAGTGGAACCATAGCTAAAACTATGAGTGCCTATGACAAGGATTTCAGTGATGCTATCTATGGCAAAGAAGACAAAGAACGTTATGTATGTAAGTCGAGACTAGACAAGATGATTAACCATGAATATGGGTTAATCATAGAAAGACTAGATAGAACAAACCACCCTACGAAGCATTTCTTCTCATTTGCCAATACCATATCCACAATTAATTACCAGAAGACAATTCAAGGACACGGGTGGCTAGGGGTGAAATTTCAGACTTCTCCAGAATCTAAACCAAGTACCGTGGTAATTCACATTAGGCTTCATGAAAATGATTCCTCACTGCAGCAGCTAACCTCTGGCGTGCTAGGAGTAAATCTACTTTACGCGTGCTTATATTTCCATAAAGAACCGAAAGAACTACTTAAATCTCTATACGATAATATTACCAGAGACCAGATAGAAATAGACATGATAGAGCTTCATGGTCCAGACTTCAAAGATGTAGACAACCGCTTAATGAGTCTGCAACTAGTGAAAAACGGGATGACAGATGCCGTTATTTTCTCTCCAGACGGACAGAACTTACAGGCCGCAGATGTGCTCTATAAAAAAAACATCCTAGCCATAAGAGGAAGTTTCAGGCCTGTGACTAAAGTGAACATAGATATGATTATGAAAGGCTTCAAATTATTCGAAGCTGAGCATAAAGTAGAACCAGATAAAATTCAAGTACTGTTCGAAATAACTCTAAATAATCTTAGAGCTGATGGAGATATAGATGAAAAAGATTTCTTAGACAGAGCGGACATCCTCTGTTCCCTCGGTCAAACCGTACTCATATCGAATTATATGAAGTACTATAAGCTCGTGGAGTATTTCTCTAGGTATACTAAGAAGAGAATGGGAATTATCATGGGTGTAAATAACTTATTGGAAATATTTGATGAGAAATATTACAGAAACCTCAATGGTGGGATTCTCGAAGCGTTTGGCATACTCTTCTCTAGAGATTTAAAACTCTACCTCTATCCTTGGATGGATAAAGGAAAAGTCCTAAACAGTGAGAACGCCCCTATTCACCCAAGATTAAGACCTCTTTATGACTATTTGCTCTCAAACAAGCGTATAATGGACATAGAAGACTACAATGAAGAAGTACTGAACATTCATAGTAGAAAGTGCCTCAAAATGATTAAAGAAGGCAAAACCGGATGGGAATCTATGGTTCCTGCTTATGTAGATACCATTATTAAGGATAAAAAACTATTCGGCTACGGAACAACAAAAGCCGAAGAAGACAAACCTAAGGTGGCCGGTAATTAGAGGTTGGCACTTCCAGTTAACGATCAATGACCGAGGGTTAGAGGTTAAATTCCCTACCTAAGATTTATCTTAAGTGTTACGGTTTATTGCATACTTCAAAATAAAGACTTGTCAATTCTCAATAAATCCCACTCTTGTTGACAACCTCTGAAGAGCCCCCCTGCGCGGGAATTAGTTTCCAAGGTAAATAGACTTTCGAACTCTTTTATTACCTGAGAATGCGCTAACCTATTCGGACTATCATCAGAGACAGCTGTTAGTAGAAATACTAAAAAACACCATTCCTTCCTTATAACAGACGCGTGATAAAAAAAGGCTGATGCATGCGCATCAGCCTTTTAAATATGACGTTTATATTTTTCTTATTCACCTGCCGCTTCAGCCTCTTTCTTAGCTGTTAAAGCATCGAATTCTTCTTGGCTTCCTACGATTACTTTTTGGAATTTTCTAGTTCCTGTTCCCGCTGGAATTTGATGTCCTACGATTACATTCTCTTTTAATCCTGCTAAGTAATCAACCTTACCTGCTACTGCTGCCTCATTAAGCACTTTAGTAGTCTCCTGGAAAGATGCTGCTGATATGAAACTCTGTGTATGAAGAGAAGCTCTGGTAATACCTTGTAATAGTGGTCTAGAAGTAGCCGGAACTACATCTCTAGCTTCTATTAGAGCCATGGCTTTTCTTTTCAGTTTAGAATTTTCATCTCTAAGTTTTCTGGCCGAAAGAATTTGACCTGGCTTAATAGCCTCAGCTTCACCAGAGTCTATTACTACTTTCATTCCATATACTAAATCATTTTCTCTCATAAATTCAGCCTTATCTACAGACTGCTTCTCTAAGAATCTAGTATCTCCCTGATCTTCGATAATTACTTTTCTCATCATCTGACGTACGATAATCTCGAAGTGCTTATCATTAATCTTCACCCCTTGAAGTCTATATACCTCTTGGATTTCATTCACTAAGTATTCCTGAACCGCAGTAGGTCCCTCAATAGCCAGTATATCTGCAGGTGTAATAGCTCCATCTGAAAGTGGCATACCAGCTTTCACAAAGTCATTTTCCTGAACTAAGATGTGTTTAGATAAAGAGCATAAATATTTCTTTACTTCTCCCGTCTTAGATTCTATGATGATTTCTCGGTTTCCTCTCTTAATCTTACCGAAGGAAGCGATACCATCTATTTCAGATACTACAGCCGGATTAGAAGGATTTCGAGCCTCAAATAACTCAGTTACTCTAGGTAGACCTCCAGTAATATCACCAGACTTACCTGCTACTCTTGGTATCTTAGCTATCGTATCACCTAAAGTGATTTTATCTCCCTCTTGAACAGAGATGTGAGAACCTACAGGAAGAGAATAACTTCTAAGCACTTCACCTCCTTTCTCTACGTTGATTACTGGGTTTTTCTTCTTATCCTTAGTTTCTATTACTACCATCTCGGTAAATCCTGTCTGCTCATCTACTTCTTCTCTGTAAGTAATTCCAGATTCTACATTATCGAATACAACTTTACCTTCAGCTTCAGAAACGATTACAGAATTATATGGATCCCAAGTACAGATAACATCTCCTTTCTTTACTTTCTTCTTCTTGTGAACTAATAACTTCGCTCCATAAGGAATGTTATTCGTAGCTAAAGTTACTCCTGTCTTCTCATCTATGATCTTCATCTCTGAAGACCTAGAAACTACTATAACTTCTTTATCTCCGCTTACTCCTATAGTTTCTACTACTCTTAGTTCTTCAATTTCTAACCTACCGGCACCTTTAGCTTTGATATCATTCTCATCAGCAATGTTAGCCGCTGTTCCTCCTACATGGAAAGTTCTAAGCGTTAACTGTGTTCCTGGTTCACCTATGGATTGTGCTGCTATTACACCCACTGCATCACCAGTTTGAGCTAGTCTAGCCGTAGCTAAGTTTCTTCCATAACATTTAGCACATGCTCCTTTTATCTGCTCACAAGTAAGTACTGATCTCACTTCTACTTCTTCTACATCAGTAGCTTGGATAGCTGCTGCTAGTAATTCAGTAATTTCAGTTCCTGCTGTAGCTATAACTTCATCAGTTTTAGAATCTACAGCATCGTGAACTAACACTCTGCCTAATATCCTTTCTGCCAATGTTTCCACGATGTCCTCATTCTTCTTTAGTGGAGTAGCCATAATCCCTCTCAGAGTACCACAATCTTCACCAGTAATAATTACATCCTGAGCTACATCTACTAATCTTCTAGTAAGGTAACCTGCATCTGCCGTTTTAAGTGCTGTATCTGCCAGACCTTTTCTGGCACCGTGAGTAGATATAAAGTACTCAAGGATAGATAGACCTTCTTTAAAGTTAGATAGAATCGGGTTTTCAATAATATCCTGACCTCCTACTGCAGAGGATTTCTGTGGCTTAGCCATCAGACCCCTCATTCCTGAGAGCTGTCTAATCTGCTCTTTAGATCCCCTCGCTCCAGAATCGTACATCATATAGATCGAATTGAAACCTTGGTTATCCGTTTCTAATCTATCCATAAGGATATTCGTCAGTCTAGAGTTTGTATGTGTCCAAATGTCAATAATTTGATTATATCTCTCATTATTGGTGATCAGACCCATATTATAGTTACCCTTAATTTCTTCTACTTTATCAGTAGCCTCCTTAACTAACTTTTTCTTTTCTGGCGGAATTATTACGTCATCCAAGTTAAATGATAATCCACCTTTAAACGCCATAGTAAATCCTAAGTGCTTAATAGCATCTAGAAACTTACTAGTTCTAGCCACTCCGACCACTTTAAGGATATCACCAATAATATCTCTAAGTGCTTTTTTCGTCAACACCTGATTAATATAACCAGCCTCCTTAGGCACATACTCGTTGAATATTACTCTTCCACAAGTCGTTTCCACTATATGGTGTTCACCATTTATGTCTTGCCATCTAACTTTAATGTTAGCATGCATATCTAAGGCTTTCTCATTGTGAGCTATAATAACTTCCTCTGGAGAATAGAAAATCCCATCTTGTCCTTTTACTATGTGCTCTCCTTCTGTAACTCTCGATTTAGTTAAATAATAAAGTCCCAATACCATATCCTGTGAAGGTACCGTTATAGGTGCTCCATTGGCCGGATTAAGAATGTTATGAGAAGCAAGCATTAGCATCTGAGCCTCAAGAATAGCCGCACCTCCTAAAGGAAGGTGAACTGCCATCTGATCCCCATCAAAATCTGCATTGAATGCCGTACACACTAAAGGGTGAAGCTGGATAGCTTTTCCCTCTATAAGCTTTGGTTGGAACGCCTGTATACCTAATCTGTGAAGAGTAGGCGCTCTGTTTAGAAGAATAGGGTGCCCTTTAAGTACATTTTCTAATATATCCCAAACTACAGGTTCTTTCTTATCTACTATCTTTTTTGCTGATTTCACAGTCTTTACGATACCTCTTTCTATCATCTTTCTGATGATAAAAGGCTTATAAAGCTCTGCAGCCATATCCTTAGGAATCCCACATTCGTGAAGCTCCAAATTCGGACCTACAACAATTACGGAACGTGCTGAATAATCAACCCTTTTCCCCAATAGATTCTGTCTGAATCTACCCTGCTTTCCTTTTAAGGAATCAGAAAGGGATTTTAGTGGTCTGTTGGATTCAGTCTTTACAGCACTAGATTTTCTAGAGTTGTCTAGTAATGAATCTACAGATTCCTGAAGCATTCTTTTCTCATTTCTGAGAATTACCTCTGGAGCCTTAATTTCTATCAGTCTTTTAAGCCTGTTGTTTCTAATAATAACTCTTCTATACAAGTCATTTAAATCAGAAGTCGCAAACCTTCCTCCATCTAGAGGAACAAGTGGTCTTAATTCTGGTGGAATAACTGGAACCACCTTCATAATCATCCACTCAGGATTATTCTTAATCCTAGAATTAGCATCTCTGAAAGCCTCTACTACTTGAAGTCTCTTGAGTGCCTCATTCTTTCTCTGCTGAGAAGTTTCTTTCTGAGCCTTATCTCTTAAGTCATAAGAAAGTGCATCTAAATCTAAATTCTGTAGTAAATCATGAAGTGCTTCCGCACCCATTTTAGCTACGAATTTATTAGGATCCTTATCATCCAAGTACTGATGATCCTTAGGCATAGCCTCTAGAATATCTAAGTACTCTTCCTCAGTAAGGAATTCCATTATTTCTAAAACTTCTCCTTCTTTATTCACAGCGGCTCCAGGGTTAATTACTGCGTATCTCTCATAGTAAATAATCTGGTCTAATTTTTTCGTAGGTAAGCCTAATAAATAACCTATCTTATTTGGCAATGATCTAAAATACCATATGTGTGCCACAGGCACTACTAATTGGATGTGTCCCGGTCTCTCTCTTCTTACCTTCTTCTCGGTAACTTCTACTCCACATCTATCACATACGATGCCTTTATACCTTATTCTCTTATACTTCCCACAGTGACATTCGTAATCCTTCACAGGCCCGAATATTCTTTCACAGAATAAACCATCTCTCTCTGGTTTATACGTTCTGTAGTTGATAGTTTCTGGTTTTAAAACCTCACCATGTGATGCTTCTAATATCTCCTCAGGAGATGAAAGGCTAATGGTAATCGTCTTAAATCCACTTGTCTTCTTTGGTGCTTTCTTTAAGGACATGTCTTTTATATAATCTTATGAAAGAAAATTCTTCTTTAAATATGCATTGCAATGGATGACGAATCAGCCATTGCAACGCCTAATTTTATAGAGTTAGTCTAAACTAATACTTAATCCTAATCCTCTCAACTCGTGTAACAATACGTTAAATGATTCCGGAATACCTGGTGTAGGCATCTTCTCTCCTTTTACGATAGTTTCATAAGTCTTAGCTCTACCTATAACATCATCAGATTTTACAGTAAGAATTTCCTGAAGTATGTTAGCAGCACCGAATGCTTCTAGTGCCCATACCTCCATCTCTCCAAATCTCTGACCACCAAACTGAGCTTTACCACCAAGCGGTTGCTGAGTAATAAGTGAGTATGGCCCGATAGAACGTGCATGCATTTTATCGTCTACCATGTGCGCTAGCTTTAACATGTAGATGACTCCTACTGTAGCTGGCTGATCGAATCTCTCTCCTGTTCCACCATCATATAAATACGTGGTTCCCATTCCTGTAATTCCTGCTTCAGTAGAATACTTTTCTATTTGTGTAATATGAGCTCCATCAAATATAGGCGTAGCAAAGTGCAACCCTAATTTTTTACCAGCCCAACCAAGAACAGTTTCGTAAATCTGACCAAGGTTCATACGAGACGGTACTCCTAGTGGATTAAGAACTATATCTACTGGAGTTCCGTCCTCGAGGAAAGGCATATCTTCTCTTCTTACGATTCTAGATACAATCCCTTTGTTTCCATGACGTCCCGCCATCTTATCCCCTACTTTCAGTTTTCTTTTCTGAGCTACATAAACTTTAGCTAATTTAATGATACCAGCTGGTAACTCGTCTCCTACTGAAATTTGGAATTTCTTTCTCTTATGCTCTCCTAGAAGATCATTGTACTTAAGGATGTAATTATGAATAGTTCTTTGAACCATTTTATTCAAGCCCTCATCTTTAGTCCAGCCTGTAGTTCTTACAGTTAAGAAATCTAGCGTCTGAAGTGCTTTTTGAGTGAATTTAACTCCCTTCTTAATCTGCTCTTCCTTATAGTGATTGAAGACACCTTGACTTGTTTTACCAGTCACGATTTTCATTAACTTTTCTATAAGTTGCTTTCTTAAATCTCCTACTATAGATTCGTGCCCGGCATCTAATGCCTCTAATTGAGATTTGTCTGCTGCTTTAGATTTTCTATCTTTTATAGCTCTAGAGAATAATTTCTTCTGAATGACTACACCTTTCTGAGAAGGCTTCACTTTTAATGAAGCATCTTTTACATCTCCAGCTTTATCACCGAAAATTGCTCTAAGAAGCTTCTCTTCTGGAGAAGGATCAGTCTCACCTTTAGGAGTAATCTTTCCGATTAGAATATCACCCTCCTTAATCTCAGCTCCTATTCTTATCATTCCACTCTCATCGAGATCTTTAGTCGCCTCCTCACTCACGTTAGGAATATCTGATGTAAGCTCCTCAACTCCTCTTTTAGTATCTCTTACCTCTAACGTATATTCTTTAATATGTATAGATGTAAATACATCATTCTTAACTACATCCTCAGAAATTACAATCGCATCCTCGAAGTTATACCCTTTCCAAGGCATGAATGCTACTTGAAGATTTCTTCCGATAGCCAAATCACCCTGGTCTGTTCCGTAACCCTCTGTAAGAATATCACCACCTTTTACTCTCTGACCTTTTACCACTAGCGGTCTAATATTCATACAAGTTCCTTGATTGGTTCTTAAGAATTTAGTAATTGGATAAACCTTAACATCGCCATAAAAGCTTACTAACTCATCCTCTTCAGATCTCTTATATCTTACATGAATTTCATTGCCATCCACATATTCTACAACACCATCTCCTATAGCTTTTACTAAAACTCTAGAATCTTGTGCTACTAATTTCTCTAATCCTGTTCCTACAATTGGAGCTTCAGGTTGCATTAAGGGTACAGCCTGACGCATCATGTTAGATCCCATCAATGCCCGGTTAGCATCATCGTGCTCCAAAAATGGAATAAGTGAAGCTGCTACAGATGCAATTTGATTAGGAGCTACATCCATAAGGTGCAGATCCTTCGGCGGAACTACTGGAAACTCTCCTTCTAACCTTGCTTTTACTGTAGCTGATTCAAACTCTCCTTTATCTGTAATAATGGCGTTTGCTTGAGCGATTACTTGCTCATCTTCATCCTCAGCACTCAAATACTTCACTGCTGCATTAGTCATTACAGCTTTTCCGGCTTTTACATCTCTATAAGGAGTCTCAATGAATCCGAGCTTATTCACCTTTGCGAATACACATAGAGAAGAAATAAGTCCAATATTCGGACCCTCTGGAGTTTCAATAGTACAGAGTCTTCCGTAGTGAGTATAGTGAACATCTCTTACCTCGAAACCTGCTCTTTCTCTCGAAAGACCTCCTGGTCCTAAGGCTGACATTCTTCTCTTGTGAGTTACCTCAGACAGTGGATTGGTTTGATCCATAAACTGAGATAGCTGATTGGTTCCGAAGAAACTATTAATTACTGAAGATAGTGTCTTCGCGTTAATTAAATCTGTAGGAGTAAAAACCTCGTTATCTCTAACGTTCATTCTTTCTCTAATCGTTCTAGCCATTCTAGCTAGTCCAACTGCAAATTGATTATACAACTGTTCACCTACTGTTCTAACTCTTCTGTTAGAAAGGTGATCAATATCATCTACTTCAGCCTTAGAGTTCACCAATTCGATTAGGAACTTGATGATTAAAATAATGTCATCTCTGGTCAGAGTTCTTTGATCAGAAGAAACATCAATTCCTAATTTTCTATTTATTCTAAACCTTCCTACTTCACCTAAATCATATCTCTGCTCAGAGAAGAATAATTTATCGATCACTCCCCTTGCAGTTTCAATATCTGGCGGTTCAGCATTTCTGAGCTGACGGTAGATATGCTCCACTGCTTCTTTCTCTGAGTTAGAAGAATCCTTTTGTAAGGTATTATAGATTATTGTGAAATCTGCCGCATTTATATCTTCTTTGTGAAGGATAATGTTCTTAGAACCTGAGTCTAAGATAAGTTCTATGTGCTCTTTCTCTATAATTGTTTCTCTATCTATAAGGACTTCATTTCTTTCAATAGAGACTACTTCTCCCGTATCTTCATCTACGAAATCCTCAATCCATGTTTTCAGAACTCTAGCAGCTAGTTTTCTACCAACACATTTTTTCAATCCTGACTTCGATACTTTAACCTCATCTGCCAAATCAAAAATTGATAAAATATCCTTATCACTTTCAAACCCAATAGCTCTTAATAAAGTAGTTACAGGTAATTTCTTTTTTCTATCGATATAAGCATACATAACGCTATTTATATCTGTAGCAAACTCAATCCAAGAACCTCTGAAGGGTATAATTCTAGCCGAATAAAGTTTAGTTCCATTAGCATGCCTGCTTTGAGCAAAGAACACACCTGGAGATCTATGAAGTTGAGAAACGATTACACGTTCTGCTCCATTTACTACGAATGACCCTCTTGGCGTCATATATGGAATAGTGCCCAAATACACGTCCTGAACAATAGTCTCGAAATCCTCATGTTCTGGGTCTGTACAATACAACTTAAGCTTCGCCTTAAGCGGAACACTATAAGTTAGTCCTCTATCTATGCATTCTTGTATAGAATATCTCGGAGGATCTATAAAATAGTCTAAGAATTCAAGTACAAACTGATTTCTGGAATCGGTAATTGGAAAATTCTCACTAAATACACGATACAGTCCCTCTGTCTGCCTATTCTCAGGGTTAGTTTCTAATTGGAAAAATTCTTGAAATGACTTCACCTGGATTTCTAAGAAATCAGGATAATCATACAGATTCTTTGCTGATGCAAAGTTAATTCGTTCAATTTGTTTAGATGCTGTTGCCAAAGCTTTCAATTATTTTAATGAACTACAAAATGGGGAAAAACCCCTTTAACCATTTAAAAGGCTATGGCGATGGAACAATTATGCCCATCACCATGCCTTTTTAATCCTATGAATGAACTTAAATTACTTAAGTTCTACTTCAGCACCTGCTTCCTCTAATTGAGCTTTAAGTGCTTCTGCTTCATCTTTAGTTACACCTTCCTTTAATGGAGCTGGTGCACTGTCAACTATATCCTTTGCCTCTTTAAGACCTAAACCAGTTAATTCTTTAACTAATTTTACAACTGCTAGTTTAGA
>CESU01107517.1_pt1 | contig 23629 bp, 18 predicted proteins | sample 531141 | NCBI WGS metagenome assembly CESU01 (sample SAMEA2621401, study PRJEB7988) | marine metagenome | isolation source: saline water (ENVO:00002010), including
TAAACATCTGTTCTGACACCATATTAGTATTACTCAAACCTGAAATTACATTGAATTCTATAGCAACCCAAGACCCCTCTTGTTTTGGTTCTGAAGATGGTTCCGCAGTAATTACACATTATGACTCCTCGGGAATCCCAATAGTTTCGACATATAATGATTTAACAGATGGAATATCAACTCTTTATTTGACAGATAATTACCTCTGTTCTATACTTGTTGCAGTTGAACTGTTTTCACCTGCTCCTTTATTTACCGAAATAGAAGTATTGTCAAAACCCTGCGATAGTTTAGACGTCGGTTCTATGCAGGTAAATTCTTTCGGAGGAACAGCACCTTATGTATATTCCACAGAGGATTTGAGCACTATCCCGTTTGGCACAAACACACTAGCCACTGTTGATAGCAATGGATGCATTTACCCTTTAAACTTCTATCTAGATTTAGCTCCAACCATAAATATAGAATTAGAGATTACTGATCAAATATTAGCGGATATGGGTAGTGTAGAGATTCTCAATAATTCTGAAGTCACTCTCATAGATATTTTGAATGAACAAAACATCTCACAGCAGCCAGACAGTTTAAGTGCAGGTAGCTATACAATCACTTACTCTGATGAAAATGGTTGTGAATACTCAGAATTGTTCTTTGTAGCAGCTATAAATTCTATTGGTGAGTCACTGATTGAGGAATTCATAGAGCTCTATCCTAATCCATGCACATCATTATTACACATAAAAAGTAGACACTCCAACCTCACTATCAGTATTTACTCAGCACAGGGAGAAGAGCTAATGAGTGAAAAAGAGTTCCCAACGAGCATAAATTCTCTAGACTTAACTGAATTGAGTTCTGGAGTCTACTTTGCTCAAATTAAAAAGAATCAGGAGATATTTACTAAAAAGATAATTAAAAATTAATTGGGCAGTTTAACAATTTTCTCAGATTTAAGAACTCTAGAATCATTTAATAAATTTAGATAATATGTCCCTGGAGACAGATGAGATAGTTCATCAGAAAGTGCTAAAGCTGCGGCATTATCTCCTATTACTAGCCAATTAGTTGCATAAACTAATTTAGCACTAGTATCATATAACTTCAATCCATTTACTTCAGAATTTCCAACTAGAATATTTAGACACTCGTAGAATGGATTAGGATAAATCAAAATACCAGAATTAGACAAGGTTTTATTAGCCGATAGGCTCTCGTAAGCTCTAAAAAAGTCTGGAATGCCATATCCTAAAGAATCATTAGGGGCATTTAATAAATGAGAACTAGACTCTATGGCTCTTTTTATTTCCATATTAGATTTATCAGGAAAAGCCTGCCATAAACATGCCGCTAAACCCGCGATAATAGGAGAACTAAAGCTAGTTCCATTTCCTCTTTTTATACCTTCAGTTAAATCTGCATAAACGGTTTGGTAACCTACCCCACATACATTGGGCTTTACATCTCCATCAAAACTTGGCCCTCTGCTGCTAAACCACGCATACTCTCCCTTATCCGTAACTGCTCCTACTGCTAAAATACTATCAGCATCAGCTGGAGCTCCTATATAATACCATGAGTCATCACCGCTATTTCCTGCACTATTCACAATGAGCATTCCTTTAGAAGCTGCTATATCTGCCGCTTGAGAAATTCTAGTCATGTTTCCATCCATATCTTCATAAGAATGACTATTCTCCTCTAATTGAAATGTAGTGTAGCCCAAAGAAGAGTTTACCACTTGAATCCCTATAGAATCCGCCATTTCTGCAGCTCTAACCCAGTTATCTTCCTCTGTAATATGCTCACTAGATCCATCTTCTGTTCTAAATAAATAATAGTCTGCCTCTGGAGCAGAACCTATAATGGAATCAGGCATGAAAGCTGTCATTATACTTAAAACTGATTTTCCGTGGTTCCCTCCATTTAGAACACTGTTATCGTCATCTACTATGTCATACTGAAACTTAAGTCGTTCTTCATCTCTTAATTTAGAAAAGGCACCTAAATAATTAACTCCTAAGAAACCAGAATCAAATACTCCAACTTTAATTCCATTTCCTCTCAGTCCTATTTCGTGCAAAAGGTGTCCATTATGAATAGCTATCTGTGCATAGGATGGCCCATAAATAGTGGAAATACTCTCTGATAAACTCTTATCAGTAACCGTACGCTTAACGACTAATTTCTCATTTATTACGGTTTGTACTGATTTAACTTGCCGAACATTATCAAGTGCGAAAATCAAGGGTAACACAGTCTCTAAATAAGATGAATCCTCTATCTGAATGGTAACAGCATTAAACCACTTAGAGTTATGTTTTATAATTACACCTTCCAGAGAGTTAAGAGTCTCAACATAAAATGGGTTTACCGGTAAATCTGTTTGATCTATAGCTATTCCATTTTTCATTCTTAACGAAATGGCTGACTCAGAGAGATACTCCGAGGGATTAGAGATAGTATATGGCGAGTTCTCCTTATCTGTAAACTGCACCCAATATTTAAGTGGGGCTGTCTGTGAAAAGGAACAAAACGATACAAAAACAAAACCAATCAAAACAAGAATTCGCATAACATCAAAAGTAACGGTATTACATTACTAATACAGCCCTAACATACCAAACCCCATACTGTAAAATGACTATCGCTCTGTTATAAGGCCATCTATGTAGAACTCTTTTTTAAGAATGGTCCCGTCTTCATTGTAATAGATGATCTCTCCCTCTAACCTTCCCATTCTGTATTCTCCTACCTTTTTTAACTGAGTGTTTTCTAAAGACTCTTTAAACTCTATAGCTTGGCCTGATTCAGTAGGAATAATTTCTCTCCTCACAAAATCACCTCGGTTATAGAATTCCTCAAAAGGACCATGGATTTTTCCATGTTTATATTCATAGTAAGACTTGGGGATACCTGACTCATAAAATTCTTCAATTTCTCCGTTTTCAAACTTTCTCCTAACTTCTGCTCCTAAATCATCGTAAAGTACCTTTAACTTTAACCTCCCATCATTTAAATAATACCTCCATTCTCCGATAGCTAAGTCATTTTTCAGCTCGCCTTCATAAATTTTAATCCGAGGTGCTTGGTAAGCTACAATTTTACCGTGTTGCTTTCCGTAAACATAAGTTCCTTCACCTTTTAGAGAACCATTCTCAAAAAACTCCTTCCATGGTCCGTTTAATTCAGCTTTGGTATATGCCATACTCTTAGCTAGCTGGCCATTTTTATAGTAAATTTTACTTTGTCCATCCAAAACGCCATCGGCATAATTTTCTTCAGCAGCTAAAACTTCATTTTCATCATAAATCATCCATAAGCCTGATTTTTTCTGGATTTTATATGAGCCTACTGAAACTACAGAACCATTTTTTCTATATGATATGGCATCAGAAGTAAAGTTGTCTATATGCGTAGCAATAGTCATCACCTCTCCACCTTGATAATAATAAACGAACTCACCTACCGGAGTACTATTTTTAAACTGTCCGATATAATAGACCTCTCCTTCCTCATAGAGTCTCATCCACCGACCCTGTTTCTTTCCAGCATTATCTGTAACATTATAGTCTGCTCCATAAATGCCTGAAGGTATGGAATCGGACTGTCCGTTAACCGAGATAACTTTTAGTGTGAGAGGCAGAAACAAGAGTAATAATGTGGTGTATTTCATTGTAAAATTCTAAAGAGTCAAAGCTAAAACAATTATAGTGCCGTTAATAGCTTAAGTTAAAAAAATAAGCGCTCTGAGATTGTTAATTTCTCTTGAATTAAGAACCTTTTTTGGGTTATGTAATATGCATTGCAAAGCGTAAATTTGCAGATAATTAAAGAAAACAAAACAGATTACACACATGTCATCCAATAAAACAAAAGTAACAGTAGTAGGTGCTGGAGCAGTAGGCGCTAGTTGCGCTGAATATATTGCTATCAAAAATTTCGCATCAGAAGTGGTTCTTCTTGATATCAAAGAAGGTTTTGCAGAAGGGAAAGCTATGGACCTTATGCAAACGGCTTCATTAAACAGTTTTGATACTAGAATAGTAGGTTCTACTAATGATTATACAAAAACAGCAGATTCTGACATTTGTGTTATTACTTCTGGAATCCCTAGAAAACCAGGTATGACTAGAGAGGAGCTTATAGGAATTAATGCTGGAATAGTGAAAGCTGTTTGTGAAAGCTTAATTAAGCATTCACCAAACACAATAATCATAGTGGTATCAAACCCTATGGATACTATGACTTACTTAGCTCATCAAGTAACAGATTTACCTAAAAATAGAATTATAGGAATGGGTGGAGCTTTAGATTCTGCTCGATTCAAGTACCGTTTAGCTGAGGCATTGGAATGTCCTATTTCAGATATAGATGGTATGGTTATAGGTGGCCATTCTGATAAAGGAATGGTTCCGTTGACAGCTCATGCTACTAGAAATAGTATTAAAGTCTCTGAGTTTATTTCAGACGAGAGACTTAATCAAGTAAAAGAAGAGACTAAAGTAGGTGGCGCTATCTTAACCAAGTTATTGGGAACTTCTGCATGGTATGCTCCAGGAGCAGCTGTTTCTGGATTGGTTCAGGCTATCGCTTGTGATCAGAAGAAAATGTTCCCTTGTTCAGTTTTGTTGGAAGGGGAATATGGTCTTTCTGGATTATGCATCGGAGTTCCTGTGATTTTAGGAGCTAATGGTATTGAGAAGATTGTAGAGATCAAACTTTCTGATGGTGAAAAAGCACATCTTTTAGAATCTGCTGAAGGTGTTAAAAAAACAAATGCACTTCTCGCTTAAGAAGACTTCTCTCATATAATATTACACGTAACAAAAAGTCCAGTGAATCAAGCTTCCTGGACTTTTTTATTTCTTGTAAAAAGACGATGACTAATCGAATAAATTTACATCCCTATACCGCTAAATTAAATTCTCTCAACGCATCATTTAAAGAGGTTTTCAAATCTGTACTCTCTTTTCTCTGTCCTATGATAAGCGCTGCAGGAACATTGTAAGCGCCTGAAGGAAAGTCTTTGGCATAGCTACCCGGAATCACTACCGAACGCTCAGGAACTTCCCCTCTATAAATAACCGGTTTTTCACCAGTTACATCTATAATCCGAGTGCTCTTGGTTAATACCACATTAGCTCCTAATACAGCCCCTCTTCTTATTCTTACACCTTCTACAACTATACTTCTGCTCCCTATAAACGCCCCATCTTCTATGATTACTGGTGCAGCCTGTAGAGGCTCTAACACCCCTCCTATTCCCACTCCACCACTAAGATGTACATTCTTCCCTATTTGCGCACATGAACCTACAGTAGCCCATGTATCCACCATCGTTCCCGACTCTACATAGGCACCTATATTGACATAACTAGGCATCATGATTACTCCGGCTTCTAAAAAAGATCCGTATCTAGCTATAGCATGTGGAACTACCCTTACGCCTAACTCAGCATAGTTTTTCTTCAGTGGAATTTTATCATGAAACTCAAAAGGTCCTACTTCTATCGTTTTCATTTCGGCTATTGGAAAGTAAAGAACTACAGCTTTCTTTACCCATTCGTTCACTTTCCAATCATCTCCATCTGGCTCTGCTACTCTTATCTTCCCTAGATCTAAGTCGTTTATGACCTCTAGTATAGTCCCCTTTACTTCTTCATTTTTAATAAGCTCTCTATTCTTCCAAGCCTTATTTATAATTTCTTTTCTGCTGTCCATTACGATTATGGTTTAATTTGCGTTGCAACCCACAAATATACTTTTCCAATAAGAATAACATGCCAAAATTATTAGCCATAGACTACGGAAGTAAAAGAACAGGGATAGCCGTGACAGATGAGTTACAAATAATAGCTAGCGGACTAACCGCTTTAGATACTAAAGAGCTATATGATTTCATAAAAGAATATGTAACTAAAAATAAGGTAGAAGCCATTATAGTAGGACAAATGAGCAACTACGATGGGTCTGAAACTCATAATACTAAACCGAGCAATGAGTTTGCTCGATCCTTAGAGAAAAAGTATCCTGAAATTAGAATCGAGAGAGAGGATGAATCTTTCACCTCTAGGGAGTCTATGCAAGCTATGATTCAAGCAGGTGTGCCTAAAATGAAAAGAAGGGATAAAAAATTAGTCGATAAAATATCTGCTACTATAATTCTTCAGCGTTATATGGAACGAATGGGTATTTAACTACCTTTTAAATACCTCTATAGTTTTCTCTTTTTTAATCAAATCAGTGAACTTCCCATGAAATCTAGTAGCTCTTACTATATGATTATCTATCCAGTGGTAATTCCCTCCTCTTGGCTTGTTCATAAGCAACCCATGATATTTAAATCCATGTTTCTCCAACCATGATTCTGTTACATCACGATTTTCTTCAGTTCTTGAAGTGAAAAAAGTAATTATATGTCCTTCATTATACCATTTATTTAGTATTCCTAAAGCATCTGGAAAAGGCTCACAAGTCACCATTCTTTCTGGCTCTTCATTGGGGACATCCTCTGTAACCGTTCCGTCAATATCGATCAGATAATTCTTTATTTCTTCAGATAATTGAGGGCTTATCGTTTCCCCATTCTCGTCATAAGTAGCTTGTAAATTTGTTTCTTCCATGGCAGTTTAAAATTACTAAAAAATAGGACGTGTAGATTGTACACTTAGCTTAATTATCAATAACTATGAACATACAGCTTAGGAGTAAAATCGTCTTCTAAAATAGAAATTTCTTCTATAAAATATTCTAAATTAACATGGTTTAGGAGGCTAAAAAAATTGATTGTTCTCTCATTTAGTTTTCCTCCTGGAGTGACTGAATCATGGAGCTTTTCTAATTGACTAAACTTATTTGAGTTTTTAGATTTTACAGACTTTTCTAATTTGCTCTGGATTTGGTTCAATGAATTTTCTAAAACCCTCTTAACACCTAGCATTTTCCCCTCTAATGAAGAGTCTTCATTAATCACTTTACGGGTTAAATCTTCTAGCTTTCTTATTATATATTTTGAATCATCCTTCAGGTCAACCTTTACCAATTCACCAGCTACCGATTTTAGTAACTCTTCTTTTCTAGTGAGTAAATCATTAATTTTAAGAGAGAATTCATCTAATAGATCTGTTTGTTTTTTGGACAAAAACAGATGGCTATTTCTTAATTGAAGAAAAGGAAAATCTACTTTAAACTCTTTAAACACAGACTTTAACTGCAACCAATACGCTATTTCTCCAGAACCACCAACAGTCATTAAATTAGGAAGAATAAACTCCTGATACAAAGGCCTAAATGCCGCATTAGGACTAAACCTTTCAGGGAAATCATTTACTTCCAACTCCAACTCTTCCCAATTCCACGTCTGTTCTCCATTTAGTTCACTCCATTTATCTTTCTCTCTAACTATTCGATTTCTTGAAGATTCTTTAAGATAAAACAAATTAATCTTTCGAGGGTTGACTTGCGCGTGATAGCCTAATCCCTTCAGCTCTTCATTGGTGCGTGTCATCCTCTCAAACACAGTGCTCTCCTTAAGTTCCTTTAGAAGCAATGGAATGAAGTGTTTTTTCAACTCTGATTTATCAGCGTCCATAACCACTATCCCTTCCTTTGGGAAGAGTAAATGAACCATTCCCCTAGTGGCCTCTGCTAAGGTCTGTGAGGTGTTATAGATCTCAGTAATACGCCCTACTAAGCTCTTAGTAGCTGGGCTATTTTCGAAAAGATCTTTTAAATTATCACCAAAAGCATCAAGACCTTGAGTATTCATTCTTCCAGTAGCTCCTTTTTGAGAAGTCTGCCATTCCCTTTTTTGGTTAAAAAGATGAATATGATTAATCTCCTCTAAGTCGTGGTCTTCGGTAGCCATCCAGTAGACAGGAACAAAGCTAAAGTCAGGGAATAGTTTTTTAAGCTGAGTTGACAGTTTTATCGTTTGAGCAATCTTAAGAATAAAATATAGCGGACCCGTAAATAAGTTTAATTGATGCCCTGTAGTTACTGTAAACGTTCGAGAATCGCTTAAGAGATTAATGTTATCTATAACTGGCTGGTAATCATATTTTTCGGAATAGTCGGAAAGAATAGATGAGGATAAACTCTTTCTGATTTCAGCTGACCGAAACTTCGTTTCCATCATGGACTCTATCCTTTCTTTAGATGGAAGCCCTTCCGAAAAACCTTCTATTCTCTTGTCTTCAAGAACATAGTCGAAAATGATTTTTTTTAAAATCGGTAAATCTTTGAGGTCTGCTGAATAATTCATCCAACAAAAATAATCGAATGATTAGTGAAAAGTATAAAACTATCTTATCAAATGAATGGTACCTGTTTCTTCAGCAACAATATCATTTCCTACCTTATCTTTTATAGAGTAACTAATACGCCAAGCATAAATGCCATTAGGACAATAGTTTCCGTTGAATTTACCATTCCATTCTGGATTTCCGTTTTTAGCATAGTAAATCTGTTTTCCCCATCTGTCAAGCACAGTGATAGTAAAGTCAATATTTTTCTGACCTTCTATTATTGAAAATGTATCATTATTTCCATTTCCATCAGGTGTAAATGCATTTGGAACAAAGAATGGAAACTCGCTGTCCGCACCTAGTTCTATGTCACTCGGGATACTTCTATCATCTTCAGCTTGTAAAAACTCTAACGGAATGTTTTTCATAGAGAAATTATCTACGAAATAATACGCATAATCAGCTAAGGTAGAGTTTCCATCCATAAACTGAATATCCAAATCAGAGTCATCATTGAAGACCCCGAGAGTTAACCATTCTAAAGAGGAGTTGGCTATAAAACTAAACGATACTTTTTCCCAGCTTTTGTCGTACATAATCTGAAAGGATTCATAGAAGGGGGTCGCACTTATAGGTTCATTATTTGTTTGTATTAGCTGGGCATTACTCAGACAGACTCCTAGCTGAGAGACCCCTAATCCTGAAAGAGAATATTCATAAACCTCCCCATTGGTAATATTAAAGGATATATTATACTTTCTTCCTGGAATTGTTGGACTTAAAAGCTTCACTGATAGATACTCTCTATAATTAGATCCGTTTTTTCCAGCAGCAACAAATCCCATTAATGCATTTCCTGAATGCGGAAAAACTTCAGCGACACTTGTTACAGGCAAATCACTCAACAATGAGGCATTTGAATGATAATAGTCTGGGTCTGAATCTGAGCTTGAACAATTAGTCCATTGGTCACATAGAGCAAACTGACCTAAATCATTAGGAAGAGAGCTGTATAATTCAAAACTAGGGTTTGGTATTAAATTTTGACCAAATCCAATAAATGTAGAAAATATCGCTACTAATATGAGGAGTGTTTTTTTCATTCTGTAGCACGTAAAAATATAGGATTAACTTGGTCTAGGCAAAATTTCAACATCTCTTTTTCAGAAAAACATTTGGAAATCATAGTAATAAGTTAAGCCCTCACGATTGAGAGCTTAACTACCTTAACCAAAACAACTAATTATGATTTTCTAAGCTCTGTGAACTTTGCAGGTTTACGAGTGTTTAGAAACGAGAATGAATCTCTTTATATAAGACGAAATTATTTAGATTTTATTGTGGGACTCAAAAAACAAACTTAGCTCCTAAGCCTAAAAATATAGAATTTCTACTGACTACCAGTTGATTATGCTTACTAAAGGTGTTCGATAAGTTTTTTCGGTAACCTGACTGAACAGAAAACCCTAAATTAGAGCTTAAAGGAGTCTCATAGATTAGAGCTCCTTGAAGGGAAAAATTTACAGCGCTTTCATTCAAATCACTGGTGTTAAGCTCTATTAAATCTTTTCCCTTTAATACAGAAATAGTAGCATTATTAGAACTTATTAATATCCCAGGAACAACTAAAGCACCCAGCCTTAATGAAGATTTCCTTTTGGGATTTAGTAAATTATAATTGAAACCTAGAGATAACTCCAAATAAGACTGCCGATATACCTCTGATATTATATTTAAGGCCAGAGTATCTCGCTCCACTCCAAGTTCTGTTCTCAAAAGCGTCACCTGACAAAACTCTCCTTTGAAAGGAGAATAAAAATCATTTAGACTGTCATCTAATTGGTCATTCAGTCTGAAGTAATCTTGACTCCAATAAGTATAATTCAATCCAGCGCTTAATGAAAATCTATCTCCATCTAAAACCTTTGCACTTAAACCAAAAGAGGAGTAATTCCCTGTCGAAGGATTACTATCTATAAATTCGTCCAAGGAAGTATATGTTTCAGACACTTCGATAGAGTTAAAACTAACTCCCTGGTTAAAGTAAACAGACAGAGAAGAGGGCTTTTTTTCTTTGGGTAGGTAGTCCTCTTCTAACATTAATGATTGAGAAACTTCTAACTCCTCCTCCACTAACTGAATTTCTATAGTTATTCCATCTATAATTATAGTATCCTTCTTTAATTCTACTCCAGCAAACAAAAAGTTAGATAAACTGAAAAAAACCATCATCAAGATAGTTTTTTTTAGTCGCTCTACAAGAGCTGTAATATTTTTAACTTGAGACTTCACTAAACAATTGACTGCTCTAGAACAGTCAGTCAAATTTCTGTTATTTTTTCTTAGTGCTGATAGTAAGAGCTCCTTTCTTATCACTATCCAAGGATAAAAGTCGCATAAACTCACTTGCTGACTCAACTCTAGAGTTAGTCAGTGATATTTTCTCTCTAAAATCTTCTTCTTTTTCCTCTGCTTTAGCGTTATCCTCAATAGTTTCTGAACTAATTTCTACATTTTCAACGAATTCAATTTGCTCACCAGAGATAATTTCCTCTAATCCCTCGAGTTCACCTACTAGTTCATTGGGAAATATTATTTCGTCAGTAGCATTCGTTATTGACTGTCTAGTCCATGATTTTTCAAAGATAACAGGCTGAACAACCTCTGCTTTTTCTAATTCTTCGAAAAATTCATTTGCAGAATTATATTTATTATCTTGAATTGAATTATGCTGCAGGACCAACTCGGTATTAGCCTTGATTTCTGGAATAATGCTTGCATTTGTAATTTCTGCAGAGTAGTTTCCTAAGATTGCCCAAGCCACAGCACCTGACATCAGAGCCATGTAGAAAACATTCAGTCTTGTAGGATCTATTGTTAATAGACTCTTCCTATCTAATTCAAGCTGAACTTTCTTATAAACACTAGCAGGAGCACGGACAGAATAGTCATTAAAAGCATTTTTATAGAGCTCGGTTATGTTATCTTCTTTTTTCATTCTATTTCTAATGGAATCTTAATTTTCGAAAGTTCATTTAGCTTTGTTTGAAGAAGCTTTTTCGCTCTACTTAATTGAGATTTAGATGTGTTAATATCTACCTCTAACTGCTTTGCTATTTCTTTATGCTTATACCCTTCTATCACATAAAGGTTGAACACTGTTCTATAGCCAATGGGAAGTTCGCTAATCGTATTCAATAATTCATCTTTGGTAAACTCACACTCTGTGAAGAGTTCACTTTCAGAGGAAGCCACCCCAACATCACTTATATCAGCATGATAAGCATGCTTTTTCATTTTTCTGTAATAAGTAATCGCAGTATTGATCATAATCCTCCTTATCCAACCCTCGAAAGATCTACCTTCTCTAAACATGTGCATGTTTTTGTAAATCTTAATCAATCCCTCTTGAAGCACATCTTCTGCCTCGAATCTGTTCTTTGTGTAGCGTAAGCAAACTCCAAACAACAATCCATTGTAAGAAGCAAAAAAAGCATCCTGTGCCTTTCTCTCTTTCTTAATGCAACCCTCTATGATTTGAACTTCGTTCACTAATTTTTTCAGTTATTGATTAAAAGACTTTCTAAAGATAGGAAAGGTTGCGCAGAAAGATAAAAATAGTGCCAATAAGACAGTAAGAATGTCTATCAATTAAGTTTTTCAACTTTAGAGAAGTCTAGCATATTCAAGGGATTGGTCGCAAAATTAGATATCTTCTTACTTAAAAAGTGTGATACCTGATCATAAAACAAAGGAACCACAGGAGCTTCATCCAACAGCAGGCTGTCCATCTGACCATAGAGCACTTTACGTTTAAAGTAATCTGACGTATGAAGAGCCTTTTCGAATAATGAATCAAACTGACTATTAGAAAAATGAGTGTAGTTAGGCCCCCCTGGACTAAAATTATTCGAGTAAAACAGACCTAGAAAATTCTCCTCATCTGAATAATCCGCTAACCAACTTTTCCTAAATACTTCTATCTTGGAGTTAGCCACTAAATCTCTGTGATTTGAGCTTTGTAACACCTCTACCTTAACTTTTAAACCCAGCTGTTCCCATTGGTATTGAAGATACTCACAAATATCAACGTACTCCGATGTGGTGCTAATAATTAAAGGTATGGTCAAATCAATATTAGACTCATCCAACAGATTTTTTGCTTTTTCTAAATTATAACCATATCCTTCATGAAGATGAAATCCATGAGCTTCAAAACCCTTTGGAAGGAAGCCATTACTTGCTGGGAATACAGAGTTATTCCTTAAGTATTTAGCTAGTTTTTTTCTATTTACGGAAAAGTTTAACGCCTGCCTAAATTTCTTTACTCTTAGCGGAGAATCAGCCGGAAGAAGATCTTTATCTACCAAAAGTCCTATATAATCAGTTTTTATAAAGGGAGCTCTTTGGAAGCTCACAGTTGACCTGTAGACTTCATTCAACTCTCCATTAAACGTCAGAAGCTCATCTTTATAACTAGGATCTAAACCGCTAATGAAATCATACTTTCCTTTTAAAAAATCTAAAAACATTGTAGACTTATCTCTCATAAAGTCTACTCTAACGGCATCCAAATGAGGGAGTTTTTCTCCGTTTTCATTTGTTCTCCAATATGTATCGCTTTTATGAAGTACCAGACTCACTCCTTCCAGCCAAAAACCAAGCTTAAAAGGACCGCTACCTATCGGGTTACTCCTAAATTCATTCCCATAAAATTTCACAACTTCCTCAGGCACGACATTGCAATACTGCATAGTAAGTATTCCAAGAAAAGCTGGAAATGGCTGAGTTAAGTTTATTTGAAGCGTATGATTATCTATAGCTACGAAACCGTTTTCTTTTTTAACTTGGTTAAAAATCCACATTCCCGGAGAAGCAACTTTGGGATCTAGGATTCGATTAAAACTGTAAACAAAATCTTCTGCGTTTATAATCCTAGAAGATTCATTAGGAAATGTTTCATGTGGAGAGAAAAGAACTTCCTTTTTTAGATGAAATGTATAAGTCAGACCATCTTCAGAAATAGAATAACTATTTGCTATGCATGGCTGAATTTTCATAGAGTCATCCAAATATAGTAGTCCATCATAAATTTGATTAATCACCCTCATATCCTCTAGATATCGAGCATTAGCCGGATCCAAAGTATTGATGCCCGCAGTTTCATTATATCGAAATATTTTTTTGTCTGACGTCTGACTTGGCCTATTGCAATGCACAAAAAACAGACCTACAAGAAAAACAACGAAGAAGTATTTTATTCTCAACACAAGACCAAATTTAGACCTTAAAAAAGATTTATACTGTTATTCTGAAATAGATTGTATGAGGTTTCCTAAATCCGATTCATAATACTTCGAAGTTTTTTCTGTTCCTTCAGAATCATATCTTTTCCAATATTCCACTTTATACCCCACCTTATACCTTCCTTCTGATTCCTTTTCCCCATTGGGATGGAAGAAAACAAAATAACCGTGAGGAATTAACTCTTGGTCTTCAATAAAATATACTCCTTTGGCCTTTACCAATCCATCTAATGATAGTATCTCTGCACTGAAAAAACTTTCATCTAAGGGTTTTAAAACTCGCTGATAAATTGCATCTTTTTTCTCTGTGACATCCAAATATATGTCAAGATAGTCAAAGTTATATTCTTGGCAATCAGATATTAACGACATAAAAAGAAAAAGAAATGCTAAGTTAAATTTCATAGTGTAATACTTTGGTGATTACATCTACGCTAAAACTTAGACTTTTGTTACAAGTAAAGGTTACTTATTTTATATTTCGCTGTTATGAAGCTTCCATGGTTAAAGACATCCCTTTTAGTAAACTCTATACTCCTTATTTACAACTCCAGTGCTCAAAACCACACTATATCAGGAAACATAACCGATTATAATTCCGGTGAATACTTAATTGGCGCTAATGTTTACTCTACTAATAATTCAACCTCAACGAGTGACGTTTATGGTTTTTATTCCATGACTCTCCCGGAAGGAGTTCACTCTCTCGAGTTTAGCTATGTGGGATACCAGTCAGTTTCTAAACAGATAAATCTCATAGAAGATGTGAGATTAGATCTCGAGTTAAAGAGTCTTCTCCTTCTTCAAGAAGCCACCATCGATGCAGAAAAAAATAAAAACACCCAAAGTGGAGAGATGGGCACTATTTCTCTTGAATTAGAAAAAATAAAAACTCTCCCTGCTTTCTTGGGTGAGGTAGATATATTAAAAATCATCCAATTCCTACCCGGAGTTCAAGCCAATGGTGAAGGAAATTCCGGGTTTTATGTCAGAGGAGGAAGTGCAGATCAAAACCTTATACTTTTAGATAATGCGACAGTCTATAATGCTTCTCACCTACTTGGATTTTTCTCTGTTTTTAATGCAGATGCCGTCAAAAATGTAGAGCTGATAAAAGGAGGTATGCCTGCACAGTATGGCGGCAGATTATCTTCTGTTCTTGATATTTCTCTGAAAGAAGGGAATAATAAAGAGTATAAAGGAGAAGGTGGTTTGGGGTTAATCTCCAGCAGACTAACACTCGAAGGTCCTATTAAAAAAAACACTTCATCTTTTATTATATCAGGCAGAAGAACTTATGCCGATATTTTAGTAAAACCATTTGCCAGGGAAGGGTCACAGGCCAGGGAAAGTGATTATTACTTCTACGACTTAAATGCCAAATTAAATTATAAACTGAGTAACAAAGACCAAATATACTTAAGCGGGTATTTCGGAAAAGATGTGTTTGGGTTTGCTAGTCCTGCCGCAGGGTTTGGTTCAGATATTCTCTGGGGAAATACCACGGGTTCATTTAGGTGGAATCATCAATTTGGAGGAAAGTTAGTAGCCAATACCATAGTAACTTATTCAGACTTCAAATTCGAATTTACAGGAGACCAAGATGACTTCAAGTTTAAGCTTCTCTCAGGAATAAAAGATATGAGCAGTAAGGTTAGCTTTAGCTATTTTCCCAATTCACGACACAAGTTGAAATTCGGAGCAGAATATATAAATCATACTTTCTCTCCGAGTACCGTAGAAGTAAGCTCAGGAGATACAGAGTTCAATACAGGTGATCCCCAAAACATTCGTAGCAGAGAATACGGCATTTATATAAACGATGAATGGAATCTTTCAGATAAAATTAAGTTAAATACAGGCCTGCGCGCTTCTGCTTATTTACAGAAAGGTCCATTTAAAAGATATAATTCTGACAATCCTTCAGAGAATAGAGAAACCATCTTATATGAATCGAATGAAACTGTAGCTGAATACGTAGGACTAGAGCCTCGTTTCTCTGCTCGTTATCAGTTAAACTCGAAAAGCAGTATTAAGTCAGGAATTACTCGTAATTTTCAGTACGTTCACCTAGCATCATTCAGCGCACTCACTCTCCCTACAGACACTTGGCTGCCTTCTACTGAACTAATAAAACCTCAAGAAGGAATTTTATACGCATTGGGCTACTACAGAAACTTTGATGAAAGTAAATATGAGGCGAGCGGGGAGATATACTACAAAACTATGACCAACTTGGTAGAGTATAAAGAAGGCGCGCGACCCGAAGACAACATCAATAACAACATCGATTCTCAACTAACTTTTGGTGATGGAACTAGTTATGGATTAGAGTTTTTTGTAAAGAAGAATAAAGGGAAGCTAAATGGATGGATTGGGTATACATGGAGTAAAACAGATAGAGACTTCGAATCGCTCAACAGCGGGAAAACATTTCCTGCTAAATATGATAGACGTCATGATTTTAGTGCCGTATCTAATTATGAACTCTCCGATAAATGGACGTTTTCAGCTGCTTTTGTCTACAGCACTGGAAACACCTTCACCCCTCCCGTCAGATGGTATATTTTAGAGGAAAGTACTGTGTTTGAATATGCAGAAAGAAATAGTTATAGACTGCCCAGTTTTCATAGGCTAGACCTATCTGCCGTTAGATACTCAGAGAAATTTAAAAAATATACTGATGAAAACGGCAATGAAAAAAGAAGACCAAAAACTATTCAAGGTAGTTGGAGTTTTAGTATTTACAATGTTTACAACCGTCAAAATCCTTTCTTTATATATTATGCTAATGAAGGAAACGTTCTTAACGGAGAGGTTAAAATTACAGCAAAACAAGTAAGTCTTTTCCCAATCCTTCCGAGTATAACGTGGAACTTTAAATTCTAATTTCCTACCCATTAAACACTAAGTTTAGCCTCTCAAATGAAGGAACTAAAATATCTAAATAAATATTTCTTTAAGTATAAGTGGCACTTAATCATCGGACTGTTTTTCATAGTGTTAACTACTTATTTTAAAGTTTATGCCCCTACGCTATTTAATGAAGGTGTAGACTACATAGAGAATTCGCTAGATGCCGTAAAAAATGATACATCTCCCCCCTCTCTTCCAGAAAGTATTCGTTGGTTAAATGATATAGGTTTAACAAGTGTAGAACAGACAAATTCAGATAAACAAGAACAAGCCAAAACTACTAGGTATGTAATTTTTCTGCTAGCGATTCTATTTGCTGTTCTCTTTATTATTCAAGGAATATTCCTATTCTTCACAAGGGTAACACTGATTATTATGAGCAGAAGAATAGAGTATGACCTGAAAAACCAAATCTATCAGCAGTATCAGGACTTATCACTCTCTTTCTTTAAAAGAAATAATACTGGGGATTTAATGAATAGAATAAGCGAAGACGTTTCTAAAGTAAGGATGTATCTGGGCCCGGCAGTTATGTACACCTTAAGTCTGGCTTTTTTAATCGGATTTGTGCTCTATGCCATGTGCTCTATAAGCGTAAAGCTCACCTTATACACTTTACTGCCTCTTCCTATATTATCTATTAGTATTTACTATGTAAGTACCTTAATCAATAAGAAAAGTGAACGAGTACAAGAGAAACAAAGTGAATTGAGTTCATTCGTTCAAGAAACCACAAGTGGAATACGAGTGTTAAAGGCTTACAACAGAGAAAATGCCTATATGAATTTTTTCAGAAACGAAAGTGATTCATATAAGACGCTTATTCTTTCTTTAATAAAAATAGAAGCGCTTTTCATGCCGCTTATTATTATGCTTGTGGGTTTAAGCACTGTTTTCGCTATTTACCTCGGAAGTTTAGAAGCCATCGCTGGGAATGGATTCGATAAAGGAGATATCATCCAGTTTATTATTTACGTCAACATGCTCACTTGGCCATTTGCATCAGTGGGCTGGGTAACGTCACTAGTTAATAAAGCAGAAGCCTCTCAGAAGAGGATAAATGAATTTTTAAACGAAGAGCCTGAAATTAAATCTACTCATAGCGGAGATGAAAAAATCACAGGTAATATTACATTTAAAGATGTTAGTTTCACATACCCAGATACTGGAATTGAGGCGCTGAAACGCATAAATTTCAACCTTGAAACTGGTAAAACTTTAGGCATCACAGGCAAAACGGGAAGTGGTAAATCTACCATCGCCAATTTAATCTCTAGACAGTATGATGTGACCTCTGGCTCTATCAAAATAGACGGTAGAACGATACAAAACGTACATTTAGAAAATCTGAGAAATAGCATGGGAACAGTTCCTCAAGATGTTTTCTTATTCTCCGATTCTATTAGGAATAACATCTCATTTAGCGATGAACTATTGACTGAGGAACAGATAGTAGAAGCTGCTAAGCAAGCTGATATTTATGACAATATAATGGAATTTTCTGAGAAGTTCGATACTATTTTAGGCGAGCGTGGAATTAACCTATCTGGAGGACAAAAGCAACGAATATCTATCGCTAGAGCTATTATCAAAAGCCCAGAAATCTTGATTTTTGATGACTGTCTAAGTTCTGTAGATACTGAAACAGAAGATAAAATACTTCGTAATCTAAACCAGATAATGAAGGGAAAAACAAGCATCATAATAAGCCACAGAATTAGTACCATTCTAAGAGCTGACCATATTTTAGTATTAAATAAAGGTGAAATAATCGAGCAAGGAAGTCATCAAGACCTCATAGATAAAAAAGGATATTATCATGATCTCTATCAGAAACAATTAGTAGAGGGGTAATCACTATTCACAATCTACTCCGAAAAAGCCTAAAAAAACTGAAAGGTCTAAAACATTGGTAAATCCATCATTATTTGCATCTACTGAACAATCAGTGATACAGCCAAAAGTACCTAAAAGAGCAGATAAGTCTAAAATATTTCTAGTTCCATCATTATTAAAATCGGCAATGCACTGAGCTGTTAGCTCTGCTCCCATAACTTCTCCATCGCAGTTATTATCGATATTCTCCCCAGTACCTGGAGCACTGAGGTAAACCGTAATTAACGTATCATCACAATCCAGATCATTATCCACATAACCACTTGGATCTGTGAAAGCCTCTAACGAAACCGAAGGATCTCCAAAACCATCATTATCCGTATCTGCATAAAATGTCATGATATCTGGCTTTAGTAAGAATAAACCTTCTTCTATATGACTTAGAGCAACTACACCAGAACTAAAAAACGGATAGTTACTCCATGAACCATTAAACTGAGCAGAATTACTAGCAGGATAAACATCAAAAAAGGCTACCTCAGATAAGTTCCCATTAGCGATATCCGAAGATTCTAATATTCTTAATCCAGCACTGTAATTAGATTCATAAATATATCCCTCATGCACATATAAATTATGATCAATAGCCGCAGTTGAGTGAGTATAAGTCCCCAAAAGAAAAGGCGCATCTAAGTTTTGAACATCGAAAATAAATGTACGAGTGTTACCAGTTCCATTTATTTCATCTAATTCATCATTAGCCAAAAAATACTTATGATCCTCTGTAAGCCATCCTTGGTGAGTATAAAATGTACTAGGGTATGTCGCCAAACTAATTCCTTGAATATCTGTTTTATCAGTAACATCTATAATGGCTATATTATTTTCATTACAAGCAAAAGCTATCTCTGCGCCATTATAATCAGTATCTGGACCTATATAATTTACGACTTGAGCGTCATGTGTATATCCTTCTCCAGAGAAAAGCCCTGCTATTACTGGACTAGTAGGAGTAGAAATATCTATAGCATGCAACCCACCACCAGCGGTATTGCTGCCTACAGCATAAGCAAATCCAGACGCTTCGTTTATTACGATATTATGGCACCTCCCGAAACTTCCATAAAATGCTGTTTCTGAAAACACTACTGGAGCTCCTGCTACTGACGATAATTGTGTTAGGTCAAAGACCTGCATTCCGTGAGAATTAGCCTCACTTACTATAAACGCATGATTCTGATAAACTTTTATATCCCTCCAGATAGAATTAGATGTGTGTGAAAAGAGTACCCCTAAGTAAATTGGATTTAGAGGGTCAGAAATATCTACGAATGAAGTTCCTGCGTCTCTGCCGATAATCACATATTCGTTTCCTCCATTTGGATCTGTCCATCCCCAAATGTCATTCATTTCACCACCTCCTAACTGAGAACTGGTTAAATGAGCTAATAACTCCACATTTTCACATGGATATCCTCCAGCTGTTCCTCCTGCACAAGGAGTTTGAGAGAAACTGTTAAGCATTAAAAAACCTGACAATACTGTTAATAATAAATTCTTCATTAGGTTCCTTGGTTAAACATAGAATTTTAAATGTAACTGATTAATCGCTGTTAATGAAATCTTATGTCATTTTATATCGTGAGGTATTTTAGCGCTTTACAATAATTATCTTCGCAAAATGGATAATATTTTTGAAGGATACACAATAATAGAACTAAGCAGTGTTTTAGCAGGTCCTTATGCTGGGATGATGTTTTCAGAGCTTGGAGCTAAAGTGATAAAAATCGAAAACTCCGCTACCAATGGAGATGTGACTAGAAGTTGGAAGCATCCTGAAGAAAATAAGGAAACCGAAATTTCAGCATATTATTCAGCTATCAATTATAAGAAAGAAGTCAGGTTTTTAGACTTCACTAAAATGAATGACATCAATAAAACTTACGAGCTTCTTAAAACCGCAGATGTTGTAATCTCTAATTTTAAAAAAGGAGACGATTATAAATTCGCTTTAGATTATGGACGGGTAAAATTGATTAACCCTAAAATCATCTATGCCAAGCTTTCCGGCTTCGAGACTCAAGATACGAAAGTAGCCTATGACGTAGTTATTCAGGCAGAATGCGGATTTATGTATATGAATGGCCAAAAAAACTCCCCACCTACAAAAATGCCTGTAGCACTAATGGATGTGCTGGCTGGCCAACAATTAAGAAGTGGAATTTTAGCGGCATTGCTACGCAGAGAAAAAACTAAAAAAGGTGCTCTAGTAGAGGTGAGCTTAGAAAGATCTGCTATCAGCGCACTAGTAAACCAGGGGTCTAACTATTTAATGAATAACATTAATGCAGAGCGCATAGGGAGTCGCCATCCAAACATAGCTTTATATGGGGAAGTATTTAAATCTTTAGAAGGAACAGAAATAGTTTTAGCCATAGGAAGTCAAAGTCAATTCGAGAATCTATGTTCTATGCTACACTTAACTGAATTAATCACTGATGAAAAATTTACGAATAACCAAAATCGACTAATTCATTTAGATGACTTGAGAGAGTTACTTAAAGTAGCTTTCGTAACTTACGAGACACTCTATTTACAAAAAAAGTTAACAGCACTTAACATTCCCTTTGGAGAAGTGAAAAACATGAAGCAAGTAGCAGACTCACCAACTGGCCAGTCAATGATTTTAGAGGAGAAAATAGAAAATGTAACTACCAAAAGATATTCTACTGTAGGATTCAGAATAAAATAATTCAAGGTAGTATATTGAAAATATCAGCGTGATTTTTATATACTTTTATATCTCAACTATTGTACTTGAAAAAAACGCGTGTTTATGGAAGGAAAAATTCATTTAGCATTTGCCACTAGAGATTTATAAGAAGCAAATAAATTTGCAGTGAGGGTTTAAGATGTGAAGTAGGAAGATAGGTTAGCACCAGGATAGACTATAACTTTTTTGGTCATCAACTCAACATTGAATTTAAGTCTTTTGAAAACATAGAATCTATATTTAAGAAATAACTGAAGAAAAATGAGTGATTACCTCGAGGGAATACCAACAGTAGATTTAAACCTTTTTTTGAATGGAACTGACACTGAAAAAAATGAGTTCGTTAATCAATTGGGAAAAGCATATGAAGATATTGGCTTTGTCGCAGTGAAAAATCATCTAATTTCTGACGCTGAAATAGACACCTTATATGCAGAAGTAAAAAACTTCTTTAGCCTACCCCAAGAAGTGAAAACCTCTTATGAAATAGAGGGTTTAGCAGGCCAGAGGGGGTATATTTCTTTCGGAAGAGAGCATGCCAAAGATTCAAGTGCTGGAGATTTAAAAGAGTTTTGGCATTTCGGGCAGGAAGTCCTGGATGGTGACTCTATAAAGTCTCAATATCCTAATAATGTCTTTACAAAAGAAACGCCTGAGTTTCATGAAGTAGGCTTAAAAGCATACAAATCACTTGAGACGACAGGAAAGCACATGCTTCGAGCTATTTCTATTTTTCTTGGATTAGACCAATCTTTCTTTGATGATAAAATTCACAATGGCAATAGCATACTTAGACCAATTCATTACCCTCCAATAACTAACGAGCCTAAATCTGCTGTAAGAGCAGGTCAACATGAAGATATTAATCTTATCACTCTTCTCATTGGAGCTTCTGCAGATGGATTAGAAGTTCTAAACAAAGATAACGAGTGGATAGCTGTAACAGCATTGCCCGATCGGATAGTAGTGAATGTGGGTGACATGTTACAAAGATTAACTAACGACCGTCTAAAAAGCACGACCCATAGAGTGGTAAATCCACCTAGAGAAAAATGGGGAACTAGTCGTTTTTCTATCCCCTTTTTCTTACACCCTAGAAGTGACATGAGGTTAGACTGTCTTGAGAATTGTATAGAACAAAACCAGTCCCCTAATTACTCACCTATCAGTGCAGGCGAGTTTTTAAACCAAAGACTAAAAGAAATAGGCCTAAAGAAATAAAAAAAAGCTACCCTGAGAAAGAGAATGTTCAGTGTGCATCCGAGGTGTCTGCTCCAATGACTTAACGGCTGTCTATGATCGTTAAGGACCTATTACAGCAAGCCCAATGGAAATTGTAACTCCTAAAGAGTTTGAAAATCAATTCACAACGTTAAGAACTTAGACTTTTATTGATGCTTATGAAAATGCTGATTCTAAAGATTAAGAAATCTTTAAATAATAAAAAAGGCAACATAATGCTTTCCTTTTTTGCTTAACATTAATTAATAACTTCAATAAAACAAAAAGAATCAACTGGCGTTAATTTTGATATAAAATAATATTTAAAAGATGAAAAGAATAATTAGCTTCACAGCAGCAGCATTCATTGGAGGGCTTTTTTCCTTAATGGTCTCTAACTATTTCTTATTCGATTCAGAATTAATTTCTTCTGGAAACCTAGATAATACAGCGGCTTCCAATTTTAATTATGTAAGTCACCCCACTTCTAGTATTGTGCCTGTAGGTGATTTCACCATGGCAGCCAGTAAAACTGTAAATGGTGTAGTTCACGTAAAGACAGAGATAGAAGTACAAAACGCATATAATCCTTGGGCTGATTTCTTTGGCGATGAATCGGGTATAGAGCCTTATATACAAAAAGGTTCTGGTTCCGGAGTAATTATCTCAGATGACGGTTATATCATTACTAATAACCATGTAATACAAGGGGCTGACAATATAGAGGTAAGTATGAATGACAACCGCTCCTATAGTGCAGAACTAATAGGGACAGACCCTACTACCGACATAGCTGTGTTAAAAATAGAAGGTTCTCATTTCCCTTCACTTAAAATAGGCGATAGTGAGGCAGTAAAAATCGGTGAGTGGGTGTTAGCCGTAGGAAATCCTTTTGACTTAACCTCTACAGTTACCGCTGGAATAGTAAGTGCTAAAGGAAGAAATATTAATCTATTAAGCTCAGACCCAGGAAGAAAAATATTTCCTGTAGAATCATTTATTCAAACAGACGCTGCAGTGAACCCTGGTAACAGCGGTGGTGCTTTAGTTAACACCAATGGCGAATTAATTGGAGTAAATACGGCTATTGCCTCTAAAACTGGTTCGTTTTCTGGATATAGTTTTGCCGTACCAAGTTCTATAGCATCTAAAGTAGCAGAGGACTTAATAAAATACGGCCAAGTTCAAAGGGCTTACATAGGTGTAAGAATAATGCCTGTAACGGAAACGTTGGCAAATGAATATAATTTACCTAACGTAAAAGGAATTCACGTCAAATCCCTTACTGAAAATGGAGCGGCTTATGATGCAGGAATAAAATCTGGTGACGT
>CESU01019333.1_pt1 | contig 23212 bp, 16 predicted proteins | sample 531141 | NCBI WGS metagenome assembly CESU01 (sample SAMEA2621401, study PRJEB7988) | marine metagenome | isolation source: saline water (ENVO:00002010), including
TGATTATCCTTAGCGATAATTGCTTTAAATTCTGGGTCTGCCTTGGGGCCATAAACAATTGAAGCTCCGGTCTTGTTGGCTAATGTTAAATGACCACTTACAAAATCTGCGTGGAAATGTGTTTCAAAAATATATTTAATCTTAGAATTAGACTTTTCAGCTAATTCTAAATAGTCAGTAATTTCTCTTAAGGGATCTACTACGGCAGCTTCTCCGTTACTTTCGATAAAGTAAGCACCTTGAGATAAGCAACCTGTATAAATTTGTTTTACCGTCAATTGATTTAATAATTAAAAAAACAAAAATAAAAAACTAATCAGGATATTCAACCCTTAAGTGGTATATGTTATTTAATTTTTCTTTTAATATTTTCTTTGTTTGTTGTATTTCTTTTAAAGTAATATCAGAATTAATAAATTGATTATCCTCTATTTGTTTGTTAATTATTTTTTCTACAAAAACATCTATCAATTTTATATTTGGCTCTTTTATACTTTTAGAAGCTGCTTCAATACTATCTGCCATCATTACTATTGCTGTTTCTTTGGAAAAGGGTTTAGGACCAGAATATCTATAATCTTGCTCATTGGATTCTGGATCAGATTTTAATGCCTTATCATAAAAGAATCGAATCATAGAGGAACCATGGTGTGTTCTAATGAAATCTATTACTCTATCAGGAAGTCTATTTCTTTTTGCTATTTCCACTCCATTTGAAATGTGATCTTTTATAATTTTGGCACTTTCTAAAGGTTCCATTTCATCATGGGGATTGAAAGAAGAACTTTGATTTTCTATAAAATAATTTGGACTATTCATTTTTCCAATATCATGGTACAGGGCACCTACCCTAACTAACATAACATTAGCGGAAATTTGAGTTGCAACAGCTTCTGCTAAATTAGAAACAGCTAATGAATGATAAAAAGTACCTGGTGCTTGTTCTGATAATTTTTTTAAAAGACTAGAATTTGTATTAGTTAATTCTAAAAGAGAAACGTCAGAAACTAAACCAAATATTTTTTCAAATATGTAAATCAATGGGTGAACAAACAAAGTAGCTAATCCATTAAAAATAAAAATTAATGGGATGTTTAGATTAAAGTCTTGAAGATCTCCATTTGTAATTATTGATACAGAAAAATAAGAAATTATATAAATACTAGTAATAATAGAAACAGATACAAATAAGTTAGCTCTTTGATAAAGATCTGAGGGGGTCAATATTGTTATAATACCAGCAATAGTGTGAAGAAATAAAAACTCAAAACTATTAGGGACAATAAATCCTAAAATAAGTAAAGTCAGAACATGAACAAATAGTCCTAATCTTGAATCAAAAAAAGCTCTTATTAAAAGAGGAATTGAACAAAGAGGGACAACATAAATATAACTTGGCTGAAGTTTATAAACTGAAATGGTAATAGAGATAAATATTAAAACTATTAAGAAAATAAAAGTAATTTTTGTATTATCTAAATAAACATTTAAACGATTTTTCTTTAGAAATAATAATAAAAAAAATAAGGTAATCCCTACTATTATGGAATAACCTAAAGTCATTAAATTATAATTTGATTTAGACCAAATTTGGGATTCAAATTTTAATTTTAAAGATTTTAAAACTGATAATTTTTCTGAATCTATAATTTCACCTCTAGATATTATTCGAACTCCATTATTCACCAAACCTTTGGATTTAGTGATTTGATTTAAAAGATAAGTTTTATTGCGTTCTGTTGTTATATCATCATATATAATATCAGGCTCTAGATTTAATTTAATGATTGAATTAAAAAAAACAGAATCTCTGGTGGATTTATAAAAAATTGAATCAAAATTAAAATTATTTAATTGATTAAATTGATTGTATTTTAATGACTTAACATTGATATCTGAAATTAAAATAATAGAATCGGTATCAAGATTCATTACATTATTAACTAAACCAGGGTTATAAATTTTATTTAACCTGATTAATGCTTCTCTTTCCAAGTAAGGAACTGAGTCCTTTAACTGTAAGATAATTTTAGAGATTAATGAATCAGAAATCACTTGAGATTTGATGAAATATTTTTTAGAATTTTTAGAGATATCTAACTTTTCAAACTCAAACTCAGTTTTAGTTTTCTGGATTAAAAAATCAAATGGGGCAATTAAAGTTTCGTATTTCCATGGTTTTCCTAATTCGAAGTCATATTGAAATTTTCCTTTTTTTGGAATAATATATACAATAAAAGCAACAGAGAGAAAAAAAAGAATAATTCTATAAATCTGAGACTGAAGTTTAAAAAAAATATTTAACTTATCTTTCATTGAAATGAATTAACTCAAAAGTATAAATTATTTATAAGTTCTAATGTAAATTAGATTATAATAGATAAAAAATTGAAATGAAAAATTATGGAATTTGTCAGTTAAGTGTCGTTCCTGTGAGGAAAAGTCCTGTAAGCACTAGTGAAATGGTAACTCAAATAATATTTGGAGAAATTTTCTCAATAGTTAAACATGAGGAAAAGTGGTCTATAGTTTCCAACGAATTCGATAATTACCAGGGTTGGGTTAATAATTCTCAAATTAAATTTATTGAGAAAAAAGATTTTGAATTATTAAAATCAAATATGCCAGTGTACTGTTTGGACAATAAGGGATATATTAAAAATGCAAATAAAGAAATTATTTCTGTTCCACTTGGAAGTTTAATTAGTTCTTGCTTCTTTTTAGAAACTATATATTTCGGAAATACTAGTATTTCCACTAAAAATGATTTAATAAAAAATGCTAAACTATTTTTAAACGCTCCTTACCTTTGGGGAGGAAGAATTCCTTATGGTATTGACTGCTCTGGATTTTCACAAATAGTATATAAAATTCATGGAATAAAAATAAATAGAGATGCGAATCAGCAATTAATTCAAGGGAAAAAAATAGATATAAACAAAGTCTCTAATGGAGATTTAGCTTTTTTTGGGGATTCTATTGATAGCATTACCCACGTTGGTATAATGCTAAATAAAGATGAAATTATTCATGCTTATGGAAAAGTTAGAATAGATAAAATAAATAACGATGGGATAATTAATTCAGAAACTAAAAAAATCACGCACAGACTTATTGAATTTAGAAGTTATTGATTTTCTAATTCATCAATTCTTGCACTCATTAATTTATAACTATCATTATCTCCTACTGTATAATAAATGTTTTTTGCTGTTCTTAAAGCCTCAACATTTTTAGGATCTATTTCTATCAGTTTTTCCAAGTATGGCAAACAAGATGCATAAAGATTTTCTCTATCATCTTTTAATTTATCATATTTTACGTAGTCGCTTCTTTTATTAGAAGTTGCTAATTTGTTCATTTGATCTACAAGTGTAGCTTCACCTTCAAGAATTAATCCAACTAAATTTAAATAGGTAGCAGCATAATTAGGATCCAGCTCAAGAGCTTTTAAATAATATGTCTTGGCATCTTCTAATTCACCTTGCTCAACATTAATTACTCCTAAATTATAATATAAAATAGCATTATTTGGATCTTTAGTAATGGCTTCTTGCATGAGAACTTTAAATCTGTCTTTATCGCCAAGTTTCATATACAAGTCTGCCTCAGAAAGTAAAAGATTAAGATCATCAGGATTTACTTCTCTCGCATCTTTAATGGCAGCCACAGCTTTTTCTGTCTCACCTAATTGTACATAAATTAAAGCAATATTTTTAACAATCTCTGGTAATCTTGATTCTGTATTACCAATTCTTGGATTTATATAATCTTCTGATTCTTTAAAAAGATTATATTCTGTCTCACTTATTTTTTCTTCAACCTGAGTTTTTACTGGAGTAATATAATATTCAAAAGTAACTCCAGTGTACCCAATTGTTTTTAATTTAGAGTAACGCTCAAGAGCTGTATTAAAATCACCACCATTTACAGAACTTGAAGCAGAAAAATACAAATAGTTTAAACTTTCAGATTTTTCAGGATAAATCATATATGCATCATACAATTTCACAGATGCATCAAGATAATTTTCTGATTTATTATCTTCCACAGCAGAGTTAACTAAATCAGTTTCTATTTGACTTATTAAAATTTCCGCATTTTCTTTGTATTTATCTAGTTTATCTAAATCAATCGATTTTTTTAAATTAGGGATTGCTTCTTTGTAATTAATATCTCCCTTATTTGCCCAACCTAATAAATAATAATAATTTGCTTGATACTTTAAATCCATTGATGAAATTGCTCCATCAATTGTTGAAAGAACATCTAAAGCTTCATTATAAAAACTTTGATCGATTAATTTCTTGGCATTTCTTAATTCTTTTTTTTGACTAAAACTCAAAAAGCTTGTAAAAAGCAAAATAGTTAGTAATAAATTTTTCATGTTATCAAATTGGTTTTATTCTTTATTATTTTCTTGTTCTTGATTGTTATTTTGTTCTTTATTATCATCTATAATATCCACCTCAATATCTTCTAAGTCTTGTACCTCTTCATCATCGTGAACAACTTTAGCAACTGCGGCTATCGAATCATTTTCTTTTAAATTTATCAACTTAACTCCTTGCGTCGCTCTTCCCATTACTCTTAATGAAGCTACTTCCATTCTAATGGCAATTCCAGATTTATTAATAATCATCAAATCGTCATTGTCAGTAACATTTTTAAGTGAAACAAGTTTTCCTGTTTTTTCAGTAACTGAAATTGTTTTAACTCCTTTACCACCTCTGTTAGTCATTCTGTAAGCATCTAGACTAGATCTTTTTCCGTAACCATTTTCTGAAACAACTAAAATATCACTATCCATATCATTTACCGAAATCATACCAACTACCTCATCTTTCTCATCCTTTAATCTAATCCCTCTGACACCAGATGCGTTCCTTCCCATTGGACGTGTTTTACTTTCTTCAAACCTTATACATTTACCAGATTCAACAGCAATTAAAACTTGAGAGTTTCCTGTGGTTAATTTAGCTTCTAACAACTCGTCATCATCCTTAATAGTAATTGCATTAATTCCGTTAGATCTTGGTCTAGAATATTGTTCAAGAGAAGTCTTTTTAACTTGCCCTTTTTTAGTAGCCATTATAACATAATGACTATTGATATATTCTTCGTCTTTTAAATCTTGAGTACATATAAAAGCTTTTACTTCATCATCCTGTTCAATATTGATCAAATTTTGAATAGCTCTTCCTTTGGACGTTTTACTTCCCTCTGGTATCTCATAAACTCTCATCCAAAAACATTTACCTTTTTGGGTAAAAAACAACATATATTGGTGGTTAGTACCAACAAATAAATGTTCTAAAAAGTCCTCATTTCTTGTTGTAGATGCTTTTTGTCCAACCCCACCTCTGTGTTGAGTTTTATATTCAACTAATGGTGTTCTTTTTATGTAACCGGCATTAGAAATAGTTAAAACTACTTTTTCATCAGGAATCATGTCTTCAATACTTAAGTCTCCACCAGCATACTCAATAATTGATCTTCTTTCATCTCCATATTTATTCAATATTTCATTGAGTTCTGATTTAATAATATCCATTCTTCTGTCCTTACTATCTAAAATTCCTTTTAAATCTTTGATTGTCAACATTAGGTCATCAAATTCTGATCTTAATTTATCTTGTTCTAGGCCAGTCAGCTGTCTTAATCTCATTTCTACAATTGCCTTTGATTGAATTTCACTTAATTTAAATTCAGCAATTAATTTTTCTTTAGCTTGATCAGCATTTGAGGAGGACCTAATTAATGAAATAACCTTATCAATATTATCGGAAGCAATTATTAAACCTTCTAAAATATGCGCTCTTTCTTCTGCTTTTTTTAATTCATATTTAGTTCTTCTAACAACAACCTCGTGTCTGTGATCTACAAAATGACCTATCATTTCTTTCAAGTTCAACATTTGAGGTCTTCCCTTTACAAGTGCAATATTATTTACACTAAAAGAAGATTGGAGAGGTGTATACTTATAGAGTGTGTTTAAAACAATATTTGGAATAGCATCTCTTTTAAGTACGTAAACAATTCTCATCCCTTTTCTATCAGATTCATCCCTGATTGTAGAAATTCCTTCAATTTTTTTGTCATTAACCATTTCAGCAGTTTTTCTAATCATTTCTGCCTTGTTCACTTGATATGGTATCTCTGTGACTATAATACACTCTCTTCCATTAACTTCTTCAATTTCAGCCTTAGCACGCATAACAATTCTTCCTCTACCAGTGTGAAAAGCTTCCTTTACACCATCATATCCATATATCGTTCCACCGGTTGGAAAATCTGGTGCTTTTACAAATTCTATAAGTTCATCAATAGTAATATCATTATTTTCTATAAATGCTATTGTTCCGTTTATAACTTCAGTTAAATTGTGAGGAGGCATATTAGTAGCCATACCCACCGCAATTCCAGACGCACCATTAACCAATAAGTTTGGAATTTTAGTTGGAAGCACGGTTGGCTCCATAATTGAGTCATCATAATTTAATTGATGATCTACTGTCTCTTTATCCAAATCAGCTACCATTTCCTCGGAAATTTTTTGCATTCTAGCTTCAGTATAACGCATAGCTGCAGGACTGTCTCCGTCAACAGAACCATAATTACCTTGTCCATCAACCATTAAATACCTAAGACTCCAGTCTTGTGCCATCCTAACCATTGTATCATATACAGATGAATCTCCGTGTGGATGATATTTACCTAAAACTTCTCCAACAATAAATGCAGATTTTTTAAACTTACTGGATGATCTTAATCCAAGTTGATGCATACCATATAAAACTCTTCTATGAACTGGCTTTAAACCGTCTCTTACATCAGGGAGAGCTCTCGAAACAATAACGGACATTGAATAATCAATGTAAGCTGATTTCATGGCGTCTTCAATATTTACTGGGATCAGTTTTTCTCCTTCGCTCATAGTTAGATTTTATAATTATTTATTATTTAAAATATTTGTATTCAAATATAATAATTACCTCAGTCATATACTTGTAATAGTTGTTTAATTTTACATAATTTTATTAACATAATTTATTTAAAAAAGAATTATTTAATTACAGATAAAAAACTTGGAAATAAATTATTTTTTTTGTCTATTTACTGGTGTTTAATTAAAATATAAAGAATTTAGAATGGATGATAATTTTTCTTCTAGAGTAAAAGACGTAATTACCTACAGTAAAGAAGAAGCTTTAAGGCTTGGTCATGATTTTATAGGTACTGAACATCTACTACTTGGAATGTTAAGAGACGGGGGCGGTAAAGCAATTTCTATATTAAACTCCCTTGAGGTGGATTTAGATTATTTAAGAAAAAAGGTTGAAATATTAAGTCCTCCTAATCCAATTAATGATTTTGATCAAAACCATAAAAAAAACTTACACTTAACTAGACAAGCTGAAAGGGCTTTAAAAACTACTTTTCTAGAAGCAAAACTTTTTCAAGGTAAATCAATTAATACTGCACACCTTTTACTTTGCATATTAAGAAATGAAAATGACCCAACAACTAAGCTTTTGATTAAATTGCAACTTGATTATGAGACTGTTAAAGAACAGTTTAAATATATGTTAACAGAATCTGACGACAACTATTCGAATCTTCCTAGTTCAGAGACATTTCCAGATGACTCAAAAGATGAAGAAGGTCCAATTGAGGAAAATCCCTTTACAGTAAAAACAGATAAAAAGTCCAAAACTAAGTCAAAGACACCTGTTTTAGATAATTTTGGAAGAGATTTAACAGCTTATGCTTTGCAAGGAAAATTAGATCCGGTAATTGGAAGAGAAAAAGAAATCGAAAGAGTTTCCCAAATATTAAGTAGAAGAAAAAAAAACAATCCATTACTTATTGGTGAGCCTGGAGTTGGTAAGTCAGCTATTGCTGAAGGACTTGCTCTAAGAATAATAGAAAAAAAAGTTTCTAGAATATTATACAACAAAAGAGTAGTGACATTAGATTTAGCAAGTATAGTAGCTGGAACCAAATACAGGGGTCAATTTGAAGAAAGAATGAAAGCTGTAATGAACGAAATTGAAAAAAATGATGACATCATATTATTCATAGATGAAATACATACTATTGTTGGCGCAGGAGGTGCAACTGGAAGTTTAGATGCTTCTAATATGTTTAAGCCAGCATTAGCCCGTGGAGAGATTCAATGTATTGGAGCTACAACTCTTGATGAATATAGGCAATACATCGAAAAAGATGGAGCATTAGAAAGAAGATTTCAAAAGATAATAATTCAACCAACTAATATTGAAGAAACTATTGAAATACTAAAAAATATTAAAGATAAATACGAATCTCATCACAATGTAAATTTCACTGATGAAGCAATTATAGCATGTGTAAAATTAACTGATAGATATGTCTCAGATCGTTTTCTTCCTGACAAAGCTATAGACGCTATGGATGAAGCTGGATCAAGAGTACATATTACGAATATGGATGTTCCAAAAAACATAGTTGAGTTAGAAAATAATCTTGAAAAAGTAAGAGAAAATAAAAATACTGTTGTAAAAAAACAAAAATACGAAGAAGCTGCTAAGTTAAGAGATGATGAAAAAAGAATTGAAAAAGAACTATTATTGGCACAAGAAAAATGGCAGGAAGATTTAAAACTTCACAGAGAAACTGTTACTGAAAATGATATTTCTGAGGTAGTTTCAATGATCACAGGAATACCTGTAAATAAAATTGCTAAGGCAGAATTAAACCAATTATCAAACCTTAATAAAAAGATTTCAGGAAAAGTAATTGGTCAAGAAGAAGCTGTTAATAAAGTGGTTAAGGCCATTCAAAGAAATAGAGCAGGAATTAAAGATCCAAATAAACCGATCGGATCATTTATATTTTTAGGACAAACTGGTGTTGGAAAAACACAACTAGCTAAAATTTTATCATCAGAATTATTTAATGGAAACGACTCACTTATAAGAATAGACATGAGTGAATATATGGAGAAATTTGCGATTTCCAGATTAATTGGGGCACCCCCGGGATATGTTGGATATGAAGAAGGTGGACAGCTAACAGAGAAAGTTAGAAGAAAACCTTACAGTGTAATATTATTAGATGAAGTAGAAAAAGCTCATCCTGACATATTTAATATGTTATTACAAGTACTAGATGAAGGAACACTAACAGATAGTCTTGGAAGAAAAGTTGATTTTAAAAATACTGTTATCATAATGACCTCCAATCTAGGAGCAAGAAAAGTAAAAGATTTTGGAAATGGAGTAGGTTTTGGCACTGAAGCAGTAAAGTCACAAGAAGCAAAAAATATTAGAGGAACAATAGAGAAATCTTTGAAAAAAGCATTTTCTCCAGAATTTTTAAATAGAGTTGATGAAATTGTAATTTTCAATAGCTTAGAAAAAGAAGATCTTAAAAAAATTATTGATATTGAACTACAGACTTTAATAAAAAGGACAAAAGACTTAGGATACGAAATCAAAATATCGGCAAAAGCTCTCAATTTTTTATGCGATAAAGGTTTTGATAAAAAATATGGGGCTCGTCCACTTAAAAGATCAATACAAAAATATGTAGAAGACTTACTTGCTGAAGAAATTATAAAAACCAAGTTAAATAAAGGAGATTCAATTAATATTGACTGGGATGGAAAATCTGATAGTCTAAAAATTAATAATAAAAAATAAACTATAAATTAACTAAATAATTTATCGCAGAGGAACGATTTGACTGATTGCAGCCTCTTTAAAAAAGTGCTAAAGCAGAAGCTTTTTACTTTTTTATTGTCAAACCAAATTCTGTTATAAATGTAATTAATTGGAATATGGATTTAATAAAATTAAGTAGCTCACAAATTTCAAATACTATAAGTGATGAAAAGCAAATAAACTTGTTTATAACTGGTGTGGGAAATGTAGGTGAAGAACTTTTAAAACAAATATTAAAACAGAAAAAACCTCTAAAAGCTAAACTTAATCTTTGTGTTAAAATTATTGGAATATCCAATTCTACAAAGATGATTTTCAATAAAAATGGAATTAATCTAGAACTCTGGAAAAGTAAATTAAATGATGGAGTAAAAGCGAATGAATTGCTCTTTAAAAAAACAGCAAAAAAACTTAATTTAATTAATAGTGTTTTTGTTGATAATACTGCTAGCGAGGAAATTTCAAATTTATATAACGATTACTTATCTCAAAGTATAAGTGTAGTTACTTGTAATAAAATAGCCTGTTCTAATAAATTATCAAATTATCAAAATTTAATTAAACTCTCAATAAGACATAATTGTTCTTTTTTATATGAAACAAATGTTGGCGCTGGTCTTCCAATAATAGATACATTAAAGAACCTTATTAACTCTGGTGATAAGATTATTTCTATTCAAGCTGTTCTTTCAGGAAGCTTAAATTATATTTTTAATAATTATAATAATTATAATACTTTTAAGGAAGTTGTTATAAAGGCTATGGGGGAAGGATATACAGAACCTAATCCTAAAATTGATTTAAGTGGAATTGACGTTGCTAGAAAAATTTTGATTTTAATTAGAGAAAGCGGAAAAGAAATCGAAATTAGTGAGATTATTAATAACTCTTTTGTACCTAAGAAATGTTTAGATACAAATTCTAATAAAGATTTTTTAACCTCACTTTCAGAAAACGAGAATCATTTTAAAAAATTATTAAACAAGGCTATAAAAACCAAATCTAAAATAAAATATGTTGCAGAGTATAAAAACGAAAAAGCTTCTGTTGGAATTAAATACATTCCTGAAAATCACGATTTTTATAACCTAGAAGGTAGTGATAATATAGTTTTATTTTATACAAACCGTTATCAAAAACAACCTTTAATTGTAAAAGGAGCTGGAGCTGGATCTGAAGTTACTGCAGCTGGAATTTTCGCTGATATACTCAGAGTTAGAAGAAATTAAATTAATTGATTTTTATCTTTTTTTACAAACTTAATAGTTTGATATTTACGGCGATTATTTAGTAATGAAAGAGATTAAAGTTTTTTCCCCAGCTAGTATAGCTAACTTATCTTGTGGATATGACATTTTGGGTGTTTGTCTTGATAATGTAGGTGATGAAATCACGGTAAAAAAAACTAGAAAGAAAGGAATTACTATTAAAAAAGTAACAGGTGAAAAATTAAGTACAGATATATCTATTAATGTTGCCGGGGTTTCAGCATCAGCTCTATTAAATGAAACTAAAGTTGATTGTGGATTTGAAATTGAGATTCATAAGGGAATAAAACCAGGAAGTGGAATTGGAAGTAGTGCAGCAAGCTCTGCAGGGAGTGTTTATGCAATTAACAAATTAATAGGAGAACCATATACAAATAAAGAACTTATTAAATTTGCAATGTGTGGTGAGATGGCTGCCAGTGATTCCAAACATGCTGATAATGTTGCTGCTATTCTTTTAGGAGGCTTTACTTTTGTAAGAAATAGTATTGAAAATGATTATTTTAAATTAAATACCCCACCTGAAATTGTATTTACTGTAATTCATCCAAAAATTGTATTAAAAACGAAAGATTCAAGAGCTGTAGTTACAAAACAAGTATCAATGAAAGATATGATTGAACAATCAGCTAATCTTGGAGCTTTTGTGAGCGGTCTCTACACGGAAAATTATAATTTAATAGGAAGATCTATTAAAGATATTATAATTGAACCTTTAAGATCTGTTCTCATTCCAAAATTTCAAGAGATTAAGTCTGCAAGTATTAGTACTGGTGCTCTTGGATGTGGTATTTCAGGTTCTGGACCCTCTGTATTTGCTATGAGTAAAGGATTAACAACAGCAAAAAATGTAGGGAATTCAATGAAAAAAATTTATGATAGTTTAGATTTAGATTATGACGTTCACATATCATTTGTAAATGATAAGGGAATTAAAATTATCAAAACATTATAAAATGTACTATAGAAGCTTAAATGGTCATTCTTCAAAAGTTAATTTTGAAACAGCTGTAAAAAAAGGGTTAGCTGATGACGGTGGATTATTTTTTCCTGAAACAATAACTCCACTCAGAAAGAATTTTATAGAAAATATTGAAAAATATTCTGATATTGAAATTGCTTTTGAAGTCATTAAACAATTTGTAGGGGATTCAATAAATGAATCTGATTTAAAAAATATTATATTAAATACAATTGATTTTGATTTCCCTTTAATTAATCTTGAAAAAAACATTTATTCATTAGAATTGTTTCATGGTCCTACTCTAGCCTTTAAAGATGTTGGCGCTAGATTTATGGCAAATTGCTTGGGTTATTTCAATAAAAATAAAAATAAAAAAAATACAGTTTTAGTAGCAACCTCTGGGGATACTGGAGCGGCAGTAGCAAATGGTTTTTTCAAAGTAAAAGGAACTAATGTTGTTATTTTATATCCTGAAAATAAAGTAAGCGAAATACAAGAAAGACAATTAACTACAAACGGTAATAATATTACTGCTTTGAGAGTCAAGGGAAGTTTTGACGATTGTCAAAATATAGTTAAAAATGCATTTTTAGATAAAGAATTAAATAATAATTTAAATTTAACATCTGCGAATTCTATTAATGTAGCGAGATGGCTTCCTCAAGCATTTTATTATTTTTATGCTGTTAAAAAGCTTAAAAGAAGAAATATGGTATTTAGCGTTCCTAGTGGAAATTTTGGAAATATTTGTGCTGGATTAATTGCTATGAAATTAGGTCTACCAATTGATCATTTTATTGCTAGTACCAATATTAATGATACTATTCCAAGATATTTTGAATCCCAGGTATTAAATCCAAAGCCAACAATCCAAACTATTTCAAATGCAATGGATGTATCTAGACCAAGTAATTTTGTGAGAATTCAAGAGATGTTTGAAAATTTTGAAAACCTTTCTAAATTTTTATCGTCTTATTCTTTTGATGATAATCAAACATTAGAAACAGTTAAAAAAATATATAATGATAAAAAATATATTCTCGATCCACATGGAGCAATAGGATATTTAGGTCTAAAAAAGTATTTAGATAATAATCCCAAAAAGATTGGTGTTTTTTTAGAAACTGCTCACCCTATTAAATTTTCAGAACATATCGAAAAAACTATTAGAATTAAACTTGATATACCTAAAAAAATCAATAAAATTTTGTCAAAAAAGAAAAAATATATTGATATTAAAAATTATAATGATTTTAAAAAAGAAATTCTTTCTTTAAAAATTTAATTAAATGAAAAACCCTCAGGAGGATTAATTCCTTTCAAGTGCTTTACAAAGTAATCCCATTTTCTTCTCATCATATAATTATTCATGTCTCCGTAACCATGTCTTTTATTGGGAAATAATATTAAATCAAAATCCTTGTTAGATTTAATAAGAGCATCTACAACTATCATAGTATTGGAAGGAGGAACATTGTCATCTAGCATTCCATGAGCAATTAATAATTTTCCTTTTAGATTATCAACTAATAATTGATTTGCTTGGATATCATAGTTAGTTTTTAAAATATCATAATCTGATTTACCATCTTGAGAGTCTAAATCTAATGGGCTTAATAAACCGTGCCATTTTTCTCCCCAATCTGCTTCATAATTTCTGTTATCATGATTTCCAGAACTTGATACAGCAACATCATAAAAATCAGGATATCTAAGTAAAGCAGCAGTTGAAGCGAAACCTCCACCAGAATGTCCCCAAATTCCAACTCTGTTTGTATCCATAGATTTATATTTCTTGGACAGTTGTTCAATGGCCGTGATATTATCGGGTAAACCATTATCACCCATATTTCCATAATATGCATCATGAAATGATTTTGATCTTCCCGGTGTTCCCATTGCGTCTACGCTAACAACAACAAAACCAAGCTCAGCTAATGCTTGAAAATCTCTTTTTGCAACATAAAATGAGTAATTACCAACACTCCCTGATTGAGGGCCTGGATATATATAATTTAAAACAGGATATTTATCATTTTCAGTGTAAAAACTAGGCACGTACATTATTCCAAATAAATCTGTTACTCCATCTCTTGCCTTAACAGAAAATTCAATTGGATTTTGCCAGTCATTTTGATTAAGTATTGATGAATCAGCCTTAGATAGTTCCGATATTAAATTTCCATCTCTATTTTTTAAAATTGAAATAGGTGGATTATTTGTTGAGCTATATGTTGTAACAAAGTAATTCCAATCTGGAGATGGAATTATTTTATGAGTCCCTTTTTCAGGTGTTAAGCATGTTAATCCAGTTCCATCAAAATTAATTTTATATAAATAAATATGGTATGGATTTCCTTCTTCCTTCCCTCCTGCTGTAAAAAATAACTCTCTCTTATTTTCATCAATATGAAGCAGTTTTCTAACCAACCAGTTTCCTTTTGTAATTCTATTTTTTAATTCTTTGGTTTTTAAATTATATAAATAAATGTGTCCCCAATTATCTTTTTCTGAATACCATATAAATTCGTTTGAACCAAATAACACTTTCCAATTTTCGTTACCTAAACCTGACTCATAATAAGTATCCACAGTTTCCTTAAAAACAGATGATACTTGCCCTGTTTTTGTGTCAGCAATTTTTAAATTTGCAATTTTATGATCTCTTGATGAAGAAATGAAAGCTAGTTTAGAACCGTCTTCACTCCATTGGGTATCTAATAATTCGCCACCTCTTCCGGCAATATGATCTGTTGTTGTGGACCTTTGAAAATCATTTTTCATATTAAATTTAATGACACTATTAGTTTTCAAATCAATAATCAGTCTTTCTATTTCAAAAATCTTTTTATCTCCAGGTAATGCATACTTCCAAGATTGGAGTTTGGGATGACCTACATTTGTTGTTGTTAAATACATTTCACCAACTCCTCTTGCATCCTGTCTAAAAGTAGCTATTTTATCAGATTTAGGACTCCATTTTAATACTGGACCATCAGTCTTAATCCAGCCAGCATTATTAGTAGCATATCCGTAATCTTTTTTGCCATCAAAGGTAAGTTGTGTTTTTTTATTTGTTTTTAAATCTCTAATCCAAAGATTATAATTATCAATAAATGCAACTAAATTTCCATTTGGGGAAAGAAATTCATTTCTATTAATTTTAGGTTTAAGATTATTATAATACTCTTCATCAGCAATTGAAGTCTTTTTATTGGATTTTAAATCAATTTTAAAACTTTCAATTTTATTCTTTGCCTTTATCTTATAAAAAAGAAAATCTTCTTTATCCCATTTTTGTGAATTTAAAGTATTAAAAAGATGTTTGTTTAAATTTTTGGAAAGGTGTTTAGCAGCATTTTCATAATCATTTATAGAATAAGATTTATTTTCAATCTCATTGCAAGAAAAAAAACTAAAAAAGATGATTATCAATAAAAGAGAAGTTGTTTTTTTCATATTACTAAATAATTAATTTACTAACTTTTTATTAATGTAATAATTGTCATCAAAAATAAAATCCTCTGATTTTAATTTTAATTCTTTCCAATCTTTGGATGGGAATATCCTTATATTTTTTTCGTTAACAACTAATTCCATGGGCATTTCAAAATTATCGACGACATCTGACCATCTAAACTTTAGAACATTATTTTCTATACTATATTGTAAAGTTGGTATTCTATTATCTCTTAAATACTGATTAAAAAATGGATTTAAATTCATTTTCATGTTTTGAGAAATATAATTCTCAATTTGAGAAGTTGTAACGGTTTGATGATAAAACTCACTATTCAATCCTCTTAAAATTTGTCTCCATTTTTCATCATTATCTGCAATTTGTCTTAAGGTATGTAATATATTAGCTCCTTTGGCATACATATCTCCTGAACCTCTTTTGTTGACATTATAGGTGCCAATAATTGGTGTGGTATTTCCTATTCCTCTTCTAGTTCCAATTACATATTCGGATGCTGCTTTATTTCCATAGTGATAATCTAAAAAAAGATTTTCTGAATAGGTAGTGAAAGATTCGTGAATCCACATATCAGCAATATCTTTGTATGTGATATTATTTGCAAACCATTCGTGTCCAGCTTCATGAATAATTATATAGTCAAATTTTAAACCCCACCCAGTTCTAGATAAATCTCTTCCCAAATAACCTTGCCTGTACTTATTTCCATAAGTAACAGAACTTTGATGTTCCATTCCTAAGTAAGGAACTTCAACAAGTTTGAAACTATCTTCATAAAAAGGATATGGACCAAACCAATGTTCAAATGCGTCCATTGTTTTTATAGCATCTTTAAATTGTATTTTGGCTTTTTCTAAATTATAACTTAAAACATAATAATCCATATCTAAGTCACCTGCTTCTCCATTATATATTTCAGAAAAATTTACGTAATCAGCTATATTAATATTTACTCCGTAATTATTAATTGGATTCTTTACTTCCCAATGAAAAGTTTTTGAATTTTCTTTTTCGTCAATCTTAACTAACCTTCCATTAGAAACATTTGTTAATCCTTTAGGTACATTAACACTCATGAGCATTCCTTCAACTTCATCATACATATGATCTTTATTTGGCCACCAAACACTTGCTCCTATTCCTTGGCAAGAAGATGCTATAAAATGATTACCATTTATATCTTTAGTCCAAGATATTCCTCCGTCCCAAGGAGCTCTTACAGCTACTTTTGGATTACCTTCATAAAAAACTTTTAATTTATTTTTAGCTCCTTTTAGCTGTTTATCTTTTAGAGTTATAAAATGAGCATTACCATCGTGTCTAATTTCTAATTCTTGGCCATTTTGAAAAGCTTTAGTAAGCTTTAAGGGCTTTTGTAGATCAACTTGCATTACACTGTAAGAGTCGAGCACTGTATAGCTTATTTCGTTAGATCCAGAAATAGTTCTTTTTTCAGGATCCACTGTAATATCTAAATGATAGTATGTTAAATCCCACCAAATTCTTTCTTTAGTAATAGACCCTCTCAGGCTGTCTTGATGAGTGAAGTTATTTAAAGATTCTTGGGCTATTACAGAAAGATTAAAAAAAAGACAGACAATAATTAAGGAGAATTTATTATTCATAATATTTAATTGTAAAGTATATAATTTTCAACGAAATTTACACATATTTTAATTAAAATGAAAAAAACTATTCTTTACAATAAACATATTGATTTTGGAGCAAAAATAATTCCATTTTCGGGGTTTTTAATGCCGGTACAATACCATGGAATCAACTCAGAACATTTACATGTTCGAAATTCTGTAGGACTTTTTGATGTGTCACATATGGGGGAATTCTTTTTGGAGGGAGAAAAATCAACTGATTTACTCCAACTAATATGCACAAATGATATTTCTAAAATTGGTAACGAAAAAGCTCAATACAGTTGTTTGACAAATGAAAAAGGAGGTATTATTGATGATTTAATCATATATAAATTTAACAATAATAAATTCATGTTGGTTGTCAATGCAGGTAACATTAAAAAGGACTGGGATTGGATCAAAAATAAAAATGAAAAATTCGGAAACAAATTAGAAAACAGATCTGATAATATGTCTTTGTTAGCCTTACAAGGTCCAAAAGCTTATGATTTATTACAAAAAATAGTAGAATTTGACGTTAAAAGTTTAGAAAATTATAGTTTCCTAGAAACAGATTTAAATAAATTTAAAAATGTAATTATATCGACCACTGGGTATACTGGTTCGGGAGGATTTGAAATTTACTGTGATAACAAAGATGTTATTGGTATTTGGGAAATTCTATTTGAATTTGGAAAAGATTTTGATTTAAAACCAATAGGACTAGCTGCACGAGATACCTTAAGATTAGAAATGGGGTATTGCTTATATGGAAATGATATAAATGAAAAAACTAATCCAATCGAGGCTGGTTTGAAATGGATTACTAAAACTGATAAAGATTTTATCGGAAAAAATAAGATCTTATTAGAAATTAAAAATGGGCCTAATAAAAAACTTGTCGGTTTTAAATTAAACGAAAGAGGAATTCCAAGACATGATTATGAAATTTTCGACAATGATAATAAAAAAATTGGTGTGGTAACATCTGGAACAATGTCACCTATTCTTAAACAAGGAATTGGACTTGGTTATGTAGATATTAAAAACTCTAAATTTGAATCAGTAATCTTTATAAAAATCAGGGACAAAAAAATAGAAGCCTCAGTTGTAAAACTTCCATTTGTAAAAACATAATCAAGTGATAAAGGTTTTAATTTTTGGAGGTAGTGGATATTTAGGTAATACTGTTTTCAAAGAACTAAATCCATTTTATGATGTTTATTGTACGTATTTTAAAAATATCCATTTCAAGAAAAACAAAAGATTTTTTTGTTTTGATTTAAACGATGACTTTAATGGAATTGTAAAAAAAGTGAATCCAACTCACATAATTTCTTCTTTAAAAGGAGATTTTAATAAACAAATTTTATTCCACAAAAGACTTATAAATTACTGTGATGATAAGAACATTAAACTGCTTTTTATATCCTCCTCTAATGTTTTTGATACGTTCACCAACTATCCTAGTTATGAAAATGATAAAACATTTTCCGAAAGTATATTTGGAAGATTTAAAATAAATATTGAAAATAAAATATTAAGAATGAAATCAAAAAAATGGGTTATCCTAAGATCTCCTATGATATTTGACAAAAACTCTCCAAGAATAAAAGATATACTTATTAAAACGAAAGAATCAATTGCAATAGAAGTATTTCCAAACTTGATAGTAAATATAAATTCCGCCAAAAAATTTGCTAAACAGATTCATTACATAATAAGTAGAGATATAAATGGAATTATACACCATGGGAGTAATGATTTAGTTAATCATGATGAATATATATTCTCAATTGTAAAAAAGCTAAATATTAAAAAAATTAATTATAAATATATTTATACAACTAATGATAATAGATATTTAGCGTTATTTTCAAATCAAAATATCTTTCCAAATCATCTACAGTTTAGTTATAATGAAGTTTTAAGAGAAATTGTTAAAAAATGAATTTTATAAAAATTTAATTTTAATATATCTTTGAATATATGGGAAGGGCATTTGAGTTTAGAAAAGCAAGAAAAATGAAACGTTGGTCAGCAATGGCTAAAACATTTACTAGAATTGGAAAGGACATAGTGATGGCTATAAAAGAGGGTGGCCCATCCCCAGAATCAAATTCTAAGTTAAGAGCAGTAATTCAAAACGCTAAGGCTGCTAATATGCCCAAGGAAAATATTGAAAGAGCCATAAAAAAAGCTTCTGATAAAACATCAGAGAACTATAAAGAAATCTTATTTGAAGGATATGGTCCATTTGGAATTGCTATAATAGTTGAAACTGCTAGTGACAATAATAATCGAACAGTTGCTAATGTTAGAAGTTATTTTAATAAATATGAAGGAAGTTTGGGTACTGCTGGATCAGTTGAGTTTATGTTTGATCGCGTGTGCAACTTTAAAATTAAAACTGATTTGGATATCGAAGAATTAGAATTAGACTTAATTGATTTTGGGATAGACGAAGTTATTGTAGATGAAAATGAAGTTTTAATATACTCTTCATTTGATAATTACGGCATAATTCAAAAAGAATTAGAATTTAGAAAAGTTAATATTATATCATCAGAGTTCGAAAGAATCCCAAAACAATTCAAAACATTAAGTGAAGAAAAAAAAGATAAAGTGAATATCTTGATTGAAAAAATTGAGGAAGATGATGATGTTCAAAATGTATTCCATAATATGAACTAAATTTAAGAATACTCCTCTATTTTTCCTTTTACTCCTTTAAAAAAACTTCTTAGATTTTTAAAATCATCCTCCATGTTTTCAGTTGTAAAAAATGGATCAGAAAATTTGATGTTTTTTTCTTTAAAATTTAATGTTGCGCTAACAATTGGAACAGAAGCTTTTCTAGCAATATAATAAAAACCTGTTTTCCAGCGTAAAACTTTTTTTCTTGTTCCCTCTGGGGAAATTCCTAATCTAAATTCAGACTTATTATTAAATATATCAGCAATTAAATCAACTGATTTTGTTTTACTTCCTCTGTCAACGGGTGTTCCTCCCACCCATCTAAAGAAAAGTCCAAATGGAAATTTAAATAACTCTTTTTTACCAATAAAATTAATTTGTTGTTTAATTACTTTTCTAATCACTATTGCAATAAAGAAATCTAACCAATGTGTGTGAGGAGCAACAATAACAATACATTTTTTAGGCAAATTCGAATTACCCAGTATTTCCCATCGGAATAATTTAAATAAGATGAAATCAGCTAATTTTTGCATCTATTATTTTTCTAGCATTAATTAAATCTTCCATAACGTCAATACCATGTCCTTTATAATCAGTTTGAACCATTTTTATTTTCTTTCCATTTTCTAAGAACCTCAATTGCTCCAACTTTTCTAATTTCTCTAATGTGGTTGATTTTGATTTATAATAATACAGTAAACTTTCTTTTCTAAAAGCATAAACTCCAATATGTTTGAAGTGTTTAATATTCTTGTCTTTAGATCTGTTGAAAGGAATTACAGATCTGGAGAAATATATAGCGAAGTTATTCTTGTCTACTACTACTTTTACATTGTTTGGGCTAAGTACGTCTGTCTCATTAGTAATTAGCTGCATAAGAGAAGCTAAATCAATATTTTTTTTATCATCATCAATGAAAACTGAAATTAATTTCTCAAGACTTGATTTATCAATAAAAGGTTCGTCCCCTTGAACATTTAAAATCAAATCTGAATTAATTTTTGAAGCAAATTCAGCAATTCTATCAGAACCATTATCGTGTTTGACAGAACTCATAAAAACATTTCCACCATTTTTATTTATTAAATTATATATAATTTCAGAATCTGTAATAACAAAAACCTCATCAAATAATCCTGAACTGATTACGTTTTGATATGTTCTTAAAATAATCGGAATTCCTCCTAAATCCATCATTAATTTTCCTGGAAGTCTTTCAGAATCGTATCTAGCCGGAATCATTGCTACAATCTTCATTGTTTATTTTTTTGTAAAAATACAGTTATATTTTTTATTAAAAACCAATTAAAAAAAGTTTACTTTCTGCTCTGGTAACTGCAGTATACAACCATCGCATGTAATCAATATTAGGACCATCTTTAAGGTAGGGTTTTTCTATAAAAACAACTGGCCACTGTCCTCCTTGTGCTTTATGACAAGTGATTGCATATGAAAATTTAACATGAAGAGCGTTAAAAAATGGGTTTTCTTTAGTTTTTAAAAACCTTTTGTATTTCGACTTAATGTTTAAATAATCCTTTTGGATTTCTTGGTATAAAAGATTAGACTGTTCATAAGAAAGAGATGGCAAATCTGAGTCTAGTGTATTAAGAATAATAATTGTATCAAAAGGAGGTTGATTGATATAATCAACCATTTTAATTTTAACCTCTGCAAATTCAAATCCGTATAATTCTCTTATTCTATGAATTTCTAAAACTTCTATTATATCTCCATTTGCAAGAAAAGGTGTTTCTGAATCTGAGGATGTCCAAAAATAATTATTCTTTGTAATCATTAAAAGATCACCAGAACACACTTTATGTTCATGTGACAAAATAGTTTTTCTTATCTGTTGGTTATATTGATTTGCACGTTTGTTTGAACGCACAATTATTATAGAATTATCTCTTCCAATATCATTAAAACTGTTTTCTATTGACTCTTGAATTTCAAATCCATCATTAAGACTTACAATGTCATTGAATTTTTTAAATTTAAATTCTAAATCGCTATTTATTATACAATTTCTAATCAACGTAGCATTAAATAGAATTCCTGATTCTTCAGTTTGTCTAACTACATCACTAATTTCATATTCGTTAATTTTTAAATTATATGCTTTTTGTAAAAACTCAGAATCAAGAGCTGGACTAATAGTCTGATTAACAGGTGGAAGTTGAGCTGTGTCACCAATAAAAATTAATTTTGAATTGGTTTTAAAATCTGCAAAATCAATTATATCTTTCAAAAAAGAATTTTTTTTAAACATATCATTTGCATTTGAGAAATCTGAAATCATAGAAGCTTCATCTACAATAAAAACAGTATTTTTTGTTTTATTAGTTTTTAAAGTAGACTTAAAATTACCTGATTTGTCAACTTTTGAATAATAAATTTTTTTGTGGATGGTTGATGATTTTCTTTCAGTATATTTTGATAAAACTTTTGCTGCTCTTCCAGTTGGAGCCAGTAAACAAAAACTCATTTTATTAAAATGTAAATTTTCTACTAAAGTTTTCATTAAAGTAGTTTTTCCTGTACCTGCGTATCCTTTTAATAAAAAAATACTAATCTTATTTTTATTAAATAAAAAATCACTCAAACTTTCAATAGCCATAGATTGATCGTTAGTTGGCTCTAACTTAAAATTTTTCAAAAGTAATTTGTTAAATTCTATAGAATTCATGAGTTTTTTAATTTAAATAAATCTAATAATATTAATAGCTTTTTAGAATAAAAAAAAATTGTAGTTTTGTTTAAATATAATTAATTATACAATGAAATTTATACTACAAATAAAGGAATTTATACTTACCAATAGCAACAAAATTACAGCTGTTCTTTGTGTTTTAGCAGTTTTCTTAATTTACAAGAATATTTCTTCAATTTCTGCTCCTATAGAATTTAATAAAGTAAAAACAGAAAGATATTTGAAAGTAATTGATAGACTAAAAGATATTAGAAATGCTCAAATAGCATTTAAAAGTGTTAATGGTGTGTACTCTAATAATTTTGATAGTTTGATTAATTTCGTTGATACAGCTGAATACACGTTAATCCAAAAAAGAGATTCAAGTTTTTTAGAGTATGATAGGACTTATAGGATAGATATGCTAAGAGAAGTTGTAGTAATTGATACCTTAGGATTTGCCTCCGTAAAAGATTCTTTATTTGGAACGTCCAACAGATATAAAAATATGGCTCAAGTACCAATTAAAGGACCTGAGGGTTATAGTTTTTTCAAAATTAAATCTGAGATTATAAAAAAAGGGGATTACGATGTTCCTGTATTTGAAGTAAGTGTTTCAAAAGATATTGTATTGTGGGATCAAAATAAAGATCTTTTAAAGCAGGAAAAAAGTCTAATGTCAGTAGATGGTGTCAATGGTCCATCACTTGTGTTAGGATCTTTAGTAGAGGTTAATACCAATGGAAATTGGCCAACAACCTATGATGCAATC
>CESU01037413.1_pt1 | contig 23069 bp, 15 predicted proteins | sample 531141 | NCBI WGS metagenome assembly CESU01 (sample SAMEA2621401, study PRJEB7988) | marine metagenome | isolation source: saline water (ENVO:00002010), including
TCGGTGTCATCTCCAAACATAAAGTCGGCAAGTTGATTAGGGTCATTCCCAGTTTGGAATCCGTCTCCACCATATGTCATAGGAAGACCATTTCTCCAGATACCAATAAGATAGTTGTAGTGCTCTAAAGCTGTTTCAGGATCTCCATTTTGTCCTCCACCTATATTGTAGTAAAGGAATTTTCTCATACCGAAACGTTCATTATCAATATTATCATCGCCGTAACCTATTCCTAATCCTTTGTAAGGAATTCCATTACCTGCAAATGCTTCCTCTGCTGACAGTGGATTATTTGTAGTTTCTGGTCCTGGGTTGTCTATTCCGTCATAATCTTGGTAAGGTCCTTCAAAGAAATCAACCCCTACAGCCGGTGGGTTATCACCATAACCCGTAGAGGCATCTGTACCTTCATCAAAATTATCACCATTATAACAATAACCAAGACCTCTGGTAACATCGCAACCAACATAATCATCTTGAGGATTACCTAAATCTGCATCTACCCATTGTCCAAAATAGGTATCATTTAGGCTGGTAGTACCTCTGTTGATCATAACATAATTATAAAATGTCATGTTATTGATTTCATCATTAGTAGCAAAAGCAAAAGCTTGAGCTCTAATTTCCATGCCTATGGATTCACCATTAGTTTCTGTATGAATGTTTCCTTTGTCGTTAAATACCCACCAGTAGTTTTGATCACCAAACAGGGGAATAGTATCTTCTCTAGACTTGTTAGCACAATCCACATCACCTGTTAAATCATACCATGGATAATCACCTGCGTCTGGGTCATAGTTGCCATCCAAGTCATAATCATAAAAGGGAGCTAAGTAATAATCTTGGGATAAGCTCGTGTTGCCATGAGCTGGATATTCATAAAATTCAGAAGGTACAACATACCCATTAGGGAATTCAACTAAAGAATTACAAAGTGGGTCATTTTGACAGTCAAACCAAGCTCTATGCTGCTCCGACCATTGTCTTTCAGTCACAAAAAATCGATCATATTGCTCACAAACGTCTGGTTCAATTTCTGCAGCTCCATCTATAGTCAAAGGGCCTGGCCAAAAATCATTTCCGTCCGCTCTAAAAGTAACAGCTGCCAATTTTAGCTGCTGATCAGGGCTGTATCCTCCCAGCCAAAGAGCACCGGCATATATTACGGATACATTTCCTTCAGCGGGGATTCTATAAAAAGCTCTACTAGTAGATCGATCTTGCCACATACTTCCTCCAGTCTCTATCAATGCACGCACATTGTTATATTGCATTAATACCAATTCAGTAGCAGGTGAACATGCAGCAGCTTTATTAGCCGATTGCTTAGAGTCGTCTTTATCACGCCACTCATAACGCATAGCATCTGCTTGAATGCTTAAGAATAAAATGAGCGTTAACAGCGCGATTAATTTCTTTATATTCATGTTGACTGTATTTTAAAATGATAGATTAACACCTAATCTGATAGTTCTTGGAGAAGCTATATTTCGGAAATCGTTTGTGTATGAGTTGTATAAATCAACAAAAGATTCAGAGTCATTCTGACTTTGAATATTCTGCTCTGCAGTCGGTGAAGCTAGCCATCCGTCATCATCAGGAGTGCCCGTAAATCTATAAACGCCTATAATGTTTCTTACATTAAGTAGATTATTTACAAGTAAATAAACATTTATGTTCACTGCTTTCGCCTCTTCCCCTTCTTTTTTATTTAAGTTGAGAGTGAAGTTCTTATCGGCTTGGAAACTGGTGTTTACTAGCCATGGTAATCTAGATCCATTTATAGAACCTTTAGTAGCAGGACTTAGTTCGCCTGTGATAGGAGTAGCTAATTCTTGAGCTGTGTAAGGCGTGCCAGAACCCAAGTCTCCAACTAGGTTAATTCCAAAGTCGGCCAGTATGGGTTTCCCGAATACCATAGGACCATTGTAATCTTTCTTGCTACCATACCTATAATCCATAGTTAAAACGAATCGATGTCTTTGATCTCTGCTTGTAGGATTAGTTGTTCTTAAGTTTGGTAGTCCTTGATTAATTAGTGCGAGAGTGGATTGAGTATTACTTCCTGTTCCATCTGCAAACTGAAGCGTATAAGAAGCATTTAATCTGATATTTCCTGTTCTTCTCAGGTCATAGTTCATAGTTAACCCCTTAACAGTTCCGAAATCTATGTTACCAAACGCTCGGTATTGTCTAGGGTACGCAGCTGTGAAATTTCTAACTTGAATATCATCTCTCTGTTCTCTATAAAATGCAGATACTTTGAGCGACGATGTCTTTGACAGTACCTGTTGGAAACCAAGTTCGTAGTCGATAGTTTTGGATGGTTTTAAATCAGGGTTATTGATTAAGTCGTTCTGATTTGCGATGAAAAAGTAATCAGTTGGGTTGAAAATATTACTTGAGGTTGGTCTTTGTGTCAATACATCGTAATGAGCAAAGAAAAGAGCTTCATCTGAGATAGGAAATGAAAAGGCAATCCTTGGCATAATATTTACCTGAGGTGTATAATCTTTAAAGGCATCAGAATTTAACTCAGCAGCTCCGTTTCCAACTAAATAGGGTGCTGGAAACCCAGTAGACGATTGCAGAGCATTAACAGGATTATCTACTACTGTTCCAGTAGCATTGTACCATGTATCTCCATCTCTATAACCTACTACGGATGTAGGTTCGTTTGGATTGTCTACATAAACCACGTAGTCATTACCTATATTCCCTGGAACCGTTCCTATGTCATTTCCTCCAATCTGGTTATCAGTTTCACCTAAAGTAATAGCTTGACCAACTACATAAGGGTCTTTTAAAACTTTTTGGTTAGCATCGAATCTATCTATTCTTACACCTACATTGAAAATGATATCATCAAAAGCAAACTTGTCCATGAGGAAACCAGAAATGTAAATAGGTTCATAAGCTCCGATTGATCTTGTGAAATCTTCATCTTCTTGATCATTAAAGAAATCATCAAGAGATGGTCTAGTCCCTTTTATTCTATTTCCTAAATGATCAAAGCCATAATAAGAAACCAGGTTATTTCCCCCATTAAGTAATTCGTCAGGTGAAAAGAAGGATAAGTCAAATGCATCAGGATCGAGTGCATCTATGTTAATGTAGTCTGACCCGTCTTGAGATAGACCTAAGGATTCCCGTAAGTTTCTACTGAGCGATGATTGATTTTCGCCCACTAATGTATTGTAAGTTATGTAAGAAATAGAACCAACATTATCTATACTTGATATATCCTCAGTGTTTATTTCAGTAACATGACTATTAGCATTTAGCCTAGCTAGATTCCATAATCCAACAGGAGCTAACCCGTAAAAGGCATCTTTTCTTTGTTCGTACTCAAAACCGATTTGGATAGCGTGATTCCCTACATCCGCTGAACCTGATCCAGTAAATCTAATTTGAGACTGAAAGGACTTTTGGAATGTATTTGCAGGGGTTCCTATGTAATTCCACAAGCCATAAGTTTGGTTTATTACTTGTCCATTCTGAATAGCTCCACCATTTTGGGCTGATATTAAACTACCATAAGGGCTATTTATGCTAGAGTTATAATTAGATGGCAGAGAAAAATTATTCAGAATATTATTGAGTTCTAAATCTGTTAATATTTCATCTGGAAGACTATTAAAATATTGAGAATTAATGGCTGATGCACTTGGATTAAATTCACTTGGTGAGTAAGTCACATTTACCTGTTCGTTATTACCCGTTTGCTGCCAAATGTAAGGGTTGTCAGCTGTAGGCTCATAAAAATTCCTTCTGTCAATCTGGAAGTCACCAACATGACCGTACTTAAAGAAGTCATCTTTGTGTTTTTCATCTTGAACCAAACCGGTATTTTGAGAATAATCTACCATCAATGAATAATAGATATTACTTACATTACTCGAAGATTCTTTACTGTTTTCAAAACGTTGACTAAACTTTCCATATGCTCTCCAGTCGATATTTTGCTGAAGTGAATTGTTATCGGAATTCATTAACATATTATCATAAGAAAAGTTGTTCCTAGATAGAAATGAACCCGAACCACCAAAAGATAAGCTTACAGTAGGTGTAGTGGCAACATCGAATTTGGCAGTAAGTGAAGCTTGTTGGGAACCTACATTTTGTCTAGTGGCTAATGTTTCTATATCGTTAGCTCTTAAATAATCCGCGTTGTTAAGTGTTCCACTTGGTCTTCCGTTTGGACCGTAGTTTGCTCTAAGCGGGTTGCTGAGAAGAGTCTCTCTAGCTTCTTGTTTCAGAAAAGGGACGCCATCAAAAGTTGGTCTTGGATCTACTTGGCTGTTGTAGTTTCCAGACAAGAAGAATCCAAGAAGGGGTTTGTCTTTAGTCCCGTCAGCATTCTTTTTAAATAAAATAGGACCGGAGAGGTATCCTTCTAATAGGTTGTAACCAAACTTATCTAAACCACTAGCAGTTTGTCCTTTTTTGAATCCTGAAGAAAGAATATCTATTCCTCCGTAATAGAAGGCTGAAGCTCCTCTAGTGGTGATGCTAATAATACCACCCGTAGCATCTCCATAATTTGCAGGAACACCACCGGTGATTACAGAGACTTCTTCTAGAGCTGCTTTTGGAAGATTAGTAGAACCTCTTACCTTAATTCCATCTATGTAGTAGAAAGTCCCAGATGACCGAGACCCTCTAACAGAAAGCCCATCTGTACCAGCTCCACTTACACCGGCTACCGTAGAGGCTATAGAAGCAGCACTTCGGCCGGGCATTTTTGATAAATCCTCTCTAGTTACTGTTCCGCCTGATGATCCTCCATCTTTATCTATCAGAGGAACGGCATAATCAATTACCACGGCCTCTTCTAGATCTATCCCGTCCGACTCGGTTAACTTGGCGTCTAGGAAATTAGTCTTGTTAGATTTTACTACAAATCCATTTACTCTTGTAATGGAGTATCCGACGAAAGAGAATTCAACATTATAAGTTCCGGCATCGATTGGTTTAATGGTGAAATTCCCATTAAAATCTGTTGTGGAACCATTGACTTGGTTTCCGTTCAAATAAACGATGACATTACAGAAAGGAACACCTTCGCCATTAGCGGCATCTGTAACTTTTCCTTTGACAGCTCCTCCTCCTTGCTGCGCAAAGGTGAATCCGGAGGCTACAAGTAGGACAAATAAACTGAGGTAATACTTTCTCATTATTCGGTTTGGTTTAGGTTTGGAGTAAAATTTTTCTCGCTCGAGGGCGTAAATATAGAAATTTATAGAAATTTTTGGGGTCGTGGAAGGCACAAAGATTTCTTACCGCTCTATTTTTGTTTGAAAGTTAGGAATCTTAAAAATACACTGGAGTTAGACTGGACTTTAACTTCCGCTAATAGCTGAGGTTTAATTGAGTGTTAAGTTGTTCAAAACAAATCAATTATTATACAAGTCTCACCCCCATTTTTATTTTAGTCTGAACCACCTTTTGTAAAAAGGCAGCTTTTTTTTACCGGCATTAATCAAGCTTTTGTTTCTAGTTTGCTTCATCCTTTTTCGAGTTTTTTTGTCTTGTATGCTCTCGTGCTTGTCTCTCCCGCTGTTATAAGCGGCTCTTTTTTCTTCTTTGTTTGATTTAGCCTTAGCTCCGTCATTTATCATCTCTGTTTTTCTATTCTTTTTTCGTTTGTTCTGCGCAGTAGCCTCTGTTGGCGTTGCAACGCAGAAAAAAAGAGAAACTAGCACGGAGTATAAACCGATTCTTAAATGACTCATGAATATAAGATGTAAGTGAATTTTGTGATTTTTATGTGGTTGTTTTTTGTGTTCTGAAGTATTGTCGAATCGATCCAGCCTTTGGAATTATAGATGAATTCTAATTTTTTGATACAGGATTCATCTTGCCAGGTTTCTATTTTTTGAATTACGTCATGCTCATCATAAAAATAACTGAATCGTTTTTCAGTTCCATTGACTTTTATCCAAACTTCTGAAGCTAGGCCTGATTCATTATAGATGTAAGATTTTACTGCTTTCTTTTTTGACAGTTTATACTCAAGCGTCTCTTTTAGTAATAAATCGAAGGCGTTATTTTCTGCATACTCGCTTTTAATATGAATACCATTTTTATTGATAACCTTTTTTCTGTCGTTTGAATACAGAAGAATTGTTGTATTTATAAGTGTGCTATCTATCGTTTTGTTAGTTATGTCTGGGTGATAGTTTTCACTTCTGTAGGTGTGTATGTAGGTTGTATCTTTGCAATAAGTGTAATGCTTTCTGAAGTAACCTACTTCGTCTTTTTGTGTGCTTGTCTCGATTTTTCCCTTTTTGTATTGGCTAAGATTATGGGTGGTGAGTTCTAGGTTAACTAGTTTTTTTCTATTGTAATATTCAGTTTGGAATCCTGTCGAGTCGAATTGCAAGTATTTTTTATCGTTGGACGGTTGAATCGTTTGATTTGGCTTTTTACTCGAAAGTTCAGCATCTATTCTTTTTATTTTCTTTTGGGCTATAAAATCCTTTTGGAATGAATACTCTAGAACACCGTTCCATGAGATGTTGGGTAAAATAACTTGCCCCGACATACTTAGACAACTAATGCATAAAATGAGTACTAGAGATAACTTCATTAGTTGATTTGTTTGATTGCATCCGCAACGGTGTTAACTGGAAGCTGACATGCTTTGTTTTGACAAACAAAGATTGTTTCTTCTTCTAAAAACTTATTTTCTAGTAGGGGTAAGTCAGATTTATTTTCTGCACCTAAGATTAGTTTGTTTGGGATATAGGTTTTTCTTAGAACTGTTGTTAGTTTTCTAAAGTTTTTCCCTGTGGCTGCTATCTCATAGAAAGGATATGTTTCATAGAGATAAAGTCTTAACCAGTTGCTGTAAGATTGTCCATATTCTATATGGGGTAATATATTGGAGAGCATTTGTTTCCCGGTTTTTTCGAATTCTTGGTTGTAGGTGAGTTTAGAGAGTAAGAATAAATTATGAGCCATGACTGAATTACTGGCAGGGATTACATTGTCTGAATTCTCCTGTTTTTTAGCGATGAGTTGTTTGTCTTTGTTGGATTTAAACCAAAACATGCCAGATTCTTCATCTAGAAAATGTTTTAGACTATAGTTCATTAAAGTTTCAGCTTGATAGATGTAGCTTTCATCGAAAGTAGATTCGTACATTTTTAAAAGGGCGCTTATGCTAAATGCATAATCCTCTAAATAGGCATTTATACTGCTTTTTCCATCTTTATGAAGGTGGAATAATCCTTTGTCTTTGGTGATTAAATTAGTGAATATGAACTTCATTTGCTGCTCGGCGACCTGTAAATACTGTTCATCCCCAAGTGCTATGTACGCATCTAAATAGGCTTCTATCATTAGCATATTCCAGGAGGTTAATATTTTATCATCTAACCCTGGTCTTATTCTCCTTTCTCTATGAGCGAGTAGTTTAGATTTTACGAGTTCTAATTTATTTGCAAGAGTAATGTCTTCAGACAACATGTCGTCTGAGTTTTCGTCCATTAAAAGAATGTAGTTTCCATGTTCCCAGAGACCTTTGTTATTAACGTTATAGAATTCTTTAGCGAGTTCAAACTCATCAGCCGTAAGAACTTCCTTCAGCTCCTCTTTTTTCCATACGTAGAATTTCCCTTCCTCTCCTTCCGAGTCTGCGTCTAATGCGCTGTAAAAACCTCCGCTTTTGTTGGTGAGTTCTCTTTTTATAAACGCTAAGGTTTCTTGAACTATTTTTTTATATCTCGGGTTTTGCGTGGCGGTATATGCTTCAGCGTAGAGCGATACGAGCTGTGCATTGTCATAGAGCATTTTTTCGAAGTGCGGAGCTTTCCATAGTTCATCTGTGCTGTATCGAGCAAATCCTCCTCCAATCTGATCATAGATGCCTCCTCTGGCCATTTGGTCTAGTGTTGTAGATACGAAGTCCATGGATTCTTGGTCTCCCGATAGGGATGAGTACTCTAGAAGGAACTGATAATTATTTGGAAGCGGAAATTTTGGGGCTCTGTTTGGCCCTCCTTTTTTTCTATCCCAGTATTTTGACCACTCATTTACTCTCTGTGCTAAGAATTCTACTTTCGTTTCTAATGGGTCTTCATTTCTAATTATGAGTTCGGATTGTTGAATTCCTGCGGTTAAGTTTTTTGCATACTCTTCTAGTTTGATAGGATCGTTTTCTTTTAATCCTTTTAGCGAAGTAAGGGTTTGTTGCCATTTATCTTTGGGGAAGTAAGTCCCACCATATACGGGTCTTCCATCTGGAAGGGCAAAACAATTGAGTGGCCAACCTCCGCTTCCAGTCATAAGCTGAACTGCATTCATGTATACTTGATCTACATCTGGTCGTTCTTCACGGTCTACTTTAATGTTTATGAAGTTTTTATTCATCATTTCAGCGGTGAGTGAATCTTCAAAACTCTCATGTTCCATGACGTGGCACCAATGACATGCACTGTACCCTATGCTGATAAGAACTAGTTTATTTTCTTTTTCTGCTTTCTCAAAAGCTTCATCACCCCAAGGGTGCCATTCTACGGGATTATGCGCATGCTGAAGCAGGTAAGGGCTGCTTTCATTTATAAGTTTATTCGTGTATTCGGGGGTGTTTTTTTCGGTCATGGACTTCTTTTCTTGACACTTGGCCATTAGGAGTGCTAATGGAAAAAACAATAAGATGTATTTTATTTTCATGTAGGTACAAAATTAGGTACAACAAATGTGAAGAACGCATTCAAGTGAATGAGTTTTCAAGAATGAATTAAACTTTTAAAAATATTGAGCATTATATTTTATACTGAGATTTATTGCAATGCTAAATCTCCTATTTTTACAACTTAAATTAGCTAACAAATGACATTTTCAGATTCACGAATCTTCGATTTAATCTCACGGGAAAAACAAAGGCAGATAGAGGGAGTAGAGCTCATAGCGAGTGAGAATTTCGTGTCTGAACAAGTGATGAGAGCAATGGGCTCAGAGCTTACCAATAAGTATGCTGAAGGTCTTCCTGGTAAACGATATTATGGAGGATGTGAGATAGTAGATCAGGTTGAACAGTTAGCAATAGACAGAATAAAGGAGCTTTTCGGAGCGGAGTGGGCTAATGTTCAGCCACATTCAGGAGCCAATGCAAATGCTTCAGTTATGCTAGCGTGCCTAAACCCTGGAGATTCTATTTTAGGCTTTGATTTAAGTCATGGCGGGCATTTAACACATGGGTCTTCTGTAAATTATAGCGGTAAGCTATATAACCCGCATTTCTATGGGGTGGATGAGGAGACGGGTATAGTGGACATGGATAAAGTGGAAATTAAGGCTAAAGAAGTTCTTCCGAAGTTGATTATTTGTGGGGCATCTGCTTATAGTAGAGATTGGGATTATGCCAGATTCAGGAGTATTGCTGATGAAGTAGGCGCTGTCTTATTGGCTGATGTTTCTCATCCATCAGGATTAATAGCAGCAGGTTTATTAAATGATCCTATGCCATACTGCCATATAGTGACCACTACCACTCATAAGACGTTAAGAGGTCCAAGAGGCGGTTTGATAATGATTGGAAAGGATTTTGAAAATCCTTATGGTAAAACTACAATGAAGGGAGTGGTGAGGAGAATGTCTAGTCTGTTGGATTCTGGAGTTTTTCCAGGCATGCAAGGGGGACCTTTGGAGCATGTCATAGCTGCTAAGGCTGTAGCGTTTCATGAGGCATTACAACCGTCTTTCAGACTATACAGTAAGCAGGTGATGAGTAACGCGTCTATTTTAGCTGATTCATTAGTTGATTTAGGGTATAAAATTATATCTGGAGGTACGAGCAATCATTCTATGCTTATAGACTTAAGGTCTAAGAACATAACAGGAAAGGAGGCAGAAAAAGCGTTAGTGGCTGCTGATATTACAGTGAATAAAAACATGGTTCCTTTCGATGACAAATCTCCATTTGTTACTAGTGGAATGAGATTAGGAACACCTGCCATTACGACCAGAGGAGCTGTGGAAGAGGATATGGAAATGGTGGCTCAGCTGATAGACAAAGTGATTACAAATCACGAAAATACTTCAGTTATATCTGAGGTAAAGAAAAGTGTAAATGAGATGATGACTTGTCGTCCTTTGTTTAAGGCTTAATCTTCGGGAAAAATACTGTGCTGGTCTTTAGGTCTCTTTTCTATATGCCACTTGAAATTTTTTAGTTTTTCATCACTAATTACTGCTTGAGTTATAGGCATCATAGCTCCCTTGGGTTTAGTAAGGAATTTAATTCTTTCGATGTAGCTGTCTTTCATGAATATAACGATATCACTGCAGTCTATTTTATTTACACTTGATATAGAACTTAGTCCATTTTTCTCTTGGATAGGGTAGTAGACAGCTTGACCATTTCCTAGCATGTCGAGCTTGTAGAGTTCATTTTTCTTGAAATGGCCTACCAATTCTCTTCCTTTAATTTGATCGAATTTCCCTGCTCCTTTATCGCTGCTGATGAAGGCGTTTTTTTTGGCGAGTAATTGATGAACGTTTCCGCCTTTCATTTTTATCGAAATGGTATCAGCGGCCACCTGATTGGATTCACTCCAGACGATGGGTTCGTGAAACATCTGAATTATGCTATCATTATTTAACCAGACTAAGGAATCTGCTTTTCCTTGGATGTCAGTTTTGTAAAACGTAACTCTGTTAAAAGCTCGAATAATGTTCTGGCCTATGGAGTCGTTTACTGCTAGTAATGTGTCTGCATGCAGAAATAGCGAGTCTTTCTCGAAGTCTTGGGTGTAAACGGCTCTTCCAACTACGAAGGATGAGTCATTTAATTGATCATGAAAACCATACTCTCCAGTAATAATAAATTTATCTACTGAATCAGATATCATTACGTTTTTAAAAGCTTCACCGTATTTATTGGAGCCATCATAATAAATACTGTCACCTTTGAGCAAGGTGGTTTCAGAGGTAATAGAGGCGTTTTTAGAAAATTGACAAATTTCACTCTGAGTGTTGTACCATCCATTTTCACAGTAGATTTCAGAGTCTTCACCTAGAATAGTTGTTGGCCCAAAGAAATAAGAAATTTCAGAGGTGTTGTTATAATGCAGTGTATCTGACTTTACTATGTAATCGGGATTAGAAAGAATTACATTTTCTCTGAAGTAGAACATTTCAATATCTGAAGCATAGCTTCCGCTAGAACTAGTTAGTGTATTGTTATTTTCTGTACTTGTTATATTACCTCCGCTGCTGTATGATCCTATGCAGGTGTTTAGGTCATAGTTCAGGTAATCCGTCTTAAGCGTCATGTCCTTGTCTTTAAAAAGAACATTGTCTCTAAGGATAGCCGACTCGGTCAGATAGGTGTAATCTATTTGGTCACCATAGACATGTATACTGTCACCTTGGTTTATATGGATGTTATGAAAAGCAGTGAAGTTGTTGTTTTCGTATACATAAGCACTATCGCATGAGAGCGTTACATCATCAAAAGCTAATACTACAAGTCCAATAAGCCGTTGAGCTCCTTGAGCTATGGCATCATCATATTCCCAGGTATTCCCTTGTAATACTTCAACTTGGTTTTGACCCACCATAATAAATGGAGTCAGAATAATAAATATGGATATAAGTAGTTTCACTTTCGAATTAACGGCATAATCATGCCAAAATTTCGTCTCTTAGAATAGTTTGGCTTCTATCTGGACCAACAGACACAATACTGATAGGTGTTTCGAGTACATCTTCTAAATAAGTAATATAGTCCCTGAGCTCTAGCGGAAACTCGTCAGTTGATGATATCTGAGTTAAATCTTCAGACCATCCTTTTAGACACTTATACTCAGGAGTCATCTGATCTGTTAAGTCAAAAGGAAGTTCATTTATCATCTGGTCTCCATGCTGATAAGCTGTGCAAACTTTCACTTCTTTAAACGTGCTTAATACATCAGCCTTGGTCATATGAAGTTCAGTAACACCATTTACCGTAATGGCATATTTTAATGCTGGAATATCAATCCATCCGCATCTTCTTGGTCTGCCAGTAGTAGCTCCAAATTCTTGACCAATTTTTCTAAGCTTATCACCTGTTTCATCAAATAACTCAGTAGGGAATGGTCCGCTTCCCACTCGAGTGGCGTAAGCTTTGAAAATCCCATAAACTCTTCCGATTTTATTAGGGGCTATTCCTAAGCCGGTACAAGCTCCTGCAGCCGTTGTATTACTTGAGGTAACGAACGGGTAAGAACCAAAATCAATATCCAGTAGAGACCCTTGCGCGCCTTCGGCTAAGATTGATTTTCCTTGTTTGAGTAAAGCATTGATATAGTTTTCACTGTCTATGACAGGGAGTTTTTTCAATGTCTCTAGGCTTTCAAACCATTCCGCCTCATTCTCTTGAACATCATAAGTGAAGTTGTCATATTGATTTAAAAGTCTGACGTGCTTGTCTACCAGTGCATCATATTTTTCTTTGAAACCATCCTTAAATATGTCGCCTACTCTAAGGCCGTTTCTTCCAGTTTTATCCATGTAAGTAGGTCCTATTCCTTTAAGAGTACTCCCGATCTTCGCTTTTCCTTTAGCGTGTTCTGAAGCGGCGTCTAATATTCTGTGAGTCGGAAGAATTAAATGTGCTTTCCGACTGATTTTTAATCTTTCAGAAACAGGACAATTTAATGCCTCTAGAGCAGTAATTTCTTTCTTGAAAATAATAGGGTCTATTACTACTCCGTTTCCTATGATATTTTCTTTTCCTTCATGAAAAATCCCACTAGGAATAGTATGCAGAACGTGCTTAATCCCATCAAATATGAGGGTGTGTCCAGCGTTAGGTCCACCCTGAAAACGCGCTATAACGTCATATTTAGGTGTTAATACGTCTACAATTTTTCCTTTTCCTTCGTCTCCCCATTGGAGGCCTAATAAAACATCTACTTTCATGTTATTTGTTTATTTAGATCTGCATATTTTTAAGCGTTGCAACGCAATTAAGTTTAAAAACAAGCGTACAAACTTAGGGTCTACCTCGTTTTTTCGCCAGTTTTTAATGATGAACTTATCACCATTTGTTAGGATTTTTTCTTTCCGTAGAAATTAAGCGAGTGATGCATTATCTCTACATTAAATATTTCTTCGAGAGTTTGTTTGATGTTTTGAATCCTAGGATCACAAAACTCAAGAACTTCTCCGGAGTCTGTTAGTATAATATGGTCATGCTGTTTGTTCCCTAGAGCGCGTTCGAATTGGGCTTGATTTTTTCCGAATTGGTGTTTTCTAACTAGACTACAGGCTAGGAGTAATTCCATCGTATTGTAGAGTGTAGCTCTGGAAACACGGTACTTTTTCTCCTTCATTTTCATATAGAGAGCTTCTATGTCTAAATGTTCATTATTGCTGTAAAGTTCCTCGAGAATAGCGAATCTTTCAGGTGTTTTCCTGTGCCCATTTTTATCTAAGTAAATAGAGAAAATGTTCTTCGCTTTTTCCTGAATTTCTTCTGATACCATAATTTAATTTTAGACAAAGTTAGATTATTACTCTTCTTCTTTCATTCTATTAACCGTAAGTACGCCAGTTACCTCTTTTAAGCGCTTCATAAGTTTACTTAAGTGATATAGATTATGAATTTCTACTTTTACTAATCCATCGAAAATTCCGTCATGAGAATCGAAACTTATGGACTTCATATTTACGTTTAAATCTTCAGAAATAGTTTTAGTTACATTATGAACCAGTCCGACATCATCTATTCCTGTGAATTTTAATCTAGAAGAGAATTTTTTCTTTTCCTTGCTAGACCAAATGGCTTTCATCACTCTATAATTATAGTTAGAGAGTAATTCTACTGCGTTTTTACAGTTGCTTCTGTGGATTTTGATAGTCCCGCTAGAGGTTACAAATCCAAATACGTCATCTCCAGATACGGGGTCGCAGCATACTGCTAGCTCGTAATCTAACTTCTGCTGCTCATCTCCTATGAGCAGAACATCTTTTTTTCCTGGTATAGAGTGTCTATCTGGTGCGGCTTTATCTGGTCTCGGAGACTTGACCCTTTTGATAGGTTCTTTTTTAAATATGAGCCTTCCTTCTTCCACGGTATGCCCTTTTAATTTTTTAAGGTTGATGCTTCCTTTGGCTATATTGTAATATAGGTCCGTGATTGAATCTTGATGAAAGTGCTCTTCGAGGGCAGCTATGTTTACACTTAAAAATTCAACATCTAGCGATTTGAATTTTCTCCGAAGAATCTCTTTCCCATCAGCCGCTCTTTTCTTTTTTTCTTCTTTTAGTGAGGATTTGATCTTCTGCTTTGCTCTGGCTGTATTCGCATAGTTTAGCCAGTCTTCCTTCGGGCTTTGGTTTTTAGAGGTAATGATTTCTATTTGATCACCACTTATTAATCTATGGCTTAAGGGAACCAGTTTCGAATTTACTTTGGCTCCCATGCATCGAGACCCTACTTGGGTGTGAATGTGAAATGCAAAATCAAGTGCTGTGGCTCCTTTTGGGAGTGTTTTTAAATCTCCATCAGGCGTAAACACAAATATTTCCTCGCTGTATAAATTGAGCTTAAAGTTGTCTATAAATTCGAGCGAGTTTTCGGATTCATTTTCAAGTATTTCTCGAACTTGCGCTAGCCATATATCTAGCTTGTTATTGGCGCTTGTATTTTCTTTGTATTTCCAGTGAGCAGCAAATCCTTTTTCTGCTACTTCATCCATTCTCTTTGTTCTAATCTGAACTTCTACCCATTGACCTTTGCTGCTCATTACCGTAGTATGCAGAGATTCATATCCGTTAGCCTTAGGCATAGAAACCCAATCTCTTAGTCGGTCGGGATTAGGTTGATAAAAGTCGGTTACTACGGAGTAAGCCCTCCATATCTCTGCTTTTTCTTTGTGTAGTTCATCTTCATCTATTGTTATTCTAATAGCAAACACATCATAGATCTCTTCGAATGTTACGTGCTTTGTTTGAATTTTATTATAGATACTGAAAATCGATTTGGGCCTTCCTTTTATTTCTACTTTAAAACCTTGTTTGTCGAGCTCATCTTTTAGGGGCTGAATGAACTGATTTACAAATCTGGTTCTAGCAGCTTTGGTAGATTTTAACTTTCCTGCGATGGTCTGATAAACTTCAGGATCTTGATATTTTAAACTTAAATCCTCCAGTTCAGTTTTTACTTTGTAGAGACCTAATCTATGTGCTAGCGGTGCGTACATAAAGGAAGTTTCAGAGGCTATCTTTAATTGTTTCTCCTTAGGCATGCTTCCTAAGGTTCTCATGTTGTGCAGCCTGTCGGCTAATTTTATTAGAATTACCCTTATGTCATCTGATAAAGTCAGAAGCATTTTTCTGAAATTCTCTGCTTGAGCAGATGTCGAATGGTCAAAAACTCCACTGATTTTAGTTAAGCCATCTATGATATCCTTGGTTTTAGTATCGAAAACATTTTCGATATCTTCTAAGGTGATATAAGTGTCTTCAACTGTATCATGAAGAAGAGCACATGCTATGGATACAGTGTCTAACCCCATCTCGTCTGCTACGATTCTTGCCACAGCTAGAGGGTGATAGATATAAGGTTCACCAGACTTTCTTCGCATATCGCTATGTGCTTCTAAGGCAATATCGAACGCTTTACGAATGGTTTTTTTATCTGAAGTGCTAATAGACTTACTGGCACTTCTGAGCAGACCTCTGTATCTTCTTAAGATTTCTTTTTTCTCCTCTTCTAACTCTGTATTATTTTCCATCTATTTAGCCGGTAATACTTTGCTCTTTACTTCACCAAACCCGATTCTAGTGCTGCCATTAGTAGCATGTCCTCTCATGATTACTGTGTCAAGGTCGTTTATAAACTTCCTTTCCGAGCCATCATTTAATTTTAAAGGCTTAGAGCCCCTCCATGAAAGCTCTAACATACTTCCGTAAGAATCTGGAGTTGGGCCACTAATAGTTCCACTGGCTAACATGTCTCCGGTGCTAATGTTACATCCATTTGCCGTGTGATGCGCTAATTGTTGGTTCATATTCCAGTACATATACTTGAAGTTAGAATTACAGACTACAGATTCTTTTGAGTTTTCGGGTTGAATGGCTACTTCTAACTTTATATCTATGTTTTTAGCTCCATTAGATTTTAAATAGGGTAAAACCTCGACATCTTGTTTAGGCCCGTCAATTCTAAAGGGTTCAAAAGCATCGAGAGGAACGACCCAAGGAGACATTGAAGAAGCGAAACTCTTTGCCAAAAATGGACCTAGAGGGACATATTCCCATTTTTGAATATCTCTGGCTGACCAATCATTGAATAAGCATAGTCCGAAAATAAAATCATCTGCTTCGTCTGTGCTAATACTCTCTCCAAGTTCTTTCCCTGGGTAGGTGATAAAAGCCATTTCCAATTCAAAATCTAAGAGCTTAGAAGGACCAAAGACAGGTGGTTCAGTCTCATTTGGTTTCTGTTGTCCTTTGGGTCTGTGAAAGTTCTGGCCACTTACAATGATAGAAGAAGCTCTCCCGTGATATCCTACAGGAAGATGTTTCCAGTTTGGTAAAAGGGCGTTATTAGGATCTCTAAACATAGTTCCTACGTTGGTGGCATGCTCTATACTTGAATAAAAATCTGTGTAATCTCTTATGTCCACAGGAAGTAACATCTTTGCTTTATTTTGTTTAATCAGGCATTGATTAACATGGTGTTCTTTTCCTTGTAGTTCTTTATTCGAATCTTGAAGTAAAGCACTTAATCTTTCTCTTAATTCTCTAGTAGCCGTTTTTCCTCTTTGGATAATAGGGTTCAAATACACGGAATCAAAATCACTTAGGGTAAAAGAAAGGTTACTGAAATATCCTAGAACATGCAATGACTTGAGGTCTATGATGTACTCACCTATAGCCACTCCTACTCTTGGTGTTAAGTTTTCGGTTTTAAATATTCCAAAGGGTAAATTTTGGATTGGAAAGTCTGATTCAGGTTTTACTTCTACCCAGCTTTGCAATGCACTATTATTAGCAGCTATCATTGGTTTATTTTTGTAACAAAAATACTTATAACGAGTAGAAATTTTACCTTTGAAAGTTATAGTGATTAACACTTGATTGAAGTTAAGAAAACACATGCTGAAATTCATTTCTATTCTGGGGTTAACGGCCTTAGCAGGCCATTTTGTGTTGGTTAGTGTGGCAGTAGCACCTTATGGTTGGAGCCAGCCTGATATTTATTATGTCGCAGATAGATATGTGAAACCTCAGTTTGGGCAGTATTGGCAGTTATTTGTTCCCATGCCACGAGAAAGTTCTAGACTTTATTATAGATATTACTCGGATGGAATGTGGCATGACCAAATTTCTTTAGATAAAGAGATGAAAGGTTTAGGTTCTCAGCTGGCGCAGAGAGTTGCGCTGAGATGCGCCCATTACTTAGCAGCAGAGACTAGAAAAAGCACGGCAGTAAATTCTGATGAGACTAAAAGTTATAGGGTGGTAAAAGCCTCTCGTTCTTACTACAGCGCAGCTTTTGTGTGTTTGAGAAACGCTCAAAAAAATCATTCTGTTCAGCCTGATTCTATAGAACTAATATTAGAGAGAGACTTATCCCCCAAAGCAGGATATACCAAAGTGAAAACAATAATAGATTATTATGGTCCAGAGAGCGTTCAATAATGTTTTGTCTTGTTGGGTTAGCCTAAGCTCTGGAAGCAGAGCAAATTATAAGGGAGAGGCTCTTTTTAGCCGTTTGGTTTACTTGTGGATTTTAATAAACGGACTATTTTTATTGCCTATTATGGACTTGGTTATAGGGGTTGATGGGTATACGTATAGAACACCATTCTCACCTACTCTTAGAGATAATTTAGTTTACATGTTGAATTATTCTCCAGAGCGATACGTACTTATTTACTGTTGTATGATGGCCGCATCATTTATGGCTCTTATTAATCTTGGAGGTATGCTCGTCCGTTTTCTCTCATGGGGAAGTTTATTGATTATAGCTTCATCTACTAATCTCCTCTTTAACGCAGGGATTCATGTGACGTTTAATTGGGCTTTTTTACTCATTTTCTTATTTCCTATGAGAAAGACGGGTTGGAAAGTTTTGTTGTCAAGATTAGCGTTTCTTGGAGTTAAGGTCCAATTCCTAATTATTTATTTCTTTTCGGGTGTTTTTAAACTGAATTCAGAGGATTGGTATGGTGGAGATGCGGTTCGTTTGCTTTCGTTTCTACCACAATATACTCCTGATTGGACAGCCTCAATTCTTCAGTCAATGAATTGGCTGGCTATAACCTTGAATTATATAATTATGTTCTATTTAATTTTATTCCCATTACTGATATGGGTTAAAAAGATAAAGACACTTTTAATGATAATAGGTCTAGGATTTCACCTCTATATAGCTTTAGTGATGGGGCTGTACGATTTTGGAGCCATTATGTTAATAGGCTATGTGCTATTTCTGTCTGAAGAGCAAACTGAGTGCTTGCTTAGCAAAATTGCGAAGCTTCCTATTGTTAGAGTACTCTCTTTTAAAATAAAGACTTAACGATTTTCTCTACCGTGTATCCTTCAGCTTCAGCCTTATAGTTTCTTACTATTCTATGTCGTAAAATAGGAAGGGCCACTGCTTGAACATCTTCAATATCTGGTGAGAATTTCCCGGCTAGAACAGCGTGGCATTTTGCTCCTATGATCAGGTATTGCGAAGCTCTAGGACCAGCACCCCAAGAAAGGAAGTTTTTTGTCATTTCTGGTGCGTTTTCATTAGAAGGCCTCGTCTTAGATGCTAATCTAACTGCGTATTGGATAACATTATCGTTAACAGGTATTTTTCTTATAAGGTTTTGGAAATAGGTAATCTCTTCTCCATTTAGAATGGATTTTAATTGAACTGACTTATTTCCTGTAGTGCTTTTAACAATATCGACTTCTTCTGAAAATGAAGGGTAGTCCACCCAGATGTTAAACATAAACCGATCTAATTGAGCTTCGGGTAAGGGGTAAGTTCCTTCTTGTTCAATAGGGTTTTGGGTAGCCAATACGAAGAAAGGACTATCTAGCTTATAATTAGTTCCGGCTGCAGTTACGGATCTTTCTTGCATAGCTTCTAGAAGTGCTGACTGAGTTTTAGGCGGAGTTCTGTTGATCTCATCAGCTAAAACGATATTAGAGAAAAGTGGTCCTTTTACAAATTTAAACTCTCTGTTTTCTCCTAAAATCTCAGAACCAATTATATCTGAAGGCATAAGGTCTGGAGTAAACTGAATTCTATTGAACTTTAGCCCTAAAGAATCAGCAATTGTTTGAACCAGAAGAGTTTTCGCTAATCCTGGGACACCTACTAGCAAGCAATGGCCATTACTAAAGATACTAATAAGTACGTTTTTAATAGTTTCTTCTTGTCCTACAATTACTTTTCCTATCTCGCTCGTAAGCTCTTCGTATTTACTTCTTAAAGCCTCTAAGGCTTCTTTATCTGAACTGAAATTCACTGAATATTATTTACTAGTTATAGCCAAAATTAGCCATTAATTTTGAACCCAATTATAACGATAATCACATTCTAGATAATCTTCATTTAAACGCTTGTAAGTGGTGTCAAGTTTCTTTGAAATCCATTTTTCTAAGGATTTGTTTTGAAGTTCAGATTCTGCTATTTGTTTTAGTAGTCTGTAATCATCCTTCATGTTAGCTACATGAGCGTCTGATCGAGAGTTTAATAAAAATATTCTGTAGTCTCGCTGTCCTGCTTGACCTTCAAATGGTATGGGTTCGCTGATTTCACCTGGACTTAATCTGTTTAGAACAAGCGTTATTCTAGGGTCTACTTTGCTGAGTTCGTGTTTAGTTCCGCCATTGCTCGGGTTTACTACTTTACCCGCAGCATTCTTGGTGTCTTTGTCTTTACTGAACAGACCAGCGGCACTAGAGAAAGAGAGACTGTCTTTTTGTATTAGTGTTCTTATTGTATCTAGTTCTAGTTTCGCTTTCTGATTATCAATTTCAAGGATTTCAACAGTATTTAGTATATGACAAACGGTATAATACTTCCCCGATTTCTCTTCTAATCTTGCTATATGCCATCCAAAATCAGTCTTAAAGGGTTCAGATATTTCGGAGGGCTGAAGGTTGAGTACAGCTTCTTCAAATTCAGGTACCATGGTGCCTCTTTCCACTTTTTTATAACATCCTTGATTTTGGCTATTGGCTGATCCAGGATCTTCGGAATAGAGCGTAGCATAGATACCGAATTTGTATGGGTTTTTCTCAAGCTCTTTTTTGTATCCTAGAAGCTGTTCCTTTATTAATTTCTCTTGATCTTTTTGAACTTCAGGATTAATGACGATTTGTGAGTACTGAACTTCTGATTCTATAAGAGGAAGAGAGTCCTTAGGAATTGAATTAAAGTATTCTACAACTTCATTGGGCGTTACTCTTACGTTTTGGGTGATATCTCCCTGCATTTTTTGAGTTAGAATTTGGTCTTTTACATCTGGGCGAAAATCTTCTTTTAATTGGGAAGCTGTCTTTCCATAAAATTTCTCGAAATCTTTTTCGCTCGGAAATTGAGAGATGTAATATTCTAACCTTCTCTCTAGTTGACTTTCGACTTCATCATCAGTAACTTCTAAGCTGTCTATCTTAGCTTGATTAATTAGAAGTTTTTGATATAGCAGCTCCTCTATTACAGCACATTCAGCGTCAGGATCTATCTGGAAGCCTTCATTTTTCATTTCAATCTTTCTCCCTTCTAAGTCTGATTTCAGTACTATTTCATCTCCTACTACTGCTATTATCTCGTCTATTATTTTATCCTTTGAAATCTGAGCTTCAACTGAAATAGTCGTGAAGGTTAAAAGGAAAATGTATATGAGTTGTCTAGTCATTCGAAATATTTAATCTTGTTTTCTCTTACCGCTTTCTGGTAAAGATCATTTTTTAATTTTTTTAGTGCACTTTGTTTTCTCCTGTTTAAAATCAATGTTTCTATCTTTTCCTTGACAACGTTTAAAGGAGCGGGCTCATCTTTTAACTTGTATTCAGATATGTAAACGAAATATCTGAAATTTTCGGATTCAAAATCAATGAATTTTTGGTTTTTTAAGAAAGATTCGTTGTTATAGACTTCCACAGGAACTACATCTAGAAACTCCCTTAGATACCACCATTTCGTGCTGTCAGAAGAAAAATGAAAGGTAGCCCCAATTTCACTGCTAAAGATTTTTAAATGATTAATTTCCGTTAAAGGAGAGGAGAGTAGTTTCTTGATTTTATACTTGTCTATATTTTCTGCCGAAGAGGCTATTTTAAGGAAGTTATATCGAAGAATATAGTCACTTAAAATAAAACTATTTTTATTTGAATTATAATACTCAAGGATTTCTGATTTACTAATGGTGGTGTCGAGATTTTGTTTAATAAACTCGTTTTGATACGCATAAATCAGAAGGCTGTTTTTCTCTTGTTCGAGCTCTTTAGTGAAGTCTTTTAAGCTGTCAGTGAGGTTTCGTTCTGCCTGTGCGACTAACATCTTATTTTTCACCCAAGTCTCTATAATCCCCTGCGCTAGTCTAGTACTATCCTCTTTGGTTAAGTCTTCATTTAGTTGCTCTGCCAGTTCGTTTTTAGTCAAGACGGCATCAAAAACTTGAACGAGTAGGTCATCATTTCCCATGTTATTCTCACAAGAAAAAAGAAAGAAAGAAATAAAGAATAAACCGATTACCAGTTTAGTCATTTGCTATGGAGTATAACACATCTTTATGCACTGTGTAATTATACGTTGAACGCAGTTCGTCTATCCATCGCTTTTCTAGATGGCCCTGAAAGTCAGAGGTAATTATACCCTTGGCTTCTTTAAGTTCTTTCTCCTTCGATGGAATAAATTGAATCAATTTGATTACATAGAATTTCCCTTCAGATTCCACTACTGTAATCTCATCTTCGTTAGCGTCTATGTTTTCGAGATAAGCTTTTTCATCAACAGAGAATATTCCGCGTTCATAATTAGCGTTTAATTCGGAAGAGTCGTTTATGATAGCGAGAATAGAATCTTTCTCTAATTGGTTGGATAAAAGCCTAATTATTTTTGTCGATATAGCCGCAGAGTTCGTACTGTAAGCTGTAACATTAAATCGATCAGGCCAAGTATAATTCGCTTTATTGCTTTGGTAGAACTTTTCTAGTCCAGTAGTGTCCTTAATGGCTTTAGACCAGACGAGTTCATCTGTTAGCTCGAATAATAAAATTCCATCCCTGTATTCCTGCATTAGCTGTCTGAAAGGCTTATGTTTTATTTCTAACTTGGAATCTTCATGAGCTAATAATTCGTCATCTACCCAGTCAGAATAAGTGCTTTTAATGAATGTTTCTGCCACATCAGTATTAGCTCTTCTTTTCGTTTTATTCATGTACGTGTTAAAGTCAGCTAATGTGAATTTTTTGTCTTCTATAGTAAGAACTTTTTTCTTTAATTTATTTGGCTTTCTCATCTCCCAATTTTTAGTGAAGAAGGAAGAATCTGCACTTTGATAGATATGTTTTAAAGATTTTTCTTTAGTACATATAGCATATTCTTTTTTTAATTTATTGAGAAACGACTTTTTTGTTTTTTCAGCTCTTGAATCTTTACTTACTTTAGTTTTGATTTCAGCTTTTAATTGATCAAAATCTCCGATAACTTTTTCGTCTAGTTTTTGAATGATATGCCAGCCATATTCTGTTTGAAATGGCAAAGAAACACTGCCAGAATCTTTTAGGTTGAAGGCTACATCCTCAAATGATTTAACCATTTTCCTCGTTCCAAACCAGGGAAGTTTGCCTCCTTGTTTCGACGTAGTCGCATCTTCAGAGTATTTTCTAGAAAGTTCACCAAATTCTTCGCCATTAACATATTTCTGGTAAATCTCATTTATTTTTTCTTCTGCTCTTTTTTTGGTTGCTTCATGAGATTGATTTCCGGCCTTTGTCATTATATGGGCCACTAATACTTGTCCTCTAGCTGGTCTTGTTTCCTCTACTTTTAATATATGATATCCGTAGCGAGTCCTTAAGATTTGAGAAATGTTTCCTGGTTCAGTATTGTAGGC
>CESU01107364.1_pt1 | contig 22780 bp, 20 predicted proteins | sample 531141 | NCBI WGS metagenome assembly CESU01 (sample SAMEA2621401, study PRJEB7988) | marine metagenome | isolation source: saline water (ENVO:00002010), including
ATAAATTTTATTCTAATTTTTTCTATTGTACTTCTAAGTTGTGGGGGCTACACAACACAAGAAATTAAATCTGAATCACAAGGAACAATAATTGAATCTATTTCAGAAACCTTAGACATAAGTAGTTCAAATATCACAGTTAAAGATTACACTCTGGTTCAGGAATCAGACAATGTGTATTCCGGTATTTTAATGACAGAATATGAGGATATGACTCAAACCTGGGACATTAAAGTTGTCTGGGATCATAATACAGATGAGTATACCGTAGAATGGGAAATAGAGAATGAAAAATAAAATACTATTTATAATATTATTTGGTTTTATTCCTTTCTTGGGGATGAGTCAATGCCAGGTTTTTGGTAAAATTAAGATCGTTGATTCTTTTGAGGATTACAAGGTTAAGATTGTTGATTCTTTTGAGGATGTAAAAATCAAACAAGTTAATTCTTTCTCCAGTCAAGAAGGACAATGGGAGATTGTTGATTCTTTTGAGGATTACAAAATTAAATTCGTAGACTCTTTTGAAGATTTTACAATTAAATTCGTAGACTCTTTTGAGGGGTGCGATTAATGAGGGGTCAACCCAAAATATTCCTTTACTCTACAGTTACGGATTTAGCTAAATTTCTAGGCTGATCTACATTACAGCCTCTCATTAAAGCGATGTGGTAAGAAAGAAGTTGGAGAGGAACGGTGGAGACCAATGGCATAAGCACCTCATCGCAATTAGGGATCTCTATGTAATGATCAGCCATGCCTTTTACGTCTTTATCTCCTTCTGTAATAATAGCTACTACTTTTCCTTTTCTAGCTTTAACTTCCTGAATATTACTCACTACTTTTTCATAACTCGGCCCTTTAGTCGCTATCACAAAAACAGGCATTTCTTCGTCTATTAGAGCTATAGGCCCGTGTTTCATTTCTGCCGCAGGATAACCTTCAGCGTGGATATAACTTATTTCCTTGAGCTTTAAAGCTCCTTCTAAAGCCACAGGAAAACTATATCCTCGTCCTAAATAAAGGGCATTAGTCGCATCTTTGTAAATTTCTGCTATCACTTCAATTTTATCATTTGTTTGAAGAACCTGTTCTACTCTATCTGGAATAGTACTCAGCTCAGCCATTAAACGGTGATATTTCTCATCGCTTATAGCTCCCTTTTTCCTTGCTACACTCAGAGCCATAAGGGTAAGAACTGTTACCTGAGCCGTAAAGGCTTTTGTAGAAGCTACTCCAATTTCTGGTCCCGCGTGAGTATAGGCGCCACTATGGGTTTCTCTGCTTATGGTAGAGCCTACTACATTACACACTCCAAAAATATGTGCTCCTTTCTCTTTGGCTAACTTAATCGCTGCTAACGTGTCTGCTGTCTCTCCACTCTGACTAATAGCTATTACGATATCATCCTCGTTTATAATCGGATTTCTGTATCTAAACTCCGAAGCGTACTCTACTTCTACTGGAATTCTTGCTAAATCTTCGAAAAGATATTCAGCTACTAATCCTGCGTGCCACGAAGTTCCACAGGCCACTATTATAATTCTTTTGGCATTTTTCCACTTTCCTTCGTATGAATCAATTCCAGACATTTTTATAAGTCCTTTATTTAAATTCATTCTTCCTCTGAAACAATCTGTAATAGATCTTGGCTGCTCGTATATCTCCTTGAGCATAAAATGATCATACCCCCCCTTTTCTAGGGCTTCCAACTGTAATTCTAACTCTTGTATGTATGGAGTAACAGGTTGGTTTTGGATATTAACTATTTTCAAGCCGCCCTTTCTGTTCACCAACGCTATTTCCTCATCTTCTAAATAGACCACGTTCTTAGTGTACTCTATAATGGGTGTAGCATCGCTAGCGATAAAAAATTCTCCTGGTTCTCCAATCCCTACTACAAGAGGACTACTTTTTTTGGCCACGATTAGCTCCTCATCATTTTCTTTATCAAGAACTACTATCGCGTAGGCTCCTATCACCTCGTTTAGAGCGACTCTAACAGAATCAAAAAGGTTTAAATCCGTGTTCTTAACTACATCCTCAATAAGATGAACTAACACTTCGGTATCCGTGTCACTATGAAAAACATGCCCTCTATTGCTTAGCTCTTCTTTTAGAGAGGCATAATTCTCAATAATACCGTTATGAATTAATGCCAGTTTACCATCTCCGCTAACATGGGGGTGGGCGTTTAAATCATTGGGCTCACCGTGGGTCGCCCATCTTGTGTGACCTATACCAATAAAACCTGACTTGTCTTTTGATTCTGTAAACTCTTCTAAATCGCTAACCTTTCCTTTTCGCTTGTAAAGCTTTAGACCTTGATCATTAAGCAGGGCTACTCCTGAGCTGTCATAGCCTCTATATTCAAGTCTTTTTAGCCCTTTAATAATAATAGGATAGGCCTCCTTCTCTCCGATATAACCGACTATTCCACACATAGTAAACTTGTTTTAGTAAAAATACTTCACGGCTCACTCAGAATATGTAAGAATCAATCTCATATTCTCAGAGGTGTCTTGTGAATTACTGTTGGGCCCATTTAATATCACCCTTCGCTGCTCTAGAAAAAGTCTACTAAAGTAACTGGCATTATCTAAGAATTCCCTCAATCTTTCTGGTGGATTTACTGAAAGCCATAATGACTCTAGATCAGTAGACCCCATAACAATGTTCTGAAAATGAAGAGGCAGATTGAAAACATACGCATTCAAATCTGTATCGATGGTTCCGTCTATAGTTATTCCGAAAATTTGGTCCTCTACTATTTTTAAGGAGTCTCTGACAGTTCCCGTGCTTAAATACAACGCGGTAGGTATAGGGTATTTATCATTCACAACATCTGCCAATGGAAGAATAAGTTTAGCGCTAGACATCACTAATTCTTCATTCCCAACTATCTCTAAAGGAAATTCCTCCATTTTCAACTCTATCATAGTCCCTCCTATGCCTTGAAGATAAACTTCATCGTCTAACGTGAGGGGTTCGATGAATTCTCCAAACATTGAGTTTGAGTAGTCTCTATCAATATTATTAAAATATGCTGAGTTATTACTAAACTGAAATGACGCGCTCAACGTATCTACTTCTTCTCCGCTAAAATCTCTATAGTAGAGATTAACTCCTGAAACCCCGTCATCAGGGGCTATTCCAAAAATTCCGCCATCATCGGTGTTAGACTGAATAGCTAACCCTTTAAAGAATGCCTGAAAAGAGTCGTCATCCTCTAGGGCTCCAGACTCATGTTCATCCAAAAATCGCTGTCCTACTTCATTTATTAATGGAATATCCACGGTGAAGTTAATACTGTCTCCTCTAGAAATATTAGATGCGTTCGTAATGCGCACAACATCTCTTCCCGGAACTACTAAGTCTTGTAAAAATAATGTCGCTGTTTCATTCGAATAATATAGAGAATCGGAATATAAGACCTGGTCTAGTTCATAAACTGAAAAAGACTGTTCTTCCAAAGAGCCTAGAATCCTTTGGGTCGTTCTCATGCTCAAGACCACTGAATCAAGAATCAAATCAGTTGGATCGCCTAAATCCAAATTATTCCCTGGAAGCTCTAATTGACCATAAAATATAGTTCGAGATTGTCCAAATTGTTCATCGAAATAATTCCCAAGAAATGCCTCAGTTATTTCATCTGTTCTTATAGAGTCTGCAGTATAAAGATAAGGCGTGATCGGCACACTATCTTGAAGAATCGAAAGAGCGTCTCCTGCCGGTTGCAGTCCGAGACCAATGGTCTGTTCATCTTTCTTACAAGAGTTAGCAAAGAATATGACTAAAACGAGAAAGGCTGTCAATGACAGCCTATTTCTCAAAGGGTTATAATTAAGTTTCATTTTCACTCTTCAATCAAAACGGAATTTCCTTCATGAATACTATCATAGAATTCATCTACATCTGAAATGTATCCATCATTCCCTGGGAATTTAAGAAACGGGATGTTATTTTCTTTAATGTAGTCTGTTAGCGAAGGATCAATGTTTTCCGTAGCTTGAATAACACCATCAGAATATCTAGCAGCTAATAAGTTTAAGTTATTGAAATTAGGCGTTTCTACTTCTTTAACATCTTCTCTCGATGCGCCATCAAACTCTAACTTCTCCACAAATCGATTATCTAATGTTTTCTCGAACCCTTGTTCGTAAGCAGAATAAATCACTTTAGCATCTGCGAAATGAGGGTTGTCGTTAAAAATCTTCTTGACATAATAAGGCATCAGAGCACTCATCCATCCGTGACAGTGAATAATGTCTGGAGCCCACCCTAATTTTTTTACTGTTTCCAAAACTCCTTTTACGAAGAAAATAGATCGTTCATCAGCATCTTTGAAAAGCTTTCCTTTTTCATCAGTGTTGTAGAGTTTACGAGAAAAATACTCTTCGTTGTCTATGAAGTAAACCTGCATTCTAGCCGCAGGAATTGAAGCCACTTTAATGATTAACGGATGATCAGAATCATCAATTATCATATTCATCCCTGACAACCTGATAACTTCGTGCAGTTGATGTCTACGCTCGTTAATCTTTCCATACTTAGGCATGAATACTCGAATTTCTCTTTCTCTTTCAAAGATTCCCTGGGGAAGATGTCTTGATATGTAACCTATGTTTGATTCTGGTGTAAACGGCAAGATTTCTTGAGACACATAAAGGACACGCACTTTTTCCATTCTTCAACGCTTTTCTAGTGATTTCGTCAACAAAGATACGATATTTTACGCCTCAGGTCAAGGTTTTTACCTAGTTTTGACCAATTGCAACGCATAGAATAGCCTTATGAATTCAACAAGAATCATTAGAACGATGGCCGGGTTAAGGCATGTTTTGGAGTCAGAGATAGCATCAGGAAAAACCATTGGCTTAGTACCCACAATGGGAGCCCTTCATGAAGGTCACGCCTCACTACTAAAGAAGGCTAGAGGTGAGGTAGACGTAGTGGTAGCAAGTATCTACGCGAACCCTACCCAATTTAACAACCAAGACGATTTAGCCAAATACCCTAAGACGGAATCTGATGACCTATTACTCTTAAAAAGAGAGCAAACTGATGTTGCCTTTTTTCCTCAAACAGCCGGTATATACCACGGTTTAAGCACAATGCCCATAAATTACGGGGTACTTACGGAAACACTAGAAGGAGCCCATCGTTCAGGCCATTTTGACGGGATGTCTACTATCGTAAGAAGATTGTTTGAACTAGTCGCTCCACACCGTGCCTATTTTGGAGAGAAAGACTGGCAACAGTTAGCAATAATTAACAGAATGAGCTCTTCTGAAGATTTAGGTGTAAAAATAATCGGCTGTGAGATTCTGAGGGAGCCCTCTGGCCTAGCTTTGAGCTCAAGAAACATTCACCTTTCTTCTCAAGAAAAAAAAGCAGCCCTAACTATATCCAAAAGTGTTTTTGATATAAAACACCGACTGACCAGAAAGTCATTACACGATACGGAACTAGAGATAACCCATGAACTTAAACGTGCTGGTTTAGAGCCAGATTATGTAAAAATCGTAAATGCAAACACGTTAGAAGCGTTGCAAAGCGAAACCAACTTAGGACAGGCAAGGCTATTAATAGCTGCATACTCAGGAAAGACTAGACTTCTAGATAATGGCCCAGTATAACGCTAGGCGTAAATTTTTAAGTAAATTTGTAAAATAATCCAACAAGCAAAATATGATGACAAACTTGGCGTTTTTACAGAGTATGGGGGTTCCTGGAATCATCCTTATAGTTTTAGTAGTTGTCCTTCTTTTTGGAGGTAAAAAAATTCCAGAACTAATGAAAGGCCTTGGGCAAGGGATGAAAGACTTTAAGAACGCCTCTAAAGAAGCGGAAGATGAGAGTCAGGATAAAAAAGTAGAGGAGTAGCCTTTTATTTTTACCGCCATGAAACTCCCATCTTTGAAGTCCTTCTGGATTTGGGCCGCTTTGCTGGCCTCAACGCCCTCTGTAGGTCAAATCTCATTAGTCATCCCCGCAGATACTTTCCCGCCTCCCGTAACAGAAGATTACTACCTTTATACAGTAGATTCTTTGTGGCTCAGCCACCTAGATAATATTTCTGGACTTATAGCAACTCACGCTGACTCTACGACACTAGTTCTGAACGAATCTAGTCTTGTTTTTAAACAGGGGTTGGACAGTTTAAACGAACTTACGCCATTAGACCTTGCTTACAATAGTCATTTAGACCAGTATATAAAAGAATATCTGAGGTATAAACACCAACTTTCAAAACTATTAGGGCTTTCGACGTTGTACTTCCCACAGATGGAGACCATCTTAGATAGCCAAGATATTCCGCTGGAAATAAAAAATTTAAGCGTAATAGAATCCGCTCTAAACCCAAATGCAAAGTCTTATAGAGGGGCCACGGGTCTCTGGCAATTTATGCTACCAACCGCTCGTGAATGTGGGCTCACCATTAATTCCTATATAGATGAGCGAAAGGATCCTATAAAATCTACAGAAGCCGCTTGTCTGTATCTTAAAAAACTATATAGCATCTATGGGGTTTGGGAGCTTTCTATAGCGGCCTACAATTGTGGTCCTGGTAATGTAAATAAAGCTATAAGAAAAGCAGGGGGGAGCAAGAACTTTTGGAAAATACGCCCGTTCTTACCTAGAGAAACTCAAAAATATGTCCCTCGATTTATTGCTATGTGTTACTTAATGGAATTTGGAGATGACCATGGGATACGTCCTAAAGAATTAGACTTAACTTTTTGGCAAGTCGACACAGTGATAGTCAATGAGGAACTCAGGTTTGATCAAATAACTGAAAAGACCTCTATTGCAGCGCAAACTCTTACGACTTTAAATCCCCAATACAAGCTCAAAATAATCCCTACTTCTAGCCAGGGGAACATACTAGTTCTGCCGGCCAGAAACAGCCTGGAATTTGCTGAGCAAGAAAATGAATTCAGAAATTACAAACCAGAACAAAAGCACCCTTACGTAAAACCAACCGCTGAGGACAACAACTTGGCAGAAAAAGGAAAAACTAAAACTTACTACACTGTTGTCAGTGGGGATGTATTAGGGACTATAGCTGAAAGAACTGGAGTAACTGTCTCGCAGCTAAAAAGATGGAACAGTATTTCAGGAACCCGAATAAAAGCCGGGCAAAAGCTATCCTTATATGGCGCCTCAAATAAATCAAAAACTCCGAAAGCAGCGCAAACAAATAGTACAACTACTTCCCAAAAGGGTTATACTTTATATACTGTAAGAAAGGGTGACACCTTATGGGATATAGCTAAACTCTACTCCGGTGTAAGCCCTGAAGATATAAAAAGACTAAATAAGGGCATTAACCCGAAAAATCTAAAAATGGGCTATACCCTGAGAATTAAAAAAATCTAAATCTTCATGAAAGCCTTAACCTTTCTTCTTTTTGTTCTAGGTCTTTACTCGTGCAGTGATTACGAAAACCGAGGAGAATTAAAAGCCTACTTAGGAGATTTTGGGGATGTGCTAGTGGTGACTGACCAACATTTATGGGAAGGAGATTTCGGGGATTCAATAAAAATTCTTTTCACGGATTATGTCCCTGCTATCATGCCCGCTCAAGGACAATTTGACCTAGAGTTCAGCGCCCCAGAAAACTTCAAAGGTTCAGCCAAAAGATTCAGAAACGTGCTCCACATAGACATCGGAGATAAGCTTAACAACCAAGAACCTACTATCACTACTAGTAAATCTGAGCATGCTTTAGATCAGATAGTTATTTATGCAAAAGCCAAAACTGAGGAAGATATGCTGAACTTGCTCTCTAAAAGGTATAAGGACATTATAAATAAGGTGAACGATGAAGAAATGAAAAGAAAACAGAAACTACTTTCTTTCAGACAAGATTCTTCCGTGTTAGAAGCTATAGAAAGAAAAAAAGGATACGCTATGGTCGTCCCTTCTTCTTACAAAGTACTGATAGATTCAGGAAATGTTCTTTGGATAAACAAAGTGAGCTCTATCAGACAGGATGACTTAGAAAAGTACACGGTAAAAGACCTCGTCATAAGCACCTATGATTACGAATCGGAAGAGATGCTTACACTTGAAAATATTCTGATGAAAAAAAATGAAGTTCTGAGGTCCATTACATTCGATGATTCCGATAATACTTTCATTAGACATCAAGAAAAGCATGAACCTACGGTAAGAATCCTCTCTGGGGGGAATGATTATAAAATGGAAATCAGAAGTTTGTGGACTAAAGAGGGTGCTTTTCAGGGTGGGCCATCTATCCAATACATCCAACTCGATTACGATAACAGAAGAATAATTCATGCAGACGCAAGAGTTTATGCTCCCGGGAATTACAAACGTGAAATGATTCGTGAACTTGAGGCAATAATAAAATCTATAACTCCCATAAAAGAATGATTATCAAAACAGGAAGTGAAGTAACTCTCTTATATAAGCTCACATACGATAACGCTGAAGGCGAATTAATAGAAGAAACTGCTGCAAAAGAGCCTATGTCTTTTTCTTTCGGAAAAGGTGAAATGTTAGACGCCTTCGAAGAGGAGCTAGCAGGGAAAAAACATTCGGACGAATTCAGTTTTACCTTAACCCCTAAGCAAGCTTATGGTGAAATCCAAGATGAGCTCGTAGTAGAATATGCAAAAGACAGCTTTCTAGTAGATGGGGAGTTAGATGAAGATTTTCTTCAGGAGGGTGAGTGGATAGAAATGACTGACGATGACGGAAATGTCTTTGAAGGAATGATAGAGGAGAATAAGGTTAATACTGTCTTAGTGAACTTTAATCATCCTCTAGCTGGTGAGTCTATTCATTTCAAGGGACATATTACTTCGGTTTCTTAACAAGTCTCTTTTTAAAGCCTTCCGGCTCTTTCTTATTCCAGTGCAAGAATCTTTCTAAGTTTAGCGTTTATTAAGAATGGTGAAAAACAAAAGAACATCTAAAGGCAATCTCACTTCAGGGACTTCCGTATTCTTCGGAATCACATTAGTCCTTTTTATGCTGGGATTAATGGGTCTTTTTCTTTTAATAGGGAACCAAGCGGCAGATAAATTAAAGAAAGATATCCCTATACTAATCACTTTACGGAAACATGTAAACGAGGCAGAAACACAGTCTTTCAAAACTTGGTTAGATCAGAAACCATACACAAGAAGCACTAAAAGCATCACTAGAGAGGAAGCAGCAGAAGAATTGCAACGCGAATTAAAAGAGGAGTTTCTCGATTTTATGGGGCAAAATCCTTTACCTGCTTCTGTGGATTTAAAAGTAAGGCCCGCATACACCGAAACCGATAGCTTAAAGATTATTTGTGCTGCAATAGAGAACAACCCTGCAGTGAGACAAGTTATATGGCACCCAAATATGGTCGCTGAAATGCACGCCAATTTTAAAAAAATAGGTTTGTTTCTGCTTATCTTCAGCGGCATCCTGCTCCTGATAGCTGTCGCTCTTATAAACAATACTATTCGATTAGCGATTTTCTCGAAGAGATTTGTAATTCGCAGTATGCAACTTGTGGGCGCCACATCTGGATTTATCCAAAAACCATTTCTTGTTCAGAGTATCTGGAGAGGAATCCTCGCTGGCTTAACTGCTTTCTTCTTGATTATCTCCATTCTTTACTTCTTCAGGGACTCTTTAAAAGAGCTGACCGGAGTGCTTGACCAGCAGTTTTTAAATGCATTTGGTAGTTTGTTTCTTGGGATAGTAGGCGCTGGCATAGTAATCTCTTTCTTTTCTACTAAATTTGCGGTTAGAAAATATCTTAGATTAGATTACGGTAGATTACATTAGCAACATGTCAAAAAAAGAAAATACTCCTACAGATTTTGTGTTCAGTAAGCAGAATTACATTTTATTGCTTATTTCACTAGCCGTTATTGTGGCGGGTTTTGCTCTTCTTTCTGGAGGAGGAAGTGATAACCCGAATGAGTTTAGTGAAGAAATTTTTAATGTGAGAAGATTATATATCGCCCCTATAATTATTCTGGGTGGTTATTTTTTAGTCATTTATGCTATCATGAAAAAGCCTAAAAAAGAGATATAAGGCCTCTTCTTACAAGCTCATTGGTGTTGCCGCATTGATTTGGGCGCATCGTTCTACAACACATGGATTTTTTAGAGGCGCTTATTTTAGGTATCGTACAGGGATTAACTGAGTTTTTACCTGTGAGTAGTAGTGGACATATAGAGCTTGCCCAGAAAATTCTTGGAGCGGACGATTTAAAGGACAAAGAAGCCCTGTTAAGTGTAGTTCTTCATGCTGCCACGGCACTTAGCACATTAGTGGTTTTCAGGAAAGACATTCTAGAAATACTGCAAGGTCTTATCTCAAAAAACAAAAAGCATATTGCCTTTTCTCTAGCTATTATCATTTCCATGATGCCCGCGGCATTTGTAGGAGTGTTTTTTGATGACTTTCTAGAATCTCTCTTCGAGGGAAATTTACTTCTCGTAGGCAGCATGTTACTTATGACATGCGGACTTCTATTTCTAGCAGACACCGCCAAAAACACCAATAAAGAAGTTACGGTGAAAGCAGCGCTACTTATAGGGCTTGCTCAGGCTATAGCTATTCTTCCTGGAATATCTAGATCTGGTGCTACGATCTCTACCTCTGTGCTTCTAGGAATAGATAGAACCAAAGCCGCTCGTTTTTCTTTCTTAATGGTTGTCCCATTAATCCTAGGAAAAATAGCTAAGGACCTGCTAGATGGAAAATTTTCGTTTTCCTCAGAGTTAGCAGCCCCGCTTGCTATAGGATTTGTCTCTTCATTCATTACAGGAATAATCGCCTGTGTCTGGATGATAGCACTGGTAAAGAAAAGTAAGCTATCCTGGTTTGCTTTTTACTGCTTAGCTATAGGAATGACAGCTATAATATGGGGACTTAATTTAGGCGCTTAGACTAGGGCATATTTAGCTGCTACGGTATCCCAGTTTACAATATCCATAAAAGCATTGATATAATCTCCCCTCATGTTTTGATACTTTAAATAGTAAGCATGCTCCCAAACATCTATCCCTAAAATAGGAGTCCCTCCCTCTTTTACGATATTCTTCATCATTGGATTATCTTGATTTGGAGTAGAGCTAATAGCTAATTTACCCTCCTTATCAGCTGTTAACCAAGCCCAACCAGAACCAAATCTAGTTTTGGCAGACTTAAAAAATGCATCTTCGAACTTCTCTTGACTGCCGAACCCTGAACTTATGGCTTCTGCTAATTTACCGTTTGGCTTTTCGCTTCCTCCAGGGGTTAGGCATTCCCAGAAAAGAGAATGATTATAATGGCCGCCCGCATTATTTCTTATTCCTGTCTGACCCGCTACAACCCGAGCCAACACATTTTCTATGTTATTTGCCTCAAATTCTGGCGACTCGGTAAGCGCATTATTTAATTTTCTCACATAACCCGCATGGTGTTGAGAGAAATGGATTTCCATCGTTTTAGCGTCTATATGTGGCTCTAGAGCCGCATAATCAAACCCTAATGTGGCCTGCTTAAATTCAGTCATAATAGAGGGGCCCGCTGCAGAATCACCTTTAATCATTTCGCTACTATTACTCGAAGCGTTTCCACACGAGATTAATGGGGAAACCATTATTCCAGCTGCTGCTGCTCCAGATATTTTTAAAAATTTTCTTTTATCCATGGTCATCTTTGTTCAGTGTGTAAGGTATGTTTTTCTGACAATAAAAAGCTCAAGATAACATCTCGCTATCCATGAATAGATTCTTCTGAGCCATATTTTTTCATCAAAGTAGCCTCGTATTCCAAGAATTCTTCCCAGCGCTTATTAGCCACTGCTGCTCCCGCTATTTTTCTAGCATGAGTTAAAAAAGAAGTGTAATGACCTGCTTCAGAAATCATTAAATCATTGTAAAAACGAGCCAATTCAGTATCCTCTAATTTCTCAGATAAAAGTTTAAACCGTTCGCAGCTTCTTGCTTCTATCATGGCGCCTACTAATAGGTACTCTAAAAGCTGGTCTACTCTCGTTCCTCCCTTCTTTACAAAATCTCTCAAGTCATTTACATAAGGATCTTTCCTCTTTTGATCTAAGGCGAGACCTCTCATCTTTAGTAGTTCTACCACCATTTTAAAATGACTCAGCTCTTCCATAGAAATTTGAATCATTTCATCTACCAGCTCTCCAAACTCAGGAAACTTAACTATAATAGTTATAGCGTTTGAGGCTGCCTTTTGCTCGCACCACGCATGATCCATTAAAATGTCTTCTATGTTCTGAGTAGCAATATCTGCCCAACGTGGATCGGTAGGCAACTTTAACCCTAAAAGCACTTTCTTAGCCATTATATTTTTTTACAAAGATAGAAAAAGCAATACTGACCGGAATGAAATTCATGTCCGCTTATTGTCCTTTTTCTAATTCAATTTCTTGGTTTTACATGCGGATTCCTTTTTAGCGTGGAAGATAGTTTGTCAGATTTTGAGCTTTCTCTCCCTGTAAGCGCGAAAATTTCTTATCCAAAAGAAAAGTTTAATTAGTTATTTCATGTGGAGAGTTAACCTCCTTTGATTTGCGTAAATTCACCACGTGAAATTTTCAGAACTCGGTTTAAACGACAGCATTTTAGAAGCCATAGGATATATGGGATTCGAAAATGCTACCCCTATTCAAGAACAGGCTATCCCGCTAATCTTAGACGATAAAGACCTCATCGCTTGTGCGCAAACAGGAACTGGTAAAACAGCTGCTTTTATTCTTCCCGTCCTCAATAAAATATGCGAACAAGGCAGTAACGGCATAAACACTTTAGTTGTTTGTCCTACAAGAGAGCTCGCGTTGCAAATAGACAAAGAAATCCAAGGTTTTTCCTACTTTGCTGGAGCAGACTCTTTTCCTGTGTATGGAGGGGGAGAAGGTTCTGACTGGGATAAACAAAAAAACGCCCTTACCTCAGGAGCAGATATTATAGTCGCTACACCCGGAAAGTTGCTTTCTCACTTGTCTATGGGATATGTAGATTTATCTAAACTTAAGCACTTTATTTTAGATGAAGCCGATAGAATGTTGGATATGGGGTTCAATGAAGATATAGCGAAAATCATTTCATACCTCCCAACCAAAAGACAGAACTTAATGTTTAGTGCCACCATGGCTCCTAAAATTAGGCAACTCGTGAAAAAGACTATGGTTAATCCATTGGAAATAGATATTGCCTTAGCTAAGCCAGCCGAAGGAGTTCTGCAAGCAGCTTACTGCGTATTTGATGACCAAAAAAACGCTGTGATTAAATCTCTCATACAGGATAAGCCTGAATGTACGAGTATAATCATATTTACCAGTACTAAGAAAAAAGTAAACATTATTGCTAAAGCTTTAAAAGGAAACGGCTATGAAGTAAGAGGTGTTTCTTCAGACTTAATTCAGAAGGACCGTGAAGAGGCTATAAGAAGATTTCGAAGCAGAAAAACAAGAGTAGTAGTAGCTACAGATGTGCTGGCCCGAGGAATAGACATTAAGGACATTAACCTAGTAATTAATTATGACGTCCCTAATGATGCCGCTGATTATGTTCACAGAGTGGGAAGAACTGCCAGAGCAGACACTACCGGTATAGCACTAACTATGATTAGCCCATCAGATATGTTTCGATTTAAACGTATAGAAGAACTAATAGATACAGAAGTGTTTAAAGTTCCTGTTCCTGAACAATTCGGTCCAGCACCAGCCTGGAATCCGAACGCCAAAGGAGACAAAAGAGGATACGGTGGAAGTGGCGGAGGCGGAAAGAAGTTTTACCGCAATAAGAAGAAGTAATTTCCTTAACTGAAGTTTAAATTCATAACCCATCCCTTTCAAAAAATACCTTCCACTTAGGCTCAAGACGAAACTTTAAAATCACTTCATCTTCGCTTAAAAGGATACCGTAGTGAAATAGCCGCTTAACCATGGCTGTATTTTGTATTCTGCATTAACAGGAACCACAATAGACTGGGCATCCCTTTTAGGTTCTATGAAGAACTCTTCCTCTCCCGCTATAAATTTAATTTTCATGGGATAGTCGGCTGGCGTTCCCTCAGCCCACTTGTATTTTAATTCTGCAGTGCTTTTGTCTTCACTAATAAACAAGCTGCACGCGAGTTCTGGAGCTTCAGCTACACGGAGCATTCTGTCAAAAATAGCTTGTAAATTGCACCCGCATTTTTCTATGAAGTATGCCTCAAACTCTGCAGAAGAAATAGTAGTATCTCTAAACTTCACCTGCATATCCTTAAGAATACGCAAAAATAACTCATCATTCTCCATTTGAGTTCTCAGGGTATGCATAAGCATAGCTCCTTTATTATAAATATCTCCGTCTGCATGTGCGGCCCAGCTGGTGTAGCGAACATTAGGCACTTTCTGTATTGGTCGTTTGTTATAGATCCCCCAATACTGCTGGTTACGGCAGTATTTTAGGTAGTTATCATATCCATACAGCTTTTCTGCTACCAAGCTTTCTCCATAAGTAGCCAACCCTTCATGAAGCCATATGTCGGAATAATCAGAGGCCGTGATACTATTTCCCCACCATTCATGGGCTATTTCGTGCACCAGAGTGGTGTTCAGATCTTCCCAGTCTATTTCATAATCACTCCCCATGGCTATGCACCCCTGGTGCTCCATAGCGCTGAACGTAGACTCCACGAATTTCAATCCGTCATTCCACCACGGATACTCCCCAAAAAGTTCTTCAGAAGCACGCATTACTTTAGGAGTCTGGGCATAAAATTTTCTAGCGGCTTCTTCATTTTCTCTAAGCACATGAAATTCTAACTCGTGTGTTACTCCATTGATATCCGTATAAGGAAGCTGAAATTTCACGAAGTCTCCTGCGTTAAACGAGATGTTATAGACATTGATAGAATTGGAAACCAGCCACTCGGTTACCGTTCTTCCTTTATTGGTTTCAGTGCGTTGCAATACTCCATTGCACGCAGCCTTTAGCCCTTCAGGCACATCTAAACGGATGCTGCATTTTTCTGGTTCGTCTATCAGTAAATCTTTACACGGAAATAAAGACCCTACTCCTAAGCCCTCTGTTTGGGTAGAGAACCATGGGGTTCCATAGCTATCTTCTTTCCACACGATAGGTCCTTCTCCCAATATATTAGGTGGTTTTCCGTGGTAGTAAAATGTAATTTCTATGGATTCACCAGCCTCCTGTTCTTTTGGAAATATGATGTAAACTAAATCTCTCTTTCTTTTATATATGACCTGTTCCCTGCATTTTACAGAATCTAGTTTCAGATGATTGCTTAAATCGAAGAGCAGTGTATCTTGGTTTTGAACTATATCCATCCAAATCTCCATGCTGCCTGAGATTTCTTTTTTCTCAGGAAAAACTGCCACGTCCCAGTTATACTGAGTTACATCATACGCTGAACGCATGCTGTTATTCCCACCAGAAAGGTGGCTGTACTTATTGAACTTAGGCAAGTCTGTATCTTTATCTAAGTTGTAATATTTTAGAAAAGGGGTATAGCGGCAGCCGGCCAAAGCCAGTAGTGCAACGCTGAAAAAAACCAGTTTTTTTACCATCTGTGTGCTCATCATTTAAAAGCACTAAAATACGCTTACTGAACCACCAGTTTCTGACTAGTAGGCTCTAATTCACTCGCTATGTGAATATGGTAAATACCTGCAGTTAACTGGCCAGCATCGAAGAAAAACTTGGTTTCTCCTGCTTTTACATCTCCGCTAAACACTTCTAGCACCTCTTTTCCTTGAGCATCTGTTATAAATACTCTGCCTTTAGAGGCGTTGGATAACGAAACGGGAATTACCGTAATAGCCTTGGCTGGATTAGGATAAATAGGCAGAATTTCTACTGCTGTGTTCTCATTTATGCTCACCTCGCCCAGTACCCTAAAGGTCCAGTAACCTTCTGGCGCTGGCATAGGTCTATTCTGCTGCTTCCCAGATGAGGCCTCTGCGTGAATGTAATATTCTATGGCCGTTCCCACTGAGTGAGCTGGAATAAATGCTTCCCAGTCGTTTCCTCCAATGCTGGCCAATGCTACTTCGGTATAGCCCGATTCTCCAGTTAGTCTCCAGAACATACTGGCTTCACTGATTCCGGACCTGTGATTTATGTAGGCCTCTACACGGTAATCCTCTGTAGTATTAAATGTGTCCTCTAGCGGGTTATGAGAAATAAGCAGTGGGTCTTCTACTCCTACAGAATGCGTAATACAGTGAAGTGCTCCAGCAGCAGAGATAATAGGATCTGGTTGATCATCGCAGTCGATAGATATTACATTATACCCCGGTAATTCTTCAGCATAAATTCTTCGAGCAATAGAGTCAAACTCTTCCCTGTATGTAGGGACTAATATGGTTTTATTGATAAAAATGCTATTGGTAAATGTTCTGTAATATGGTTCTGCGAAATCTCCATCTGGGAAACCACCAAAAGCCGAAGGAACCATAGGAATCCAAACTATCTTCCAAGGGGTGCCCCATTTAGTCGTGGTATTGGACAGAATGTATTCTATGTTCGCCTGAATCTGAGGCCCATCTGATTCATCACCAAAGTCTCCTATTAGAAGTGTTTCTTCATCTAGCAGCTTCATATGCATGTCTATATGACTAATTAAATCGAAAGGAAGAATCGGCATTAAAATGTAATTATCTACTCCTATCCACTCGTTTAGAATTTCTTCTATTTCTTCTACATCTTTAGGACTTACTCCATACTCATTAAACGGTTCATTCTCGTCTATAATTAACTCCGAAGCAAACGCGTTCCCAAATCCATCACTCATGTAATTTCCGCCAGTGTTTACTAAATCTGTAGGGGAATCCGTAAGGCAGTAGAGGTCTAACCCTAAATAATCGGCTATGTATGATGGAGAAGCATCATCCTCTGGCCTGTTTGGTCTGTTATAAATCCAGTCTACCATTACCAAGTCATCCACCTCGCTACCGTAAACAGGGTTGGCGGCATAATCTCTCATCCAGATGGAATTAAATTCAGCGTCTAGTATAGTCACATTGTCATAATTATCGATAGGGCTTAGGCCGTCCTGGTTAGAGTTGAGGTAAGCTTGGGTCTGATTGATGTTTTCAGAAAGAATAATTACTTCGCATTCCTCTTTAGCCGCTACTATTATTTGTTTTAGAATAGAAGGAAATGAAGTCCAAGCCACAGTTAGCGCTTGAATCTCTTCCCACTCGGCCATATTTCTAAGGTTATCGAAGGGAGGAGGGATTTCTATTCCTCTAGAGAGAATGGCTGGAGGCAACCCTTCTCCTAACATTCTAAGCTCGAGCTCGGTCATATAAGAGGGCAAAATCTCGTTGTCGCTTTGTTGAGAACAAACAACTCCGCTTATAAGTATACCTGCTGAGAACAGAGTGATTCTATTTATTAGGGTCCTTAAATTCATGTGCCGAAGATAAAAAAACTTTAAGGGATTTTGTGGAGTTTCTGTGTTCTCATCAGCCAACTCATAGCTCCGATGAATTTCAATTACAAACTATACAAAGGCAATTGAAATTAAGCGCTGAATCTAGCAGGGTGAAAACCAAAAAAAGACCCCAGCACAGCTGAGGTCTTTTTTCTTTTGTAATTCTGTACACTCTTATTCCGTGATCCCCTCTAACTTTAAGAGGAAAGCATATTCCAGAGCGTATTCTTTTAAAGCAGCGAACCTCCCAGAAGCTCCGCCATGACCTGTCTCCATGTTGCAGTCCATAATCAAAATGTTTTCGTCTGTTTTATAATCTCTTAGTTTGGCTAACCATTTAGCCGGCTCCCAATACTGTACTTGACTATCCCAATACCCTGTGGTGATTAGCATATTGGGATACACTTGCTTCTTCACATTGTCATACGGAGAATAGCTCTTCATGTAATGGTAATACTCTTCTTCTTTAGGGTTTCCCCATTCATCAAATTCACCAGTAGTCAGAGGAATAGTTTCGTCTAGCATCGTAGAAACGACGTCTACAAAAGGAACAGCTGCTATTACACCATTAAAATAATCAGGCTGCATGTTTATAACTGCCCCCATCAATAATCCTCCTGCGCTTCCTCCTTGAGCGTATAAATGTTCAGGATTAGTGTATTTTTCATCCATAAGAAACTGAGCACAATCTATATAATCCGTAAACGTATTAATCTTCTTAAGCATTTTACCGTTTTCATACCACTCTCTTCCGAGTACTTGCCCTCCTCTAATATGAGCTATAGCAAACACGAATCCCCTATTCAATAGCGTTAATCTTAACGAACTAAATCCAGGATCTATATTAGCTCCATAGGAACCGTAAGCATAAAGTAATGTCGGGTTTTCTCCGTTTAACTCTATCCCCTTCTTGTATACCATAGACATAGGAACTTTCGTCCCGTCTTTAGCGGTTGCGTATACTCTTTTAGATTCGTAATCTTCAGGATTATGGCCCCCTACTACCTCACTTTGTTTTAATAGTTTTTGTTCCTTCGTCTTCATGTTCCACTCCAACGTAGAAGATGGAGTAGTCATAGACGTATAACCATATCTCAGCCAGTCTGTATCAAAATCAAGATTTGCTCCAGTACCCGCAGAATAGGCCGCGTCTTTAAACGGCAAGTAATACTCTGCATCACCTTTCCATGGCTTGATTCGTAGATTTGTAAGCCCGTTTTCACGCTCATCCAGCACTAAGAAATTACTAAAAAGCTCTACGCCTTCTAGCATCACATTTTCACGGTGAGGAATTACTTCTTCCCAGCTCTCCAATCCACAGTTCCCTACATTGGCCTTCATTAGCCTAAAGTTCTTAGCCTCATGGTTCGTGAGAATATAAAAATGCTCTTTATAATGAGCCACGCTATACTCGAGTTTTTCAGTTCTAGGTTGAATCATCGTAAACTCAGCATCTGGCGTGTTAGCATCTACAAAAGTATATTCGTTAGAAAGTGTGCTATACGACCCGATAATTATATAAGCTCTTGATTTTGTTTTATACACGAAGGTTCCGAAGGTTTCATCCTTTTCCTCGTATACCAACTCATCCTCAGACTGAGGAGAGCCCATTTTATGTTTATAGACTCTATTGCTGCGCAGAGTAACCTCATCTTTTTTAGTGTAAAACACGGTTTTATTGTCATTAGCCCATGTAACTCCGCCTGTAGTTCCTTCTAGTTGATCAGACAGATAATCGTCTGTTTTTAGATTTTTAAAATGTACCGTATATATTCTTCTAGATACCGTATCCTCTCCGTAAGCCACCACTTCATTGCTTGGACTTACCGCCCTTCCGGCTATAGAGTAATAATCATGGCCTTCAGCTAGTTTAGGTCCATCCAACATGATTTCCTCTGAAGATTCTAGCGTTCCTTTTTTTCTGCAATAAATAGCATATTCCGCTCCTTCTTCTGTTCTGACGTAGTAATGATATCCATTACTCTTATAGGGTACAGACTCATCTTGTTCTTTAATTCTTCCCTTCATTTCTGTGAAGAGTTTCTCTTGAAGGTTTTCTGTATCCTTCATTACCGATTCTTTATAAGCGTTTTCGGCATTTAGATAGTCTAAAACATCTTGTGTTTGTGCATCCGCTTTCTCCGCGTTCTTTTGCTCATCAGAGAGTCTCATCCAAAAATAATCGTCTACGCGCACATCTCCGTGTGCAGTAAGCTCTTTAGAAATTTTCTTGGCTAAAGGGGGTGTAATGTCTTCCATTTTTTTATCTGCTGTGGTTGATTTTTGGTTGCAGGCTATTAATAGTGCAGCAATGCAAAGGTATTTCCATAAACTATTCATCGGGTTGATTTTAAGCGAAAATAGCTAACCAAGAACATCAAACGCTCTAGAAAAGTGGAATAACTATAAAAAAAAGTAATTTATCTGAGATATAGGTAAATAGGTTGATGGCCTATAAATCGATTTTACTGCAGGAAACAGTTTGGAAAAAGGAATAGTAAACTCTTTCAGAAATGGTTTGGAATAAGTGGGTTAAGGCGTTATACTGCGAACTTTTGAGAAATTATATGAGGTCCGTCAAGGACGAAGATATAATACTGCCCAATCTCTAAACACTTGATATAGATATTAGTTTTAGGAGAATATAGCACCCCGCTTTCCAACAACTTCCCGTCATTGTCACAGATATCAAATATGGGCGTTTCACCAATTTTTGTATAATCTACTGTAATAGAGTTTTCAGTACTTACTTTAATTTTCAAAGGGTTTATAATTCTTAACATAGTAACTGGTTTTAGATGCCGTTCTATAAAATTTACGTAGACAGCTGAAAATTGTTACTTTTTTCTGAAGGATTAATGGAGAGGTTATCAATAAATAACCCCTACATTTTTAATGGACTTAGGACAATGATTAGACCACTAGATCAAAATCTAATTGTTTTTTCTCCAAGTTCGCTCCTACTACTTTAATTTCTACTTGGTCTCCCAAAGTATAGCGCTCGCCAGTTCTGCTGCCTACAACAGCAAGCTCCGCCTGGTCGAAGTGGAAATGATCATGCGAAATGTTTTTTAAACCAACCATTCCTTCGCACTTATTTTCATTTATCTCCACATACATCCCCCAGCCTGTCACGCCTGTAATAGTTCCTTCGAACTGTTCTCCTATTCTTCCCACTAAAAACTCTACTTGCTTGTACTTAATTGAAGACCGTTCAGCCTCTGAGGCTTTGCGCTCTAACATACTGGCATGCTTACATAGCTTCTGATATTCTCCTGGCGCAGCACTTGGTTTTCCGTCTAAATACAACGCTAATAGGCGGTGTACCATTACATCTGGATAGCGTCTTATTGGAGAAGTAAAGTGAGAGTAATAGTCAAACGAAAGCCCAAAGTGGCCTATGTTATCTGTCGAGTATTCCGCTTTTGCCATCGTTCTTATAGCGAGCTGTTTTACTGATTCTGCCTCTGCTTTTCCTTCTACACGTGCGAGTAGTTTGTTTAGCTCTCTTTTGGCGTTTCCTCCCGGCTCTAAAGTCGGTAACTCATATCCTAAATGCGCTACAAAGTTTTTTAACTCTGCTAATTTCTGCTCATTGGGTAAGTCGTGAATTCTATATACGAACGTCTTGGCTTTTCCTTGTTCTGGTTTAGCTATAAATCTAGCTACTCTTCTGTTGGCTAAGAGCATAAAGTCTTCTATCAACTTATTGGCATCCTTCATCACCTTGGTGTAAACACCCAAGGGCTTCCCATTTTCATCCAAATTGAATTTCACTTCCTCTGTGCTAAAGTCTAAAGAACCCTCTTTAAATCTCTCTGCTCTCAGAAGTTTAGAAAGTCTGTCAAGCGTAAGGATTTCATCTTTAAAATCTCCCTCGGCCCCTTCTATCATTTCCTGAGCATCTTCATAAGTGAATCTTCTATCACTAAGGATTACTGTTCTTCCAAACCACTCTCCTACCATATTCGCGTTATCATCTAACTCAAAAACCGCAGAAAAACATAATTTCTCTTCATTAGGTCTAAGTGAGCATAACCCGTTAGACAATACTTCTGGCAACATCGGAACTACTCTATCTACCAAATAAACAGAAGTGGCTCTATTGATAGCCTCATCATCCAGAATAGATCCCGGAGTTAAATAGTGAGAAACATCTGCTATATGGACTCCTACTTCCCAGTTTCCGTTTTCTAATTTCTTAAGAGAAAGTGCATCATCGAAATCCTTAGCGTTATCTGGATCTATGGTAAACGTTACCGTTTTACGCATATCTCTACGCTTGGCTATTTCTTCTTTAGTGATTTCTGTAGGAATCTGCTCAGCGGCTAACTCTACTTCAGCAGGGAACTCATAAGGGAGTTCGTACTCTGCCATAATCGAATGCATCTCCGTGTCATTCTCTCCCGGCTTACCTAACACAGCAATGATTTCTCCAAACGGTGAATCATCTGGATTTTTCCAATCCGTCATTTTCACCACTACTTTATCTCCATCCATAGCGCCATTCAACTTCTTTCTGGGAATAAAAAAATCTGTGTGAATTCTTCTATCTGTAGCTACTACGAATGCATGATTTGTAGATAATTCTAAAATCCCTACATACTGCTCCCTGGCTCTATGGGTAACCTTCAGTACTCTCCCTGTGAGCTTCCCTTTGTGACGTGAAATGGCTATTTCTACCATGTCCCCCCAGAAAGCCCCTCCTGTATCTACTTTTCTCACCGGAATATCTTCTTCGTATCCTTCTAGAATAACGAATCCTCTTCCTGTTTGAGTAATTTCTATTTTCCCTTCTATGACTTCGTTCTTCTGCTTTATCAGCTTGAACTTGCCTCTAGATATTTGTTTCATTTCTCCTTTACTCACGGCTTCTAAAAGCAGTTCATAAATAAGTACCCGCATGCCAGCATCTTTAATGCTTAATGATCCGGCTATTTGTTTGTGATTCATGGGTTCATGAGGCTGTGTAGCCATCAAGTTCATGATTTCTCGTCTGAGTTCGCGCTTAAAAGATTCCGCTTTTTTGGCTCCTCTAGGATTGTTTTTTCTTCCCATCTTAACTGTAAAAATATTGTTATTGTTTGTTGATTTTCGGCTTTTTGAATCTAGTTATACAGCCGGATTTTTAATTGAAATTCTTCACGGAAAAGGTTTCCGTTTCTTCTGAAATAAGAACTATTTCTGGTACAAAGGTACGTTAATAATGAATAGTGTGAGATAAATCATTAATTCTAGATGCTCATTTTGGTCTATTAGGGGCTCGGCCGTCTGTGCTTTCAAACCTTACCTCTTCTGTGTCTGAGATTAAAATAATGCTAGGCGATAGGGCATTAAAAGAGTAAATAA
>CESU01097245.1_pt1 | contig 22773 bp, 20 predicted proteins | sample 531141 | NCBI WGS metagenome assembly CESU01 (sample SAMEA2621401, study PRJEB7988) | marine metagenome | isolation source: saline water (ENVO:00002010), including
TGGCGACGACTCCACGCGAAACACCGACTGACTCGCTTTTCCCGTAACCGAGTATTTCGATTTTACCGTGTTCGTTTCGTTTGCCGACGAAGCAGGCAATTTTTGTTGTTCCGATGTCGAGCCCGACGACCAGTTCTTCGTTTTGGGTACTTTGTTGTTGGGAATCCATGGATGATGATTTCGTGTTCTTAATAATAGCGTTGTGCAACAACCTGTTCGTGAAAAGACAAATCGATGCGCTTGTAATCGTTCAAGCTTCCACGGCGTATTTGTTCGTGGTAGAATGTGAAAAGCTTATCGAGCTGGCGTTCTAAATTTTCATTGCTGTCAAATGCGATACGGGCATTTCCGATGCGCGGAATCACCTCGAGTTTTCCGTCCGCTTTCACTGTCAGTTGGTCGCAGAAAGCCCACCAAAATTGATCATGGCGAATGGTTTCGATGAATGAGATTGCGGGTTGAGCGGCTTCGATGCTGGTTGCGTGAATCACAGGAACACGTGCGGTGAAATAGGGCGACAAGGCGAGTGATTCACCGTTGGAATCAATGTAGATATCCTCTATATCCGCCGATGAATGCAATCGGGCAATGGGCTTTCGCTGTGTCGCCCTCACATGCATTATTTTGTCAAGTCCAGGATATACGACTACCCGATCAACAGCGGGGATGGCTCGAACCCACTCTGAGACTTCGGCAAGGTTAAGGTCTGCAAAAAAGGTCCCCGCAATGCTATCGTTGGCGAAGATTGCATCTTTGATGCCGGCAGCATCCACGAAAAACATCCCGTCAACCTCGGTGACGTCAACATCCAGCCCAGTGTATTGAGCGTTTTGTTCTTCTACCTGCGCAAATCCAACCAGCGCCAGCAACCCTGCGAAAAGCAAAAGGGAAGTGGTGATGAGTGCGATTTTGCGGATCATAGGGAAGTGTTATTCGTTTCGTTTAAACCTCAGAGGGTCTTCCTTGAGCCATTCTGACAGGGGCTGCACGCATTGGTCAACGTCACCAGCACCAATTGTCAAAAGGACTTCAGGAGGATGCTCCTTCAGCGTATCGAATATCCGTTCTATTGACACGAGATGCTTGTGGGGGGTGAGGATGTTTTCAAACAAGCTTTGTGAATCGATACCGGGTATTGGAGATTCTCGAGCAGGGTAAATCGGCAGCAATAAAACCCGATCAAATTCGCTTAAAATGGAGGCGAATTCTTCCATATGATCGCGGGTTCTTGAAAACAAGTGCGGTTGAAAAATGACTGTGATGGATTTCCCCGCGTGGTGCAAACGAATGGCTTCAAGCACGGCGCTGATTTCGTTAGGATGATGCGCATAGTCATCAATGTACGTTCCGTTATCATCTCGTATGTGGTAGGCAAACCTTCGTTGAATCCCCTTGAATTTGGCAATGTGTTTTACACTGGATTTCCGGTCTGCACCAGCGAGGTCAGAAAGGCTCAGAGCTGCGAGTGCATTTGTCAAGTTGTGGACGCCGGGCATCGGGAATTTGACCGCATCAAACCATTCCTCCCTCATTTTTATATCTGCGACCATCCACCCCGATTCGATTCGAGGGTTGCAGGCTGCATAGTCTAGTTTGGTGGCTTCGATTCGGGAAGTGACACATCCGTATCTCATGCCTGCGTGGCCCTGAGCAATGTTGGACTCATAAAGGATATTTCCTGTGACTTGCTTTGAAAAGGCATCGAAACCTGCTAGGAATCCTTTGGCATCGCCATACACGTCTAAGTGGTCTGGATCCATGCTCGTGATAACGGCATGCATGGGATTGAGTTGGAGAAAGCTGCGGTCAAACTCATCTGCCTCGACGATCAATCGCTTGCTCAATGGATCTAGCACAACGTTTGAACCGCTCGAAATCAGAATGCCGCCCAAAAATGCATTGCATCCTCCTTCCGTTTCTGAGAGCAAATGCGCGAGCATGGCAGTGGTTGTCGTTTTTCCATGCGTCCCCGCCACTGCGAAAGTTTCGAAATTTTGAGCGATGATCCCCAACATTTCACTGCGCTTTACAACGGGCAATTCGAGGCGGTCAATTTTGAAAAACAGTGGATGATTGGAGGGGACTGCAGGTGTCTTAACGACGCCCGTGCGCTCGGATTTGTCCGGCTGAAACCACTTATCGAAATGTTTGGTGTTTGGCTCAAAGCCTATGGAAGCACCCTCTCTTTCCAGTGCGGCTGTGAGGTCGGTGGGGGTTTTGTCATATCCGGCCACTTCGAGTCCCAATTGAATGGCGTAACGCGCCAATCCGCTCATACCGATGCCTCCGATTCCAACAAAAAAGAGTCGGTCTACCGTTCGCTCACCCCACTTCATTTTATTGGTTTGAGGAGATTTTCGATGGCTGTGACTACTTCGGCGGCTGCCAAAGGTCGTGCGGCGCCTTTCAGCGATTCAGTCAATTTTTGCTGCTTGTCTGGATTTTGAAAAAGCCCTGATAATTCGGATTCCAAGCGACTCACTACCTCGTGGTCAGGGACTAAAATAGCTCCTCCGCGGTCGCTCAAGGATCGTGCGTTTTTGGTTTGATGATCTTCTGCAACCACGGGTGATGGTACCAACATCGTCGGCTTTCCTACCAATGCGAGTTCTGCTATGGACATTGCGCCCGCGCGACTCGCAATGACATCAGCCGCCCGGTATGCGTAATCCATGCGGTCAATGAAGCCAACGCAGGCAATGCGCTGGCTCTCGGGTATATTGAGCTTATTTAATGCCGCTTCCATTCCTTCATAGAATCGGTCGCCACACTGCCATAGGATGTCGAATGGAAGTGCTTTCTGACTTTGATGAACGCGGTTGGCGATGGCCATGACGGCTTCGTTCATAGAGCCAGCTCCGAGACTGCCCCCCATGATAAAGGCTACGGGCCGCTTCTCATCAAAGCCAAAATGGGCAAGTGCATCAGATCGATCGGACGATGTGATCGATTGAATTTGTGTTACGCTTTGTCGGAGCGGATTTCCGGTCTCGATTATTCGATCAGCTGGGAACCAGCGGTCCAAACCGGGGAATCCTGCACAAATCAATTGCACCTTTTTCGCAAGCAGACGATTGGTGATTCCTGGGAATGAGTTTTGTTCTTGTATTGCTGTTGGGATTCCGCGAACGGCAGCGCGATAAAGCAGAGGTCCGCTAGCGAAGCCACCAACGCCTATTGCTAGTTGAGGACGAAACTTACGAATGATGAATCCTGCTTTCACAAGGCTGCTGATCAATTTGAAGGGGAAGGTCAAATTTCGGAGGCTTCGCCAATTGCGATCAATTCCACTGATCCAGAGTCCTTCTATTGGGTAGCCCGCATTCGGAACCTTTTCCATTTCCATTCTTCCCTTGGCTCCAACAAACATGATTTCACAATCTGGATGCCTGCGTTTAATTTCGTCAGCTATGGCCAAGGCAGGATGAATGTGTCCACCGGTTCCCCCGCCTGAAATGATAACGCGTTTCAATGTGATTGCTTCATTGATGGGACTCATTAGGCAGTGCTTTCGGTTCGTACAATTCGGTTGGTGGGGCGTTTTGTTTCGCCATCGCTCCGATCATTCTCCCACTTTTCAGGATGCGTGACAGATCGAGAGACAGCGAGGATCATACCAATGGCCAAGCATGTGAATACCATTGATGTACCCCCGTAGGAGACCAATGGAAGAGGTTGGCCCGTGGTTGGGAATAGCCGCACGGCTACAGCCATGTTGATCATGGCTTGGAAAACGAGCAGGAATCCAAGCCCCATGGCGAGCAATCCTCCAAAATGTCTCGGGCAACGTGTCGCGGTTCGAAGCGTTCGATAGAGCAGAATGAGATAGAGCAAAACGAGTCCCAGACCTCCCATAATTGCTCCCCATTCTTCAATAATGAAGGCATAAATCATGTCAGAATAGGGGTGAGGAAGGAAATTTCGTGAAGTGCCGGAGCCGGGCCCTTGCGGGAGAATTCCTCCACGATTGATCGCTACCTGAGCCAATTCGATTTGGTATTCCAACGAGTCGCCATCTTCTGCATTGCCCAGTCCGGCAAATCGCTCAATTCGTCCTGCCCAGGTTCCAAAGCGGGGAAGCAGTTCGGGGGCAGCTTTTCCAAGACCATAGAGCATAAAAAGACCGGCCACGCCCAATCCGCCAATTTTTAGCATGTGCCTCATCGGAACACCACCAATAAAAAGCATGACTATGCAGACGATTCCGAGGAGCGCAGCTGTGGAAAAATCGGCGGGCAGAATTAAGAGACAAATGATTCCAATGGGAAATAAAATGGGCAATACCCCCATTTTAAAGTCGTGCAATTGGGTGCGTCTGTTGTTCAGTTCCCTCGCCACATAGGTGACAAGCACAACCTTGGCAAAGTCGGATGTTTGAAGTGTCAGTCCAATAAACGGAATGCGAAGCCATCGTTTGGCTTCATTGATGTCAGCTCCAAATAAAAGGGTTAGAAGTAGCAGTGCTGCTGCTACCCAAATAAGTACTTGAGCGAAGCGGGAGAAATAGCGAAAATTCACTTTGTGCACCAAAAGCATCACCCCCCATCCGAGGGCGAGCATGGTGCCTTGCTTGAATAAAAACCGCAGCGAACTTCCATCCGTCTTATACGCCAGCGAAGAGATGGCACTGTACACCGCTAATAGCGAGCACAGGCTAAGGATTAAGGTAACCATCCAAATGACCTTATCCCCTTCTAGCCAGGCGCCAATGCGCCGGTTCAAAGAGCCCATTTCTTCCTTCGCTCCAGAACGTTCAGCGGTTTTAGCCATGCTCAGAGGCTGCGGACGGCTGCTTTGAATTCACGGCCCCGCTCTTCGTAGGAACCGAACAGATCGAAACTGGCACAAGCCGGAGAAAGAAGCACGGTGGAGCCGGGCATTCCTAAATCATATGCTTTTTGAACGGCTTCTTGAGCCGAATTCACTTCGCAGATGCTCTCTACGCGATCGCCAAAGTTGTCAATGAGTGTTTTGTTGTTTTTTCCAAGGCAGATAAGGTGGTCGACCTTGCTGGTTACGAGGTGCAACAATGAGGTGTAATCATTGCCTTTGTCGACACCTCCCGCAATCCAAATGATGGGACCTGGGATGCTTTCCAGTGCAAACCAAGCACTATTGACATTGGTCGCTTTTGAGTCATTGATGAATTTGATGTTGTTGGTTTCGAGCACGAATTCCATGCGGTGCTCGATGGCGTCAAATTGCGATAAGCTCTCGCGAATGCCTTCGCTGCGGAGCTCTAGAACCCGCGATGCTACGCTTGCAGCCATGCTGTTGTACAGGTTGTGTTTTCCCTGTAGAGCCAATTCTTGGATGGTCATGGTAAATGGGTTTTTGGTGGGTATGTAGATTGTGAATGTTTCTTTTTGAGGTCCAGTGTCTGATGAGACACCTGCCCAGCCCCAAGGGGATAGGCCTTTTTGTTGCAGCGCTTCTCGCAGCGCTTCAGGCGTATGTTTGATGCTGATAGCGACAACGCGCGCCCGCGTTCCACCATTGTTTCCGCGCTTCCAACGCGCCATTGACAGTTCGTCATCGGCGTTGATAATGAGTACGTCTTGTTCCGTTTGCTGCCGTGTGATTCGCCATTTTGAGTCGGCGTAATCTTCGATGCTGTCGTTGTATCTGTCCAGGTGATCTGGAGAAATATTTAGTAGGATGGCAATATTTGGTCGAAATGTGAGGGTTCCATCGAGTTGAAAGCTGCTGACTTCCACGACTTGGAAACTGGCCGGCTTCGTCCGTGCAGCAAGGTCTCTGGCCCAGCTGGTTCCAATGTTGCCTACACACGCGACTTCGCATCCGGCATCGTGTAAGATTGCCGCAATCAAGGCCGTTGTGGTGGTTTTTCCATTCGCCCCAGTAATCGCTACAATCTGCTCGTTTTTAGAACGTGCGAATCGTGCGGCAAATTCGATTTCACTGATGACGTCGACACCGGCTTCGCGCAAAGTTTGAATCAGGGTTTCTTGCTCTGGAATTCCCGGACTTTTAACGACAAATCCATTGGCTTTTCCTGCCTCTAGGATGCGCGACTCATTGTGCTGGCCGCTCTCAAAATCGATGTTCAATGCATTGAGTTCATCGATCCGATCGGGCGCAATCACACCGCGATCACTGACCCAAGGCAGCAGGCCATGGCGCAGAGCGAGTCGAGCGGCACCAATGCCGCTTTCGCCTGCTCCAAGAATGGGAATGATTGCTTGAGACATATTGACTACCGAACTTTGAGGGTAACGATTGTGACAACGGCGAGCAGAATGCCGACGATCCAGAACCGCGCTGTTATTTTGGATTCAGGAAGGTTCAGTTTCTGATAATGGTGATGCAGAGGTGCCATGAGGAAAATGCGCTGACCAGTTCCGGTTTTCTTGCGGGTGTATTTGAACCACCCTACTTGCATGACCACGGACAGATTTTCAATCAAGAAAATTCCACAGAGTACAGGAAGCAGCAGTTCTTTTCGAATGGCAATGGCAAATGCTGCAATGATGCCGCCGAGTGCTAAGCTCCCCGTATCTCCCATAAAGACTTGTGCGGGAAATGCATTGTACCATAAAAAGCCAATGCATCCGCCGACAAAAGCGGCGATGAAAACAACGAGTTCTTCCGAAAATGGGATGTAGTGAATGTTCAGATAATCTGCCGCTACGATGTTTGAACTTACATAGGCCAATACCGCTAGGCCGAGGCCAACGATTGCGCTGGTGCCCGTGGCTAGGCCATCGATTCCATCGGTCAGATTCGCGCCATTGGAGACGGCCGTGACGATTAGGATTACGAGCGGAATGAATACAACCCATCCAAATCCTTCTGCCTGAGGTCCAATCCAACTGATCAGTCGTTCGTAATCAAAAGCGTTGTCTTTGGTGAATGGCACTGTGGTTTCTGAAGATTTTTTGGCTTCCCAGATGGGGAGCCCAGCATTGGGTTCCAAGACCTCAAATTCAGTACCGTCAATGGCAGTCATGGTCACTACTTGGCCAGTGAATATTCGATCGGCGGGATCTTTCACGGTCACATCGGGATGCCACCACATGATGCAACCAACAATGATTCCTACGCCAACTTGACCAATGATCTTGAATTTTCCCGCCAGTCCTTCTTTGTTCTTCTTGAAGACTTTTATGTAGTCGTCGATGAATCCTATAGCACCCAGCCAGACGGTTACCAGCAACATCATTTGGGTGTAGATGTTGGTCAGGTCTGCGAATAGTACCGTAGGGATTACGATTGAAGCGAGAATGATTAACCCGCCCATTGTTGGCGTGCCTTGCTTATTCAATTGGCCTTCGAGGCCCAAGTCGCGCACGATTTCTCCCACTTGCTTTAGCTGAAGCCATTGGATGATACGTTTTCCAAATAGAATTCCAATTACGAGTGAACTGATCAAGCTCAATGCTGCTCGAAATGAGATGTATTGGAACAATCCGGCTCCGGGAAAATCCCACGTCTGGTCGATGGCGGTGAAGAGGTGGTAAAGCATCAGGCGGGTTTGAATGCGTTGAATAATTCGTCGCGGTCATCAAAATCATGGCGGACGCCTTTGATTTCTTGGTAGGTTTCGTGTCCTTTTCCGGCTACGAGTACGATGTCTCCGCTTTGGGCGATCTGAGCTGCCATTCGAATGGCTTCACGTCGGTTCGCAATAGCAATGCACTTTTTCGCATCAATTGGATCGAGCCCGCTGCGCATGTCGTCGATGATGGCATCAGGATCTTCGTTACGGGGGTTGTCGGACGTCAAGAACACACGATCGCTCCATTGCGCAGCGACCTTTGCCATGATAGGTCGCTTTGTTTTATCCCGATTTCCACCGCAACCAACGACTGTGATGACTTGAGTTTCGCCCGCACGGAAGGAGTCAATCGTCTTCAAAACGTTGTCCAGTGCATCAGGTGTGTGGGCATAATCCACAACGGCAGTAATGTCATTGCTCACTTGTACTTGCTCGAATCGACCGGGTGGTGGATTCAACAGAGACATGTGAGTTAACACATCGAGTTGTTCCATATCGAGCTCGGTAGCGATGGCAAAGACAGAAAGCAAGTTGTAGGCATTGAACCCTCCAATTAGTCGGCTGTAGAGATCGTGGCCGTTGATGTGTAAGTGCAATCCTCCCAGTTGATTTTCAACGATTTTACCTCGGAAATCAGCCATCGACGTCAGGGCATAGTCGCGAACTTTTGCCTTGCAATCATGCACCATGTCCGCTCCATGCGAGTCGTCTTGGTTGTAAAGCGCAAACGCGTCTGAATCAAGGATGTCAAAGAGTCCTTTCTTGGCCTTGATGTATCCGTTGAAATCGCCGTGGTAATCTAGGTGCTCGTGGGTGATGTTGGTGAAGACTGCGCCTGCCAACTTGGTGCCTGCCAACCGATGCTGATGAATGCTATGCGAGCTGGCTTCCATGAACACGTATTTGCAGCCGGCGTCGGCCATTTCTCGGAACATTTGTTGCATCTGAAGGGCATCTGGCGTGGTGTGCGTTGCGGGCACAACGTCGTCGACGATTCGGTTTTCAACCGTTGAGAGCATGCCGGCCTTCCGATCCATGGATCGGAATAGGCGATGCAATAGACTTACCGTAGTTGTTTTTCCATTGGTTCCCGTCACGGCTACCACCTTCATCTTGGTGCTGGGTTCGTCATAGAATTGTGCGGCAATTTGCCCCAAGGCCATTGCGGCGTCATGCACTAGTACGTAACTCACTCCTTTAATGAGTTGCTCGGGCATCCGCTGACATACCACTGCTGTGGCTCCATTTTCAACGGCTTTGCTGATATACAAGAACCCATCAACTTGGGTCCCTGGAATGGCGACAAACAAGCTGAAGGCACGAACTTTTCGGCTGTCAAAGGCGATGTCTTCGATAGCGACGTGCGTGTTGCCCTGAATCTCTTTGATTCGGGTTCCATAAAGGATTTCTTTCAACAGTTTCATGCGCTTCAGGACAATTCGATGGTTATTGCGATGTTGGATTTCAAATCGGCTCCGGGTGGAAGGCTTTGGCGGCGAACCGTTCCCATGCCGAGGGTCTTTACTTTAAGGCCGGCATTTTCGAGCAAGTAAAGCGCATCGCGCAGTCCCATCCCGCGCACATCCGGTACGCGATTGCTTGCGATGTTGCGTGTGCTGATAACAGCAGTACTGTCGCTCGTTGTTACCGTCACCCAATCCCCACTGCCAATGCCTTCGTATGGCATTTCGAGGGTTTCATACAATCGGATGAGGTCTGTTTGTGCTCCATCCTTGGAGCCCGGTAATTTGCAGTTTTCAGCCAATAGTCCGGTGCTGGTGGTGTGAAAGGACGGGTCAGTGGCATAGACCTTATTGGCCAGTTCGCGAAACACAGGTCCAGCGATACTGGAGCCGTAATAGACGCCGCTGCGAGTATCAGCGATAACAACGATGCAGGAGTAGCGCGGGTTTTCAGCGGGGAAGTACCCGGCAAACGAGGCGCGGTAGCGTCCGTCATATCCATTGGGGCCTGCGATGCGAGCGGTCCCCGTTTTTCCAGCCACTCGATAGGGGCTCTTGGCAAAAATGAATTGGGCTGTCCCCTTCCCTTCAGGATCAGCCACTCTTTCCAACATGTTTTGGCAGGCCGCTAATACGTTTGGTGCGCAAATCCGTTGGTTGAGGACCTCGGGTTGGAACGTCTTGACAACTTGTCCATTGCTTTCTAAGCGCTCTACAAGTTGTGGGCGCAAGGACTGTCCATTGTTGGCAACGGCATTGTACAAATTCAAGGTTTGCAAAGGTGTTTGAGTGACTTCATATCCAATTGACATTTGAGTGAGTGAGAGACCTGACCACCGCCCTTCACCTACTTTTTGGTAAACCAATGGCGTGGATTCACCTGCCAATCGCAGACCTGTTGGGGCATGTACTCCGATGTCCTGCAACCCGTTGAGAAATATCTGAGCATCGTCGCCAAAAGCGTTTTTGATGGTTAGGGCTGTTCCAACATTGGAGCTTAGTTCGAATATTTCAGTTGTATTTAATATGCCGCTGCCTCCTCGATCGGCATTCGAATCTGACATTCGCTTTCCGTAGAAATATGTGATTCCATTCCCCGTGTCTATTTGGTCATCCGGTTGAACATTGCCCGCGCTCATTGCAGTCATTAAGCTAGCGAGCTTAAACGTTGAGCCAGGTTCAACCGCTCTGCCAATTGCGTGATTGAATGACTCGAAATAGACTGAAGACTCACCTTCTTGAGGTTCCTTCGATGAGCGAGTGAGGTTAGCCATGGCCCGAATCATACCGGTTTTGACTTCCATTAAAATCACGGTTCCCCACGCGGCATCGTGTGCCTGTAATTGTTGCCTCAAAGCACTTGAGGCTACGTCCTGCAGGTGCATATCAATGCTAGAAATGACGTCCAAGCCTGCTTTGGGTTCTATGATGAAGTCGTCTGACACAGGCATCCATTCCCCACCTGCAACGCGTCGTTGTATTTGTTTGCCAATGTTGCCTGACAATTCGTTGTTCCAGCTCGCCTCAAGACCTACGCGGTTTTCATTTCTATCAATCCCAATGGTGCGGGAAGCCAGGTCCCCAAAGGGTTTTTGGCGCTGTTCTGTCCGAGTAAAGGTGAATCCCGATTTAAAGCGTCCGCGACGAACGAACGGAAGTTGTGCGATTTCTTTTTGTTGGATGTAGGATGCGCGTCGTGCGATTAAGGTGTTTCGACGGCCCAAGTTTCTGCCATTGCGTAGCAATTCTCTGTATTCCCTCTGGTTGCGGTCGCCAAGTATTTTACTAAGTCCAAGGCACAGGCTGTCTAATTCTGAATCGAAAACATTCCAGTTGATTGCCTCACTTTTGCTGTCCCACCTCACTTCAAAAATCGGAACGGAGGTGGCCAGTACATTTCCATTGATCGCGTAGATCTGACCGCGAGACGGGTTAATATCGCGCACACTGGATTCAAATCGCTCGCCCACTTCTTTCCACTGCTCGTGTTCAGCACTTTGAATCCAGAGAATCCGACCAAAGATGCTGATGCCAAGGGCTGCAAAAAGACCAAACATCAACCACGCACGTGCAGTGAATTCTTTTTGATTCTTCATGGCGTCCGTTGTTTTTGCTCTAGCAAATAGGGCGGTTCAACGGGTTGACTCAAGCCAATATTGGCAATGTTTTCTTCTACACGGCTTTGCTGCAATTGTGTTTCGAACTGTGCCTTGATTGTCTTGTATTCTGCGCTCAGCTCTTGCAGTTGCCTTTTGTTTTGGATTTTCGCGCGTTCCATCCGTTCAAACTGATATCCCATGGCGATGTAAGCGATGAAAAGAACGCTGATAAATAAGAGGTAGGGAATGTGCCGCGTGACGCCTTCTCGGGTTAGGAAGTCACCACTAAGCAAGTCTCGAATGAGCAGGGCAATGGAGTTTTTTTGCCGGCGCCTTTGACGTTTCTGAGGGTCTCTTTGGCGTACGGTTTTAAAGGGCCACCAAGAAACTTTTGATGGCGATTTTTTTGAAGAGGCTTGATGCTTTGGGCGGTTTCGGGGTGCGTTTGGGTTGACGGTTTTCTGTGCCTTGAGTCTGGCCAATTCCCGATTTTTTCGTTCTAGAAGCTGTTGCTGCTGTGCTTCCATTTCAGAAGGGCTGAGTCGTCGATTCCCTGTTTTTCTCGGGGGCTGCGTGGATGTTTTGAGCAGCGACCGAAGGGCGTGGAAGGGATTCTTCATGCGATGGCCTTTTGGATGTCTTCGGTACTCAAGGCCGTGCGTTCGGCAATGCGCAATCGCGCGCTGCGTGCCCGAGGATTCGTGGCCTGTTCGTCGTTGTCGGCAACGATGGCTTTCCGCGATAGTAAGTTGAACGGGCAGAGAGCTTTTCCTTTGAAGTCCCGATGAATGGTGTCTTCAAAGTTTCCAGAGCGCATAAAATGCTTCACCATTCGGTCTTCGAGACTGTGGTAAGAAATGATGGCCAAGCGCCCACCTTCTTCAAGCAGTTCGATAGAGGACAGCAGCATCGCTTGGAGCGCGCCTAGCTCGTCGTTTACTTCTATGCGCAGTGCCTGAAAAACTTGGGCGAAGTATTGGTTTTCCTTTCCGCGAGGGGCCTGCCTATTAAGGGCTTGGATAAGCTGCTGGGTGCGCTCGATAGGCGCCTCCTTTCGTGCAGCTTCAATAGCGTATGCCGCCTTGTCCGGCCGTTTTAGCTCTCCATATTGTCGAAAAACGCGAGTCAGTTCAGGAACCGTGTATGTCCCAATCACCTCGGTTGCGGAAATGGGTTGCGACTGGTTCATACGCATGTCTAGAGGTCCGTCATATCGGATTGAAAACCCTCGTTCACCGGTGTCGAATTGATGGGATGAAACTCCTAGGTCAGCCAAAATCCCATCAACGTGGCGAACACCCTCTTGGCGTAAGAAATTTCGCATGTGACGAAAGTTCTCGGGAATCAATGCGAAGCGTTCATCTGGAGGAATATTGTCGCGTGCATCGGCGTCTTGGTCCATTCCGTATATGCGCCCATTTGCGTCGAGCGTCTCTAATATCTGGCGCGTATGTCCTCCGCCTCCAAACGTTGCGTCGACGAAAACTCCGTCCTGCTTATTATAAATCCCGAGTCCTTTGAGGCTCGCTGGTGCGAGAACTGGGATGTGATAGGCAGCGGCGTCCACGACTCAATTTTCGTTTGAAGGATCAATGTCCTTGCGGACTTCTTCGGCGAGCGAACCGAAGTCAAAATCTTCCACGTCGTCCAGAACATTCCGGTCGTAGCGTGTTTTGCTCCACACCTCGATTTTTTCACCCAAACCGGACACAATGATTTCGTTGTCATTGGGCAATTCGATGCCGGCATGCTCGAGTAAAAGGGCGGGAATGTTGATTCGACCGGATCCGTCGAGTTCAACATGGGTGGCGCCTTTCATGAATTTTCGTTGAAACAGTTGGTGCTTTTTGTTGTAGCGACTCAATCGAGACATTTCGCGATTCACTTTGTCCCATTCCGGTTGCGGATAAATCACAAGACAATTTTCGAAGATGTCGCGATTCACCACGAGCCCATGCTGGAGGACACTGTTCAATTGCTTCCGCAGCCGAGCAGGGAACATCAAACGCCCTTTGGCATCGATTTTACAATTGTATTCTCCGAGTAGATTTAACATGTCTCTTTTCGCTTCTCAAAATTACCTCACATTTCCCACTTTCTCCCACTCTATGACACTTTCTCCCACTTTGTGGAAAAGTTGTGAAAGGTCAAATCGTTATAACTGAGGCCTAGCCTAGCATCGGGAAAAAACCGCTTTGGCTGCCAGATATCGCTATTAACATGTTTTCAACATAAATTGTGAACAGGACAAGGTGAAACGAAGCTGTTTGTTGGGCACGGGTTCAAAGGGAATTGCCTTTCCTTTGCGTCGCAGACTACATTCAACATTTGAAAACACATGAACATACCTGACATCATTGAGCGAGGCGACTACCGGTACATCGAAGCCGGATCCGGAGAGCCACTTATTGTGCTTCATGGTCTCTTTGGGGCATTGAGCAATTTCAAGGATGTTTTTGATCATTTTGCCTCGAGATTTCGGATCATCATTCCGATGCTTCCTATTTATGAGCTTCCACTCCGAAAGACCAGTGCGAAAAACCTAGCGGTCCATATCGAAGGCTTCGTGGATGAATTGCAGCTGGATCGAGTGCACTTGCTTGGCAATAGCTTGGGTGGTCACGTCGGGTTGATCTATACAAAGAATAACCTTGAGCGCGTGGCTTCCCTGAGTTTGACTGCGAGCAGTGGACTCTATGAAAATGCGTTTGGAAAAAGTTTTCCGCGACGTGAAGACAAGACCTTTATTCGAGACAAAGTGGCGGTAACATTTTACGATCCCAAGCACGCGACGGATGACTTGGTCGATGAGTGCTTTGAAGCGGTCAATAGTCGTGAGAAAATTCTTCGAATTCTGTCTATTGCCAAAAGTGCGATTCGTCACAACATGTCGGAAGACCTTCCGGCAATGAAAACGCCTGTTTGTTTGATTTGGGGGAAAGATGACATCATCACACCGCCTGAAGTGGCAAAAGAATTTCATGCGGGATTTCCGGATAGCGACTTGTTTTGGATTGAGAAATGTGGACATGCGCCTATGATGGAGCATCCGAAGGTGTTTAATCGTATTCTCGCGGATTGGTATGATCAGCGCGGTATAGGAAAGTAAAGATCCCATGGATGTTAAGAACGCCGAATTCATGAAGTCCAGCGCGCATCCGCAAGAATGCCCGCCCCCCGAACGACCGGAATATGCCTTCATTGGCCGCTCCAATGTTGGGAAGTCTTCATTGATCAATATGCTCACTAACCGAAATAGCTTGGCGAAGATTTCTTCAACCCCGGGCAAGACGCAGTTGATCAATCATTTTGTCATCGATGAAGCCCGTGAAAAGAACGGTGTTCTTGTGAGCTGGTACTTGGTTGATCTGCCTGGATTTGGTTATGCAAAAGTGAGCAAATCTAGCCGCGTAAAGTGGCAACGAACCAGTGAGCAGTTTTTAAAAAGTCGTCCCAATCTAATGTGTGTCATGATGCTACTAGATAGCCGGCACACACCTCAAAAAGTGGATTTAGAATTCATGGAATGGATGGGTGACAACCAGCTTCCATTTGTCATGGTCTTCACCAAGGTGGATAAGCTGAATCAAGCAGAACGGGCGTCTTTCATGTCGAAATACGAGGCTGAAATGCTCAAGCGATGGCACCGCATGCCTCCGGTGTATGTTACGAGTGCAGAAAAGGGAGAGGGCCGTGAAGAAGTACTTCGTTTCATCGAGCAAACGAATGCTTTATTCGAAGCGCCTTAATCTGTTAGCACCCCCAGGCGTTTTGCTAGCTCTTCCGTGAAGTTTCGGACGGCATCTGCGTGCGCTTTGTCATTGGTTGCCCTCTCGAGAGTGCCCGCCATGGTCATCATTGTTTGACAAACGAAATGCCGCATTTCTTCCACGCTCATCTCTTTGGTCCATAGGTCCATGTGAACAGCATTTCCATCTTTATCATCCCACATGGCGAGTGCCATGGCTTTGACAGCCTTGTTGCTCACATCGCTGTCCTCAGCAGACCATTGAATGCTCGAGGGTACTTTGTTTTCGTCGGTGGTGATATCGATTTGAATCTTGGAGGTGGTCATGGTTGATGGGATTTGGTCGTTAAAGTTCGGCTCAAATTGCGGTTAAGCGGGTCTATAACTTTTAATGATTGGAAGTGGATCTCGTGTGTTGATGAGATCGCTTAAAGTCCAGTCGGGGTGATCATCCATAAAGTCACTGACCATACGCAGCCCCATCCAGGCGCCGAGTCGATCCGGACCTTCTTGCGGAATTCCGCCGACCCGTGTAAAAGGACCTTCGTCAAACCATCGGCCAAATTCCATCCGATTGGCGTTAAATAACATGCCTTGGGGTTGCAATTCCAGCCAAATGGACTGCTCGTTTTCTACCGCCCATAGGAGATCCTCTGGACTCCAGTCCAGGAGATTGCTCAGCGATTCATTGGGCATGCACTTTTCGAGCAAGAATAGTATTTTCCCCCAATAAAGCAGTTCGTTTGCGCATTGACTTGTGTCATAAAATCGCTCGCTAAAATGCACCAAAAGCCAACCGCGCATGGCTGCCGCAGGAATGCGCGCCGGTTGCATTTTCTCACGCATATATTGGGGAAACATATGAGGCGCGAGGGACTGTACTATGGAGTGATCGGTACCGAGAAACCATTCCAGGCCAATCCCCAAGTGAGTCGGGGTAGGGTATACAGCAAAGTTAAAGCCGCTGTTCATCCATGTAATCTTAGGTGTGGATTCCTCGGGCATAAAGTATCTGAATCGTCCGAAAGCTTGCAACAGGTGTGTTTCGTATTCTGCCAAAGCTTTATCAGAACCAGAGGTTGAATCGATAGCGGCTTCGATAGGGGTCACGTCCGGATGGAGGGCAAACGCTTTCAGTTTGTCGATTGTTGTGGGCGCACTGGCTTGGCCAATCCGCAGAATATCCTCGGTGTAAACAATCCCGAAATCGCCCGTGGCATCCTTCCATATGGCCAATGCTTGGTCAGAGCTGTCTGGCAGATTGGCGATTACGCTTCGCACATCGAGAGGTTGATCAACCTCTGTATGTCGCAAGGCAGAATCGGGCACAACCCACCGTTGGTCATCGCAGCTGCTAAAAACAAAAGCAGCCAGCACCATGGCTGCATTTCCGAAAATGCGGCGCACTCGTAAACATTGCGCAGTTGGAATTGTCTGCCGATTGATTGAAATCATTGGGGTGTTAACCATTAGTTTTGAGACATCGCAAAGATGGAACAGTCAACTCGCTTTCGGAATTACTTGAGGATCTTATTAGTTCCATTCGGTCTAATCCTCCTACTTTCAAGTCCAGGCGGGGCTTTCGGTCAGGGGTATCACCTGGGATTGCAGCTGATTCCCAACGTCTCTATGGCGGAGTCTAGAGAGCTTTCTCACACGGGAGCAGAGGCGAGTGCTCACTTTGGGTATGGATTTGTGTTTGATGCCATGTTCACAGAAACTTATGCAATTGGGACGGGGGTCAATATCTTCTACAATGGAGGTGTTACGCAGCACTTGGCGTTTGCCGAATCTGAAACTGGAACGTCCATTCAGGCCATTCAGCTCCATCAGCAGCAACAATATGTAGAGGTTCCACTGACATTTAAAATGCGAACGAAGGAAATTGGTTACACTACTTACTTTGGTCAGTTTGGGGTGGGATTTGGGCTGAATGTTCGCTCAGAAGCAAGTCAAAAAGTCACACCATTTGCATTCCTCGATTCTTCGGGAGTCGTTTCAGAGCTTGTCTTCAACTCGTCTTTACTAGAGAGTGCGGATAGTGAGCAAGTTTCCATGACAGATCGCACGCGCTTGTTTCGTCCAAGCATGATAATAGGCCTTGGGGCTGAGAGGCGGTTGACCGGAACTACCGCGTTGGTGTTTGCGATTCGCTACAATGTGGGGTTGCGAAGCCAATACGAGGATTTTGAAGCATTGCAATTACTGGAGGCCAAACAGCTTATTTTACAATATGATTCGACAACCGGCCAAGAATTGCCTGTTCCGGTCCAGATGCAGGGAAAAACGGGTCAAATTGAACTTTGTTTCGGTCTGATGTTTTAATTGCATATGTCCAACTCAATCATCCCTTCAGCGGCCATTGACTGTATCGTGCAGTGGTTGATCGATTACCAGGCCAAGGCCGGCACAAACGGATGGGTTGTTGGCGTAAGTGGCGGCATTGATTCCGCAGTGACATCCATTTTGTGCGCCCGCACCGGATCTCCAACTTTGTTGGTGGAAATGCCCATTCATCAGCATTCTGAACAGGTAAGTCGGTCTCAAGATCACATCCAGTCATTGACGGAGAAACATGCACATGTTTCGGCACGAAAGGTTGATCTCACGAATGTTTATGAGCAATTGGCTGCTTCGTTGCCGAATGATGGAGATCAATCAGAAGGCTTGGCTCTGGCGAATTCGCGCGCGCGAATTCGGATGACAGCGCTCTATGCTCTTGCGGCTCAAAGAGGAGCGCTGGTTGTTGGAACTGGAAATAAAGTGGAGGATTTTGGGGTTGGGTTTTATACCAAGTATGGCGATGGGGGCGTTGATTTGAGTCCCATTGCCGATTTGGTGAAGACGGAAGTTTTTGCCCTCGCATCGGAGCTTGGAGTTATTGCATCCATCCAAAATGCACCGCCAACCGATGGGTTATGGGGCGATGATCGCACGGATGAAGATCAATTGGGTGCGACTTATCCCGAATTGGAGTGGGCCATGCAGGAGGCGGGCGCTGACTCTCAAGCTTGGTCTTCCCGTCAACATGAGGTGATGGCTATCTACAAACGGCTGAATCAGGTCAATCAGCACAAGATGCAGCCTATTCCTGTTTGTGTTCTGCCTGAATCCGCTCGCCGCAAACACTGAGTTTACTCGTCTTCTTCTTCTTTTTTCGCTGCTTGAATGGTCAGTTTTGTGAATTGTTCCTCTACCGCTCCCTTTTCTTTCCAGATTAATTGGTACGCTCCAATTCCCAGGTGGTCTGCAGTCCCCGCTATCCGAATGGGAACATCAATCTGTTGCCAGCCCTTTTGTACGGAAGCTGAATCGCTTAAGGTGATCCTTTGACCGGTGGAGTCTTCAGCAAGCCAACTGCCCAAAAGCGCCTCCGGTGAAAAACAGCTCAACTGTGCGGTTACGGGTGTCGGCGCATTCCAAGACCATCCTTTTTCGCCCCATTTTTCGCTCCAAGTTACTTCGGCCAATGTGTCCAGAACAAAGTGATTAGGAGCAGAATCAACCCATCGCACGTCTGCGGGCCATTGATTGAGAAGCAGGTCAATATCAAGCACCCAAATGCTCCTTCCGTGCGTGCCGATGACCAATTCATTTTCCCGCTCTTGGATCACCAGATCGTGAACGGGTACCTTGGGCATTTGAGGGTGAAGTGTGCCCCAGGTTTTTCCTGCATCGAGGCTGGCATAACCGCCGCCGTCCGTGCCAACAAACAGAAGATCAGGATGCGATTCTGACTCTATGATTGCGTTTACGGGTTCGGAGGGGATGCCACCGGCTGCGTTGCTAGTGCCAATGCGATTCCAGCTTCTGCCGTCATTCTCAGTCACAAAAACATAGGACTCAAAGTGGTCGAGGCGGTAACCGTTCAGCGTGACATAAAGCCGTTGCGTTGCGTGGTGGCTCCAAAGAACTTCACTTACCCATAAAGTCTGATTCTTTTTGGGACTTTGAGGCACCGGTGAGCTCAAATCCGTCCAGGTGTAGCCTCCATCTCTGCTGATTTGAATGAGGCCATCATCGGTTCCAATGGCCAATTGTCCGAAACGAAGCGGGCTTTCATGCAGGCTCGTAATGGTGCCAAACGGAACATTCCCTCGAAGGCCTCCACGCGTCAAGTCGTTGCTCAAGGTCTCCCATTCACGTCCTTGATCAAAGGACCGATGGACCCGGTTGGAGGCCATGTATAAAATATCGGGCTGGTGCCGGCTTAGCCAAATGGGGGTTTGCCAATTCCAGCGGAGCGGCGTCTCGCCTAATTGATGCTGCGGGTGGATGCTGGTGTAGTTTTCGTTCTCGCGATCTTGCCGGCTGTACCAGCCAAATTGGGAGCCTGAAAAAACGACTGAGGGGTCCCGCGGATCTACTTCGACTTGCATGCCGTCTCCACCGCCAATCATGCTCCAACCGTACTGGCCATTTTGCTGCCATCCAGGTGAGGCTCGGTAGAGCGATGATCCCGCCCAGGTGCCGTTGTCTTGAAGCCCACCGTATATGTGATAGGGTTCAGCGTTGTCCACTTCTATGGCATAAAATTGTCCAACGGCAGGACTGTTGCATTTGATCCAATGATCGCCTCCGTCCCAAGAAATATTGATGCCGCCATCATTGCCGTTGATGAGGTGATTCGGGTCGGAGGGATTCGACCACAAGAAATGATGGTCTACATGGACATTCGCGGCTCCAATCGATTGCCATTTTTTGCCTCCGTCAGTCGATTCCAGCAAGGGAACTCCTGCGATATATAAGTGATTGGGGTTTGTGGCATCGACTTCAATCAATCCAAAGTAATATCCGTAGGTATAGCAGACGTTTTCCAGCGGTTGGTCGTGTGTCCGTCTCCACTTTTTGCTGGACAATAAGTCGAGTTGGTAGACTTCGGCCCCGACAATTTCTGCATCGAACAAGGCTTTGTTGCCGTCGGTGAGGTAGTCATGCAAGGCGCTGGGTGATATGTCTCCGCTTTTTACTTGTTCGAAAACTTGAGCGGCGGTCAAATCTTGTGGGAAGTTATTCTCTTCAAGAAAAGCGCTGAGCATTCCTGTGTCAACTTGGCTAAATTTAGCGGCATCTAGCGTGAGGAATATGTCTGCTTTGTAACCTTTGCCATCTTCTTCATCTGAAGGTTTTGGCGTTTGATTGTCCACAAGGGCAAACAGCTGTTTTGATTCGGCATGCCAAGTGAGACCAATTCGTCCGGTGAATTCAGATTGAGGGAAGCCTTCCAAAGCGGATATTTCGCGCCATGTGGTCCCTCCATCACTGGATTCCCAAATGCGGCTTCCGTTGCCATTGCCCTTGAAATCCCATGCTCGTCGGGTGCGGTCCCAGGTTGCAGCGAATAGATGCTGTGGGTCGTTTGAGTCTATGACGAGGTCGACGGCGCCAGCGGCCCCATGCTGGCCTTTTACATCTAAGGTTTTTTGCCAATTTACTCCTCCGTCTGTGGTGCGGTAAATGCCTCCGGATTGGTTTTCGGAATACAGCGGTCCGAGCGCAGCGACATGTGCCACGGCCGGGTTTTCGGGATCGAGTACAATGCGTCCAATGTGCTGGGTTTTTTCCAGCCCGAGGTGGTTCCAAGTCTTTCCGTGGTCATCGCTGGAGTAAACCCCTGTGCCCGCATATGAACTGCGTGAAGAGTTGACCTCTCCGGTACCCACCCAGATGCGTTCGGACTCGCTGTGATACGCCACCGCTCCGAGTGTAATGCTCAAAGCATCATCAAAAAGAGGTTCAAAGCTGGTCCCGTGGTTGTTTGTGAACCAGAGTCCTCCTGAGGCGTAAGCCACGTAGAATGCACTTCCGTCTGAGGAAGCGAGGGCCACGTCTGCCACTCTGCCACTCATGACTGCAGGACCTACGTTGCGCAAAGCCAGTCCGCCAGTCCAGCTGTTTTCTGAAGCGTTTCGCACCTGCGATTTTACATGGAGACGCTCACTGCTCGTTGTGGGATCGAGCGTGTATTTGGATCGGCTGAGTTGGGCGTTGGCCTGATTCTCTGTGTATAAGAGTGAAAGCGCTACAAGTCCAAGGGTTGGAAAGATTCTGGCGTTCATTTCAATTTTGGATTGTTGATGTGACGATTTGAATCACGGGCATTTTTCTTGGCCATATTTTTGTGAAAAGCGTCGGTGAGGTTCACGTCAGTTTGATTTGCGAGTGCTATTAGCACCCAGAGTACATCTGCCATTTCATCACCAAGGTCAGCTCCCTGATCTGATTCCTTCTCGCTTTGTTCGCCGTATCGACGGGCTATGATGCGCGCCAATTCGCCAACTTCCTCGGTAAGAATGGCAAGGTTCGTCAGTTCGTTGAAATAACGAACACCAACAGTAGTAATCCACTGGTCTACATCTTCTTGAAGATCTTGCAAGCTCTTAGTGTCTGGTTTCATGATTTGTTTTTGGTATCAATCCAGATGGTTACCGGACCATCATTGGTGAGTTGGACTTGCATGTCTGACCCGAATTTACCTGTGGCGATAGGCTTCTGTATCGCAACGTCCATCGCGGCTACAAATGCGTTGTAAATGGGTATGGCGTGTTCAGGCTTTGCAGCATGGGTAAAGCTTGGACGGGTGCCTTTTTTGGTAGACGCATGGAGGGTGAATTGGCTGACAATCATAACTTCCCCGTCGATGTCGCAGACGGACCGATTCATCTTTCCTTCTTCATCCGAAAAAATACGCATCCCTGCGATTTTATTTGACAACCAATTAACATCGTCATTGTTGTCTGCTTCTTCCACTCCGATAAGGACCATGAGTCCTTGACTGATTTGTCCGCAAATTGTGTCTGAAATGGAGACAGAGGCTTCGGATACCCGTTGTATGATTGCGCGCATGTGGGTGCAAAATACAACATGCGAAAGGATGGTTTTTCGCCATCCACATTTTCGATAAAAGTCGTGAATAATTGGTGGTAAATCTGAGAGCCAAATCTGCCATTGGCAGTGACCATGGGCTTAATTTTACAGTCTTAACGAATATTGAGCCATGAACGCGTCAACTGCTCCAGCCACTATGGAACAAGCCCAGGAAATGGGGCTGATCCCAGAAGAATTTCAGAAAATTGAAGAGATCCTCGGCCGGGTCCCCAATTTCACCGAGATGTGCATTTACTCAGTGATGTGGAGTGAGCACTGTTCGTACAAGAACTCCATAAAATACCTCAAAACTTTGCCCAAAGACGGAGACCACATGTTGGTCAAGGCAGGAGAAGAGAATGCTGGAATCGTAGACATAGGGGATGGATTGGGTTGTGCATTTAAGATTGAATCGCACAACCACCCTTCGGCATTGGAGCCATATCAAGGTGCAGCGACAGGAGTAGGCGGAATCAATCGGGACATTTTCACCATGGGAGCGCGCCCCATCGCCCAATTGAATAGTCTTCGGTTCGGAGATTTGAGCCACCCACGGACCAAGTGGTTGTTGGAAGGAGTGGTGAAAGGAATTGGCGATTATGGCAATAGCTTCGGCGTGCCTGTAGTAGGTGGTGAGGTCTTTTTTGATCCGTGCTACCAAGTAAATCCTCTCGTTAATGCGATGTCCGTTGGGATTTTGGAAACGGACAAAATCATCAGTGCTACAGCCTCTGGAGTAGGCAATGCGGTCTACATCGTGGGGTCTGCGACTGGAAAAGACGGAATACAAGGCGCTTCGTTTGCCTCAAAGGACATCACCGCAGACAGCGCCAATGACCTGCCTTCAGTTCAGGTGGGGGATCCATTCCAAGAAAAGTTGCTCTTGGAAGCGACGTTGGAATTAGCGGCTACTGACGCCGTGAGAGGCATGCAGGACATGGGGGCCGCAGGGATTACGTGCTCAACGTCTGAGATGTCAGCAGCGGGTGAGGTAGGAATGGACATTCATTTGGACCATGTCCCTTTGCGTCAAGATGATATGCAGCCGTTTGAAATCTTATTGAGCGAATCTCAGGA
>CESU01106787.1_pt1 | contig 22639 bp, 18 predicted proteins | sample 531141 | NCBI WGS metagenome assembly CESU01 (sample SAMEA2621401, study PRJEB7988) | marine metagenome | isolation source: saline water (ENVO:00002010), including
CATAGAGAAGAATGTAATTGTAAATGAGGGTTTAGAGTTATTATTTTCTAACCCCCACAAAACCAAACACAGCACCACAGATGCCACCGAATATATGTCCAAACTGAGAAACTCCATCTGCTTTAAAGCTATGGATGACTTCACCACCTAAATAAACGAGCACGACCAGCAGGAAGGTAAAAGGAATTTCTTTATTTCTAAGATTGACTATGGAAGATAGTATGATGAACATAAATACTATTCCGCTAGCTCCTATAATCCCTGTACTAAAGAGTAAGCTGTTTACTAGTCCTGTAGTCACAGCCGTAATTATAGTCATCCATAAAAGCCGCTTAGCTCCATATTTCTCCTCTAAAATAGGGCCTAAAATAATTAAGAAAAGTAAATTAGAAAATAGGTGCTCATAACTGCCATGGCAGACTATGTAGGTAACCAGCCTGTAGAATTCGAAAAACTTTATAGAAGGGGATAGACCTAGATAGTGATTTACAACTCCACCATTAAACACATTTAGATTCAGCAGAATAACTGCAATTAAACAAAAAGTAAGCGTAAACTTTGCGTTATACGTTATCCTCCATCCTTTAGAAGATTTATTCGCTGTCTGTTTTTCCATGAATAGTATCGTAGTTTACTCTTCTATCGATCATCTGTAAGATGATTAAAAATAGCCCAGCCTTTATACCGAAGCTGGGTAGCAATTCCTTTAATTCTGACCAGAGTTCAAATTTAGAACCGTGAATTTGAGCTTTATGCCAGAATCCTAGCCCTACTATGATGATGTGCGCTAGTGTAAATAATCCGAAAGTTTTGACTATTTGAATAGACTCCAACTTTTCGGCTAAAAACCCCACTAAGAATGAGGCCATTACGTATCCGTATAAGAACCCAGTTAAATCATAAAATTCTTTCTTTTCTGGGTCTGGTACTGGAATAAAGTAATGAATTCCCCCTTGATGTCCAGCAAATACAGGTAGACCAATTCCTCCTAGAATAACGTATGTAAGCGCAGCCAAGCCTCCTACTCTCCATCCAAATGTGGCTGGAATTAAACATACAATTAACGAACCAAACAAGACGTTTACAGTTGGACTTACTTGCCAAATTAAAGGGGAGATAACCGCTGAAACCAGTATGCCTAAGCACAGTTTAGCTATGAAATCTAATCGAGCGTCTTTAGAGAAAATAATGGATTTGTTGAACATTGGGTTAATCTTCTATTCGTTCATATTTATACATAAACTGACTTCCTTCCTCTAAGTTAACGGTGTTATTAGAAGGATTCACATCAGCTAATCTATATGAAGTATCGATATCTATTTTAGCGATTTCAGAAACGGGAATGTCTAATATAAATGCATAAGTAGGATTAGTCCAAGCCCAGTCTTTTTGTACAGTCCAAGAGTCATATCCCTCTTCTTTCATTTTTTCTCCTCTCATGATTACCATAGGAATATTATGCATGTGGACAGTTCCATTTTTTTTAGTGACTACTACATCTAATGGCATAGGCATTAGCTCGTATCTCTCTAGGGTAAGTGTGGTAGAATTATTGTCTCCATTAATAGCGCTAATTCCGTAGTCTATTTTTCTAGTAGAATTTACGAAGTGCTGTAAATACCAGTCTAATTCTAGTTGAGAATTCTTCTCGAAAATTCTTATGAAGTCATTTGGGTTCGGGTGGTGAAACGCCCAAGTGTTAAAGTACTCCATCATACCAGCTCTAAAGTTTTCTTCTCCTACTATATATCTAAGTTGGTTAAGAAATACAGAACCTTTACTATAGGCTGCGGAACCATAAGCATAATTGGTAACATAATGATCGGCATGAGTGCTCATTGGCTCTTCAACTCCAGAATTAGCTAACCTTATATATCCCTGTAATGAACGGTAATTATTAGGTGTCCCATCATCTCCATAAAGATGAGTCATACATTCTCCAGAAGCGAATGTGGTGAATCCTTCATCCATCCATTCATATAAACTCTCGTTAGTAGCTAGTAAGCCTTGGAACCAGCTATGTGCCATTTCGTGAGCCGTTACACCTACTAAACTACCAAGGCTTCTTTTTCCCGTGATAAGCGTAACCATAGGATATTCCATTCCGCCATCTCCACCTTGAATGATGGTGTACTGAGGATAAGGATACTCACCATAATTTTCAGAGAAAAATTCCATTGCTTTTACACTGTAATCTTTAAGTTCCTTCCAATTTTCATTTATTTCTTCATCATCTTGATGAATAAAGTGCAATACTGGCCCATCCTTTACCTGAGCGGTCTCATGAATAAAATCGGCATCAGCAGCCCAAGCAAAATCAATAACATTCTCAGCCTTAAATTTCCAGGTATGAGTAGTTCCTAATTTATGCTTTATGTCCATAGAAGAGTATCCATAACCTATTTCATCTGGGTTTTGTAACACACCAGTTGCACCTATGACGTAACTAGCATCTAAAGTTATATTTACCATATAGTCTCCCCAAACACCATGAAACTCTCTTCCTACATAAGGTACAGCATGCCATCCCATACAATCATATTCACACATTTTCGGGAACCATTGCGTCATACTATATCTAATTCCTTCAGTATTTTGTCTTCCTGATCTTCTTATCTGAAGAGGAACTTGAGCATCGAAAACCATTTCGAATGTAGCTATCTTTCCAGATTTCAAGGTCTTAGGGAGGTTTACCTCTAGAACAGTTCCTTCTACTTTGAAGTCTACATTGAGACCATCCATTTTTAAGGAAGTAATTTTTTGGTATCCTTGCTGAGACTCTTCTAATTGCGAGATTCTGTCACCAACTCTAGAGTCGGGGTCTTCTATAGTTCGAGATCTTACATCCATCATACTTCCTGGCTGGAAAGCATTAAAAAACAAATAGTAAAACACTTGGTCTAGGTCATCAGGAGAATTGTTAGTATAAACTAACTTTTGAGTTCCCGTGAATTTATGTGTCTCCACATCCATTTCGATATCCATTTCACATGTCATGGCCTGTTGCCATCGTGTAGCTTGTGCATCAGAAATAATGGAAGAGAATAGAAAAAAAGAGAGTGCTATAAGTTTAAGTTTCATTTTAAATAAAAATTGGATTCCAAATGTAATGAACTACTAAGTTATAGAGGCTCATGAGCTGCTGATATTAGCTAAAAGGAAACGGGAATAGAAAGGTGATGTGGTAAAGAGCTCCTAATAAAGAGAAAGATTACTGAAGGTACACGGCCTCGGGTTTAGTGAAATCAACAGATACATGCTCCTTCATGTTAGTACTCAATGTCAAGCCTACTATATCCGCACGTACTGGAAATTTTCTATGGAATCTATCTACGAGAACTACTGTTTTCATACTTTTTAGCGGGTAGTCTAGTAAAAATTTAACCACATGAATAAGCGTTCTACCTGAGTTAAGTACGTCATCTACTACTATAACAGCTTTGTTCTTTAGGCTTGCTAAATCTCCCGAAAACACGATAGGATTAGTCGTAGGTTTATCTTTGTGAAGTTCTATGCCGAAGAGTGTGGTGTTGATTTCAGAAATAGAGTCAATAAGTTCTTTCAACCTTTCAGCCATAATTAGTCCACGATTTTTAATGCCAACTATTACAAGTTCTTTTTCTTGGTAATGGTTTTCATAAATTTCGTGAGCTATTCGCTGGATTTTCTGCTGGATTTGCTTTTCGGTTAGAACCAGTAATTTATCATCAGTCATGTCTTATTTCTTTCTGAATTTTACATAAAGTTCTTTTTCTGCCCTGGCAGGAATAGAAAATTTGCAGCGTTCCATTATTTCGATGTCAAATTTAGGGCTAAAAAGTTTTTCATACTCTTTTAAAGATCCTCCAAAAGGTGGCCCGGTATCTAGGGCATGGTCGAACATAACTCCAGTGAGAATTCCATTTGGTTTTAAAAGAGAATGAATTTTAGTCATGTACTGCTCTCTTAACTTTGGGTTGAGGGCGCAGAAGAACGTTTGTTCCAAGATTATATCATAAGTTCCTTCGTGTCCGAAAAAATCAGTACAGTGAATATTTTCTAGCTTAAGTTTGGAGAGACGTTTTTTCAAATTTTCTAAAGGCGGTGCAGAAAAATCTAACACATGGATATTTGCTATTCCTAGGGATAAAGCATAATCGGCTTCATAGCCATTCCCAGCGCCAGGAATTAGGATTACAGAATTTTTATCCTCTAAATTATTTAAGATATTACCTAGTGGCCCGGTATACCCGATATCCCATCCTGTAGTCTTAGAATGATATCTGTTCGTCCAGTATGATTCGTCTAGTGTATTCATTTCTTAAACAAGGCAATAGACTCTATATGTCCTGTATGAGGAAACTGATCAACCATAGAAAGTTTTACTAATTCATAACCAGACTCTCTTAAAGTTTCGGTGTCTCTAGCTTGAGTAGCAGGATTACAACTTACATAAACAATGGTTTTAGCGTTCAAAGAAATAACCTTTTTCAGCGTTTTAGGCGCTATTCCAGCTCTCGGGGGATCTAAAACGATTGTAAGTATTTCCCCATTGTACTCAGGGTGCTTTAGTAAGAACTTTCCAACATCAGAAGCAAAAAACCGCACATTCTTTATTTTATTTCTTCTAGCGTTAGCTCTGGCATCTTCTATGGCGCTTTCTACTATATCTACTCCTACGATGTCTTTCCCCGTGCCTTTGGCTAGTAGCTGGGAAATAGTTCCAGTACCACAGAACATGTCCATGATAATTCCTTCCCCTGTATTTTCGCCAGCATACTCAATAACCTTATTATAAAGTCTTTCCGCACATTTAGGATTGGTCTGGAAGAAACTCTGAATACTGATTTCGAACTCTAGTCCGTTTATCATTTCTACCAGTTTATAATCACCATAAAGGATATTCGTGTTTCCTCCATAAGGCTCCACTCTATCTCCCGTGTGATTATTAATAGTGTGTATTAATCCACCTAATCTATCCCCTAAGGTTTCTTTAAAAAGATTAACTAGTCCCTTAATATCTAGTTTTTCTATGTTTACGTCAGTAGTGACAAGGTTTATCAGGAGTTTGTTAGAGTGAAAACTTTTTCTTACTTGAAGAAATCTGAAAAAGCCATGCTGCTTAGGTGGGTGCCAAGCAGGCAATCCAGTAGCTATTAGCCATTCTCTGATAGTTTTCATGTTATCTTCGAACTGCTTATCGAAAATACCACTGTCTTTATCTAAGTTTTCTACTATCCACCAAGTTCCTCTTTTCTTAAAACCAAGAGCGAAATCATCTACCTCTTCTTTAGTCTCTCTGTCATATCGAATTACAGAGAAACTATATTCCATTTTATTTCTATAATGCCAAGCGCTAGGAGAAGCGATGAACTCGTCGAATAAAGATTCTATATTTTCTACTTTTCCAATTTTTTTAAATAAATCAAAAGTAGTGGCCTTTTTATATTGTGTCTGATATTCTACAGGAAGCGTAATGTATGGCGCTCCAGATATCGGCTGGTAATCTACAGGAACTTCATTATTTGAGGCGTTGACCACTTCTACGAGTTTGCATTCTGCATGAGAGTTTCTACATTTATCTACACGAGCTCTTACCGTTTGACCTGGAATAGTATTCATTACGAAAACCACAAATGGACCTTTTTCGGTTTCTACTCTCCCGATTCCCTTGCCACCGAAAGCCATATCGGTTATCTCTAGCTCTAGAATTTGCCCTTTCTTAAATATTCGATTTGTTCTTGCCAATTTGTTTTGAAAATAGGATTTCTTTACTTTTCCTCAGTAGGAATAATAGCTGTACAAAGCTAAAGCTTTTAATCACTCCATTATGCTTACAGAGCAAGTTGTGTTCAAGAGTATTTTTTTTTGAAAACTCATTTAAAAAGAATAATGAACAGCACTGTTCATTGCAACGCTTAATTATATCTTTACACGCACAATTGAAGTAAAGATGAAAGATACTGCAACGCTTTTCGATGAGGTTATAAAACTTAAGTGTAGAACCATATTCACGGATAAAACTAAGGATTATGGGACAGCTTGGAGAATACTTAGAGTTTCTTCTCTGACTGATCAGATATTCATTAAAGCTAGCAGAATCAGAACGTTACAGCAGGTGGGTAGCAGTAAAGTAGACGAGGGAATAGAGCCTGAGTTTATCGGGATTATTAATTACTGTATTATGGCTTTAATCCAAATAGAGATGGATGGATTAGATGAGCTGGAAATAGGTGAGGAGAGAGCTACAGAATTATTCGATAAATATGCGGAAGAAGCTAAGCAGCTAATGCTAAATAAAAACCACGATTATGGTGAGGCTTGGAAAGATATGCGCGTAAGCTCATTGACTGATTTAATTCTAATGAAACTATTAAGAGTAAAGCAGATAGAGGATAATCAGGGGGCTACTCTTATTTCGGAGGGAATTGGTGCGAATTATTATGACATGTTGAACTATGCCATTTTCTCTATGATTCACCTTTCAGCGCAGGAGCGTTAAAGATCTGTTAAAAGAAAAGGGCAAGGATAATCAATACGTAAATTTGAAGTCAAATAGCAATTCATGAAGACCACAATATTAAAATTAGCAGTTTATATTTCTAGATTAATTGTAGGATCACTTTTTATTATTAGCGGTCTAATTAAGATGAATGACTCTTTTGGATTTAGTTATAAGTTACAGGAGTATTTTAGTGAGAAGGCTTTAGGCTTTCCTGATTTGATTCCATATTCTCTAGGTATAGCAGTGTTCATATGCATAGCGGAAGTGCTGTTAGGAGTAGCCATTTTGGTATGGGCTAAGCAGAAATTATCTTCTGCACTAATATTAATATTGATTCTGTTTTTTACTTGGCTTACTTTCTACACTCATTCATGTGATCCTTTCGAAAAAGTTATAATGGAGATTGGCGGGGAGATGGTAGAAACTACGCGAGATTGTGTTACGGCTTGTGGCTGTTTCGGTAACGCTATTCCTTTGACGCCTTATCAGAGTTTCCAAAAAGATTTATTCTTATTGATTTGGACTATAATACTAGTGGTGTATGCTTTTTTCTTCGAGAAGAAAGAACACTTTGATTTATCCAATAAAAAGAACAAAAGAGAATATTTGATTCTATTAGCAGTATCTCTGCTTGCAGTAGCGTTGTTCTCTCTTAAAATGCTGGACTGGTTATTCCCAGTGATATTTACCGTGATATGTCTATTTGTAGCTGAGTTTATTCGTAGAAGGAGTAATTCTGCAGCCACAGATTGGATAGTAGCTGGAGCCGTAACAGTAGTATGTTGCATTTTTGCTTACGTTACTTATGACTACTTGCCTATGAAAGATTACCGACCCTATGCCATAGGACAGAACATAACAGACAACATGAAATCTGCTGAGGACTTAGGTTTAGAAGGTCCTGTTTACGCTATAGAGTACACTGTTACTAATAAAACGACTGGTATGGATTCAATTATGTTATCTTCTGACTGGTTAAAAGTCTACAGTACTGATTGGTTCAAGAATACCTATGAAAAAGAGATTTCAGTTAAAGATGGAAGAGAGATTTTAGTTAAAGATGGATATTCTCCATTAATTGCAGATTTCGCTCCTATGGATTTCTTCGGAGGTAATAAAATGGAAGAAGTTTTAAGCTACGAAGGGCACACGCTTATTATAGTATCCAAAGATATATCTGAGTTAATGAAGGTAGACTCAACACCATTTGTGGGCATGTATGAGCAAGCTCAAAAGGATGGCTATAGAATGATAGCGCTAGTAAACGGAGCCACCAAGGAACAAATAATGACTTTTCAGCAGAAGAGTGGACTTAACTTCACCTTCTACGTAATGGATGATGTAGAGCTTAAAACGATTATACGTTCTAACCCCGGTCTAGTGCATATGAAGAGGGCTACTATCATGAATAAATGGAGCTGGAAAGGGCTACCTGATTACTCAGAAATTTCATTCGATTAAATCTTGATAAGCTATCTACTTAAAAAACTAGGGTATGGCCTTCTAGTCCTTCTAGGGGTGGTTTGTTTAGTGTTTTTTGTATTTAATCTAAAACCAGGAGATCCAGCCAGGATGGTGGCAGGACAGAAGATTACTCCAAAGTTAATTCAAGCTATAGAGCGAAACTTAAACCTAGACTTACCTATAGTCCAGCGGTTTGGGATCTACTTGAATGATATAAGTCCTGTGTCTGTGCATAATGAAGCAGATGAGTCCAGTCGAATATTCTTAGATGAATCTAAATATTCATACACTAAACTTTTTCCTGTAGGAGGTGAGAATACCTTAGTGATAAAAGCACCATACTTAAATAGGTCATTTCAGTCTAAAAGGAGTGTGTCTAGCATAATCTCACAGGCGCTTCCAGGCACATTAATCCTCGCTTTAGTTTCTATAGTGTTTGCTTTAATTATAGGCGTTTTTGGTGGAGTTATAGCTGCACTGAATAAAGATAAGTGGATAGACAAGTTAATACTGATATTGTCGGTCATAGGCATGAGCGGACCGTCTTTTTTTATGGCCATTCTAATCTCTTGGATAGGAGGGCTACTCTGGTTTAATTCTGTACCTCTTCCTATCACTCCTTTCATTATAGCTGCAGGTTTATTCGTGTACTTTTTAGTAAGAGATAATCGCAGAGAGGAGAGCTCTAAGTTATTATCTATGAAAAGTATCAGGGCAGTAGTAAAGGCGATTGTTATAGGATTTGGCCTCTGGTTGGGTCTTGTATTGTTAGTTTCTATATTTTCACTGGGAGAGTGGGTTTATTGGTCTCTCTCTCTTCCGGGAACTGGATTAGATATGACAGGAAGTTTATACAGCTTAGATGAATGGGAAGGTCTTTACTTAAGCCCTAGAAACTTGATTCTTCCTGCGCTTACTTTAGGGATTAGGCCCCTTGGTGTAGTTGTTCAGTTGACCAGAAGTTCCTTGTTAGATGTGTTAAAACAAGATTACATCCGCACAGCCAGAGCCAAAGGTTTATCAGAGAATAAAGTGGTATATAAACATGCCCTAAGAAACGCGTTAAATCCAGTTATAACTGCAGTTTCCGGGTGGTTTGCTTCAATGCTTGCAGGAGCAGTATTTGTAGAGTTTGTGTTCGGTTGGAAAGGATTAGGGTTAGAGATTTTTAATGCCCTAGAAAAGGAGGATTTTCCAGTAGTAATGGGTGCAGTATTAGTCATCTCATTTATGTTTGTAATACTAAATATTTTGGTGGACATACTTTACGGACTAGTAGACCCTAGAGTTCGAGTCAGAGGTTAGTCTAATATCGGAAGATTAGTAATAGATTTATTCAACATATCTAAAATTTTCTTGGAGGTATTATTGAAGTAACGCTTAGTTCTGTAACTTCCTACCCATTGGATACCATTAATAGCATTGGTCAAGAATATTTCATCAGCTGCTAACAGGTTTTGTGGAGTAAGATTGCATTCATAGACTTTTATGCTATTTGCTATAGCTAAATTAATGATATTCATTCTCATAGTCCCACCTACACATCCTTCTGCTAATCCTGGAGTGTAGAGTACTCCATTACTCACTAGAAATATATTAGACACCGAAGATTCTATAATCCCAAGTTTTTCATTTTGGATTAGAGCCTCATCGATCATCTTTTCTTTGGCAAATAAGCTAGCATGTATGTATAGCTGACAATTAAGAGTTTTAAAGATAGAGAAAGAATTAATTTGTTTTTTCAGGTCAGGAAATAAGTCTACAACTTTACCTGTGTTATTCAGTACAAAGAAATTATCAGGTTTAACATCAGCCTCTATGATGTAATCTAAGTCATTGCTCTCTGGGGAATAAAATCCGTGTCCTCTTCTGGTTAAAGTCACACGAACTCGTCCTCCTTTACTAATTCCATTTTTATCTAAAAGTAATAAAATTTCACTTTTCAGTAGCTCTTCAGAAAATCTGTCAGGTGTATCAATCTTATAAACCTTTAAACCATCCATTATTCTATTGAAATGGTTTTCTAAAAAAACAGGTTCACCGTTTATGATCCGAATGCTCTCAAAGAATCCATCTCCAAATTTAAAACCTCTATTCTCAGGAGAAATACAAGGTTTACTTCTGTCTAAGAACTCTCCGTTATGATAGATATAATTCATTTATTAAAATACTTTTTCATGGCCTCTAGCAGAGAGCCGTTCACGTCTATTTGTATGCCAGGCACACCTACTTTTTCAGCACATTCTACATCTCTAGCTTTATCACCAACTAAAACGCATTCAGCGGGATTTAATTGGAATTTAGCCAACCCTCTTTCTACCATCAAACTCCCGGGTTTCCTGGATAAAGACCTGCCATAATCGTCATGATAAGGAGCGAAATATATTTCGTCTATTTCTACTCCCACTTTTAAGGCTTCCGCTCTTAGGTAATTATGAATTTTATATACGTTTTCTAAGGGATATAATCCCTTAGCTACTCCTCCCTGATTGGTGACTAAAATAATTCTGTAATTGTTTTCTTTTATCATCTGAAAGGCCTCTAACACATCGGGTAGAATCGTGAATTCTTCTAATGTTTTAGTGTAATCCCCCGGATCGTGATTAATCACCCCATCTCTGTCTAAAAATACCGCTTTTGTCATCACGTTACGAAGATAGATTTATTCACGCGTTGCAACAACGAATAAATCCAAAAGAATCTAAAAATCATAAGAAGTCAAAAGAGATAAGAGAATATTTCTAGTTCTACAGAATAAAACCCAACAAGATGGAAGGAAGATAAACTTCACAAGAAAAAGTTATAACAAAAGAACCGGTGAATAAGGACCAATTGAAATTCGCTCCAACTCACAATCTGGCTTATTAAAAAATCTAATTAATACCTCTATCTTCGTCGCTGAATATAAATCGAAGAAATGAGCTTAGATTTTAAAGAATTTCTTGCAGACAATCCGAAAGCATGGAAGGATAGGATACTAAAAGAATTAAAAGGAAAACCTTACGAATCTCTCGTATGGGATCATCCTGAAGGAATGCAAGTGAATCCTAATTCTTTTAAGGGTGAGGTTTCAGAAAACAATGGTTTTCCTGGTAAATTCCCATACTTAAGAGGAGTAAAGACAGAATCTAACGACTGGGAGATAAACCAATTTATAGCCTCTGACACTGAAGCAAAAATGAATAAAAGAGCGCTAAATGCTCTGGAGGGTGGAGCAGAAGGACTCATCATTTCTTTAAAAGAGCCTAAGGACTTAACTCAGTTACTGAAAGGCGTTTTCTTAAACTATGTAGGTCTGCACTTTGTTGATGAATTTACTCAGGAAAATATGACTCAGTTGGAGCGGCTGCTGGAAGAAAATGAGCTCACAGGAATAGACATTTATGGTTCTACAGAACTTCATTTATACGACAATGAATTAAACGTAAGAGAAGAGAATATTTTCTTGGCTATTGAGGTTTCTCAGAGGTTTCCACGTGTGAAAGCGATCAAAGTCAGAGGAGACTTTTTTCATAATAAGGGAGCTATAGCTTCCACAGAATTAGCGCTAGCACTGAGCATAGGGCATGAGTCATTATTAGAATTAGTAAAAGGAGGCATGACGGTGGACCAAGCTTCTGCGGCTATTAATTTCTCTATGGGATCTGGCTCTAGCTATTTTACAGAACTGGCCAAGTATAGAGTGCTTCGTCAACTGTGGGGAATGGTAGTGGATAAATACGAACCGCAGCACAGTTGCAGCAGAGCCACTTATATTCAGGCGTTTTCAGGAAATTGGAACAAGACTATTTTAGATGAGGAAAATAATTTGCTGCGCACCACCACAGAAGCGATGAGCGCTGTGTTAGGTGGGGCAGATGCGGTGTGTTTGTTTCCTTTTGATGTTTTGACTAAACAGGAGAGTAATTCAGGAATGAGATATGCTAGAAACATTCAGCATTTATTAAAGTCTGAGAGTTTCCTTCATCAGACGTTAGACCCGGCAGGAGGGAGTTATTACATAGAGAGTTTGACCAAGAAATTGAGAGAGAAAGCCTGGGAGAAATTCTGTAATATGGAATCTGACGGAGGAATTATAGCATTGCAACGCTCAGGAAAAATTATGGAAATGCTCAAAGCAGACGTCAAGACTCAAAAAGCAGCCTTAACGAGTGGACATCGCACTATGATAGGAGTGAATAAATACAAGTCAGAGCAAGCTAAGAAAGCTTTAAGTCAAGATGATAGATTAGCAAAAGATTTTGAAGGATGAGAAAGCAATTTGACCAAACAGACCTGACAGCACTGGACCAAAACCAAGAGTTTGATAAATTCGAAGGAATGGAGTTTCAGAGTGCTGAGAAAATAACTACCAAATCTGCATATTTCCCTGATTCTGAGGGGATGCCCGAGCATGTGACGTTTGGAGCGGGAATAGCGCCTAACTTAAGAGGTCCATACTCGAGCATGTATGCTATTAGGCCATGGACAGTTAGACAGTATGCAGGTTTTAGCACCGCTCAAGAATCAAATGCTTTCTATCGAAAAAATTTAGCGTCAGGGCAGAAGGGATTGTCTGTAGCTTTTGATTTAGCCACACATAGAGGATATGACTCTGATCACTCTAGAGTTAAGGGAGATGTGGGTAAGGCAGGTGTAGCCATAGACTCTGTGTTGGATATGAATATCCTTTTCGACCGAATTCCACTTGATAAAATGTCGGTTTCTATGACCATGAACGGAGCTGTTATTCCTATCATGGCATTTTACATATTAGCTGCAGAGGAGCAGGGAGTAGATATGAAAGAGCTTTCTGGTACTATTCAGAATGATATTCTTAAGGAGTTTATGGTACGGAATACATATATCTATCCGCCTAAGCATTCTATGCGAATTATAGCAGATATTTTCGAATATACATCTGAGAAAATGCCTCGATTTAATTCTATCTCTATCAGTGGATACCACATGCAGGAAGCTGGAGCTACGGCAGATATAGAGTTGGCATACACCTTGGCAGATGGATTAGAATATATAAGGGCAGGAATTAAGGCGGGGATGGACATTGACGATTTTGCACCGCGCTTGTCTTTTTTCTGGGGCATAGGCATGAACCATTTTATGGAAGTGGCCAAGATGAGAGCAGCACGAATGCTCTGGGCGAAGCTAGTGAAACAGTTCAATCCAGAAAATCCAAAAAGTATGGCTCTAAGAACGCACTGCCAAACATCGGGCTGGAGTTTAACAGAGCAAGACCCTTATAATAATGTAGCTAGAACTTGCGTAGAAGCCATGTCGGCGGTGATGGGTGGAACACAAAGTTTACATACCAATGCTCTAGATGAAGCCACAGCTTTACCTACTGATTTCTCTGCCAAAATCGCGAGAAACACGCAGCTCTATCTACAGAGTGAAACCGACATTACTAAAGCCATTGATCCTTGGGCCGGCAGTTATTATTTAGAGGCACTCACTAAGGAGATAGCGGACAAGGCGTGGGAGCATATCCAAGAAGTAGAAGAGTTGGGAGGAATGACTAAAGCCATAGAGTCTGGAATTCCCAAGCTGAGAATAGAGGAGGCAGCTGCTCGAAAACAAGCTAGAATAGATTCAGGTCAAGACCAAATCATAGGTGTAAACATCTTTGATGTGGAAGAAGATTCAGCTGAAGATGAGCTAGAGTTTAGGGAGGTGGATAATAATGCTGTAAGAAAAGAACAGATAGAGCGCCTTCAGAAAATGAAGGCTGAGCGTGATAATGATGCGTGTATCTTAGCATTGCAGCGGCTAGAAAAATCGGCTCAATCAGGAGAAGGGAATTTACTAGAGTTAGCTGTGGACTGTGGCAGAAAAAAAGCTAGTCTGGGCGAGATATCTGATGCTATGGAAAAAGCATTTGGCAGGTATCAGGCCAAGATACAATCACTGAGTGGCGTATATTCGTCAGAGTTAATGGGAGATAAAGATTTTATAAAAGCAAGAGAACTAGCAGATAAGTTCGCGGAATTGGCAGGGAGAAGACCCAGGATCATGGTGGCCAAGATGGGTCAAGATGGCCATGATAGAGGAGCCAAGGTGATAGCTACTAGCTTTGCTGACATCGGATTCGATGTGGATATAGGGCCATTATTCCAAACCCCAGCAGAAGCTGCTAAGCAAGCCATGGAAAACGATGTGCATGTTCTAGGGGTGAGCTCTTTAGCTGCTGGTCATAAAACACTAGTTCCAGAAGTGATAGCAGAACTAGAAAAATACAACAGACCAGAAACATTAGTAATAGTAGGAGGAGTAATCCCTAAACAGGATTACGACTATTTGTATAATGCAGGCGCAGTAGGAATATTTGGTCCAGGAACTAAAATAGCCTCAGCAGCGCAAGAGATATTGGAGTTGTTAATCGAGGGGTATTCCTAAGTTAACTCAAATTATATCTGTAATTTCCTTTTTCATTTAACTATCTATTTTTTTATTAAGTTATAGATAAATTAGTCTAATAATTTGTGCTTCTTTGGACGGAGAAAGGTGATTATACTTTTTTTCTAGCTTGTTTTATTATTTTATTATTACTATTATTATATGTTATGTAACCTTACCCTTTTTGTGGCGTACATACTGATATAAAAAAAACAAATAAAAACAAAACCTATAGAAATCATGATTAAATTTTTACTTCAAGTATCCAGTGCGATGCTTTTTACCCTAGCTAGCATTATTAGCACTAATATGACAGCTCAAGATTGTGTTACATTCGAATTTTCTAATGAAACTGGCGAAGAAACATTCTTTTCTGATGCAGACATGTGTGGAACAAATGTAACATGGGAAGAGCCTAATGTATTAAGCACTTGTGGATTTACACCAAATATTGTCACGAATTTTGTCCAAGGCCAATACTTCGAAGCAGGTTATCATATCTTAATTTATCAAGCGTTTGATGAGAACCAAGTTTTACTAGGTCAAGCAGAGTTTTATTTAGATGTATTTGATAATGTTCCACCAGTGCCACAGGGAGAAGATATTACACAAGAGGACCCTATTAATTTTCCTGGACTTTTTGATGGTCCTGATGTACTTTTAGCAGGCGATTATGATGAAACTCTTTTACCCAGTTATATAGCTTTAGATAATTGTGCAGGAGAAAGAAATGGTGTGCCTGAAGTGATAGAGTTAGATGCTGATACAAGACTTGTGACTTACACGTTTAACGATAGAGCTAACTTTTCTCAGTTAGATATTCTAGTTTATTCTAATGCAGACGTTAGTTCTGTAGGAGAGTCTTTATTGTCAAATGCTCAGAACAATATAGGAATGTCGATTTTCCCTAATCCTATGACAGATAAAGCGACAGTGAAATTAGATTCTAAATTATCAAATAACTATACGGTTACAATTTACTCTATGACAGGAAAAGTCGTTTATACTGATGTATTTGTAAATGGAGACAATCAATTAGCCGTTGATTTTCTGTCAAGCGGCATGTATACGATACACGCAACGTCAGGAGCTTCTTCTAGTATAAAACGTTTTATCAAGAACTAATTTATCAGACTTTAGTTGATAATCCCAAGTCCATTATTGGACTTGGGATTTTTTATAATCCATAATTTTCAGGATCCTTCTAATTATAATTATTTTCAGGGTTTAGATGATTTGCCATTGAGTTCTAAAAGTTGTGGTTATGCCACTGAAACGTGTTTTATCGTCAGAAAAATGAAAGTACATTGCTTGACCATCATTTACTTTTAATTGAGGGTTTTCTTCATAATCCTTTCTAATAGTTACTTCACTTGTTTTGTAATTAAAGGAAATCCCTGAAAACGTTATCTCATGATATGAACGAACCCATTTAAGTTCTGAGTATTCGATGAAGCAGTAGTGTTAAATTGAATAGTCCAGTTGTAGAGGCCGTTAGGAACGAAGTACTCTCCTTCATTTTCAAAACCACCATCCCAACTCGATTCGTTGTAATCTTCGGATGAAAAAACGATTTCCCCATACCGATTAAAAATAAGGAATTTGTAAGAAATAAACTCTGCATCATCACCTAGCTTCACTATCGGCTGGAAAACGTCATTTATTCCATCATAATTCGGGCTAAAGGCATTGGGAATATAGGTTGCTACAGAATTGTCTAAATAGTTTATGATAATTTCAATGTCTATATCACAACCTGTTAATTGGTTTTCACTAAAGTAGTAAGTTCCTTCTTGGTCATAGATTACTCCGTTAATCTCGTAGGTTTCCTCTTCTTCCAGGTTAATGACTAGCGTTTGACTTTCTTGAGGTACAAAAGACACATTTACTTCTGTCTGTAATTCACAGCCATTAGATGCGCCATTCTCAGTAATGAAATTATAAGTTCCAGGTTCTGTTATTGTAACATCTTGGTATGAGAGAATTCCATCTTCACAAAGGAGTAGGTTGACCAAGGATCCTTCATTTGGCAATAGGCCAATATTGATGTCATCAATACTAGTTCCACAAATATTGACAACTTCTAAGGAAATAATTTGCGGCTCATTTATCCAAACAGAAGAGGTGTTCTCACCTGTGCTCCATAAATAAGAATCGTAAACTCCAGATTCTATCTGAATAGGAAAGTCTGCTATGCAGTAATTAATGTCTTCTCCCAAATCTAGATTCGGAATATTTCCTAGGCTACTAATAAGAAGTGCCTCTGAGGCAGTACCGCAGAAGTTTGAAACCTCCAAAGTTATAGATTGGGGTTGGTCGATATATGTTTCTTGGGTAAGGTCTCCATTAGACCATGTATAAGTGTCGAAAATTGGAGACGAGATCATAACAGGAAATTCAGCTTCGCAGTATGAAACCTCTCCCCCCAGATCTAAAACCGGAATATCGCCAGCTGACGTAAAGAGTATATTGCTAGAGCCTAATCCACATTGGTTTTCTACCTCTACAGATATTGCTGATGGGGCATCTACCGATATTGTTGATGTTTCCTCACCTGTGCTCCATATATAGCTAGAACCATCGTTTCCTGCATCTAAAATAATAGGAAAATCAGCATTGCAAAGCGAAATATCCTCACCTAACTCGACGCTAGGAAAGGTTCCAAGGCTGGCTATGGTTTTTTCATCCGTAGCGGTTCCACAAGGACTAGTTACAATAACAGATACAATTCCAGGCGAGTTGATAATCAGCTCTTGTGACACTTCCCCTGTAGACCATTGATAACTGTCATAGCTTCCCGGATTAAGTATAATAGGAAAATCCTCATCACATATGGCTAAATCCGCACCTAAATTTACTTCTGGAGTATTTCCCGAAGAACTGATTTCTACTTCATCATAAGAAGTTCCACATATATTTGTTACTTCTACAAAAATTGATGCTGGGGCAGCTAATTCTAAGGTCTGACCTATTTCATTGTTACCCCAGAAATAGGTATTAAAACCTGCGCCAGCATCGATAACCACGGGAAACTCAGAATCACAAAAAGCCTGGTCCTCACCTAAATTCAGATCAGGTAAATCACCCAAACTACTAATATTTATTTCATCGGTATCTGTCCCGCATGAATTACTTACTTCGAGAGAGATAGTCTGAGGTGAGTTAAGTTCTGCTGTTTGCGAAGATGAGCTATTCGACCAGTTATAAGTTTCGAAGACCCCGGCATCGATAATCACGGGAAACTCAGAGTTACAGAAAGAAAGATCTGAGCCTAAATCTAGGGATGGTGGAGGGCCTAGAGAAGTAACTGATATTTCTTCTGAAATGCTTCCACATACATTGGATACTTCGAGTGTAATTATGCCTGGAACAGATAGCTCCGTCGTTTGCGTAGTTTCGCTATTTCCCCATGAATATGAATCAAAACCTGCGCCTGCATCAAGTGCAATAGGGAAGTCATAATCACAAAAAGCCTGATCTAGAGATAAGTCTATTAAAGGGATATCTCCTAGGCTGGTTATCGAGATATCATCAGAGGATGTCCCGCATGAGTTGCTAACCTCAACATTAATAAACTGTGGAGCATCTAAAACTATGGATTGAGTCTCTTCGCCTGTTGACCATAAATATGAATTACCGTCTTGGGCAGATATTTCTAAAGGAAAGTCAGCTAAGCAAAAAGATAAGTCGGGACCTAGCTCTAATAAAGGTAATCCTCCAATACTATTAATAGTTAAACCATCAGTGGAAGTTCCGCATGCGTTGGTGACTTCTAGGCTTATAAATTGTGGCTGATCTAAAAGAATAGAGGTCGATTCTTCTCCGGTGCTCCATAGATAGGAGTCATAAATCGTTAATGCGTCTATGGCTGCAGGAAACTCATTATCGCACAAATTAAGATCTTCACCTAAATATAAATCAGGGGCATCTCCTAAAGATTCTATAATTAATTCGTCATATCCGGTACCACAATCGGTGGTAACCTCTAATCCATAAATTCCGGGACCACTAATTGAAATCGAAGGAGTGATTTCACTCGTAGACCACGAATATGAATCAAAAATGTCATTTACTCCTATTATCACTGGAAAATCTTCGTTACAATATTCAGCAAATTCGGGCAGAATTGGAATAGGTGTTGATATGGCAGCGCCTAAATCATAGGTGAACGTCTCGGAACCACAGAAATTAGTAACAGTTACTTCATAGGTGTCTATTGAGTTGACTTCTATGTTAGGTGTCGTCTCCCCTGTATTCCAGAGGTAGGAATTGTAATTACCAGTGGTCAAGGTCAATGGAAAGTCATAGTTACAGCCGTCAAAAGTATCGGGGGTTATAAATGGCTCTGGATCAGTGAATCCTATGAGAATAATTTGGCCTTGACCATCTTGACAAAGGCCTTCAGTGCTTACACTATAGGTGCCGTAAGTATCAACAGTTATGGTTTGTGTAGTTTCACCAGTATTCCATAAATAGTTTTCATATTGTGGTCCAGCATCGAGTAAGAACGGAAGTTCTAATTCACAGAAGCTAAGAGTGTATCCTAAAATAATAGTTTCTATAGGCTCCTCCAGGGTTATAATAGAGGTAGCAGATGCCAAACCGCAAAGGGATGGAACTTCACAAGTGTAAATCCCCACTTCATTTATTTGGATAGTAGATGAAGTTTCACCTGTGCTCCAGTTATAGGGGCCTATTGATGCAGAAGCATCCAAGGTAATAGGGAAGTCATCACAATCCACAAATTGAGCTCCTCCTATACTTAAAATATTTCCTGGTGATGAAGGGAAGTTGAGTGATATATTGAGACACTGAATGAGATCTGCACTAGGGGCACTATTATTTATATCTTCTATACATTCATAAAGGACAGTAGTAGAATTAGAGTTATTTATGATAGTAGAACCGCATTCTGCATAGATTAAGTTCACTCCAGAAGAAATAGTCACTGTAGAACCGGCAGCAGCATAAACCGTAAACTCACTATCACCATCTACTAGCTCTACTTGATTATTATTCAACGCAAATATTTTACCTGAACCACTACCGTTGTGAACGTATGAAGCTCCGGACTCTAACCAATAGTTATGTACTCCGGAACCCGAATATTCTATGTCAATATCTGAGCAAACGTAATAATCATTATCGCTTGAAGGCGCGATGTTTCCACTTGTAGAAATAATATCATATGTACTTAAAACATCACTACCGGGTGAAAGCATGCACTGAGAAAAGCCAACCAATGAATAAGAGAAACTAACCATAAAGATGGATAGGAGCTTAAGCGAATTGTGAGTTCGTGTTTCTAAGCGCTGTGTTCTATTTAATTCTGTTGCTGGCACTGTTGAGTGTTATCTTTTCAAAGATAGCCAAATCAGCAGATAATTCCTAGACCTACCAATGGATAGGTGTGACTTTTATTCTCGAATAATTTTTTAAAAAGTATATCCTATCCCGGCAGTGATTGAATAAGACCAGTATTTTCTGATTATTTGATCTGTACTATTCAAGTTTCCAAGAGGCTTTCGCACTCTTAGCGTAGTCCTAAAATCTAGTCTATTGCTTAGTCTTAATTTATAACCTATTCCTATACATCTGTTTATGATTACTGTTTTAGTCTGAGCGGGCATTAAACTCTCATTGTAGTAATTGCCTTCATTATTAGTTAGAATTCCTATCGATAATTCAGGAGAAAGTAATAGAGATGATTTACTAGATATTGAAATTGAGTATGTTAATCCGAATGGTATTTCTAAATAGGAATATGTTCTCTTTCCGTTTATATCTGAGTTTAGCTGTGTGTATAATGTATCCATCATTATAACTTCCATAGAGTCTATGGTAATCACAAATACTGAATCTGTAGTTACTATTGAATCATTCGTTATGCTATTTATTTCCCATATTCCATTTTCAGTATATTCATAAGAAGAAGTACTATTTACTCTAAAATGATCTAAATAAGTCATTTCTTCGCCATAAGTCGTAGAGCTAATTCCAGATGATAATTCTAGATTTTCACTGATTTCTTTTCCTATTCTAAAATCTAATTGATTATAGATTAACGTCTTAATTTCTGAGTTTCCGTTAAAAGAGCTTAAGCTTTTTAAGAAGCTATCTTCATTTAAAAATGATGAAGAAACTCCTCCACTCATAGAAGCATTCCATTTACTCTCGATAGGCGCAGTAATGAAATCTAGTGGGTTTTGTGAAAGAAGAGACATTTCATTTAAACGGGATACTTTCAGCAGAGAGGCCTTCTTTTTTATAAATGCCATATCGGAGCTTCTATTCTCTTCTTGGATTAAATTTTTAGAGCTACTATAAATCTGTTCAGCATTTAGAGTAATTCCTGAACCTAGAGTTCTTTTGTCGTCTTTGGAAATATCTTTTCCTAAGGCATCTGATTTAGTGATAGGCTTATTGATACTATTTTCTGGCGTATTTGTCTCTGTTTTCTTATCTCTGTTATTTAATAACTTTGGAGAGAATTTCTCATTTGTATTTTTGTCGGTGTTAGACTTAATTATGTCATCCTTTGATTTTGAATCTTCTGATTCAGGTCTTTTCAATCCTTCTTTTATTTCTGCAGTATTTATGAGGTTTTCATAGGTTTTTCCATCAGTTTTACTTTGTGTTATCAATTCTGATTGTGTTCTATCCTTTGTGAGATCACTCTGAAGTAAAGAGTAATACTCTGATGACTTTTCTAATTCTGCCGGCCTTTCATTCTCTCCGTTGGTATTTCTCTCTTTTAGTCCTGTTTTATCATCAATATTGTTTAAACCAGTTTCTCTATCTTTATTCGGTAGAGAGGTCAAATCATTCTTTAGTCTTGGTGAGTATTTAGCTAATTGTTCGCTGTTTCCATCTGTTAAATAGATTAGTGTACTAGCCAGTATTACCGAGCCTATTATGCCTAAGAGCCAGAAATAAATGTCCGTTTTCCTCTGAGAATTATAAGCGTCTAGTTTTGCATCCATGTCGGCCTGCCATGAATCTTTGATGATAAATTCTTGAGAGTTGAGTTTACCTCTAAGCTTGTCTTCTATGTTGTTTTGTTCACCCAACATTTCTGTTTTCCGATTGGTTATATAATTCTCTTAATTTTTTTCTAGCTTGCTTTACATGCCATTTACTAGTTTCTACGCTTATTTCGAGCATTTCTGCTACTTCTTTATGGGAATAACCATCTATAGCATAAATGTTAAATACATTACTGGTCGCTCTGGGGATTTGGTTAAGTAACGACTGAAAAAACTCTGTAGATTCAAACTCTAAATCAGCTTCCTCAGATAGTCCGTAAAATTCTTCAAAATCATAATTGGTCATGGAAAGTGTGCCTGCATACTTTTTATTTTTTCTAAAATCGTCTATAGCTGTGTTAACCATAATGCGCTTCATCCAAGGTACGATACTTTTAGATGAGTTTATTTTGTCAATATTTGATAAAACTTTGATAAACCCTTCGTTAGCTAAATAAGCGGCATCATCCTCACTGTTTTTATATCTCAGAGCTACACTCATAAGTATCCCAAAGCACTTTTGGTATAGAGTGTTTTGGGCCTTTCGTTCCTGCTTTTTTAAGCTTTTTATAAATTTTTTATCTAAAACCAATCAAAATTAATAATAGACAAATCAATGCCCTTTGTTGCGCATTCAGCAATAAAACGAGTTTTAGCTATATACCAGCAGAATTAAATGGATTTTCTGTTGAATTTTATTCGCTAAGCATTAATCTTTAATGAAAGTATGGCTGAATTTACTTTTATCTGTCTCAACGACTATTAAATAAGAGCCAATAGGTAAGTGGCTAAAATATATTTCCCCAAAATCTTGTCTTAAGAGGACTTTATCATTCATTCTCCATGCCTGCTATATATTGAAATTAATCGAAGAAATTCTCTCCGGTACAGGCACAGTTTAGATCAATAATACCGCCTCCATAGATCGAGTCTGAACTTATTATCCAGCATGAGTCTCCAAAATTCTGCATTAAATCTGGACAATCGTAAAGTACATTGTTTGTAGTGTCTTGAAAGTTAATACAGTCGCAATTAGAATCTACATATGCATTTACTCCACAACTATCTCCATAATTTAGCATTAAATCTGGACAATCATAGAGTTGATTATTGGTAGTGTCTTCAACATTAATACAGTTGCAATTAGCATCCATAAACCCCTCCACAAGTATGTTTCCGTTAATACCTGTTCCATCAGCGCAAGCGTCTCCAATATTTAATTCCCAATTTGGACAATCATAAATGTCAGTTCCAGTTGTGTCTTCATTAAGTG
>CESU01009694.1_pt1 | contig 22511 bp, 18 predicted proteins | sample 531141 | NCBI WGS metagenome assembly CESU01 (sample SAMEA2621401, study PRJEB7988) | marine metagenome | isolation source: saline water (ENVO:00002010), including
GGGGTGCCAACGATGATGTCCACACCGTCACCGAGGGTGCGGGCTTGCTTCTCAAGGTCCGTACCGCCATAGACGGTCTGAATCGAGAGGCCTGATTCGCCTTGGAGTTCCATCATTTCCTGAGCGACTTGGTTGGCCAACTCACGGGTTGGTGTGAGGATGAGGGCTTGGAGCGCTCCTGTTGGTTGACAACGCTCAAGGATTGGAAGACCGAAGGCTGCGGTTTTACCGGATCCTGTACGGGCTTGCCCAATGACGTCACGGCCTTCGCGGGCCAACGGAATTGTATCCTTCTGAACTTGAGTTGCGTGCGTCCATTCGAGCGCAGCGAGGCCAGCCAAGAGTGCAGGTGGTAGGTCCCAAGAATCGAAGCGGGTTTTGGTGAACATGGTATCATCTCCGTCTCGGTTGTGCGAGTGGGTCACCGAGACGGTGGCAACCCAATCGAGTGGAATCAGTAGTTGTCGGCGTCTGCCATTTCTTTCTGAAGAATACCCATCCAATACTTACGGGCATTTTCACGGGTCATAGGGCGCTTGGTTTGTCGAACGTGTTCGAGAATGTATTGTCGGAACTTGAGCGACTTGTTGCGGTTTACACCCTTTGGAGTAAGACCATCCCACAAGCGGTCAAATTGTTCTTCTTTGTCATTAAATGCGTCTGAACTCATCTTATGCACCTCTAAGTAATTCGGCCACTGATGCTCCCTTCTTAACCATACCGACATGAAAATCGTGGACATCGACCCTGTTCAGGTGGTTGCTCAGAAGTATTCATCATCGGTTTCCGGCTCTTCATCTTCGAATTCATCGGTGTAACCCATCATCTCATCTTGAGACACGGCTCGGTAAGCGCCCGGTTCACCTGGGGCTTCTGGCGGCGGAGCGCCATCGGCCGGCTTTGGTGGTTGTTCGCCATCGGGCTGGCCAGAGGGGCGAATTGGTTGGAGACCAACCTGCTTACCTTGAGCTTCTGCAACCTCTCGATCGATTGCGGGAACGGCTGGCGTCGGGGCCAATTGAGCGTTCTTTTGCGCTTCGGTTCCATCCATGGAAACGTCGAACATCATTTCGTTGAGCGAGGCAATGATCTTGGCATCGGTTTCGGTCTTTAACAAGTCGATGGCCATGGTGCGTAGCACATCGTCACCGAACAAGCGAGGCAACAGTTCCACGCAGGCCTTTCGAACTTGGATGTCCTTCGAACGAGCGCCTTTGACGACCAGTTCTCGGGCACGCCCGTGATCGGTGTCAATCGATTGCAGCGCCTTGATACCGCTGAGACGAACTTTAGAATCTTCGTCAACCATTGCGCGTTCTGCGAACACGGTTGCAATTCGGGATTCACGCTTGGCTAAACTCGGTAGCGTTCGCGCCGCAATTCGACGAACTTCGACATCGATATCGTTGAGCGACCAAGAGATGAGGTCCCAAACCGGTGAGCCACCGCGTTGCACGACGCGCCTCAGCAGACCTGCAGCCTTTCGCCTCAACTTGGCATCGTCTTCGAGCAACAGTGTATCCACATGATTGACCACGACTTCAGGCCATGTTTCGCACAAGGCGTAAAGCCCTGCCCATGCTGCCTCGGAACGAGTTTTTTGAGATGAACGCAGTTCGTTGCCAAGAATGGTTTCGACGGCCGACGGGAAGACTGGCGACGTGAGCGTTAAGCAACGGCTGGCTGCCTGTTGAACGGCTGTATCTTCATCATCAAGCAGGACAGAAAGCCAGTCAAACAGTTCATCGGATTTCCGAATCGCGATTTCAGGGAGCACCTGTAAGGCCGCCACACGTATGTCGCCTTCGTCTTGCTCAAAGGCAATCATGAGGGCGGCGTGAGCGTCATGGATGCGACGTCCGCTGAACCGTCCAAGAGCACGAACTCCGGCGGATCGGTCGTGTGTATGGTTCGCATCGAGGTACCTCGTATCGACGCTTGCAATTTCACCGAGTGCGAGGGGCAAGACATCAGCATCTGAGATGCTGACCCAAGGACCAGTTTCACTGACAATTGTTTTGTCCACGTGCTTGGTTTTTTTTACGTTCAGTGGAAGACCCGTTCTCGGGTCGCGAGCGATGTATTCTCGAGCCATGATAAGTCCTCCAACCCGGCGCAACAGTTCGTAACCAATGAACCTATGTGCGCCGCAGGTGCATTCCAAATCAAGGGTCTTTGAACGATGTTCTGAATAAACGCACATGACAAGGGCACGCAATGCTCTTGAATCGCCGATGGAGTCCCTGTTCATGGCCAGTCCATTGGGAAAGCAAATCGCCTTTTCGCTGTGGGCGGTTTTGGCGATGCTATCGATGCCTTATTTGGGGGTTATCAGTCCTGTAGAAGAGGGTCTCCTCGAAGAGGAAATCGACATCCGTGAAGTCATCACTGAGGCCACAGGTTTCAACGCAAGCGACGGGTTTACTCCATCCAACATCACCGTTGACAGCACCACCGGTCAACCCGTGCTCGATCGCCCCGTCATCGGCATGCAAACCATTCCTGCCCCAGCCATGATGTTTCGACGCGCAGCAGGGTGCCTGGCTTACAACGACGCCATCGACGAAGCGTGGCTCATCGGTGGGCGTTACGATCCGAACCCGTCGCAAAGCGGAGACGAAGACACAACCAATTTCATTGAAACACTCGCCATGAACAACAAAACCTGGTTCCCAAGTCCAGACACGCTCCCACAGGCTCAAGCCTACCACGAATGCGTCGAACTGCAGGGTAAAATTTACTCAATTGGCGATTACCATCCTTTTGCAACACCCGCTGTTCGAGGAGACGGCATGGTGCACATCTTCGACCAATCCACCAACAATTGGACCACAGGAACTTCGATGCCATCAACCACAGGCGTTGGGCTTGCTGGCATGGATGCGCATGGTGGGTTCATCTATGTCGCTGGTGGCGTGGGCCAAAAGGACCGCTCGGACTTGACAAACCGGACCATGCGTTACAACCCTGCTACCGATGTGTGGGATTACATGGCAAACATGAGCGCACCACGCCACTCCTTCGAGCTGGTAACCTACCACGACAAACTCTACGCCATCGGAGGTTTTGTCCGTCTTTTTGATGCTGCGCTGAACCAGACGACAACTGCACCGGCAAACCACACGGAAATCTATGACCCGCTGACCAACACTTGGATCAACGGTTCAGATCTACCGTTCAAAATCGCTGCTCATTCGGCTGTCGTCCACAACGACGAAATCCTCATCGCAGGTGGAATGACAAACACGGTTCGCTACGACCAAATCAGAGGGTATAACCCACTCACAGGCGAAATCCACGCCCACGGCACACTTCACACGCCGATGTATGATTTTGATATGTTAAACGTCAACGGGTCGCTCGTCTATGCAGGTGGCGATGCCTCGTATTACCGCTTTAGCACATGGAGCACATCCTATTCGGATACCTCTGCAGCCTATGACAATCCAACCGCTCAGACTGGAGCACTCCTCTCAAATATCTTTGATTTGCGCACCGGCTCAGAAGGCAGCGCAACGCCGTTGTGGGTCAACTTCAACGGGGTGACCCCGACGAACACAAACCTCACCTTGCAGTACAAAACGGGTCCAACGCTTTCGGACACCACCAGCAGTTTGTGGCGCCCACTCGGGCCAAATCAAAGCGCTCAATACTTGGAAACCGGAAACCACACCCTCACAGATGCCATGCCCGGTGATGCCTTTGTCCAGTACCAAATCTCCTTCGGAACAACAGAACTCAACCAGTGGTCAACACCTTCACTCAACAGCATCACGGTCGCCAGTGAAGAAGCGAGATTCCACACACCACCGCCAACAGTGATGAACCCAAACGCTGCACTAAGCCTCATCCAAACCTTCCATTCTGCATCCTCTGCCAACAAAACTTACGCCATGCACGTGCTGCCGACAACCTACGACGGGTTCAGCATCATTGGCCTTGATGCAGCAACCCTCACCTACCAGCCAGCCACATCGACCCTCAGCATTTCTGACCCCGACAGCATCCTTCGAAGCGCAGACATCACTGCCACCCACACCTCGATCTCAGAGGGAGACACCGTGGACTGGTCCATCGCCATAAACGATGGTTTGAGCACCCCTTACCTTCGTCTTGGTGTGGCCACCGAAGGCTTGCGTTCAACCCACTACAACACCTCCATCATCACCACCATTGACAGCCAGCTGAAGGTGGAGATCCTCGGACTCAGTTCTGCATTCAGCAGCCAAGGCGGCTCTTCAGTTGAAGCGGAGGAAACCTACCCCGGTGATGCCCCAATGACAGCAATTGTCGATCATAGTTTCACAAACTCAGCGGCGCGCCTGCAAAATGGGTTAATCGAAGCAAGGCTGAATGTGGATGTCCAAGCCACCGAAGAACTTGGAAGCACTTTTTACACCAACCCAGGGGCATGGACCACACTGACGACCGGTGCCACAACAGCCATTGATTTTCTACTTCCAAACGGAACCTCTGGCGAGGCACGTATCTGGCTTGAAGCTCGCACATCCGATGACCTCGAACTGGAAGTTGATGCTTACAACCAAACCGTTGTCATCAACATCGAATCGCCCGTGCTTACAAGCACCACACCGAGTACAGGAGCGTATTCCAACGAACAGACGCAGCGAATGGTCACACTCGATTACCACGATGTAGGTGGGTTTTCAAACGCCACGGTTCAAGGGTTCATTTGGGTGGAAGCGCTTGATGACAATTCCGGCAACGGAGTGGCAGAAGCCAATGAATACAGGCAACATCCACTCACCTTCAGCAACATCGGCAACGCTTGGACCATCGCCCTTGAGGTGAATGAATCCGCAAATGTCGATCATCAACTGGTTCGCATCTGGCTCAAAGGCACTGACATGGCAGGGTACTCCATCGGTGAGGCATCGGCCCAAAACGGCACCACTTGGTGGGAAAGCCGAACGGCCTCAAAGGGTCAATTGTTGCACCTTGAGACCATCGACGGCGATCCAAACGACCCCGTGGTTCGGCTGGAACCGACCAAATCCTTTGCATGGCGCGTCGAAGTCATCGACACCAACAAACTCTCCGACATCACAAGGGTGAACCTCTTGATGGGCAACGACCCTACGCTTGGCCTTAGGTACAACGCCAACCTCGGTACTTGCGAGGCGCTCGACGCAAGGATCCAAGTCACTCAGGCGTGTTCAGCAACGGTTGCAGAGACCATGATCATCGAGTTCCATGCCGTCGTCGATTGGACCTTTGTCACACCAGGGACCAATGACGGTCGAATCGAAATCCGCATCGATGATTACGACGGTTCAAACTCAACCCTGTTCGAAGGCATGTGGTCGCTGGAACAGGAAATGAGCGTGGTGCTTGAATCCCTGATGGACATCGAAGGAGCAAGCCAAGGAGCGTTGGTTGAAGGTTGGAGCATCATTTCAGGCGAAACCATTCGCCTCAACGCTTCGATGTCCCACCTGTTGAGCAACACCTCCTACACGGGACCTGTATCGGTGTACTGGAATGGGAAGTTGCAGAGCGACCGCTGGTCAGGTGGCACTTCTGGAGAAGCGACTGATGGTCATCTATCAATCGAATTTGCCGCACCGCTTGGTGCTGGACTCTTGTTCGACATGGAACTGACCGTTTGGGATCCCTACGCAAGTCAAGAATTGCTGAGTATAGAACTGCCGACGTTGCGCATTGATGGTGCGGCACCCGTGCTCTTGGATTCAACGCTAAGCACAGGATTATCGCGATTCCATCTCAGTGAGATTGAAATTGGCGCTAACATCGAAGAAGCCAACCTCTGGTCGTCCAATTTAACCCTCACTTGTCAAATTCGTTCCTTGGATGAAAGTTGGCCCGAACTGACCTTGAGCCGTGCTTCATCCACCGTTTATGACGGCAAGACAATGTTTTCCTTCACCTTTGATTTCAGCGATCTTGGCGACCCGTCATTGCTCTCAACCCAAGCCAATGTGGCGTGTTGGGCCGATGGCTTCGATGATGCTGGGTGGGCGCTGCTCGCAAGCACAGGCAATTCACAACTCGACCCTTGGCTGGTGCTCCCGCTGAGTTCCGTAGGGCCTGACGTTGCGATCAGTGGTGTCGAAGTGTCTGGCAGCAAAGAAGCCGGTGCGACGATGCGATTGGGGATTCAACTTGTCAGCGTCGGTGAATCGATTGATGAGCCGTTCAACATCTCCATCTTCACCGAACTTGACGGTGAACGCATCCTCGTGGGTCGTGAACTGGTTCCAAGAATCGGCACGAACACCGCTACGACGCTGCGCAGTTCGATCACCGTACCGAGCGGAACATGGACCTTGCATGTTGAAGTCGATGCCGAGCAAGCAATGTGGGAAGTCGATGAGACCAACAACGCTTGGAACGCAACTTACGCCCCAATTCAATCCTCTTTTGGCTCAGCAACGCTGCTTGCAGCAAGTGGCGCAGGTGTGGCGATCATAGCGTTCGCAGTGGTGCTGTTGCGCCGGCGGAATGAAGACACGATTGAGGCGTTATCAGAGGCCGTGGAGCCGACAAGCGTTGAGCCGGCTGCTCAACCATCGCGTGGCCCACCCCCACGGAAAACTGAGTCAAAGCCAAAACCTGCTGGATTGAAAGGGCCGCCGGAGCGAAAACCACAGCCAGACAAAGAGCCGACAAGCGCCATCGCCGGTGCAGCAGCACTCGACGCATTGCTGCCTGTTGCTGAACCAGAAACTGGAGAGGTCACAGTAGGTTCTGTGGTCAACGAGTGGTCCCAACTTCCACCCGGTGGCGACTACGAATACGGGCTCGATGAAACCCTCTACAAAGGCGATGAATGTGGCACATGGCGCATGAATGAGGACAAAACCTTCATCAAAATTGAATGAAGTTGGGATTGGCTTACCTTCTTGAACGGTGAGCCTTTGTGGTGAACATGGCCAATGAAGACGTCCAAGATGTCTTGCGCGTTTTGGCCATCTGTTACAGAGAAGGCGCACCCCTCGACGCTTTAGATCTCGAACGAATGATGTCCTTTGACATGGGCTGGCTTGCGCCTGAAGAAGCCGAAAGGTGCGTTCAAACACTCATTGGCGCAGGTTGGCTTGAAGGTGCACAGGACGCTTTGGCGCCAACCGTTTCGTTGGAGGATATCACCTCTCCACTCGGATGGTTTCCACGGCCAGCTCGGCTGCTCAAGCCTGTTCAAGCGAATCAAGTGGAAGCAGGATCGTCCGCCGCAATCCCTGAAGAAAACCGATCGACCCCTTTGCCCTCAAAACCAGCGGGAAGTTCCACCCCTACCAAGCCAGATGCATCCTCAAGCGATCCTCGAGCTCGCCTAACGCCTCGACTGACAAAATTCATCGCACGGCAGTCACAATTGGATTTAGAGGAAGTGGAACGGAGGGCTCGAAGAAAGGCAAAGGCCCTCACCTACGCAAGCCATTGGGTGTGCTTGGCGCTCGTGGCCCGTGAACAAGGCCTTGCAATGGACGACATCACCGCCGCCCTTTCCGTGTACTGATCATCCTTCGATGATGGTCCCGTCGCTCACTTCGACGACCTGCTCTTTGTTGCGAGCCGATAATTCAACAAGAACTGGTAAGAGAATCAGCGAAAGAATGAGCGAGAAGAAGACGGTCACAGCCGTGATCAAACCGAAGTCCTGAATCACTGGCATTGGTGAAAACAACAGCACAAGGAATCCAAACCCTGTGGTTAAAGCGCTCATAATCAACGCCACGCCTGTGGTTGAAAGGGCAGCACGAAGCGCCTCCCAGTGCGTATCTCGCCGTTCCAATTCAACTTCGAAGCGACGCCACATGTGGATCGAATAATCAATTCCAATGCCCAATGTGAGGGCGGTGACCATGACGGTGAGGACGTTCCACTTCAGACCGAGCGCCACCATCGAACCCGCAACCCAAAGCGAGGCTAAGGCAACCGGGAACAGCACGACTACAGCCGGCAGGATTCGTCGAGTCAGCAACAACAACACCACGCTGGAAACAACGAGGGAAATCAGTGTGGTCTTCCACTGGGAAACGCTCAGACCGTCCAACACGGTTTGCAAGACTACCAAGTCGCCAGTGACGTGCAAATCCGCATGGTCGACGAGGTTGTCCCGAAGGGTGCCTCGTTCATTTGGCGAGCCGAGTTCCTGCTCAACCTGAGCAATCACTCGTTCTGCCTGTGTGGAAGTGGATGCTTCGACGCGCACTTCGTTTCGCAAGAAGGTGATGCCGTTTTCATTCAAGGCCACGGTTTGTGCGATTCGTTCAGACCATGTTTCACCGCTGATAGCGTCGGCGACGGACTGGTTCGAGGAAAGGGCACGGAAGACTGCAGACAAGTCCACGTCAAGATCGGAATCGATGATGTACACATCGCCGTCGAAGACTTCTAAGTTGTGCGCTTCACCAAACGAGGCGTTTCGCAAAACCGAATCTCGAAGCACGACATAAGGCCCTTCATAGGCGGGTGAAGGGATGCGCTCATCGGTCCCAACAACATCGTGATTGGACGTTAAATCTTGATGCAAACCTTGGATTTGTTCCAGCAGCATGGAATCGCCAGGGATGGTGGATTCCCCATCGACTGGTTCAAACAAAATGTAGAGCAACTTCCAACCAGCGCTGTCGTAGTTGGTGTTCAGCCCTTCTCGCACCTTCATGATCTCCATGTCTTGGTCAACAAAGTCGCCCAAGTCGAAGTCGGTTTCCAATGATGCTGCACCGAACACAGATGCTGCAGAAATCAAGATGGTCACCAAGATCACGGCGACCTGTTGCTTTTGTTGCATGGCAACAATCCCATCGACCAGCTTTGGCATGGTGATTGCTTTCGCTTCTCGCTTGATAGCAACGGTGCGCACAACCACGTGCAGCGAACCGACCACAACCGTGGCAGAGACAAAGGCGCAAACAACACCGAAGGCGAGAGCGTAACCGAATGTGGCCAGTGGTGGCAGGGGGGAAATAGCGTTGGCAAGGAAGGCCGCAACCGTGGTAACTACGGCGAGAAGAAGCGGCACAGACAGGCGAGCGCACGAGCGCAGCCATGCTTCTGCAGGGTTGTCATGTTCCTTGCGAATGGCGGCATAGGCTCGTTGGAGGTGGATTGCATAATCGATGCCTAAGCCCAACACGAGGGGGGCAACTGCAACTTCTAAGGCGGTAAATTGGGCTCCGAGCAGGTTCATGACGCCGTAGGTCCAGATGAGAGCAGAAGAAAGCCCGATGAGTGGAAACAAGACGTCTGGAATGGAGCGGAAGGCAATCGAAAGCAGCACGACGACGACGAGCAAGGCGAGCACGACCAAGAGCGTAAGGTTCTCGAAGGTCCCTTCATCGATGTCGTATGAAATCAAATCAAGCGATACCACCCCGTATGAAAGCGGGGAATCGGCACTCAAGGTGGCAAACTCATCTCGCATTGCGTCTTGCAGCACCTTGCGTGTTTTCTCATCCATGTTTGGATCCACTTCAAGCACCCACAGGGTTGTAGAAGCGGATGGTGCTGCACTGCCGTTGCCCGTTTTGAGGTAAGAGCAAGTTGAATCAATGCTCAAATCCTTGTTGAGCAAGGCCGAAGAAGCATAGGTCGCTGCCGAAAGAAGTTGGTCGTCGCTCGTCATAGAACAGGTTGTATCGTCTTCGAAAATCAAATCAAGAAGTTGTTCCCATGAAGATACATTGCTCAATGGAGTCCCATCGCCTTCTTCATCGAGGCTGAGTTGAACAATCCCTGGTGCTGTTGTCCACACCGTGATCATGTTGCTGCGGTTTTCGGAGGCGCCTTTGATGACCTGTAGGTGGGCATCCATGAGGTGGAGGTTTTCTATAGAGAGTATGTTAGAGCCGTTGTCTGCTCGAACCTCGACGAACATGGGGCGTGTTTCATTCGGGAAGTGCTGGTGGATGCGTTCATGGGCGTCGCTGGCTTCTGAATCAGGGGCAAAGTCTGCAAGATCGGTGTTGAAATCTGGCGGAGAAGTGGCCAAATGAGACATTAAACCAACGGTCAAGATTCCGCTGACAATGAGAATGACGAGGGCTGAGCGTTGGAACAATCCAGCACCCTTGGCCATCTTCGTCTCAAGAGCGGAAGTATCCATGGCCATTCCAACGCAAAGCACTACAAAAGGAAGGGGGTGAAACGGGCTCATGTTCTCTTGCTTTACCTCAAAGATGTGTGTACCTAGGGCCTCGTTTTCGAGGATTAATCATGGCATTGACGTCATTTCAAGGAGCCATTTATGGGAGAAGGTTCAAAACAAGTAGGCCAGTGGGCGAATTGGTCATCATGCCTGTGAAACTGCTCCTTCGAGAAAAGAACGAACTGCGCCTCCGCATTATCGGCGAAAGCCACACGGCTCTCCAAATGCTTCGTGAGCGACTCAACAACCACAAAAGCGTGGAATATGCAAACTACTTCCCTGGCCATCCAGAACTCGATGACCCTGAATTCTACATTCGAACCAAAGGCAAGAGTGCATCAGACAAGGTTCTCCGTGACCTCGTCGCCGGCCTCGCTGACGAATTTGAAAAGGTCACCCTCTGAACCGGGTGTTTCATTTGACTGCCTGGACCGATTCATTGGCTGAAGCCATCGGATTGGATGGCTATGCTACCAAAACTACCGGTGTTGGAGGCGTGCTCAAAGCACGCGTCACAGATTTCCGTGTCGAAGAAATCTCAACCTCGATCCACATGGACAACAAAGGCCGCTTCACGGTAGCCAAAGTCACATTGACCAACTGGGAAACCAATCGCTTCTGCAACAACTTAGCAAAAGCCTTGAAAATCCCTCGAAACAGAATCTTCTTTGCTGGGACAAAAGACAAGAGGGCCGTGACTCAACAGATGTTTGTCATCGATGCGCCTCAAAAGAAAGTGGCAGAAGTCGAAATGCCAGATGTAGAAATTGAAGTGCTCGGTCGAACCCATCAAAAAATTGGTTTTGGAAACCACCGTGGAAACCGCTTCACCATTGTTGTGAGAGGATGTGCAAACAACGACGGCACACCGATGTCAACCGAGGATGCGCTGCAAGAAGTAGAGCGCATCAAGGATGAAATGGCCGAAAAGCTCGGCGACAACACATTCCCAAATTGGATCGGTCCACAACGGTTCGGTTCAGGCCGACCGGTCACTGCAGAAGTTGGAAAGCATGTTATTGCAGAAGATTGGGAAAAAGCAGTGATGACCTACATCGCTATGGAAGGTGCATCGGAAAACGATGACGTTCACGCTTTCAGAGCCCACGTTCGAGAACATGGGCCAACTGAAGAAGGCCTCGAAATCGCCCCTCAATGGCTCGGTTTTGAACGAAGAATGGTCGAGCATTTGCTCGCTCGCCCCGAAGATTATGTCGGAGCGTTCAAGAAACTTCCAGGCAACCTGCAACTTATGACCGTCCACGCCCTCCAATCGGTTGTGTTCAACAAATCCCTTCACGCTAGAATTGAGGCTGGTTTATCGATCAGTCGACCTGTAGCAGGGGATTTGGTTGGACGCATCGACGAAAAAGGCCAACTCGAGGCCGCAAGCTGCGTCAACGTCGAGGAACGAACCTTGCCCCGAATCACACGCAACTGTGAGATGGGGCGCCTTGTCACTACAGGACCGCTGCCCGGCAGCGAAATTCAAACCTGCGATGGCGAATCAGGTGGCCTTGAAGTGGCTGTGATCAAAAGCATGAATCTCGATGAAGCCGATTGGAACGTCAAGGCAATCCCTCGATTGTCCACCCGTGGCACGCGCAGGTCCCTTGTGACTGAATTCAAGGAATTAGCGATTGACACCGTGCCCATTGCTGATGACGAATCGATGGGCGAGCGATGGAAGTCCGGACCGGGTGAAGACAGCCGTTGGCACCCTGAAGGCGCATGCATACGGTTCCGATTTATCCTCTCGAGTGGCAGTTACGCTACGACCTTGCTTCGTGAGTTCATGCAAGGTCCATTGAGTCAACTGTGACCACACGGTGCAGTTGCCCAATCGGTGGTTTGAGTCGACTGGCTTTGCAGACTTCAAACATCACACAAGCATTCGAAACACAGTCCTGAGAAAACTCAAGGCTTGTAAAAACGATAAGATGCGACCTCAAAATCGAGGCGCTTCAACAAGAGGAACTCAAATGAGGCCCATTGAGAGGACTTCAATTTCTCCAACACCGTGGATTTCAGCCATGCGGCCTTCCAAAGCATCAGCGAGTCCTTCGCCATCGTCCATGACCACATGGACCTGAACGAATTTGAGGCCAAACGCAAGAGGCTTGACTTCAACGGATTGAATGTTGTAGATTTCGTCGCTCATACCGGTGATGGTGGTTGCGATCGAGTCAGAATCGACGTCGTCGACATCGGAATCTGGATTGATTTTGTATGTCATTACTACCATGCCCATAATCTCACCTCAGGGTCCTTGGTATTGACAAGCCGGGCAGACGTAGAGAACGCCTTGGTTTCGGCAACGTGGGCTTCGGCCAATAGGTGCAGCGCACCCAGGGCATGGAAATGTGGTGGAACCGACTTCTTCCAATGGAACGCCGGATGCTGTGCAGTTCTTTGCTCTCTCACTCATAATGACCCTCAGGAACATTTCGCCCATGCCCTCCCCTTCTTTATGCTTGCGTGCTCCAACACCTCAGGTCACCTGAACAACGACGTGGTCATTCAAACTTCTCAATGGGCCACTGCGCCGTCCATCAACGATCTAAAACAGCCATAGAACCATCCATGCCCGTGCTGATGACGAGTTCGCCGTTTCTGCGACGGCACCAGCCGTTGGTGAGTCGAATGATGTTTCCAACTCGGATTCGCTGCGTCTGTTCACCCCACAGCACCATTCCAATGATCCCTGATTCATCGCGACCGCATGCAGCTGCAACTTGGCCCGTAAACCGTTCAGAGGCAACGCGACGAACCGGATAGATGCGAAGCACAACCAGTTCAACCCGATGAACGGGTGCGTTGTGGCGCAGATCGCTGCACAGTTGGCGAGCGGGGCGTGGGTGTTCTTCATTCTGGCTGAGGGGGTCGAGTAAACGGTCCATGCCTTGGCCGTTCTTCTTCAAGCCGCTTCAATCTATTCGTCTTTTTTCCGACGGATTGAGAACGAGGACTGGATGATTTCGGGCCCTTCATCCACATCGTCGCCACCCAACTTCAAATTGAGCGCTGTTTCATAGGTATGCAGAACGGAGAGATTCTTGGCCTTCCAAGGCTTGAACTTTCGGCACACGAGGAACACTTCGGAAGAGGAGTTTCGTGAAGCGTGCGGTGAAAAGCGACGTATGTCTGCAAAAAACGGTTTGACTGCCATGATCAACTCTTCCACGCCAACGCCCTGGAATAATTTGGTTGTGAACGAACCGCCCTTGCACAAGAGAGGCAATGAGAAATCAAACACCTGAGCAACCAGTGTCATAGCGACTGCTTGATCCATGTCCCACTTTCCTGTGATGTTCGGAGAGATGTCAGAGATGATAGCGTTCAAGGGTCGGCCGGCAAGTTCGGTCAGCATGCGCTCCTGTGTGTGTGGTTCGGTGATGTCACCGGTGAGCAGAAGCGCTCCCTCAACGGGCTGACAGGGTTCCAGATCGACGCCAAGGACGTAGCCTGTTTTGCCAACAAGTTCCATTCCAACCTGTGCCCAACCGCCAGGATGGCAGCCAACATCCAGAATGACATCGCCGGGGCTAATCAGTTCAAAGCGTTCCTGAATCTGCTTCAATTTGAACGCAGCCCTTGAGCGGTAGCCACTCGCTTTGGCTTGACGGCGCCACGAATCTCGTTTGTGATTTTCAATCCAATGGTCAGCCACTTCTACCCCTCCCGATTACCGGTTGATTTCGACCTGTTCAAGAAACCTCGCCTCAAAACTGAGCAGAACAAAGGGATGAAGGAGGTCGCCACCGTCGCCGAGGCATGGCAGAGGTCGAAGTTCGCAAGCCTCGGCCCAAAGGCTGGTTCGTTCTTCTATTGGCGATTGGTCTGCTCCAAGCCCCCATCTTCGCTCAAGCCGTTGTGGTGCAACCAGACACATCCCTCGCAGAGGGTGTTGAAACAGAAGCAGGAGGACGAAGCCTCCTCGTAGAAGAACTCACCACCACATGGTGCACGACCTGCGCTGACATTGATCCTTATCTGATGGGTGTTGCAGACGCACACGGCTCAAGGATTGCATTGGCCTCCTACCACCCCAACGATGGAGAGGATGCTTTTGCACCACCCGCTGCACAACATAGAATCGAGCGCTTGCGTACGGTCAACGCCGATTTACCTGGCACGCCCTCGTTCATGGTCGAAGGGAAGCCGTACCGCACGGGCACCGATGCCTGGGTGGATGTTCAGCGAGACATACTGGATGAAGAGGTTGAACGTCAATCGTTCACTAAACTCAAGTTTAGCGTCAAACAACAAGGAGCAACCATGACTGCGACAATTACGGATTTTGACGGGCACGGCATGAACGGATCCCAACTCACCTTCATGGTCCTTGAACACGCCAAATTGGTACCGGAAGGGGCAATCAATCCAGGAGAAGCAACGAGGGACCGGGTGGTCATTGCCACCGCAGAATGCGAAGTCAGCACATCGAACCTGACCACCAGCATCAACCTCATTGAAGCTCGCGCCCCAACGGATTGCGTGACTGATTTCGCTATCGATTTCACTGCATTAACATCGTTCAGCGTGATTTTAATGCATGAAAACACGATTGATTCAATCGTTTCAAACGAAGATCTCGGCACCTACGGCGCTGTCGAGTTTGCCTATCGAGACCGAAGCGAACCTGAACCATGGAACTCCACGTGGGCAGTGTTGGGTGGAGCGGCCATCATCGGCCTGCTTGTCTTCCGAAAGAAGGCTTAAAACCAACCATCGGGTGAATAAACTACCTCGATAGTGCTACGAGCGACCGGATTCCGGAAGAAAGATGAAGCAAGCCTCCGAAGCATTGATAACCCTCCAAAGACAAACAACTACCATGGCAGAAACATGGGAAGACACCACAAGGGAAGGGGAGAAACACCTCAAGGAATGGACGGTCGAATACACCGTAAAAATCGGCGATGAGGAACATCACCATTTGAGTGTGCTCTGGGGTGAAAACCACGAAGCGGTTCAGCGCCACCTTCTCGCTGAATTGAAGCGCACCTACAGCGGCAGTGAGCGGATCGACGTAACTGTGCTTCGAATGGAATCCATCAAAACCGAAGTGGATGCGTTGTTCTTTGAAGGCTGCTTTACGCCCTGAAGCAAACTTCACTGTCCTTCAGCGGGTTGAATTTCAACGTAATACACTTCGATGGTTTCGCCATTTTGCATGAGGTAGTCATCGAACGAAGTCACTCTGTTCTCTTCAGAAGCCTGTGAGCCGCTTGCAAAAACGTGCATGCGCATTTCGTGCGTTTCATTGACACGGTGATCAAAGATACCAGTTTCATCGAAGTGAACGCCCCAAATATCGAAAAAGACCCCAAGCGAGACATCGCCTGCATCGCTGAGTTCGATGTGCAGTGTTCCTTTGTCGTTGTGAGTGTGAACCGCATGCATGGTCGCACCTTCTTGATTGCAAACGCCGCTGTTGATGCCAATGCCTTCAAGAACGGTTTGCTGATCTCCATCGATGAAGATGTTCAGTGTCACGTGATCGTGACGGGTAAGCTCGCTGTGGTCAAGGCAAACTAAGGCAAGATCATCTGGTTCATCAGCGCTGGACCAAAGCGATTCAGTTACCTCTGAGTCAGGGCTTTGGGCCAACACCACGAGCAAAACGATGATCGCTCCAGTTGTGATTGTGCCCCAAATAAAACGGTCGCTTGCCAAGTTGAATCACTCCGTTCAATCGTTCCATTCCTTTTCGCCATGCATAGAGCGAAGTTGCAAGAAACCTGCCATTGCCACGATGTTAGCGATGTGAGCCATGGTACAGAATTGGCACAACTTCCCCATTTCAAGTTCATACGAGATAAGCAAGCCGATGATCCCGAGGCCTGCTACGGTGACAAGAGAACCGAGGTTGAGGAAGTTCTTGACCCACTTTGCGTTTGGTTCCTTTGAGGACGCATAGGACATAAAGAGAAGAGCAGAGAAGGTGACAAAGCCAACCATGCCCCATGGCCAATCAAGGTACGGTACGGTGTTGTAATCGATGTTTCCAATGACATCGTCGCATGAAAAGATCGTATCAGATGCACAGAAGTTGGCTCCTTCACTGACCTTGGCGTGAATCCACTGGGTTTGCACCGATACAGCCAATCCGGCAAGAACGGTGAGGTTGAGGCCGGTAAACAACCGACCTCGGCGGGTTTGGAGCGATTCAAAGCGTTCACTCAAGCCGGTAAAATAACTCCCTGTCCCGGGCAGAATCAAGAGCAGACCGATCAAAATAGGGACAGCATAGCACATCAACAGCAAGGTTGTGGCCATCTCAAGCACCTTCCTCAATGGATTCACGGGTGACCAGTGTGATGATGGCGTCGATGAAGGTGTTCTCATCCCCATCATTGTTGACGTCACCCATGTCGGTACCGCCGTTGGAGACCCAGGCGATGATGCCATCAGGTTGGATGAGGAAGTAGGTAGGGGTGCCTTTGATGTCCCACTTGTCCATGTTTTCCTGATCGAGGTCATCGATGTAAGTCACTAAGTCGTGTGCTGATCCGCCACGGTTTGCACAGTCTGCACTAGCGCATTCTTGGCCGGTGGATTTGTCTCGGAAGGCCGCAATTTCTTCGCGGGATGATTCGTGACCTGCAATATCGAGTTGAGTGGCGCTTGCGAAGAAGTTGACCTGGGCTCCGTTCCAGTTGGCGTTGGAACCGTGGAAAGCCTCTGAAGCCTCACCGTACAAGTCTGCTGAACGCACGCAGTAGGGGCAATCAGTGTCCATGAATTCAATCATGATCCAATCGCTTGAAACGTTGCCATCCCAAGTGGTATCAAACTGGTCTTGGAAATCAAAAGAAGCCCAGCCGTTACCCGAATAGGCTGCGCCGTCAAGAGCAGGTGCTCGCTCACCTTCTTTGGTTCCAGTAGCGATGCTATCGGTGGTGAAGGCAAGAATCAAAATGCCAACAAAAAAGATCGAGGCGACCTTCAGAAACGTGTCGCTTAGGGTGCTGGCTTCGTCGTCATAGGTGTGTTTCATGTGTTCATCTCCTTGTTTAGACCAATTTCTTCAATGAGCGCATGTGCGGTGTGCCGAATGGCTTCTTCGCTGTTGTAGCGCACATCAAACCCTGTTGAAAGCATCTTCTCTATGCCAAGCATAGCGCGTGGGATGTCACCAGCCCAGCCCCTGTCTCCACCGGTGTACTCGATGGAAGCGTCGTGGCAACCTGTAGCCTCAACCACAAGTTCAGCAATCCTTCGAACCGAAGCAGTGTCGTGGCTGCCGAGGTTGTACAGGTTCAGAGGGGCATCTTGGCAAGACATCACGTGCAAAATGGCATCTGCGCAGTCACCAACTTCCATGTAGGATTTCTCTTGAAGGCCGTTACCGAGCACTTCGAGGCGAGTTGGGTCATTCTTCAGCTTGTGAATGAAGTCAAAAATCACACCGTGCGTTCCGCGGGTTCCAATGATGTTGGCAAATCGGAAAATGTAGGCTTGAAGCCCAAAGGTTCCGACCCAACTGCTGATCAAGCCTTCACCTGCTTGCTTGCTCGCACCATAGAGGGAGATGGGCATGCAAGGCCCGTGGGTTTCGGGGGTTGGCAGAGGTGCATCTTCCCCGTAAACAACCGAAGAGGACGCAAAGGCAATGGTTGGTACTTCGTTGATTCGCATGGCTTCAACGATGTTGTAAGTTGCAAGGGTTCCTTGCTTCAAGTCGGTGTCCGTGATGCGAGTCCCGAGTCGAATATCTGGGTTTGCTGCAAGATGATACACACAGTCGATGCCCTTCATGGCTGACATGACATCATCAAAGACGGTGATGTCCCCTTTCACAAGCGTTGCTTTACCGCTGTCAAGGTGATCCTGAATGAAGGCTAAATTTCCTGACGAGAGATTGTCGATGACGACAACGGTATCGCCTCGTCCAATTAATCGGTCAATGAGATGAGAGCCAATGAAACCCGCTCCGCCTGTGACCAATGCTCGCATGTTGGGAACAAAGAACGCCTGCGTATGAGGCTTTGCTCCTCATGGCGATACCACGGGCGTTAAGACCGTGGACGAGAATCGTTCGCCTTGCACACGGTAACCCTGTGTGTGGATGTGTAAACATGAACAAAAAAACCCAACAAAAAGAAGCTGAACCCCAAGACATGAACAACAACCTGCTGGTCGGATACGTCCGCAAAAGCAACGCTGGTGGCGCCCTCAAGGTGTCGATCAACACGAGCGCTTTTGGCGACTGTTCAACCTATGTGACGAGCGATGGACAAGCCTACGTCCCTCTTGTGATTTCGTTGAACGCACTTGGAAAGGTGCTGAGCGGCGAGCGGGCTGTCACCACCCTCAGTCAACTGCAAGATTGATTCAATTTTGAATCTTGACGCATGCACCACCTCATCGTTGATGACCGCCTGCACCTCGCAGGAGCCGCCCTGGTGTTGCTTCGGCAGCATACAGGGCTCCACCCCTTCACCAAACAATCACACTCAGCCCCGATTGAATCTATACGACTAAATAGGACTATACAAGCCGATAACTGGTGAAAACCATGGGTGAGCAAGAGCAACCGCTTCGGTCTTTTGTTGTGGCAGGGATGCCAATGTACAACGAAGAAGAGACAATTGGCACCGTTGTGACCACCGCTCTTCGCCATGTTGATGCAGTGATTTGCATCGATGACGGTTCCTCTGATTCAAGCGCAAGGATCGCCGAAGCATGCGGAGCAATCGTCTACAGGCACCGCTCGAACAGAGGCTACGGTGCAGCCCTCAAGACCCTCTTCATCAAGGCAACTGAAATGAGCGCATCTGCGCTCGTGGTCTTGGACAGCGACGGGCAACACGAGGCAGGCGACATTCCCAAACTCCTCGAACCTATTCTCAGCGGCAAGGCTGACTTCACCATCGGGTCTCGATTCGTCAACGGTGGCGGCGGCACAGACATGCCCGCCTACCGAAGATTGGGCATCAAGGTCATCACCGCTGCAAGCAACCTCTCAAGCGATCTTGGCATCAAGGACACGCAGTCTGGATTCAGAGCATTCTCCAGCACGGCCTTGGAACGCCTCCGGTTTGATTCCGAAGGTATGGAATTGTCTCTAGAAATGCTTGAAGACGCCCGAGAGAAGCAACTGACGATCTTGGAAGTCCCGACTGTCATTCGCTATGATGTCCCAAAGGGATCCAACTTCACCGCCGTTTCACACGGATTTACAGTTCTGACATGGGCGCTCTTGTCGCTATCGCAAAAGAAACCACTCTTGGTTCTTGGACTACCAGGCATAGGCTTGTTGGCAACAGGCGCCGCTATGGGCCTGAATGTGGCCCAAGGCGTCACCACGCAACTCGACAGCATCATCGGCCCCGGCCTCTCTGCGGTTTGGATTGGCGTTTTGGGACTTTCATTGATGGCAACCGGATTGGTTCTTCAAAGCGCACGTGGATTCCTTCGCCACCTTTTGGTGCGTGAATTCGGATTGGACTGAACCCCCGAATAAACAACGCATTCTCAACCTGAGAATGAGCATCATTCAAGACCCTGCTCTCAATGCCTCTGCCATGGCAAGCGATGCTGAGGGGGACGAAGGTTTCCTCGCGGGAATGCTGACGCCTCTTTCAGAGTTCCAAAATCGCGTCTCTGCTGCATCGATGCGCCGAATTGATTCGATGTATGACAGCATCTTGGCTTCACCGCTTATGGTCGTCACATTGCTGATGATTGTTGCCGCCGTTTTTGGAAGTCAAGGTCTTGATTTCCAAGAGCAAATTGACGATGATGTTGAGATTTTCCTTCCCGACGGGGCGCCTTCGACCGAATTATTGCTCGAAGTTCGGGAGGAGTGGTCCACGGACATCGCTGTCATTTACATTCAAACTCCGAATGCGCAAAGCACCTCCTTCACCACCAACATCACCGATGAGCTCTTCCTCAAGGAGATGAGTTGGGTTGAGGGCGACGATGACAACGCCAATGGGGATTCAACGAGTCGAGGCATCGATTATGCCAAAGATGACAGAGGGCGCAGCGACGGCGTGCTGTGGATTATTTCACCAGCCCAAGTGATTAAAGAAATCAATTCTGCAGATGGCAGGTTCAACAATTCCTTGTGCGTTCACGGCATCAACACCCGCATACCAATCGATGTTGATTGCGACCTTCCAGGTGGTGGGCGCTATGCGATTCCAGACCAGCAGCGCATCGACCAGATCATCGAGGAATCTGACGGTGCCTTCGATGCCTTGTTCAAGGACACCAACGACATGGATCCATTCTTCGACAGCGATGGCGATGGAAACACGACCAATGACATCGATGGTGATGGTATTTGGGACACAGCCGCAATTTTAGTCGGCATGAAGAGTGACCTTTCAGAAACCAATGATTTTGCTGACTTCACTGAACTGCTTGACCACTTCCAAGACGTGATTGACGAGCGACCCAACGAGTACAGGCAAACCGACATGACGGTGACAGGCCTGACAAAGGTGCTTGAAGACATCTCAGATGCAATTTATGACGACTTGCTGATGATTCTTCCATGGTCCGTCTTGTTCACCGTGTTGGTGATCACAGCCTTGCACCGCTCGGTCAAAGTGGTCGTCATCACAGGCACACCAATCGTTATGGCATTGGCTGTAACCTTTGGAAGTTCAGTGATCCTCGACATCACGCTAACCCCGATGATTGTCGCCACGTTCCCGATTCTGATTGGTTTAGGTGTGGACTATGCGCTGCACATGGTCAACCGAATTGAGGAGGTCCGTCGAAAGGAAATCGACAAGGCCAACGACGAGAATGCACGCCGGCGACGAACGGGTGAAGCGTTGCAACCAGTTCCCGATTTGTGGGACATCAATTTCTATAGAGACTGCGTCCTTGAGATGACTCGCTCAACAGGGGTGGCCGTGTTCCTCTCCGCCATGACGACGATCATCGGATTCTCGGTGCTCATCGCTCCTATGATTGTGCCAATCTCTCCGATCCGTTCAGTCGGCATCACGCTTGTCATCGGTATTACCTCAACCCTCATTTTCAGCATCATCTTAGTGCCAACCCTCGCCTGGTTGCTGAAGTTCAACAAACGCAGCAACCCTTCGATGTGGAAGAACATTGGAAAATGGCCTGTGAAGTGGTTTGTTGCCATTCTGCTGGTGACGGGCAGCGTTACGGCTTACGGTGTTGCAAACCTCGACGAACTTGATGAACCGATCACAGGTTCATCTGAAGCCCCAGACGGCATTGATTCATTGGATTCACTGGCGAAGTATTCCCGGGAATTCAGCGGTGGTCAAACATCGTTGTTCATCTTCAACGCCGAAGAACGAACCGCGGAGGCTCAGGCGAACAAGACCGACAACATCCGTGATTTACCCGTTCTTGATGCGATTGATGCTTTAGAACTTCGAATCGATGACGTTGATGAAACGAACACAACCAGCATCATCACCTTCCTTCGAACCATTCCGGCAACCATCACCCTCACAGATGGCGTGACGCTCTACGAAGGAAGCCTGTGGGACTTGCTCCACGACCCGTGCTGGGAAAGCAACGACCCGATTCAATGCAACGTCTGGTTGGGCCTCGAACTGACGGGTCCTGAAGGCCGTCAAGGATTGCGCAAGGACATGGTCAACGCCGTGTTTGACACCTTGAGCGAGGAAGTACGTTCAATGCTGCTCAATGAAGAGGGTACCAAAGCAATCGTCTATGTCACACAGCCATACATGAACCTCAATGTCGCTGGCGAACTGCGTGAGGAAATCGATGGCATGCTCTCCGAGGAACCAGCGGTCGCCAAAACCAGCATGTCGCTCCTCACCGGAGGTTTACCTGTTTCTTTGGACATCAACGATGGGATTCACGACACTCAAAGCACCACGACCATCGTGACGCTGTTGTTGCTCACAGTGGTCTTGGCGGTCGTGTTCAGATCCGTTCGCCTTGGAGTGTACACCATGATTCCAGTCGCCGTGGTCATTTTGTGGCAGCCTCTGTTGATGCAAAGCGGAGACGTCAACGTCAATATTTTCACAGCAATGATTGGCACCATTGTGTTCGGTATAGGGGTGGATGATTCAATTCACGTGATGCATCGAATCCAGGAAGAAGGCGAAACGCCGACAGGCATTGCAAACGCCATTGAAGAAACCGGACAAACTATTTTTGAAACCACACTTACAACAATTTCGGGAATCGCTGCAGGCTTCTTAGCTGCTTTCCCTGGTTTAGAGAACTTCTTCATGATCATGTGCTTGTTGATCTTCTTCGCCTTTGTGACAAGTGCGTTCCTGCTCCCTGCCGTGTTCACCCTCGAGCACACCGTGAGAGCGAAAGTGCTCGGCCAAGACGATTGGAGGGATTACGGCGACGGGATTGCTTTAGCGTCACCAATCGCTATGAA
>CESU01093894.1_pt1 | contig 22480 bp, 22 predicted proteins | sample 531141 | NCBI WGS metagenome assembly CESU01 (sample SAMEA2621401, study PRJEB7988) | marine metagenome | isolation source: saline water (ENVO:00002010), including
CTGAGTCTAAGATTACTTCGATTGCTTCGAAACATAAGCCAGCCTCTTCCATTCGACGTATCTGAGATAAATTGGCTTCTATGTTTAAGTACTCATAGACACTTTCGGCTATTCTCTCTCCTATTTCATCCACCTTAACTAGACTCTCTAAAGAGGCGCTTTTTATGCTCTGAACATTCTTAAAGTGCTTGGCTAGTTTTTTAGCTACCGTTTCTCCCACATATCTTATCCCGAGTCCAAAGAGAACTTTTTCAAACGGCTGTGCTTTGCTATCCTCTAGTCCTATCAATATGTTTTCTACTGATTTTTCTGCTAATCTTTCCAAAGGAAGGATTTGTTCCCTAGTCAAATCATATAAGTCTGCTGGTATACGTATTAGTCCGGCTTCGAATAGCTGTAATATGGTTTCTGCTCCAAGCCCATCTATATTCATGGCTTTTCTGCTAATGAAATGCTCTATTCTTCCCGTGATTTGTGGCGGACAAAAGTCCGCGTTAGGACAGTAGTGATGAGCTTCTCCCTCTTTTCTAACTAGAGCTGTGTGGCACTCAGGACAGGTGGGGATGAATCGAACAGGCTTAGCATTAGCCAATCTTTTATCCAAATCTACATTGGTCACTTTAGGAATTATTTCTCCTCCTTTTTCTACAAACACAAAGTCTTTTTCGTGAATCCCCAGTTTTTCTATCTGATCTTGATTATGAAGAGAAGCACGCTTAACTGTGGTTCCCGCTAATAAGAGTGGTTCTAGATTCGCTACAGGCGTTATGGCGCCTGTTCTTCCTACTTGATAGGTGATTTCTACAAGTTGAGTTGAAAGATTTTCTGCTTTAAACTTATAAGCTATTGCCCATCTTGGACTTTTAGCCGTTAATCCCATTTCATCTTGAAGCTGGTACGAGTTGACTTTTATTACTATTCCATCTATTTCGAATGGCAACTTTTTTTTCTCGTTATCCCAGTACCTGATAAACTCCATCACTCCGTCTAATGTAGCAGATTTCGCTACATATTTTAATTTCTGTTGAGGCACTTTAAATCCCCATTCCCCAGCCTTTTCTAAACTTTTAAAATGGCCTTTGTATGGGTTTTTATCTAAAACTAAATAATAGAGAAAACAGTCTAGTCCTCTAGAGGCGGGTATCTTGCTGTTCTGAGACTTTAATGTGCCTGAAGCTGTATTTCTAGGGTTGGCGTATAAAGGTTCTCCTTCTTCTTCTCGTGTTTTATTTAACTTTTCAAAGCTGGCATGAGGTAAAAAAATTTCACCTCTTATCTCAAATTTATCTGGATAGTCTCCATGAAGCTTAAGAGGAATACTTTTGATAGTTCTAACATTGGTCGTTACATCTTCTCCCGTATTTCCATCACCTCGGGTAACGGCTTTTATTAACTTTCCTTCTTCATAGCGCAGACTAATAGCTACACCATCATATTTAAGCTCTAACGTATATTCTAACTCTTCATTTCCAGTAAGCTTTACTGCCCTCTCAGCCCATTCTTGAATATCTTCCTTATTGTAGGAATTACTTAGACTTAGCATAGGTGATGAATGAGCCACTTTTTCAAACTTCTCGGTGATGTCTCCACCTATTCTTTGTGTAGGTGAATCGGGGACTAATAAAGAAGGATTTTCTTGTTCTAATTTATTAAGCCTAGAAAGCTTCATATCAAAATCATAATCTGAAATGGTAGGTTTGCTCAAAACATAATAACTGTGGTTATGTTTTCTCAGTTCTTTACTTAATTCTAGGACTTCTTGTTGTGCTTTCATTAGTTCCACAAATTTAGTAGAGAGTTAAATTCGTTTGGCTTTTAAGAACCTTAGTTTTCCTTGTAGATCGTTGAAGATTTCAACATCTTCAAACTTTTCGGATTTAAATAACTCAGCGGTTTTATTCGCATAATCTTCGTGTAACTCTAAGAAAATAAATCCACCAGGCTTAAGGATTTCTAATGCACTTTTTTTTAGAGCCTTATAAAAATACAGCGGATCTTCTGTAATAGAAAACAACGCAATGTGTGGCTCATTCCTGTATACATTGGATTCTAATTTGGGAGCTTCATGCTTACCGATGTAAGGTGGATTACTAACCAACACCTGAAACTCGCCTAAACCCGATAAGTTTTCAGTCATAGATAACTTGGTGAAGTTCATTTCTAATCCTAAATTTTTAGCATTTAACTGAGCTACATCTAAAGCATCTTGAGAAACATCTATCCCATGCACCTCTAAGTTAGGGAGTTTGCTCTTTAAGCTTAAACCAATACATCCGCTCCCTGTCCCCAAATCTAATACTCTTTGGTTAGGAGATATATGACCTAACACTAAACTCACAAGTTCCTCTGTTTCTGGTCTTGGTATGAGCACATGTTTATTTACTTGTAACTCTAAGTCTCTGAAATAAGCCTTTTCTGTTATATGCTGAATAGGAATCCCTTCATTTAAAAGCGTTACTCCATGAAGAATAGATTCATTTTGATCTATAGAAATCTCTTGGCCTGAATTAGTTAGGTATGTTATCTTAGATAGTGCTGTGAAATGTTCTAATAGAATAAAAAAGACTTGTTCTTTTTCTCTAGCGGTGAAGTTGTATTGTAATTCACTAACTACACTTTTCTTTAATTTTTTCAGTGAAAGAGTCAATGGTTATAACCCTTTTAATATCAATTCGGCTGTAGCAGGATTGGTCGCTAATGGCACGTTATGAACATCACATATCCTCATGAGCATTAACACATCAGGCTCGTGTGGATGTTTGTCTAAAGGGTCTCTAAAAAAGAATACCATATGGATTTTCCCTTCAGTTATTTGTGCCGCTATCTGAGCATCTCCGCCCATAGGCCCTGAAGCAACTCTCTCTACTTCCAATCCGCCTGCAACCACATGAGAACCAGTAGTTCCTGTAGCGATTAGTTTGATTCCTTCTTGTTTTAAAATCTCGTGTGCATTGGATAAGAATCTCACCATTTCGGCTTTCTTTCCATCATGCGCTATTATTGCTATTTTCATATTATTTTTTTACGAATACTTGGTATCCATGAGCTACCAATTCTTTAGTTCCGCTTGTGTATATCCCTAATGTTTCAGCATTAAATACGCTCACAAAGTTTCCCTCTATTTCTTTTACAAAATTAACTTGTTGTTTCTTACTAGAAAGATTAATCACTGTTATTACTTCATTATCATTCCTCATTCTTCTAATCGCTAATAAATCTGTGTCATTAGAGGTGTTTATTCTCATAAATCTACCTCCATAAGTTCCGTTCCATAATGCTGGATTTTCTTTCTTTGTTGTGATTAACGTTTTATAAAAATTCTGAAGTTCGGGGTGTCGTTTTTGAATAGTATCTTTCTCGAAAGACTTTATTCCTCTGTCATTTCCAAGCTCCTGACCTCCATAAATTAGTGGCATTCCAAAATAAGTGAAGGCAATCACGGCCATAGGTTTATGGTTCTCTCCCATTCCGTCATGTAAGGTTCCATTCCATGAGTTTTCGTCATGATTGCTAGTAAACATCATCCTGTAGTCGTTTGTAGAGAATTTTTTTTCTTCCCATTTCATATAAGCCATTAGTGAGTCTAAAGGCCATTCTTGTGTGGAAATATGGTTAAATATATCGTGCGCATAACACCCATAACTCATGTCAAATGTTTTTCTATGATGTTCTGGCAGCTCAGAATCTGCGAGCATGAAAATATCGGTTTTAACTTTCTTTAATTCTATGATGGCTTGTTCCCAGAAATCTAATGGGACTTTCATGGCGTCATCACAACTAAAACCATCGATGTTTACATCAGTTATCCAAAACTTCATAGCTTCTATCATGGCTAATCTCATAGAATCATTTTCGTAGTTCAAGTAAGCCAAATCTCTCCTGTCTAGGCTAGGTGCTGGGATATGGCCTAATGAATCGAGAGTATACCAATCCTTATGACCCTTTTTTATCCATATATTATCAATACTAGTATGATTTGGAACCCAGTCTAGAATAACTCTCTGACCTAATAAATGGGCTTTATTTACTATGGATTTAAAGTCATCAATAGTCCCAAAATCAGGGTTAGCCTCAGTGTAGTTAATTATAGAATAATAACTACCGAGGTATTTATTTCCCTCGTTAGGGTTTTCTATGTCTTCTGTAAATAAATTTTCTTTAGCTTTTCTCTTTTCTATACTAATAGCCTGAATGGGCATTATCCATAATATTTCAGACCCGAGAGTTGCTATTCTATCCATGTCAGCTTCGAACGACTCAAATGTACCTTCAGCAGTATGTTGTCTTATATTAACTTTATAAATTGTGGCATCTTTAGACCATTCTGGATGCTTTACTACTTGATTTTCTGATGTCTTCGTTACTAATACTACTTTAGAACTAGTATCTAACGGGCTAGTGTCTGAACATCCTATAATTGATAAAATTATAGCGGCTATTACAATTCTCATTTATCTGTTTATTTGACCTCTAAAATAAGATTTAGTTTAAAGGACAAACTTTCCTTACATATCAATGTTTCCAATTTTAACTTCTCTAATTTTTCATCTTAAAATGCTAATTGGCATAATTTTGGGGTATATCAAATGAAAAAAATGAATACTATGCAAAACAAATATATTCTAGGTTTTTTAACTGTGGCTTTTCTCTTTTTATTTTCATGTCAGTCTAGCCAATATGGAGATAGAATGAAGGAACCATTTTCCGGGAGTCAATATGAGTCTAACAATAGATGGTTCAGAGCAGTGGGAAAAGGAAGCAGCCAGAAAGATAACATAGCTAAAAGTAAAGCAGATTTAGCAGTCAAATCAGAGCTAGCGGGACAAGTGGAAAGTAACATCAAGAAGGTCACAGATCAGTATTTGGATGAGACCGGTTTAGGAGGTGATTCTGAATTAACAGAAAAGTTTTCTAGTTTAACAAGACAGGTTATGAATACGACTATTGTCGATCTCATGAAAATTGGCGAGGAGAAATTTATTAAAGAGGGAGTTTACACTGTTTTCTTAGCTTATGAAATAAAGAAAGCAGCCATGTTTAGGTTCATGAAGAAACAAATAAGACTAAATAAAAAGCTTTCTAAAATAGAAATAGATAAGATGGAGTCAATGCTAGATGGCGAAATCACAAAAGCTGAATCGTGAGATAATTAAGTTTTAACTTATGTTTGGTTTAGGAGAAGTTTAAGGAGGTAGGCCTGAAACTGCTTCAGAAAGAAAATTTTAACCCGTTGAAAAAACTCATTTTAATTCGACACGCTAATTCAAGTTTTACTCAAGCAGGAATGTCAGATTTTGACAGGCCTTTAAAGCAGCGAGGAAAAAATGATGCTTCTCAAATGGCCGAAAGGATTCTATTTTCTAAATTGACTATTGACCAAATCGTCTCCTCTCCTGCTTTAAGAGCTATTTCTACTGCGGAGATATTTTCTAAAGTATTGGATATCCCTTTTGAGAACATTTCACAGAATAAGGATGTCTATGAGGCTGATCCAGAAAAGCTTATGCGCATTGTTTCTGAATTTGAGTCATCGTGGAACAACGTGATCATATTTGGTCATAACCCCGGACTTTCATACTTCGTAGGTTTGCTAACTGGTGAGCTCTATGATAAAGATACCTGCAGCATTTCAGAAATAGGGATACATTCAGACGATTGGGCTCATTGCACCGCAGGAATAGGTTCTCTTATCTCTTATGATTTCCCTATGAACTCTCAACCATAAACTCTTGTTATGATAGTTAAAACTATTAAGAATATTACTATTTGTCTTGTTTTAAGTATTGTTTCCGCCTTTTTGTTTTATTTATTGGTGGGTTATAATGGTTCTCTAGAGCTCTGGTTGATTTTTTTACTAGGTTTTTTACTTTCTGTAATTCATATAATTGCAGAGCAAAGTGAAAACTCTTTCGTTCGGTTTTCGAAATTAACGATGCCATTGGTGACATTATTCATTGTATTCTATATGGTTTATGTTGAATTCAATTATCCTCCAACAGCAGAGTTTGTTCCTATGAGTAGATTTGAAAGAGGTATGACATACATCAGTCAGCTAGATAAAGAAACAATTATGAACTTCGCATATCGATTCTTTCAAATTGTCTCCTTAAAATTTCTGATTGGTCTTTATACATTTTATGCATTAGGCAGTTTTCTTGTCAAATATTTCAAATTCGAGGGGTATACCCGGCAATTATTCTCAGAAAAATCTTCTGAGGACGGTAGTTTAGTCAAGAAACACCTCAAGCGAAAAAGCACTAAATTTAAAAGGCGATTTTAGTTTATAAGTAAAATAAGAAATAAGCCTCTTTTATGAACTTTCTAAATACCTTTGAACCCCGTAATATCATATACGGGAATGTCAGACAGCGCTAAGTACATATTTGTAACCGGAGGGGTTACATCTTCATTAGGAAAAGGAATAATTTCAGCTTCTTTAGCTAAACTTCTTCAGTCGAGAGGCTTTAGAGTTACTATTCAAAAGCTTGATCCTTATATAAATATAGATCCAGGAACTTTAAACCCTTATGAGCATGGTGAATGTTTCGTTACTGATGATGGAGCTGAAACTGATTTAGACCTTGGTCATTATGAAAGATTTTTGGATACAATAACTAGTCAGTCTAACAATGTAACTACCGGGAAAATTTACCAAAGTGTTATTAACAAGGAGCGTAAAGGAGAATACCTTGGAAAGACTGTCCAAATAATCCCTCATATTACAGATGAAATAAAACGATGTATTAAAATTTTAGGTTCTAAAAGCGCTTATGATTTTGTCATCACAGAGATTGGTGGAACTGTTGGTGATATCGAATCTCTGCCCTATGTAGAAGCTGTAAGACAGTTGAAATGGGAGAGCCCTGATGACTGCTTAGTAGTCCATTTAACGCTTGTTCCCTATCTAGCCGCTGCAGGAGAGCTTAAAACTAAGCCTACTCAGCACTCTGTTAAACAACTATTGGAATTAGGTGTTCAGCCTGATATATTAGTCTGTAGAACCGAGCATGAATTAACTCCAGCGATAAGAAATAAAGTGGCTAAGTTCTGTAACGTAAACCTGAACGCAGTTATTCAAAGTATAGATGCATCTACTATTTATGATGTGCCTTTACTTATGTTAGAAGAGAAGTTTGACCAAGTAGTATTAGATAAACTTAAAATACAAGACTATCCTGAGCCTAATCTTAAAGATTGGAATTCATTTCTAAAAAGATATAAGAATCCAAAAAATGAATTGACGATCAGTTTAGTAGGTAAATATGTAGAATTAAAAGATTCTTATAAATCTATAGCCGAGGCTTTCATTCACGCAGGAGCTGTAAACGAAGTGAAGGTTTCTATAAACTGGGTTCATAGTGAAGATTTGAACGCTAAACAGGTGAAGTCTATATTAGAAGACTCTGATGGAATCATGGTAGCTCCAGGTTTTGGATCGAGAGGTATAGAAGGTAAAATACTTGCAGTTAAATTTGCTAGAGAATCTGGAGTTCCATTCTTTGGCATCTGTTTAGGAATGCAAGTAGCGGTTATAGAATATGCACGAAACGTACTCAACTTATTAGAAGCACATAGTACTGAGATAAACGAGCACACACCATATCCTGTAATAGATATAATGGCAGAGCAAAAGTCCATTACTAATTTAGGCGGAACTATGAGATTAGGGACGTATAATTGCCATCTAAAAAAAGGTTCTTTGGCTCACGTTGCGTATGATAGAGAGGACATAGCCGAGCGTCACAGGCATCGATATGAGTTTAATAATGACTATTTGGACATGTTTGAAAAGTCAGGAATGAAAGCTTCTGGAATAAATCCAGATTCAGAGTTAGTTGAGATTATAGAAATACCCTCTCATCCTTGGTTTGTAGCTACTCAATTTCACCCTGAATACAAAAGTACTGTGCATACACCACATCCATTATTTGTAGGTTTTGTGGAAGCCGTGCTAAAACACTCTAAAAACAAATAGACCCCTGTTCTCCCTGGTCTCTGAAGATTAAAAGACCGAGGAACAAGGAAATAAAAACAGCACCACTTTGTCTTTCAAACATAGATTCAGTCAGAAGGTTTAGCGTAATAATAAGCATTACCGAAAACATAAGAATGTCTCTACTTCTGAGTGCCTTGATAAACAGAAAGGCAAACATGATTATTATGAAAATTAAGCTTATCCACCCGGCGCTTATTGCTGTTTCTAAAAACTGGTTGTGAACATTAAATCTTTTGGAAAGCATATAGTACTCTTCCTCTCTTTCATAAATACTCATGAGACATTCTTTAGAGTCTCCTACTCCTTCTCCTGAAGGATTATTAAGAATCATCTCTAAGGCCAGCCCCCAAATAAGAACTCTGGATTGAGTACTCGATCTTTTAGTAGCTAATATTTTATCGTTTTCTAAATCCGGATTAAGCACTGTCGATTTTGTTATAGCCGAATTAATCCGGCTTTTACTCATCGGGTTAAATAGAGCTGAAAAGATTAATAATGCTGTGACAGCCGCAACAAATGGTGTGCTTCTTCCATTTTTGTTTTTAGTGAAATTCCTAACGAGAGCTAGAATCAATAGAGTAAAGCAAGAGAGAATAGCAGCCTTAGAAGATAAAAGGGCTACCATAATCACCAAAAGAACTGTAACGAACCTCAGAAAAAACTTTAATCTTTTGGATTTTGTTTCTTTTTCTAGGTAGAACTTGATAAAGCACATTCCCGCCGTATAATACATACCTATATAACTAGGATGGAAATGAGCGGAAAGCTTAACGTACGTGAACTCGTTCATATCGGCAGAATTCAAATATTTCAAATAAGCTAAAAACAAGAGCATCAAGCTCGAGATGAATACACTAGAGACTATAGCCCATGATATGAAGAGAAACTGTCTTTTATTAATAGGCGGTGAAAGTCCGAGCATTAATGGAATAAGGATAAGAGAGAGTTTAGTTTCTATACTCTTCCAGCCCACTAAATCATTCTCTGTCCATAACATACTTATCAAGAAAAAAAGAAAAATTCCTGCTCCAGACATTATAATATTCCACCACTCTACCTTTCGGTTTTTACTAAGTTGGATTAGGGTTAAAATAAAAAGTGCAACTATGGTAAAAGACAAAAAACCTATTTGATATATAGGAATCAACATGCATAAAACTGCCAAACAAAATATATGAATTTTCCTTAATGTCATTTTACAAGAGTAATAATTCATCTAAATATTCACCATTATTTTTTTTTATAAGCTAGTCGCCTGTCCCCAATTCTCTAATTCTTCTTTAGACCAAAGCTCTGGGAAGAAAATTCTTCGTTGGTAACTTGGGTGCATATATTTTTTCCAATCGCTTCCTCCTGTGGCTTCTATGGTTTCTTCACCAGAATCTAGATATTTAGCCGCTGTATTTAAGTGAGCCATTACCCATTCTACATTTACAGTATAATCATAATGTCTCATGGCTTTAACTAGCTCTGGGTCTGATTTTACATCCTCAGGTAGGCTGTTAAATTTAGCGTAAAGATTTGTGAGATTTCTTTCCTCCATGAAACATAAGAGCTCCAATTTATACTTTTTCTCAAATTCACTTAACATTAGAGATTTTATTCCAGTCTCATAATTTTTTCCAGCCGCTTGCCAGTACATGTGCTCGAATGCATGCTCGTATGGAGTATCTCTATCTATAGTAGCTCTATATCTATAATCTATAAGGTTAATTAGCTCTGTAGACCCTATTTCTATCATTCTATACTGCGCGCTCTGGAAACCACTAGCAGGTGAAAGTGAAGTTCTGAAATCCAAGTATTGTTGCTTTTCCATTCCATCTCCCATAATGGTAAATGATTCTGAAAGGACGTTGAAATATCTAGAAATTCTTCCGAGTCTCATTATGAAATCTGTCGTAGAGATTTGCTCAGCTGCAGAAATTTGGTCCATTTCATGGAGAATCATTTTGAACAGAAGCTCATTGATCTGATGGTACATGATAAATATCTGCTCATCGGGTACATCAGTTTTAGGACGTTGCAACGATAATAGACTCTCTACGTTTATATACTCCCAGTAAGACACCGGGTCTTCATTAGTCTTATTAGCATTTAAAAAAGGACATCCTGCGGCATCCATTTCTGCTTTAAGCGCTTCTTCCATTAGAGATTTTTTTTGTAAAGCTACGAATGAATGATTTGTTACTTTGTGATTTGAATCAATACTATTCATTTTTCGCCTTAACCACCTGCCAAAAATCGTAATAATGACTTTCTTTGCTGTTTATGAAACATATCAAAAGCAGAGAAGATATTAATAAAATTGTCCGTAAGTTCTATGGGAAAGTGAGAGATAATGAAATACTTCGCCCTATAGTCACAAAGGATATTCCTGAAGATAAATGGGATTTTCACATGGAAAAAATCACAGATTTTTGGGATTCTGCAGTTTTTGGAAGCATGACGTTTAAAGGTAATCCTGCTAACTCTCATGTAAATGTAGATCAGAAGAATAACTACAAAATCACTCAAGAGCATTTTTCGATATGGCTTAATTAATGGAATGAGACCATAAATTAAAATTACGAGGGTGAAATAGCAGAAAACATGAAAATACGTGCTCGAAAAATGGCTACAGGACTTTACATAGGAATTTGGCATCATAAGCCAGATGATTTAAAACCATAAGTAGATTAAATAAACAAACTCTTCTTGAGTATAGCTTGGCCTTTAGCGTTTTCATTTGTGCTATAATTGATTATTACTACACAGATCTGTAGTGTAGATTTCTTCACTAATGATTAAATATAGATTTCAGTTTGTCTAAATTTATTTGGTGCAGTCCGTCAATTACGTAATCGGCTTGTTTTAACTCTTCGGGGTTTCCTAGTGCTACGCAAAAAAAACCACCGGACTTGGCTGCCTGCACTCCGCTTAAAGCATCTTCAAAAACTACGATTTCATTAGGCGCGATATTCATTCCTGCTGCACCTTTTAAAAATACTTCAGGATCTGGTTTAGAAAACTTCACTTTGTTGCCATCAATAACTTCATCGAAATAGCCCGCAATATCGGTTTTCTCTAAAATAATGTCTGCATTTTTACTGCTTGATCCTAATGCTATTTTCACACCGTTGGCTTTACACTCTTTGAGAAAGTCAAGTGCACCGGGAAGGAGATCTTCTTGTTTTAAACCGGTAATACTTTCTAAATACTCTTCGTTTTTGTTTCTCATCAAAGAAAGTTTAGTGTCATTATCTAAAACTAAGTTTCCTTTGGCTAATATTTTTTCTAAAGAATCTACTCTAGAGATACCCTTTAAATGGATTTCGAAATCATCATCAATATCAATTCTTAATTCATCGGCTAGCTTCTTCCATGCATGAAAGTGAAAATCGGCAGAGTTGACTATAACTCCATCCATATCGAAGATACAGGCCTTTAATTCTGCCATTTGCTATGCTTTTTCTAATTCAGATATTTTATATTCAACATGATATCGCACTAAGTTGTCTATTGGTTTTTTTATTATGCTGCCTAATTGAACCTCTTCTGCTTCACATGCCTCGGATAAGTAGTGTTCAAAGTGAAAGGCTACTGAGCCTATAAAGTGAACTTTAACATCAGACCAATGATCAAAGCATTTAACATGAATTTTTATGAAATGTCTAAATCCTTCTACCATCCAATTTTTTACATGTGGATGGTGCTTGAATTGACCTATAAACTTCATAAAGCTCGCCAAATAGACATTGGCATTTGGTTCGTTATATACTTTTCTTACAAGTTCTTTATCTGTTAGATTAAACTGCGAATGAAAAGCTTCAGCTATTTCTTTAGGAAGTGATTTGTAGAAGTAATCTTGAAGTAATTTTTTACCAAAATAACTTCCGCTTCCTTCATCTCCCAAAATGTAAGCTAATGAAGGAACTTCCTCGAAAACCTCTTCTCCATCGAAATAACAGCTATTAGAACCTGTGCCTAATATGCATGAAATTTCAGGTTCACCATAATAAGTTGCAAATGCGCATGCATTTAAGTCATGTCCGACTAACACATTTGCATTTTTAAATATTCGTTGTAAACCTTCTTTTATAATCGTGTTAAGATTTGCAGAGCTACATCCAGCCCCATAGAAAAACACATGATCTACGGATAAAGCAATTTCCATAGCTTCTGTTGATTGTTTCAGTTTAGCTTCTACTAAATCTGAGGAATGGAAATAGGGATTAAATCCCATAGTAGAGAAATCCTTTAAATTATCGCCTAATGAATTAATCATTCTCCAATCACTTTTCGTACTTCCGCTGTCAGCAATTAAAATCATTTTGTTTTTATATTAATTAGCAAGGCGAGCTACCAAATCTCCTATACGTGAAGCATAACCCATTTCATTATCGTACCAGCCCAATACTTTGACTAGGTTACCTTGGGTATTGGTAAACTCGCTGTCAAATATACACGAATGTGTATTTCCTACAATATCTACTGAGACTAAAGGTTCAGTTGTATATTGTAAAATTCCTTTAAGTTCATTTTCAGCAGCTTTTTTCATCGCATGGTTTACCTCTTCAGCTGTAACATCTTTCTTTAATAAGGCTACGAAATCAGTTATTGATCCACTTGGTGTAGGAACTCTTACTGCATTTCCATCTAATTTTCCATTTAAATTAGGTAGCACTTTTCCAACTGCCGTGGCTGCTCCGGTGCTTGTCGGTATCATGCTTAACGCTGCAGCTCTAGCTCTCCTTAAATCTGAATGCGGGGCATCATGAATTGGTTGATCTGAGGTGTAAGCGTGGATGGTAGTTATAAACCCTTTGTCTATACCGAAGGCATCATCTAATACTTTAGCCATAGGCGCTAAGCAGTTAGTTGTGCAGGAAGCATTAGAGATGATTTTCATGTCATCTGTAATTATATCATGATTAACACCCAATACTACTGTGGGAATATTTCCTTTAGCTGGCGCCGAAATAACTACTCTTTTTGCTCCTGCTGTTAAATGTTTTCCTGCTCCCTTCTCGTTTGTGAATATTCCAGTGCACTCTACTACGATGTCTACTCCTAATTCTGCCCAGGGTAAATCTTCTGGGTTTCGTTGAGCATAAACTTTCATTTTTTCATTGTCGACTTGCAGTGTGTTATCTTCAAACCGAACTACTCCGTCAAAACTGCCTTGAACAGAATCATATTTGAAAAGATGGGTTAATGTGGCTCCATCTGTTAAATCATTAATAGCAACTATCTCAATATCCTTTTTATTTAATAAAGCTCTTAGAGACAATCTTCCTATTCTACCGAAACCGTTAATGGCTACTTTTGTTTTTCCCATGTTATATTGATAATATTTTTGACATTCTTAATTCTTCTATATTGAGCATTTTTTTCATCGAAATCGCTTGGTCAAGGGCTGTAAATGTTTCTTTATCGTTTATGATTCCCACCATTTCATCGGCTCGTTCCATCATTAGACCTTCTACTGCGGAAACGCCTAATCTACTCGCTAAAACTCTGTCCCATGCAGAAGGTGATCCCCCTCTTTGAATATGGCCAAGTACTGCTACTTTTGTGTCGTAGCCGGAATATTTTTCTTTTACCTTATTTGCTATTTCATAAGCACCACCGTTGGTGTCGCCCTCTGCTACTATAACTATACTGCTCGTTTTTTTGCTTTCAGCTCCTTTTTCTAATACTTTAATAAGAGCATCTATACTTTGACCTTGTTCTGGAAGCATAACAGCTATTGCTCCTGTGGCTATTCCAGCCCTTAGGGCGATGAATCCTGCATCTCTCCCCATCACTTCTACAAAAAACAATCTGTTGTGGCTGTTGGCTGTGTCTCTTATTTTATCTACTGCTTCTACTACTGAGTTTGTAGCTGTATCGTATCCTATAGTGCTATCAGTGCCATATAAATCATTATCGATAGTACCAGGAACCCCGATTATAGGAACGCCGTATTCTTCAAAAAACACATGAGCCCCAGTAAAAGTTCCATTACCCCCTATCACTATTAAACCGTCAATGTTATTGCTTTGCAAAGCTTCAAAAGCTTTTTTTCTTCCTTCTACAGTTCTGAAGGCGTCGCTTCTCGATGATTTTAATATAGTACCTCCCCTGCCTAAGATTTTAGAAACCGAACGAACATGTAGTTTTTTAAAATCACCTTGAATTAAACCATCATATCCTTGGAAAACTCCGATGCATTCAATTTCATTGAACACACAGGATCGAACTACTCCTCTTATGGCAGCATTCATTCCTGGAGCATCTCCTCCTGAGGTAAGCACCGCTATTTTCTTTACGTTTTTATTCATTTTTTATACTTAGTGTAAAAATAACACTTATTAAATATTACAGGCAAGTAAATGAAGAATATTGTTAGATTGTGTATTTTTGACACGGTAACCAGAAACTGTAAATTTATTAATAAATATAGAATGCCCGAAAGACATAGTGGAGTATTGGATGTATCAGTGGATAATGTAATTTTCGGATTTGATGAGAACATTCTAAAAGTACTAGTGATAGAGAGAAAACCATTCCCTGATGAGAAAAAGGGAATGAGCGCTATTCCGGGTGACTTAGTATATCCTAAAGAGTCGTTAGATGAGGCGGCAGCCAGGGTTTTAAAAGACTTAACATCCTTGGAAGGATTGTTTCTCAAGCAGTTTCATACGTTTGGTAACCCCAACAGAGTGAAAGATCTAAAAGATCAGGAGTGGCTCACTAATTTCAGGTTAAATCCTGAAAGGCGTGTAATTACAATAGCTTATTATTCTCTTATTAAAATGGATGAATATCAATTACTTCCTTCTTATTTCGCTGAAAAAGCGGAATGGGTAGATGTGTTAGAAGTTCCAGATTTAGCGTTTGACCACAATGAAATAGTCTCTAAGGCGCTTGAAGCTTTGAGGCAGGGATTGGATAAGGAGCAGATTGGTTTTGAACTCCTCCCAGAAAAATTTACGCTGACTCAACTCCAAAATTTATACGAAATAATTCTAAACAAGAAGTTTGATAAAAGAAATTTCAGGAAGAATATTAAAAAGATGGAACATGTAGTTCCGCTGAATGAAAAGCAGGAAGGTGTTCTTCATAAGCCAGCCCAGCTTTTCAAATTTGAAAAGGCTGTGTAAATCAGATCTACTGATTACACTTCTTAGAATACTCCAACCCAAATCATATTTTTTTTTTAAGAATTACCTTCATTGGAAAATTAGACGTTTCCCATTCAAGATATTCTACCCGAGTGATGAATTCATCATACACTAATGGTAGGATTGATCTTAACTTCTTCTACCAAATTGAACACATAAAAAAAAGCCTGGAAAAACCAGGCTTTTTAACTTTATATAGAATCGAATTAGATTAGAGTTTTTTTACATTACAACACTGCATTCCTTTGGGACCTCTTTCTAGTTCGAACATCACGTTATCTCCTTGGCTTATATCTTGCAAACATCCATGCACGTGCACGAAGTACTTTAAATTGGTTCCTTTCTCTAGTATGAATCCAAATCCCTTTTCATCATTAAAGAAATCAACTTTACCTTTTTTAACTTTAGTTTCTTCCATATCCTCTTTCTTAGGAATACCTAAAACTATAGAGGAAGCATCTATTTCTACTTTCTTAGCCTTTGGATCTGGAGGTGTATCACTCAATTGACCAAATTCATCTTTGTAGACTATCATCTCCTCAAAGGTTTTTCCTTTGTTATTGTCCTCCTTACGAGCAGATTTTTTCAGGAGTTTATCCTGTCTCTTTTTTTCTCTTTTCTTTTCTCTTTCTTTTTTGCCAAATGTCTCTTGCGACTTACCCATGTATCAGTATTAAGTTATTATTACGCTTTCAAGTTAAGGACTTACACACAGTTGAAGATAGAATTTAAGCTGGCTAACACTGTAAGATTACAAATGATGTGGCTTATGAACGATCGAAAACCTTCTAGGATTTTCATAACTGTTTCCTGTACACCCAAAAACTGAGCCGCAAAGATACACTTAAGAAACCTTAAACCATAAGATTATTTAGTCATTCTATTCACACGCTTATGGTGATAGACTTGGATATAGCTGCTTTTAAGATTAGGATCGTACATGAAGTGAAATTTAACTCCAAGATTTTACAGGCTCTAGATTCTGGTTTTAAACCTCTATCGCGCAGGTATTTCTTAATGATTATTGTCCTCGTCTATTGTCTATAATTGCTTCTCGCAGCGGTTGCAGTTCAATTACTATTGGCTAGACGTGGAGTCCACGTAAATGAACTCGGAGAGGTCATATTAATTACTGAATTATATTTCAGATAATGGTATCAAGGAAAAATCCTGCTAAGAGTTTAAAATGGAGTTTCGTAAATGGTGCTTTTTCTTAGATTATTAAATTAATAATCAGACCTTTTGTTTGAAAACTATCCCGAAGAATAGGTGAACATTTAAATTGTTAAAAAGTTTACTGATTCATTCCAGGCTCAGCAACAATTCTATTGTTTCTTGAAAATTAACTGTTTGTAACAGCTATTGTTATTATCTCTAAGAAAAGATTAGCTTACGCTAGGAATTTCTTCGCTATTATTATACATGGATAAATTTCTGGAATGGAAAAGGTGAAAATCAAGAGTTATTTCTACTTAACGGTTACGTTGACTGCCTTAATCATGTCTGCTAGCCAGGGATGTAAACACGAAAATGAAGAAGAGCTTTTCGGCTCTGAAGAAGAGTGTGACGTAACAGAAATAAGCTACCAGGGAGAAATAATTCCCATAGTAGACCAGTTCTGTTATTCATGCCACAGTACAGCTGAAGCGAGTGCTGGAGTTATCTTAGATACCTATGTCACTATTAAGTCATGGTCAGACGAGTCTCTTTACTGCACTATTAGTTACGGTGATGGATGTGATAATATGCCTAAAAACCAACCTCAATTAAGTGAGTGTAATATTCTCAAAATTAAAACATGGATAGATGAAGGAGCACTTGAAAATTAGATCATTGAGAGTATTAGGGATTGCTGTTATCTGCTGCATTACAACGCATACAAAAGCGCAAGATACGGAAGGAGAATTCGAAGGAAAGACTTTTTATGATACGCGTATAGTTAATGGACAGTCTGTAGAAACTAATAATGAGGGGGTGATGAAATTTATCATAGCCCACAGATTTGGACCCGTTAATGGCGGTGGATATGAACTTTACGGACTTGACCAGAGTACAATAAGACTTGGGTTTGACTATGGGATCTCTGATAATATATCCATAGGAATCGGGAGAAGCTCTAATGAGAAAACGGGTGACGTATTCTTTAAAGCGAGACTTTTAAGACAGCGCAAAAATGGCGAGACTCCAATTTCATTAACTTGGTTTTCAGGAATAGCAGCTAGAGGATTGAAATTTGTGGATGGTGGAAGAGAGAATAAATTCGAGCACAGATTAGCTTACACAAATCAATTACTGATAGCTAGAAAATGGAACGATAGACTGTCTACTCAACTTATACCTTCTTTTCTTCACAGAAATTTAGTGTTAGATACAAGTCAAAAAAATGATATTATTAGTATAGGAGCTGCTGCTAGATATGTGGCTAGTAAGAGATTTACATTTAGTATGGAGTACTATCACGCTCTGCCAGATATGCTATCTGAGCCTTTTGAAAATAGCCTAGCTTTAGGAATAGATTGGGAAACCAAAGGACATGTATTTCAGTTCCATTTTGGAAATTCTTTGGGGATGACTGAGAAATTCTTTATTGGTGAAAATAGAGGTAGCTGGGCCGATGGAGATGTGAGGTTCGGGTTTAACATTACTAGAGATTTTAAAATTAAAGGAAGAAAATCCAGATGAAATACGCATTAGCATTTATTACTCTAGTCATGTCTAGCTTGCTTATTGGAAATGTCGGTGAAGTATTTGAGGTAGAAAAAAAAGCAGCTTTATTAGAGGTTTCTATTTCGGATATGTTATTTTCTTTGGGTGAGCCTAAACCCGACCATTATTTAGACAGTGTTTCCTTAGAAATGATTCACAGAGGAAATGAATTAGTTCACTTCGGAAGGACTACTGCTCCAAATGGAAAAAACACAAAGCAGATTAGTAAGTTTTATAAATGTATCAGCTGCCATAATACGGTCAAAGAAGATCCAAATCTGGCAGAGGTCAACCCTGAAAGAAGTTTGGATTACGCCAGAGAAATGGACATTCCTTTTCTCCAAGGTTCTACCTTTTATGGGATAGTAAATAGAGAGACATGGTATAATGATGATTATGTATTGAAATATGGCGGTTTGGTGGAAAGCGCCAAGAACAGTTTAGAGGGCAGTATTCAGTTGTGTGCGGAAGTATGCTCGCAGGGAAGAACCTTAAAGCAATGGGAAATAGAGAGTATTCTGGCTTATTTCTGGACACTAGACTTAAAAAAATCAGATTTAAACTGGACAGCAGAGGATGAGAAAAAAATGACAAACGCTTCAGATGATGAGCGATTACTTCATATAAAAAAGAAATTCTTAGCTAAGTCTCCTGCTACTTTTGGTGAACTTCCTAAGAGTAAGTCTGAGGGCTATAAAGGATTGGAAGGAAACCCAGCAAACGGAAAAATCATTTACGAACTAGGCTGTCAACACTGCCACAGAGAAAAGGGCGAGAGTGATGTGGTGCTAGACGATTCTAAAGCCACGCTTAATTGGCTGAAGAGAAATATCACAGCTAACGGAGATCTTTCTATTTATGAGATAATTAGAAAAGGAACCTACGCTGGTGAAGGGCATAAGGAATATATGCCTCATTATACACTAGAAAAAATGTCTGACCAGCAAATAGAGGACCTTAGATCTTACATAGAATCAGGCACTTAGGGCAGCGCACTATAAGTGAGGGATAAAAACTCAATTCTACCCCATACTTTCCTGCAACTTTTCGCGTTAAGCAAACGTCATACTTTTGAATAGTATGTCAAATAATCAAAAAACACAAATGAAAAATCATCTTTCTCTAGCCTTGCTCGCCTGTTTCATTATTACTTCGTGTACGAAAGACAAAGGTTCGCTAACCTTGACCTTTACTAAATCTACTGCCGAATACGGTAACCTCGAAGAAATAAGAAACACTGAATTACTAGAAGCTTCTCGTGCTATCGAGAATCCAGGAAAAATTTATATCGGAGAAGAATATTTACTTATAGGAGAAGAGGGAATAGGCATTCATGTATATGATAACTCTGCCCCTGCTAACCCTGTGAATGTAGCTTTTATGAATGTTCCTTTCTGTAAAGAGTTTTTTGTGAAAGACGATTTTATTTATGCTGAAAGTCAGTACGATCTTTTGAAAATAAACATTTCAGATTTCGCTAGTCCTTTCCTAGCAGAAAGAGCATTGAACTCTTTTGCTACGCCATTAACCAATGACCAGGGACAGCAGCTGGTAGGGTTTAGCTATGAAGAGGTAACTGAGAAAATAAAAATAAACAGTAAAGAATATGAACAAGTTTCTGAGAATTCTACTCTTTACTATGATTATACTGAAAGCCTAATTCCATCATCTGCAGTGCCATCTTCATTCTCTGGAGCTAGCTCAGGACAGATAGGAACAGTAAATAGAATTACAGAGCATATGGGATATATTTATGCGATTAGTAACCGTAAGATTCATGTTTTTAATACTAATGGGGCGCTTATTAAGTCTAATGAAATAGAGACTTCCAATAACCTGCAGACTATTTACCCAAAGGGTGATTACATCTTCTTAGGAACTCAGACTTCTATGGATATATATGATGTTAGAAGTCCTGAAGCACCTGTAGAAATAACTTCTCACTGGCATACTACTGCCTGTGATCCCGTTCTACCTCATGGAGATGACGTAGCTTATGTAACTGTAAGAACTGGAGATTTTTCTGATTGTCCTGGTGATGTAAATGCATTATTGGTGTTAGACCTAGAGAACATTACTTCACCCCAAGAAAGACAATCTATCGATATGGCTAGCCCTTACGGAATGGCTATTGAAGGTGATATTCTCTATGTAGGTAATGGAGCTGCTGGATTATATATGTATGATATTTCTGATCGGTTTAATGTGACTCTTTTAGGAACGAACACGGCTGTACAAGCATACGATGTTATTCCACATCCATCGATTACTAATCTTATTCTTACTTCTGGACCTAACGGCATAGAGCAGTATGAGTTTAACCAAGAAACGTTAGACTTAAATCTAATTAGCCATATTCAGATATAAGCGAGATGCATTTGTATAAACTTATATTGATATTAACTGTATTTATCTCTCAGGGATCATTCTCTCAATCGGAGGATGATTCTGAGAATAAGTCTACCTTTTATACTAAGGATGGCACTTCTATCACAGGAAGGATTGTGTATGAGGATTTTTTGATTATTGACCTCGTTATTTTCACCGGTGACACTATCACCATTAAGAATTCTGACATCGCTGAAAAAGTAGAACTAAAAGATCATTTTAGATATCCTAAAAGGAGATTTCATTATAAGGAAGGATTTCATATAGACGGCAATTTAGGTTTGGGTTTTTCGGAAGGTGGAGCCTATGCCTATTCCGATGTTTCTTTAAATAAACGAATCACCACGAAGACCACAGCAGGTTTAGGAATAGGGTCTCAGACGTTATTTACCTCTTTTCAAGTTCCAGCGGGAGCTACTAATTTAAATATAAGAATCTCTTATAGAAGCATACCGATATTCGCCCAGGGAAAATATTATGTAAATAGGCGTAGAAGAAGTATGTATATCCATGGAAGATTAGGTTACACTTTAGGAAAAAGTCCAGAGTTTAATGCTAATGTAAACAACAATGGCTTTTTAGCTGCTTATGGCATAGGGTTTACTAAGGCCACTAAAGGAAGGATGAAGACTTTTTTCCAGATTACACAATCACACAATTACTCCTCAGGAACAGCATTAAATCAGGATATAAACGGTCCAGTAACTTTTGATTATAACATTTGGTTTAACCGATTGGGTATGTCATTTGGATTGGAGTATAACTTAAGCTCTAAGTTCAAAAGAACTAAGATAAACTAAGAGATTCTCTTATAATAACCACATTTCAAATAGCTTCCCTCGGGAAAAGACTCTTTAGTAGGATGATCTGTATCGTGGTATTGTTTTTCTAAAAACTCAAACTCCATGTGAGAATCACTTAGCTCATACTCTACGGTATCGAAGAATAAGTCGCTAGAAACTCTAGAAGAACAGGATGCGAGTAATAATATTCCTTCAGGATTGACTAGATCTGCAGCTAACTTAGCTAATCGAGCGTATTGAATTACCGCGTTATCTACCTCTGTTTTTTGCTTTGCGAAAGATGGGGGATCAATAATAACAACATCAAATTTCTCCTCGGATTCTACCATTTTATCTAATTGTCTAAAAGCATCTCCCCTAAACACTTCATGAAAACCAGTGTACTCATTTAGTTCCGCATTTTTCTTCGCTAATTCGAGAGCTGGCTCACTTATGTCTAAACTTAACACTCTTTCTGCACCTCCCGCTAATGCATGTATAGAAAACCCTCCAGCATAGCTAAATACATCTAAAACGGTTTTTCCTTTGGACATCTCTCCTACTCTTTTTCTATTGGCTCGGTGGTCTAAGAAAAAACCTGTCTTATGTCCATGAATCACATTTACCTGAAACTTTACTCCGTGCTCTTTAAAAACAACCTCCTCACTGGAAAGCTCTCCATGTAGCACATCACCCTCGTTTACTAAATGCCTAAACTCTTCTTTTTTAAGAGAGCGACTTAGCCTGAGAACTATAGTTTCGGGTTTAATTACAGCTTTAATAGCGTAGCAAATTAATTCCATATAAGGAAGCCATGCCGCAGAATATATCTTCAGCACAGTAATCTCAGCATAAACATCACATATTACTCCAGGAAGTCCATCAGCTTCTCCGAAAAGTAATCGATAGCTATTCGTTTCACTAGCCAAAAGTGATTCCCTTAAGCGGTATGCCTGGTTTACTTTCTCTAAGAACCACTCCTCGTTTATTTGTGCGCCTCCACCAAAATGAACAATCTTTATTCGAATCGGAGACTCACAGTCAAATAACCCAATGGCCAATAACTTATTAGTTCTATGGTCATAGATGATCGCTAAATCACCCGACTTGGGCGCGGTACTTTCTTTAGTAATGCTCTCATTAAAAACCCAAGGATGACCTTTTCTAATCATTCTTTCAGCTGCGGATTTCAGCTTAACTGCTATTCTCTGTGGAGATGTTTTTAAAGGTTCACTCATAGACCGCGAAAGTACTACAAACCCGTTTTGAGAGACACATGTCCAAAAAAGAAATTATTGACTGCTCGCATCGAACCAAAGAGATTAGGATGTGCACATAGTCATAGATCTAATAAATCAACCATGAAGCACATTGTTTTTCTTTATGCTCACATTTTACTGTTCCATCTATTTTCCTCTGGGCTATTTACTTATGGTTATGTTGCTGATTTTTGTGAATTGTAT
>CESU01012921.1_pt1 | contig 22417 bp, 19 predicted proteins | sample 531141 | NCBI WGS metagenome assembly CESU01 (sample SAMEA2621401, study PRJEB7988) | marine metagenome | isolation source: saline water (ENVO:00002010), including
GCTCGTTTTTGTTTGTAAACCTGTCTGATTTCTAGATGTCTTTCGTGATTAAAATGGTTGTAAATGGAACCGTGTACGGTGGCAAATCTCTGCAGTGTAGCGGCACTTCGAAACTTCTGCATTGCCCTCTCTCGCCTTCGAAATGGAAGGTGAGAGTTTTCACATCTGTTGTTGTGATATTGCGTTGTATTTTGCAATTGCTTCGCACCCAAAGTGTTCAATGCAGCCCCATATGAAGCAAGCTTATCTGTTACAATCTCGTGCGGATTACTGTATTTCTTCATCAGTTTCTTAATGAATTTCAATGCTGTACGTTTGCATCGCCTCTTTGAAACAAAGGCTTCTAATACTTCGCCTTCGTGATCAACGGCGCGCCAAAGCAGAAACTTCTCACCATCGATTTTCACAAACACCTGATCTAAATGCCAACGCCAATTCGAATGATAGGCTGCTCTTTGATTTCGGACTTTCTTTGCAAAACTTGCGCCAAACCTGGTCACCCAGAAACGGATGCTTTCGTGGCAAATATCGATACCGCGTTCGGATAAAATATCTTCAACCTGGCGATAACTCAGCGGATAACGCACGTAATACATCACCGCTAATTGGATAATCTCTGGGCTTGTCTTAAAATATTTATAAGAAATTTTGTTAGTCATTTTTGAAATCTACGCCAAATTTAAATCAGATTCAATTTTCCTCTGACAATGCCGTTTTGAGTTGCCCTTAACGCCCAAGTTTAGACTACCAACAGGCTTAGGCTATTTACTCTGTATGCCTGTAGAGCAGAACACCCAACTTGAGACCTTTGGCAAGTTAGATCTAAACTATGACTCCTTCAAAGACACGCCTTTAGCATGAGCAATGAAATATGGGTTTTCATAGCCTGGCTTGCCGTAGGTCAGCGGGGATAGATCGTCAAACCGCACAACAGCACCACCTGCACCATTCAAGACTGCATGCCCTGCCGCCGTGTCCCACTCCATAGTACGACCTGCACGCGGATAAAGATCAGCCTCTCCAGTTGCAATCAGACAAAACTTCAGTGATGAGCCTGCACTTTTAATATCTGAAACGTGATATTTCAAAATATAATCGTCGGTCGCTTGGTCACGATGCGATTTGGACGCCACGACACGAAGCCCTTGATGATCTGGCTTAGCCACAGAAATTCGCGTGCGCAAACCAAGAGTTTGTAAATCGAAAGCCCCCGTTTCTTCTACAGAAACACCTGTAGAATCTGTATAAAATATTCGCCTTTTTGCAGGTGCGTAAACAACACCACGAACAGGCACACCCTCCACCACATACGCAATATTAACGGTAAAATCACCACGCCGGTGCACAAATTCCTTAGTGCCATCCAAGGGATCCACAATCAAAAACGTGTGTCCAGAGAGGCTGTGGCTGTCTGATTGCTCCTCGGTAACCAAATTCACATCCGGAAAGGCCGCCCGCAGGCCAGCGGAGATCCAAGCATCCGCCGCTTCATCTGCCTCCGTGACTGGACTCTCATCAGACTTTAGTTTCACTTCAAACTCAGGTCCATTATAGATATCCATGATCAGGTCACCCGCCTGCAAGGCAAGCACTCGCATAACTTTCTCTAATTTGTCAAAATCCAAAATTAGTCCAATTCTTCCAAGGTTGTCGATACAGTGTAAGTTTATTTTAATTTAAGTTTTGTAAACAAACAAAATTAAAAACCCAAGGCTAGTTAATATTTTGCATAACTATAAAAATGCTCATCCGAACCCGACAAATTTGCATCAGACTATGCGGCCGCTTTATATTATTGCAGCAGGTCAAAACCTATCTGTAAAGTGATCCACTATCTCACCACGCGTAACGTCACATTCAGGCGCCCACCGCCTTTTAAAAGTCGCGAACTTCCAAATTTAATGCGGTCAACCCCATGGTAATTCAGGCGTGCAACGCCACCCATAACGGCTACGTCTCCAGATTGCAGCCAAATCGACTCAGTTCGACCACCACGTTCCACCCCACCCACTCTAAACAGGGCATCATCACCCAATGAGAGTGATACAACTGGCCAATCAAAATTGGCCTCATCACGATCTTGGTGCAGCCCCATTCGTGCTCCCTCGCCGTAATAATTGACCAAACAGCACTCCGGATCTGGTACGCACCCAGCCATAATCTTCCAGATGCTCATAATAGAGGCTGGAATTTCAGGCCAGTCCAATCCGGAAGGTTGTTGGCTAACATACCGGTACCCCTGATGGTCCGAAAACCATCCAAAGGCGCCAGCGGCTGTGGTGCGCACTGACATTGGCTTGCCAGATTTGGTTTTTGGTGAAAAAATGGGCGCCTTTCGTGCAACAAGACGTAAGTCATCCACAATCTGTAATTGATCTGAAGATGATAAAAAACCTTTAAAAACAGATACACCACCTACGCTGACAGTAGGTTTTGGCATAATCGCATCATTTAACTTCATAAAATCCAAATTTCATTGCCTCCAGATGGTTGCAGGGGATGTTTGACATACCTATATAGCCCGATGAGCTGGTAGTTTATAAGAGCTACTAAAAAAATTGGGGCACAGGCACCGTACCGCGGGCCACATGCCTCGGTATCGCCAGAGCAAAGGGATGCTAATTTATGGCTAAAGTTATTGGGATTGACCTCGGAACGACAAATAGCTGCGTTTCCATTATGGATGGATCACAGCCACGCGTGATCGAAAATGCAGAGGGTGCACGTACAACGCCATCAATTGTTGCGTTTACAGAGGGCGAACGCCTAGTGGGTCAGCCTGCCAAGCGCCAAGCTGTAACGAATCCAGAAAACACAGTATTTGGCGTAAAGCGCTTGGTTGGTCGCCGGGTTGACGATGCCCATCTGAAAAAAGATATGAAGAACCTGCCGTTCAACGTCATCAACGGTGGCAATGGCGATGCTTGGGTTGAAGCGCAGGGCGATAAATTTTCGCCTTCACAAATTTCCGCGTTCATTCTGCAGAAAATGAAAGAAACCGCTGAGAGCTATCTTGGTGAAGAAGTTACGCAGGCCGTGATTACTGTTCCCGCCTATTTCAACGATGCACAGCGCCAAGCCACCAAAGATGCTGGCAAGATCGCAGGCCTTGAGGTGTTACGGATTATAAACGAACCGACAGCTGCGGCTTTAGCTTACGGTCTCGATAAAAAAGAAACCCAAATAATTGCGGTTTATGACCTTGGCGGCGGCACATTCGATGTTACTGTTCTGGAAATTGACGATGGCTTATTTGAAGTAAAGGCCACCAATGGCGATACATTCCTTGGTGGTGAAGACTTCGACATGCGTATCGTCAACTATTTGGCCGAAGAGTTTAAAAAAGAGAATGGTGTTGATCTCACTAAAGACAAAATGGCATTACAGCGTCTGAAGGAAGCTGCTGAAAAAGCAAAAATTGAGCTTTCTTCTTCCAGCCAAACTGAGATCAATCAGCCATTTATCTCAATGGATGGCTCATCAGGCCAGCCTTTGCACTTGGTTGTCAAAATGACTCGGGCAAAATTAGAAAGCCTCGTTGGCGATCTAATCAAAGCTTCGTTGAAGCCTTGCCAAGCCGCATTAAAAGATGCCGGTTTGTCTACAAGTGACATCGACGAAATAGTTTTGGTTGGTGGCATGACCCGTATGCCAAAAGTAATTGAAGAGGTAACAAAGTTCTTCGGTAAGGAGCCAAACAAGGGTGTAAACCCTGATGAAGTTGTGGCTATGGGCGCAGCTATTCAGGCCGGTGTTTTGCAGGGTGACGTGAAAGACGTTGTCTTGCTGGATATTACACCGCTGTCCTTAGGTATCGAAACTTTAGGTGGCGTATTTACTCGCTTGATAGATCGCAACACAACAATTCCAACCAAGAAATCACAGGTTTTCTCAACTGCTGAAGACAATCAAAATGCAGTGACAATTCGAGTGTTCCAGGGCGAACGAGAAATGGCTGCTGATAATAAAATTCTTGGCCAGTTTAACCTTGAAAGCATACCACCTGCACCACGTGGCATGCCGCAAATCGAAGTTACCTTCGACATTGATGCCAACGGTATTGTAGCCGTTGGTGCATCTGACAAAGGCACTGGTAAAGAGCAGAAAATTACTATTCAGGCCTCTGGTGGCCTTAGCGACGCTGACATCGAAGCCATGGTGAAAGATGCAGAAGCCAACGCAGATTCTGATAAGGACCGCAAGGAATTGGTTGAGGCCAAAAACCAAGCAGAAAGCCTGATTCATTCTACCGAAAAAGCTATGGAAGAGCATGGTAGTAAAGTGGATCCAACTACACTTGAGGCTATTGAACTTGCAATGGCTGCCCTGCGAGACGATCTGGAAACAGAGAATGCTGGAAAAATAAAAGCTGGTATTCAGAATGTAACCGAAGCTGCAATGAAGCTCGGTGAGGCAATTTACAAAACAAGCCAAGAGGCAGAGGCCAATGGTGATGTTGACGAGGGTCCAGTCATGGATGACGATATTCTTGACGCTGACTTCGAAGATTTGGATGGCGACAAGCGCGGCTAACGCCAAGCAAGAACCAGTTTAAACCGGCCTGCGATATTGCCGGCCGGTTTTTCTGTTTCAAAGGGGACAATCCATATGTCAAAACGTGATTATTACGAAACACTCGGGATCGCCAAGGGTGCTAATGCAGATGAGATCAAAAAAGCCTATCGCCGCAAGGCGAAGGAGCTGCATCCTGATCGAAATGCTGACAACCCAGCGTCTGAAGGCCTCTTTAAAGAGGCCAATGAGGCCTATGAGGTTCTAAAGAATAACGACAAAAAAGCAGCCTATGATCGCTATGGTCACGCAGCCTTTGAAGGCGGTGGTGGGAAACCTGGTGGGCAAGGTGATTTTTCCAGTGCATTTTCAGATGTGTTCGATGACCTCTTCGGAGGAATGGGTGGGCGCGGCGGTAGCGGTGGTGGACGTCAACGCGCCACACGTGGGTCCGATCTGAGATACAATATGAGCGTAACTTTAGAAGAAGCTTTTTCAGGTCTGCATAAAACAATAAGTGTACCAACAGCAGTGTCGTGCACAACGTGTGAAGGTTCAGGTGCTGCGGCGGGTAGCCAACCTGCAACCTGTGGAACCTGTGCCGGTATGGGAAAAGTTCGAGCGCAACAGGGCTTCTTCACCGTTGAGCGTGCCTGCCCCACCTGTTCCGGTGCAGGCCAAGTAATAAAAAATCCATGCTCCAGCTGCCGAGGGGCAGGTCGCGTCGAAAAAGATCGTGCGTTGTCCGTTAACATTCCTCCTGGCGTTGAAACGGGTACGCGTATCCGCTTGTCTGGAGAAGGCGAGGCCGGCTCACGTGGTGGCCCACAGGGCGATCTATATATCTTTATTGAAGTGGACGATCACACAATTTTTGAGCGCGAGGGCACTAATCTATTTTGTAATATTCCTGTCTCGATGACGTCAGCAGCCATGGGCGGGGATATTGAAGTACCAAATATTGATGGTGGCCGCAGCCGAGTAAAAATACCTGCTGGTAGCCAATCTGGCCGTCAAATGCGCCTAAGATCCAAAGGTATGCCTGCCGTCCGGGGTGGTGCTTTGGGTGACATGTTCATTGAGCTTCAGGTGGAGACACCAGTAAACCTCACCAGTCGCCAGAAAGAGCTTTTGGACGAGTTTGAGGAGCTGTCCACTAACAACAGTCCAGAAAGCCAAGGTTTTTTCAACAAGGTCAAAGGATTTTGGGATGGCGTGAAGGGCCGTGATTGAAAATAACAGCCAGCGCTTGGGCCATCAATGGGTCAAAGCCTTGCCACTCTGTAAAAAATAGATTTTCTTTTACCTATAAAACTACGCGCTCGTAATAACTAGACGATGGGATCAATTGGCCCTAATGGCCCACCAACATTGATCTCCACACGACGCGCAGCAGCCAAGAGCGCAGCCTCACCACGCGGCTTCCCAATCAACTGCAGCCCAACGGGTAAGCCTCGTGGCCCCAATCCTACAGGGACAGATATAGCTGGTAGGCCTGTGGTTGTGGCCAAAAATGCGAATCGTAGCCAATCCATATAGCCAGGTAATTTAACCCCACCAATCTCACTCACCCACTCCTCTGCAACAGAACGCGGCATGCAACCTACGGTAGGACAGGCCAAGACATCAAATTTCTCAAATAAGGCCAACATACGGTTAAACAGAATAGAACGATCTAGGTTTGCATCCACAATATCATCAACAGTCAAAGATTGGCCAAATGCAGTATTTTGCGCCAGCGTGTATTTGAAGTGCTGTTGGATGTCTTGTGGCAGGCGCTTGGCATTTGTGGCCCACATCAGCCCCCGTAAAGTATGGTAAGTACGTTCTAGTGTGGAAAGGTCTGGACAGGCCTCTTCCACACTGACACCATCTCTTTGCAACTGGCTTAGCACCCCCCGCAAATGCAAATCAACCTCTACATCTACCTGACCAAACCCCCCCAAATCAGGTGCAAAAGCTATCGTAAGCTCACCTTCACATCGAACCACAGACTCCTGATATGACGTGCTGGGCCCTGGGTAAGAAATTGGAAGACGCGGATCGAATCCAGACATCGCATCCAGAAATAAGGCGCAATCAGTAACTGATCGAGCCATTGGTCCCTGCACACCTTCAATCATAAATGCGTTATCTTTGCCAGGACCGCCCGCAATACCAGGGCTGGGACGAAGTCCAACAACACCACAATATGCCGCTGGAGTACGAAGGCTGCCGCCGTGGTCAGAGCCATGACTTAGCCAAATCTCACCCGTGGCTAGAGACGCAGCGGCTCCACCAGATGAGCCGCCTGCGTTTAGGCTTGTATCCCATGGATTCAGAGTACGACCAAACACATCATTGAATGTATTGCCTCCAGCACCAAATTCTGGAGTATTAGTCTTGCCCAAAACCACACCCCCACGGGCCTCCAACTGCTCCACCAAAGGATCACTATCTTCTGGAATAAAATCAGCAAGGCCTTTAGTTCCATATGTGGTAAGCACACCAGCTACTGCATTCAGGTCCTTAATTGAAATTGGTAGGCCAGCCAACCAACCGGCGTGGTCCATCTCACGGGGGTCCAAAACAGCTCCTCGAGCCCGCGCTTCACACAGTGTCGGCGTAGCATTGATCACAGGGCCTGTTTTAGAGATTCGCTGAGTAGCAGCGTCCAAAAGCTCAGCTGATGACACGTCTCCCGCCTTCAGCATGGCAACAACTTGATGAGCCTCCAGCCCACATAATTCTGGGCCGGAGAAATTTAGCTTGGCGTTCATGGCACTCACTTCTGATTTCTTAGATCTATAACCTGCATAATGGTCAATAGTCAGTCAAGCAATGCGTCACTGCTTCTTAACCCTCACCTAATCGATCAACCGCGGCGCCAAGGCCGTCAGATCATACCCCGCCATTTCAGCAGCGCCCAATATCTCGTCAACGGGATAGCCGGCCTGTGCCTAGCTTAATGCCCAAAGCATTGTTGCGCGTGTACCACTGTAGCAATAAGCAAAGCTCGGTGCCAGGCTATCCTGCAAAATGCGGCCAAATTCAGCCACCTGTTCATCAGAGATTTGGTCAGGAATGATTGGCAGGTAGTGTGCCTTAACATTCAGTTCTTTTGCTTCTTCCGCAATATCGGAAAAATCCGTTTGGTCTGCACCTTCGCCATCAGGCCAAAAGCACACTACAGTCTTAATTCCCACAATTTGGAAATCTTCGAGATCTTCAGTTTGAATTTGTGGCCCAGCATAAAAGTTGTTGGCAAGCTTGATCATAGACATGGCATATCCTTTTGCAGGCAATGTTGGCCCAACACGATTATTTTTTGTCGAGGTTATAGCGCTAAAGGGCGTTGATAGGTACCTTTAGGCTGGGGCGGCCTTTGGAATCTGTGGGCACCTCACCCGCACGCATATTAATTTGCAGCGCAGGAATAATCAGCTTTGGCATGGCGAGGGTTGCGTCACGCTCAGTACGCAGCTTTACAAAGCCCTCACGTGTAGCACCATTACCAACATGGATATTATACGCCCGTTCGTCAGCCACAGTAGTTTCCCACTGAATATCACGGCCATTGGGTCCGTAATCATGACACATGTATAAGCGGGTTTCATCTGGAAGGCTCAAAACTTTTTGAATCGAATCGAACAAAACACCTGCATCACCACCAGGGAAATCGGCCCGGGCAGATCCGCCATCTGGCATGAACAATGTATCACCGACGAAGGCCACATCACCCATTATATGAACCATGCAGGCCGGGGTATGGCCGGGAGTTGAAATCACGTTTGCCTGCAATGTGCCAACTTGGTAGCTGTCACCATCTTCAAACAGCGCGTCAAACTGTGAGCCATCTCGCTGAAATTCAGTGCCTTCATTAAAGATTTTTCCAAAAGTATTCTGCACATCAATGATCTTATTGCTGATGCCAATTTTGCCACCCAGTTTCTCCTGAAGATAGGGGGCCGCAGACAGATGATCAGCATGGACATGGGTTTCGATAATCCACTGTAAGTCGAGACCACGTTCTCTGATGGTCTGAATGATACTATTGGCGCTCTCAAAGGTAATCCGCCCTGCTGCATAGTCCATGTTCATGACAGAATCTATGACCGCACAAGCGTTGCCGTCTGGGTCTTTCACAATATAGCTAATCGTGTTTGTTGGCGCATCAAAGGATGCGATCACTTCAGGCTGTGGTACGATATTCAAAGCTGAGACTAACATAACCTATCCTTACAATTGTGACATTTTTCCGGCTAAGTCCCCAACGCAGCGATCCCACCATATGATGAAGTACTTTGCAGCAGGACTGCGATTAATGCGGTGCTCATAAAGGTGACGGTAGCCACGATGGAGCGGCCTGACAATCTTTTATGCACTTAAGGGTGTACATGTTGCTGCCATTCTGGAAGTTCTGCACCACCTCTTATTGCGGTGACCTTATCCTTTAGGTTCTTGCTCGGCATCTACGCCATCAATCACATCCAGAACCTCGACCTCTGCGGCCGGCACCACAATCGTTGCATCTGAATCGGCCAGAGACATATTCCCCACGATTAGCGGCAACATCTGCGAGCTTACTGCCTCAGATCGAGGCGGGCGCTTCCAGCCAATACTGTCAATCGCTTCACAGCTTAGGCAAACCGACTCCCAGTCTTGATGAACATCGCCACAATTATCACAGATCCACTGAGGATCGCGCTGCGCCGAAATAGCCTGCGTCAACAGTTTCCGCACAGATTGGTCATCAGCCCAATCTCCGCGCTCTATCGCCGCCAAAATTGTCAGAGACCGCATTGTAGGGTCAGATGTAGCAAGATCACCAAGCGCAGAACGCGCGGCTTGATAGTTGCCTGCACCAATATTCAGCTCTGCTAATAGCATTTTACTTTCTGGATGCGTGGGCGAAGATTTCGTAAGCACTGCAAATCGTTTCAGCCGGTCGGTAGCGGATTCATCTGGCACAATCGCCGCGAACCCAGCCGCTAGCTCCGGGTGTGGCTCTAGCAACCATGCCGCCCGCAGAGCTTTCGCTGCCAGCTTTGGCTTATCTTGCTCGAGATAACCCCGCGCCACCAGAAGAGCCGCCGGTACAAGCACTGGCGATATGCGATTTGCCTCCACCGCAAGCTTGTGCGCCTCTTCCAGCTTGCCTTCCGCACGAAGCTCACGAGCTTGGGAAAGAGCAAAAACCCCGTCCCGGCGCTTGTGTACATCCCGCGGCAAGGCGCCGTGTTTTAGCTTGGCGTTTAACGTTGTCCGAACACCCTGCCAATCCTCTTGATTGGCCTGTAACTTAAGCAATGCGTCTTGGATTTCCACATGCTTGGGCTTCAAAGCAAAAGCGTGCTCAGCCAGCTTCAAAGCGATATCGGTTTCGCCAGCTTGAAGGTTTTGTTGCAACAGACCATAAACACCCACAAAGCGGGTCTTTGGATCCTGCAATAGCTTTTTAAAAGTAGCTTTTGCAGTGACTGCATCCCCATTTGCGACGGCGGCCTGCGCCACAACCAAATTGGTTAAATCTGGCCGGTTAAGCAAACGATCCGCCTTCTTAGCTTTTGTCATCGCCTCTCGAGCATCCCCGCTAGCTAGGGCCATCAGTCCATCCGAAAGGGCCTCGAAGCCCCGCCGCTCTCGGTTGCGATCAAAATACCGAGACAAGGCCGTTTCATCACCATTGATAAAGCGCAAGAGAGCAATCAACAGCCCAATAATTTTCAAAAAAAGCCACAAGATCAAAATCAAAACTAACACTAATATAGCTGCCTGAAGCGGTCCAAAGGATAGTTCAAGCCCAACATATTGGATGGTAACGCCACCTTGGGCTTCCATCAGCATCTCAGCCCCAAAAGTAACCGCTGTCACTAAGACTACAAAACTTAAGATTTTGATCAGGGACCAAAGCATCATATATTCCTTAATTACCAGTAAAGGTGCTGGAAAACTCTTGTAGGGCGGCCAAAACTTGTAGTCGCAGGGTCGCAACCAGCGACCATCCCTGTAGAGCGTCCTGTCCAACAGAAGATAGGGTTGCAATTTCAGAGAGGGCCACCGCAAAATCGCCTACATCAACAGCCGCCTGCGCACGGGATAGAACAGCATCAGCAGAGCCCCCCCCTTTTGCGTTCAAGGACCGAACACCCAACTGCGTTTTGAGAAACGCCAGTACACCATTTTCACCCTCTGCCAGTCCTTGCTCTTCACGCGCCAGCTTCAAGGCAGCTCGCGCCGCGACTGGAAACTGTTTTTGCAAAATGCTTAGGCTTGCAACGCCATTTGGCGCATTCTCTACGAGGCTGGTAGGAAGGCCTATATTAGTAGCTGCAACCAAATCATCCAAAGCCACGGTATAGCTTGCACCACTTTCCACGGCTGCCTGAATGGCGGTAAGCGCATAGATGACCATGCCGTCCCGAGAGAGTTTTGCAGCATTGCCTTCAATCACCTCTGCTAGGGCTTTAGCTTCTTCGATCTTGTTGGTAGCGTCATTCGCCAACTGACTAATATTTTCGCGTAGCTGCGCCAATTCACGCTCATAGCCGGCTACAGCAAGCGGGGATACACCTTCCACCAACCGCCGCTTTTCAAGCGAATCAATTCGCTCAGACAGGCTTCGAGCTTGTGCCACCTGCGCAGCTTTTAGCGCAGCCAGATCGGTGCGAAACGCGATGACCGAATCTGCAAGAGCAGCAACCTCCCCTGACAAGTCCACAGGCGTAGGCCGCGCTTGAATTTCCTCAAGCTCTCTTGATTGCGCCTCAATTTTCTCAGAAAGTTGGTTTTGTGTGGCTAAAACGGGGGCTATTGGATCACGGGGGTTAAAATAGCTCGGCACCATAGCCGCCCCAAAGCCAATACCACCGACCAGAAGGCCACCAGCAAAAAGAGGTAGTAGGCCTTTTAGTTTTTGAGTATCCAAAGCAGGTCGTTCAAGATCCTCAGCCAGTGCATCAGGTATTACTTCGGCATCGATCACAACACTTTGCTCCACCTTAGAATCAAGCACCAATGGCCTTTTGGGGTCTGTGGGTTCTGTGTCTGACACGATCGTCACCTTTTTGCCTTATGCCCTAGTCTTTAAACATATCCCTGCGGGCAAAATCTCTCAACCACTCTTCACAGCCATGAGCGGGGTTATGGTGCCAAGCATAGAGGCAGAATTAGGGTTTAGGGAAACAATAACCTCACCAAACCCAACATTTTTGCATGAGTCAGCAACAGCTTGGCTAATTGCCACAGCGCTATGCCGAGACCAATCTAAGTCCAATCTGCACAAAAGCTGCGCGCTCCGTAATGAAAATACCGGCAATACAACTTGCTTTATGCTCTGCAAAATATAGTAAGTTTCATTCCGCAACCCCTGTGCTGTTTGCTGATAGGTCACTAAGTTTTGAACGTTGGTCTCTGTACCGAGAAAGTACTGCGCAATGTCCAATGTTGTATTCACACCTCGTAAATGCAGGAGTGGCCCAGTTAAGTGTTCGTAGCTTAATGCTTTACAAAGACCCTGCGCAGTGTTGGCCATGTGGCGCGCAGAAAGTCCACGCTTTGAGGCGGCGAGCGTAGTTACCTCACCCACGCAAAAAGTTGGGAGGTTAGATCCGACCAAATCAACCGGCAAATGCGCCACCGCATTGCCAGATGTGATCAGCAGCCCCTGAATGGATGAAAAGTCATAAGGGGCGGCCACTGCTTCAATCTTCAAAATAGGATCAATCACGATATTTTGTGCCGCCACGCCGCGCGCCATTAAGCACTCAGCGAAGCTGAGTGCTTGGTCGTGGGGACGTGTAAGCAATATATAGGGCAATAGGCTACCGTAGGATTGAGCAGAAACACCAAGGATGTTAGGCCTTGGTTTATATTTGCGCAACAGAGGCAGAGCAATGGTCAAGAGCAGTATAAAATGCAAGGCACAGGTATGACTATTTGCATCCTTGGTGCCGGGGCTTTTGGAACAGCCCTCGCAATCGCCCTGTCCGAAACACATGACATTCGACTTTGGGGACGAAATGCAAATACGGCCGCAAAAATGGAAGTGCGGCGCGAAAATTCGAAATTGCCCGGGGCAGTGTTAGGGCCAAACATCACCGTCACATCCGACGCTAAGGCCGCTATCCAGAGTGCAGATTTCATTCTGAGCGCTATTCCCTTGCAATCCACACGTGCTGCGTTGGAAAATCTGACCCAGTATTTTAGTGGCCAGCCCCTGATTGGGTGCAGCAAAGGCATAGATTTAACAACAGGGTTGGGAGGTTATTCCGTCTTACGAGCCTCTTATCCGAGTGGGCCGGTTGGTTTACTTACCGGACCAAGCTTTGCCACCGATATTGCTCAGGGATTACCCACAGCGCTCACTCTTGCCGCCGATGCCAGCCAAGCAGTGAGCTCCTGGCAATCAGAGCTGTCAATAGGCACGCTGCGCCTCTATGTTTCACATGACCCAGTCGGAGCAGAACTGGGTGGTGCACTTAAAAACGTGATTGCAATTGCCTGTGGCGCTGCAATGGGAGCGGGCTTGGGCCAAAGTGCGCGCGCGGCTTTGATTACTCGGGGCCAAGCTGAAATAGTGCGCTATGCAGTGCATCTGGGTGCGCAACCAGAAACTTTGGTGGGCCTGTCTGGCTTTGGTGATCTGTGCCTAACCTGTACCTCTGACAAGTCTCGAAATTATCGTTTTGGAGTGGCGTTGGGGCAAGACAAGCCCTTTGACCCAAGCATCACAGTGGAGGGAAGGGCCACAGCGCGCGCCTTACTACCAATTATGCATCGACTTGAAATCGATATGCCAATTACAAAAGCAGTTGCAGGTTTATGTTCTGGCAAGATAACCGTTTCACAAGCTCTAACCGCCCTTATGGCGCGGCCGCTCAGGAAGGAATTATAATGCGCATAGCCATTATCACCCGCGACAAGCCCAACCACCTGCAAATGCGGGTAGACACGAGAGAAGCTCATCTCGCCTATATCAAGCAAACTGGCGTTGTTGAAATGGCCGGGCCATTTCTGAATGCAGATAATCAAATGTGCGGATCCCTGATTGTTCTAAACGTCACTGATTTGACCACGGCTGAAGCTTGGGCCGCAAACGACCCTTACAGCAAAGCTGGTTTGTTTGAGACCATCACGCTGAGCAAATGGAAAAAAGTCATCGGCTAATAATTTGTTGGCGGTCTGGGTCTGAGCCCAAAACTTAGTCTTGGGTTAATGGTGTAGTAGCCAGTGCTAGCAGTAATGGTAAGATGGCCTATGGCTACACTGCCATCGCTGCCTCTGTTGTTATCATAGATTTAAAAGCTTTATAATCGGCGAAAACGAGCACTGATTTTCACCTCAGCGCTCGTTTGATGTGTTTATTTTTTATTAATATTAATGAATTTCTTAGTAGCGATAATGCTCTGGTTTGAACGGGCCATCAGCACTTACACCAATATAATCGGCCTGTTCTCTGTTGAGCTTGGACAACTTCACACCAATCCGATCAAGGTGCAGGCGCGCCACTTTTTCGTCAAGGTGTTTAGGCAAAATATACACATCATTGTTGTATTCGTCACCCTTGGTCCACAGCTCAATTTGCGCCAAAACTTGATTAGTGAAAGAGGCTGACATCACAAAAGATGGATGACCTGTGGCATTGCCAAGGTTTAACAGACGGCCTTCTGACAAAAGGATCAAGCGAGACCCAGATGGCATTTCAATCATATCAACCTGCTCTTTTATGTTAGTCCATTTGTGGTTTTTCAAACTTGCCACTTGGATTTCATTGTCAAAGTGGCCAATGTTGCCAACAATTGCCATATCTTTCATCTCGCGCAAATGCTCAATACGGATCACGTCTTTATTGCCTGTTGTGGTGATAAAAATATCTGCGCTGGACACGACATCTTCGATCAAAACAACCTCAAAGCCATCCATAGCAGCTTGCAATGCACAGATAGGGTCCACTTCCGTTACCTTAACACGTGCGCCCGCACCACTAAGAGATGCCGCCGAGCCCTTGCCAACGTCACCGTACCCCAAAACTACGGCGACCTTACCCGCCATCATCGTATCAGTGGCGCGACGTATGCCATCGACTAAAGATTCCTTACAGCCGTATTTGTTATCAAATTTTGATTTAGTGACTGAGTCATTCACATTAATTGCAGGAAAGGGTAATTGGCCTTGTTTAACCAATTCATAAAGGCGATGGACGCCAGTTGTTGTTTCCTCAGAAACGCCCTGAATGGCGGCGCGAGTTTTAACAAACCAGCCCGGTGTTTCAGCCATACGTTTTTTTATCTGTGCAAAAACCGCTTCTTCTTCTTCGGAGGCTGGAATAGCAATCAGATCCGTTTCGCCCTCCTCAACCCGCGCGCCCAAAAGAACATAAAGCGTAGCGTCACCACCATCATCAAGGATCATGTTCGCACCATCCGGGAACATGAAAGAGTGGTCGAGGTAATCCCAGTGCTCAGTTAAAGATTGGCCTTTAATTGCAAAAACTGGTGTACCACCAGCAGCAATAGCCGCCGCAGCGTGGTCTTGGGTCGAAAAAATATTGCAAGACGCCCAGCGCACATCAGCACCCAACTCGACCAATGTTTCGATCAAAACAGCCGTTTGAATAGTCATATGCAACGAGCCAACAATTCTGGAGCCCTTGAGTGGCTGGCTTTCGCCATATTCTTTACGCAAAGCCATTAGGCCCGGCATTTCAGTTTCAGCAATATCCAGCTCTTTACGGCCAAAATCAGCTAAAGTTATGTCTTTTACAATGTAGTCGTTTGCCATCTGGAATACCTCACGCAATTTTAATTTAGAGACAATTATAGAGTTGAGGGCCGCATAGCATTGCATAGGCCTCTCGACAATGGGCAGAAGCAACCTGTAGCGTTAAGCTCAAAAAAGGTAAGCAAAAATGAAACAGTCGCGCGCTTGGCAACGTATGCTATCCGGTCGAAGATTAGACCTTCTGGACCCAACCCCAGTAGATATCGAGGTAGACGATATAGCGCACGGCTTAGCCTTTGTGGCGCGGTGGAATGGTCAAACGATAGGTGATTTTGCCTATTCTGTGGCTGAGCATTCGCTGTTAGTTGAGCAAATATTTCTACGCCTACTACCAAAGGCGACACCGGGTCAAAGACTAACGGCCTTGCTGCATGATGCGCCAGAATATGTAATTGGAGACATGATTTCGCCGGTAAAGACATCAGTAGGGCCCGGATATGAAGAGCTAGACAAGCGCTTAACAGCCGCCATTCATATCCGCTTTGGCTTACCCGCGGTCACACCAGTCAGGTTGAAAAAACAAATTAAAAAAGCCGATAAAATGAGCGCTTGGCTGGAAGCCACCCAACTTGCAGGTTTTTCTAAAATCGAGGCTGATAAGCTATTTGGTAAGGTAGATGAAACGCTTGTACGAGGGCTACGCTTGCATCTACGACCACCAGTTGAGGTCCGACAAAACTTTACCCGCGCGCATACTAAACTACTGAACCTCATGTAGTAAGGATTTTTGTAAGGCAAGCAACTGAAGGAGGTTCCAAAGCTCCGTGCGAAATTATAAATCTTCTTGTAGAATTAGGTAATAACACAGCGCGAGCACATATCAGACATTCATTACCTCAGCCTGAGGACTATCATGCTTTATAGCTATCTATGACAAAAAATACTGGGTTTTCAAGGCCTGGGGAGAGCGGCGCCGAATGTTATATTCCCCCTGCACAATAGAGGCATAGTTATGAGCATTGTCGATACTAGCGCTAAGAGGCTGGGCCCTAGTAAGGCCCTGTTTAATTATACAAAATTCAGCCTCTAACAGAAAATTGAAAACTCGTGAATGCTGAAAACTGTGCTGATAATGCTTAAGGGCTTTACTAATATAAGGCGCTTGGATTCTTAAATTGCAACCGCTTGCTCAATATACCCCTAACCGATGATCGCAAAGTTCACCAACTCCAAAAGAGGTTTGGCCTTCAACTTAACGGGGGCTGCGTTTAGCTAAAATACGCTGGAGGGTGCGACGGTGCATGCTCAGTCGCCGCGCAGTTTCACTAACGTTACGATCGCAAAGTTCAAATACCCTCTGAATATGCTCCCAGCGGACCCGGTCAGCAGACATCGGGTTTTCGGGCGGCGGGGGCAATTGATCACCACTCGCCAAAAGCGCATTGGTTATATCTGTGGCATCTGCTGGTTTCGAGAGATAATCTGTTGCACCAATTTTAACCGCAGAAACAGCTGTCGCGATAGCACCATAACCAGTAAGTACTACAATTCGACTATCGGGACGCTTGACCCGCAAAACCTCCACAACATCCAATCCGTTGCCATCCTCCAGGCGCAAATCAACCACTGCATAGGCTGGTGGACGAGCCGTCGCGATGGCTCTTCCAGCAGCGACAGATCCCGCCTGTTCGACAGAAAACCCACGCTTCTCCATCGCCTTTGCAAGACGCTTCAGAAACGGTTCGTCATCATCTACTAAAAGCAAAGAATTGTCTTCGCCAATTTCGAGCGGTTCGATTGCCATGGTCTGATCCCTCAGTTTTATCTTATTATATCGAAATGGTTCGCATAACGCCAGTATCAAGCGGCACCTATGACGCAGGCCACGTGATCAGCAACTTTTTGCGGTGGGGTGTCACTACGCAGGAAATCCACAAAGCCAATACCAGGCATCATAAGGTAGGTAAAATTAGAGTGATCCATTAGGTAATACTCTTCGTCATCACCTGGTTGTTTACGATAATAAACTTTGTATGCTCTCGCCGCTTTAGCCACTTGTTCGGCAGTGCCCGTCAATCCAATCATATCAGTGTGGTTATTGGCTACAAAATCTGCCAGATAGTCCACTGTGTCACGTACAGGATCAATGGTAACGAACACTGGCTTCACCTGAAGACCGCTTTCAGCCAATATTTCGACTGCAACCACATTTCGGGCCACATCCATAGGACAAACATCCGGGCAAAACGTATAACCAAAGTAAACAAGCGCAGGTTGATCTAAAACATCCACATCTGTAACCATCTCACCTTTATGGTTAGTCAGTTCAAAAGGCCCACCAATAGCACCACCAACACCACCACCACTGACACACGCCTCAAACCGCTTTGCTGGCACCATAATTTGAGTAATCAAGAAAGTGCCCCCCAGAACGATGATCATGGCAGCGCCTGCAATGGATGCAACTTTTGTTAACGACATTATAGCCCCCTAGGTACTTCTGGTTTAATACTTAATGCATATCTCATGATTTGTTCAACTTCAGATCGTCGCAGGAGTAATAAATGTCACAGCCTGATATAAGCTATATTGACCAGAGCGCTCGTAGCAATTGGATGCGGTTACGTACCCTTGTAACAGTGCGCTGGTTTGCAATTTCCGGGCAGGTATTAGCACTGATCATCGGCCAGCAACTATATGGCTTACAGCTTGCACTTTGGCCTTGCGCCACAGCCATTGGGCTTTCGGTAATCACAAACCTGCTGGCGGCGATCATCTTTCCTGACAATCGCAGGCTATCAGAATCTGAAACTGTATTAACACTCTTGTTTGACACATTGCAGCTGTCATTGCTTTTAGCTTTCACGGGTGGGCTTAATAATCCATTTGCGCTACTTATTCTTGCACCAGTCACTATTGCTGCAACGGTATTGCCAACAAGATCCACTCTTTTGCTAGGGAGCTGTGCGGTGGCGATGATCACCATAGTTGGCCTGATCCATATCCCGCTTCGCACAGCGGACAGTAGCCTACTTGAAATGCCTGCAGTCTTTGTGTTTGGATTTTGGGTAGCAATTGTAACTGGCATTATTTTTATCTCAATTTATACCCGTCGCGTAACAACTGAAATGACCACAATGTCTGAAGCACTTTTGGCTACACAAATGGCTCTGGCAAGGGAACAGAAGCTAACCGACCTTGGTGGCGTTGTTGCGGCAACCGCCCATGAGTTGGGCACGCCGCTTGCCACCATAAAGCTGGTCAGTGCTGAACTGATGGAAGAGCTAAAAGAGTCAAAAGACCTTCATGCTGATGCCCGGCTTATTCGGGAGCAAGCCGAAAGGTGTGGTGATATTTTGCGATCCATGGGGCGCGCCGGCAAAGACGATTTACATTTGCGTGTAGCCCCCTGGTCTGCCCTAGTTCGTGAAGCTGCTGAACCTCATTTGGACCGTGGTAAAAAAGTGACTTTTACTTTTGATAAGAATCTTGAATTTGATCCAAAACAACCACGAACCTTTCGCAGGCCAGAGGTCATTCACGGATTACGGAACTTGATCCAAAATGCCGTTGATTTTGCGCGGTCACAGGTCCTTATTAATATTAGTTGGAATGAAGCTGAACTTTTTGTAAAAATCTCTGATGATGGTCGTGGGTTTGCGCCCCAAATCATCAATCGGATCGGCGATCCATTCGTACGTCAGCGCAAACGGGCTTCGAAAAATGGGGCTCGTCCAGGGTATGATGGCATGGGACTTGGGTTATTTATTGCCAAAACCCTTCTGGAACGATCTGGCGCTGAGCTTGAATTTCTAAATGGTTCACGAGACGATACTCTTCGTGGAGCGGTTGTCCACAGCGCCTGGCCAAGACACCAATTAGAAGCCAGTGAACTTCCGGTTGGTGAAAATCAGCCCATTAAAATTGGCTAGTTAGTTATTCACCAACTACGAGATGCCCTGTTTCAAATAATGTCCACACGTCTGATGATTGGGGGAAACAGATGATATCGCAGTGACGGGTTATTTTGAATGGCTTCACTATCGTGGCAAAGCCATTCTTTGCAACAGGGCACCACCAGAGATACTTGTTCGAAAAGACCCTTATTTTGGGCATCGTAGGCTGAGCACGAAAATTGGATGCAACGTTCACCTCAGGCTCGATTGGGTTGCAAGTATAGTGGCAACAATGATCCCACAGAACGTACCCTGAGTGTTTGGCCTCTGCCAAACAGAACCAATGCGTCATCGCCGTCCATCCATCCAGCACACCCGCCCCACCTAGAATTAAAAGATCACCACTGTTGGTTTTAAGGGACAATAGTGCATCAAGAAACAACCAACCCTCCATCAAGCGAAACATACCGCACCTTAAGTCGCTTGTGACCGTTCACCATGGCAGCATCGAAAGCCCGCATCGAGGCCAAAACACCTAGCAGGTTGACCTCATCGAAGAGCATAGCGTCAATGAGGCGTACTTTTTTAACAATGTCTATATTTGATGTCACTTTGACATATTAAAAAGATATGATGTGCTTTACTAAGCCCCAAACAGAGCTTGATTTGGATTATTCACAATGCCCACCTCGATCATTTCCCGAAATCGCAATTATTTGGGTTTGATAGTGGCAAATACGATCCTTGGATCTGCAATGCCAATGTTGATTATTCTGGGTGGTCTGGCAGGTTTAATGCTGGCGCCATCGATTGCGCTAGCGACGTTGCCAGCTTCACTTCAAACGCTTGCGGGGTTGTTGGCTGCAGCGCCGTTTTCTCTTCTGATGGGCAAGCTGGGCCGGAAAACCGGCTTTATCACAGGCGTTGCCTGCGCTGTTGTGGGTGCGCTGATTGGAGTCTGGGCGCTGTTTGCCGGCAGTTTCATTCTTCTGTGTATCGCGCACCTCGCACTTGGGGCCGCACTTGCATGCTATCAGTATTTCCGATTTGCCGCTGCTGAGACCGTCAGTACGGAATGGCGGCCTGTCGCGATTTCATTGATGCTGACGTCAGGACTGATTGCGGCCTTCGTCGGACCACAAATGTTTATTGTCGCGAAAGATGCGTTCGCGCAAGTTCCTCTGGCGGGCGCTTATGCAGCGCTTGTGGCTTTCTCACTCATTGGCCTGATCCCGTTAGCATTGACTAGACTGCCCAACCCGCCAAAAATTACGCCGCAGAGTCTCAAGCAGCGTTTGTCTTCACTATCAGTACTCAAGCGCAAACCTATACGGCTCGCGGTTGGGCTTGGAGCAGTCTCTCAAGGAATTATGGTATTTTTGATGGTGCCAACGCCATTGGCAATGATTGGGTACGGCCTTAGCGAGGCAATCGCGGGAGATGTCATTCGTTGGCACGTCGTGGCGATGTTTGCCCCCAGTTTTTTTACCGGATTCTTGATCAAGAAATTTGGTGTTAAACCGATCGCAACGATTGGAATTGCTCTGCTGGTTTTATCATCGATAGCTGCGCTGAGTGGCCTCACCTCTGTTCATTTTTACGGATCACTTATTCTATTGGGCATCGGATGGAATTTTGGCTTTATCGGCGCAACAACTATGCTGGCGAATTCTGTGTCCGAGGAAGAAAAGGCGCTGGTGCAAGGTGCGAACGATACGATGATTGGGCTCGTTTCAACACTTTGTGCATTTGCGGCTGGTGCCATTATAGCTGGGTTCGGTTGGGCTGTGCTTGCCGGTGTCTCGTTGGTGCTCTTGGTTCTGGCATCTGCAGTTTTCCTGAAAGAAGCGCGCAAGGTCACTTAAATTACTCAGGAAGCAGAAACCTGATACTCACATCTGACCCAGCATTAGTCAAAACGAGTTTAAATCGACGTTTACGATCTGCAAAAATGAACGTTTTTGAGGTAGACCTCAAGGTCCAGTGTGTGGGATAAAACGTTCGTTCCAGTCTGCATGATTGTGTTAACGTCTGGTGAACTTGCCGGCTGATGTTCCTTGATGGTCTGCGCCCACGCCCCGCACCTCAAGTATTTCTTCAAGGTGTCGATAGCTGATCTCGTAACGACACTACCAACGCACCGCCCAAAGAATGACTTCGCCGGGTTAATGATACCATTTAAAATCATTCGTTATTGCAATACCTCTGATTTTCCCCAATCATCAGAAGTGCGAAAGTTATTTGAAACAGGGCACATAATCGCAGGGCGCGCACGCTTATTATAACCCGTCCAAACTAACTCGACACTCGTGCTTATAATCCCCCTATTCTCAATCGCTGCAAGAGCTTCCCTTTGCAAACGAGCGCCAGGGCGCAGAGGCCAGCCAGCACCACGGGCTAATTCATGGCCGTTAACTAGATTAAGCAGAACTAACGAAACACAATTTAGAAGTAGTTTTCCCTTGCGGCACCCAACACCCGGCTTATTATATACTCATGAGAAAACAACCATCACCCCCCCGTCCTATCAATGTAAATACTTGTTTCTCAGATGTATAATTTTGTGCCCTTGGTAAAATTATATTTAGGCCAATTACAATGAGACGTGACAAAGAGATTCAAGTTTTTTTAACTACAGCTGGCTGGGGTTCCGCTAAGCGTACGCCGCTAGCAGGAGACGCAGGAAACAGGCGATACGAGCGGCTTACCGATCCCGTTAAGGGCCAAGCAGTTTTGATGGATGCAGACCCCCTTTTAGGTGAAAATATCCGACCTTTTCTGAAAATCGCCGCACACCTTGCAAGCTGCAACCTTTCTTCACCCACAATATTTGAAAAAAATGACAGCCAAGGGATAATCTTGATGCAAGATTTTGGTGATGGGCTGCTGTTTGATATCGCCGAAGAATCACCCGATCTTGAGCTCGAGCTATACCGCCTAGCACTGGAGGCCTTGGATCACCTACACAAAAACCTACCACCTCCAAACATTGGGCAATATATGGCAGCAGAAATGGCCAATGCCGCTGAAACCACCCTAATGTGGTATTGCATTCCAGACCTCGCAAGGAAAATTGGGGCTGTGCTTCAAAGGCACCTCGACGCTCTTGATTGGTCAAGCCCTGTTTTGGTTTTACGTGACTACCATGCGCAAAACTTGATCTACCAACACGATGGAAAAGGCCTAAATAAAATGGGGTTACTAGATTTTCAAGATGCTCAGCTTGGTCATCCACTTTATGATGCAGCCTCCTTGATTCACGATGCAAGACGCAGCTTAAATCCAACTGTAATTAAGACAATCAAGCG
>CESU01107428.1_pt1 | contig 22374 bp, 16 predicted proteins | sample 531141 | NCBI WGS metagenome assembly CESU01 (sample SAMEA2621401, study PRJEB7988) | marine metagenome | isolation source: saline water (ENVO:00002010), including
GAATTACGGCCGAAGCTTGTATTCACCACCTGTGGTTCACTGATGAGCATTATGCAGACAAAGGCACATTCATTAAATGGAATCCTGCCGTAAAAGCAAAAAGCGATAGAGAAGCGATAAGAGCTGCCGTAAACTCTGGAAAAATAGATGTAATAGCCACAGATCACGCGCCTCACACGCTAGAAGAAAAAAACAATTCTTACTTTTCTGCCCCGTCTGGAGGGCCGCTCGTTCAGCATGCTATGCCTGCACTCTTCCAACTTATGCATGAAGGAGTGTTTAGCATGGAAACCATAGTAGAGAAAACCAGTCACGCGCTGGCAGAATGTTTCCAGATAAATAAAAGAGGTTATATCAGAGAAGGTTACTTCGCAGATATAGCCATTATAAATCCAGAGGCTGATTACCAAGTCGAAAAATCGAACATTCTTTATAAATGCGGCTGGTCTCCATTCGAAGGACAAACATTTAAGTATGCCGTAGATTCTACTTTCGTAAGTGGACATTTAGCATGGCACGCTGGAAAACTGAACAAAAAAGAAATGGGAAAACGTCTTACCTTTAACCGATGAGCAGAATCCTACTAGTTCTCTTTTTTCTTCTATCACTGACCACCTGTGATAAAAAACCCAACTTAAATAAAGTTCCTCCTCCACCGGAGAAGCTTTTGAGTGAAGAGAAGTTCACTCAAGTAATGGTGGATGCAGAAATACTAGAAGCGACTCTTAAACTGAAGCTTATTCGTAAACCAGATATCAGGGATAGAATTCTCGTTTATTATGACCAAATATTCGATAGGCACGGAATAACGGAAAAGCAGTTTAGAGATAACCTAGAATTCTATAATAAGCAAGCTGCTAAAATAGCTGTGATTTATGATTCTGTGCAAGTGCGTTTAGGAAGAATGAAGGCCGATTTAAAACTCGAGCCAGACACTACAAATGCTCTGGGAAATCGGAGAAGAACGCAGTAGCGTTTTCTATCGCTTGGTCAACAGTTCTAAAAGTTACTCCAAGTTCATTTCTTACCTTGTCGTTTTTATAACTCGTTTTTCTATGACTGCTCTGAGCACTTTCTTTGGTCAGTACAGGGTTTTTTCGAGTGAATTTACTGGTCAGAAAAAGTAACCTCCAAACTATTCCTGTAAGCCATGGCTTTGCGTGAATGGTCGGTTTCGAGCCCCCAAAGTATTCAGATATAGTCTGAGCCACCGTTTTATAAGAGAGATTTTCTCCTACAATTATATACCGCTCACCGAATTTTTTTAAGTCATACAACCGTTTTAATGTAAACGCCACATCTCTAGCATCTATAAAGCCATTTTCTCCATCGGTATAAAACCGCTGACCATTTTTAATCGCTTTAAATAAGGTGCCACTGCTTCGAGAGGTTATCCCTGGACCGAGCACGATAGTAGGATTTACGATCGCTATATTGAGCCCCTCTTCGCCTGCTCGCCACACTTCCATTTCTGCATTTTTCTTACTTACCGCATAGCCAGAATTTTCTTTGGAAGATTCCCATTCTGTTTCTTCATCTACAGTTTGGGTGCTCGCGTTTCTGCCTATAGCCGCCACGGAGCTTACGTAATAAAACTCACTCACGCCATTAGACAAGCAGGCGTTTACCATATTCGCCGTTCCTTGTTCATTAGCCTCTAAAAGGGCCTCATAATCAGTAGAGTTAAAGCTCACCATGGCTGCACAGTGAAACACAGCATTACATCCCTTTAAGGCGTCATCTATGCAAGGTGTGTTTAAGATGTCTCCAGTAAACCACTCTATAGATTGAGCCAGTTTTTTTCCGCTAGGAGAGTAAAACGTAAATAGATCTTCCACTACTTGTTTCTCGCTATTAGCACGTTGCAATGCACGAACACTAAGCCCACTATTCACTAATTCAAAGAGAACGTGAGCTCCTACAATACCAGTTCCGCCAGTGACTAAAATCATTGGGCCAAAAGTACGTTAAGCACCTATATAAAAGCAATACAATATATAGCGTTAAGATAAAAATCGCCTTCACCTACTAAGCAAAAAAAGAAACCAGTAATTTTGAAACTGTGTATACCTCCAAAACACCCGAAATACTTAAAGCATTCGCTTCTGATTTAACTTGGAATAAATCTAGGAATGAAAAGTGTGTGTACCTCACTTTTGATGATGGGCCTTCGGCTGGCGTAACTGATAAAGTTCTAGATATTCTCCAAGAATATGATGCCAAAGCCACTTTCTTCTGTGTGGGAGAAATGGCGAAGAAGAATCCAGCATTATTGCGCCGCATAAAAGCGGAAGGACACTCTCTAGGTAACCACACCTTCCGGCATGAAAGTGGATGGAAAACTGAAAATTCAGCCTACTTCAGAAGTTATCTTGCTTGCAATGATTTAGTGGCCGCCAAACTATTTAGGCCGCCTTATGGCAGAATAAGCAAGAGTCAGACTAAGCTGATTAAAAAAAGAAGTGAGATTATTATGTGGGATGTCCTGCCTGGAGATTTCGACCAGCAAGTTTCTGCAGCCACTTGTGTAAAACGGATAAAGGCAAATACTAAAAACGGCTCTATAATCGTGCTGCATGATAACCCAAAGTTTAAAGAAAAGGTTCTGGAGGTATTGCCTGTGGCACTAAAGTGGTTAACGAGTAAAGGGTATGATTTAAAGGGGCTTTAGCCAAAAAAAATGGCCTCTCAGATATTACTGAGAGGCCAATTACTAACCTTTAAACCTTAACCAATGCTCTCGAACCACCAAGAGGCTTTTTATCTTTTGTCTTGTTAAGCTCTAAGCCGAACTAAGACTAATTTTCTTTTTACTGTGTTCACCTTTTTAAGGGTGTTAACGTAAGCTGATAGATTTCCAGACTCCATTAACTCTGAAGCTTTAGCTTTTAACTCGCCGTATGTTGTTCTTAAATCTCTCATCTTATTTGCTTTTTTCTCCGTTAATTTGATAAGTGTTATACAAACAGTGTGCCATAAATCAAAAACCCATTTAAAAATCTGTTATTAAGTGATTTAAGTTTTTTTCCGCTAGAAAAAAATGGGATTTGCTGGGTTTTGAATCAAGGAGGAGGAGAAAAAGTGATTACTGCTGTCTTTCTATATAATCTATCAGTGAGTGAATCACTTTGATGTGAATTTCTTGCACCCGATCGGCATAACCGCTCCATGGCGCTCTTATCTCTACATCACACACAGAAGCTAGTTCACCTCCATCTTTTCCTGTGAGTGCTACTACGGTCATTCCTTTGGCTTTGGCCGCCTTAGCTGCTTCCAATACGTTCTTCGAATTTCCAGAAGTGGAGATGGCCAATAACACATCTCCAGAATTACCCATTCCTTCTATGAATCTAGAAAAAATAGAATCAAACCCATAATCATTTCCTACACACGTAATGTGGCTAGGGTCTGATATAGAAATAGCGGCTAGTGATGGTCGGTTATCTCTATACCTTCCTGTGAGCTCCTCTGCGAAGTGCATGGCATCACACATAGAGCCTCCGTTCCCGCAGGAGATGACTTTTCCATCGCGTAGCAATGCTTCTGCCATTAAACCTCCAGCTTTTTCTATGGCCTGAAAATTATCTTCATTAGAAAGAAAATCATTTAGTACCGACTGTGCTTCTAAAAAGTGTTTTTTAATGAAATTCATAGGGACAAAATTATAAAAATGAAGGCATAAAAAAACCACTCCTTCAAATAGGAGTGGTTTTTTGATTTAAAATTTTAATCTAGTAAGAGGAATTAAACTTTTCCAGACCTTTCTCTAGAAAGTCAATAAAAAATTGTGGGTCTGGATCGTATCCAACTCCCTCTTTTAAAATTAAGTTTCCCTCAAAATCTTCGAAACAGTAAAACGGCTGAGCTATTGTACCATGATCCTTAGCTTCTTTATATTTCCACTCATCTCCAAGTCTCTTAATTTTTATTGTACTTCCCCCTTCTAAGGTTTCAGTTCTTTGCTGAGCAGCAGGAATTTCAGACCTATCATCAGTATAGAGAGAGAGTAATACCACCTCTTCCTTAAGAATTCTAGCTACTTCAGGAACAATCCATACATTTTCCTCCATTTTTCTGCAGTTTACACAGGTCCACCCTGTATAGTCCACTAGTACTGGTTTTCCTTCTTCTTTCGCTTTCTTTCGAGCTGCTTCTAAATCATTCTGGAAGTCTGGCTCAATGTGCAATGTGGGTCCACCGCCATGACTGTCGCCACCATTAGCAAATGCTCCCGCAGATTCTGCATAAAAGGCTGGTGGTGGAAACCCTGCTATTAACTTAAGTGGAGCACCCCAAATCCCGGGTAATAAGTAAATTGTCATGATAAAGAACATAAACCCAAAAAGGAACCTAGGAATACTCATTTTTTCAAATGGCGAGTCGTGTGGAAACCTTAGCTTCCCAAACAGATATAACGTTATACAAGCTGATACGGCAATCCAAATTGTAATAAATAACTCTCTTTCTAAAAAGTGCCATTGATAAGCTAGGTCTGCATTGGATAAGAATTTAAAAGCAAAACCAATTTCCACTAAACCAAGTACAACTTTCACTGAGTTTAACCAACCTCCAGACTGTGGAAGGGCATTTAACCATCCAGGAAATGCTGCAAAAAACATAAACGGAAGTGAAAGGGCTAAAGAAAACCCAAACATTATGGCCGCTGGACCTAAAAATCCCCCACTAGCTGATTCTCCCAGGGCAGCTCCTACAATAGGACCTGTACATGAGAAAGATACTATAGCCAATGTAGCTGCCATAAAAAATATACCTATTAATCCACCTCTATCTGCTGCACTATCGGCCTTGTTAGCCCAAGATGCCGGCAACTGAATATCAAAGGCTCCTAAGAAGGACAACCCAAATAAAATCAGTATAGCAAACAAGAATAAATTAAATACTGGATGCGATGAAAGCGCATACAAAGCGTCCCCACCAAAAATGGCACTTATGAGCAACCCAAGTCCAGTATATATAAAGATTATACAAAACCCGTAGAACAGCGCATTTCTAATTCCCTGCGCTTTTGACTTGCTTTGTTTTGTGAAGAAACTTACTGTCATAGGGATTAATGGGAATACACAAGGTGTAAAGACAGCAGCAAAACCTAATCCAAGACCTAATATAAATAGACCCCACGGAGTTTCACTTTCTTCTTCAATATTATCATGATCAAGTGCTCCATTCTCATCATGTAAAGCCTTTTTCACAGGCTCGGGACACATCTCAAAGTCTGCTGGTTTAGCAGTAGCCTGACTTAAATCAAAGTCAAAATCTATATCTTTTGGAGGAAGGCATTTACTTTCATCACAAACCATGAAAGAAAGAAAACCTTTGATATTCGTTACTGTATCTGAGTTTAATTTAATCTTCTGCCACCAATTCACTTTTCCTTCAAAGTAAGCCAACTCCATATCGAAGTTAGGGTCGAACTCTGTAATGGTCACGTTAGAGCATTCCATCACACTATCTACTTTAGCCCATCCTTCAGATTCATTAAAGCTAAACCAGGTTGGTAACGGTCCGTCGTTACTACTCAAATACTGTGAATAGGTATGCCAATGCTCTTCTATATCTGAAGTGAAAACCAATTCATATTCTGAATTACCTAAATCATAGGCTTTCCACTTCCACTTAACTGGATCTTCTATTTGTCCACTTACCGATGAAATCACTAAATAGGAAACCAACAGTAAAATAAATCCTTTGAATCTTATACTCATTTTTTTTTATTTTCGAACTCTAAAGATACGCACAAAACTATGTGAGGTTAGAGTCCTTTTAAATTTCAAGTTGGACTTTCAGTAAAGAGAAATCTCCTCATTCTCTTTCAATCCAAAATATCTTCTGGCCCAATAGACTGCGCCATATAAAATAGGCGTATCTAAAACCGCCACTATTACTTTAAACAGAAACCCTGCACCCAAAAATGGCCAGAAATTCTCCCTTCCAATTTCTCCTGCTTGACACAGCACTAATAACACCACTGCAGTGTCTATTAACTGGGAGGGAATCGTGGAAAAATTATTCCTCAGCCACAACATTTTACCATTAGTAAGCTTCTTCCAAAAATGGAAGATGCGGACATCTATAAACTGTGCGATTAGATAGGCAATCATGGAACTGGTAATGGCCGCCCCAGAATTCCCGAAAACCTGATGAAATAACCCGTCATCTACAGGTGAAAAACTAACTGCGCTTACCTGATCTGAAATGGTGATTAAGACTAAAACAAACAGGCTGACTATAACTCCAGAAAACACCACTTGATTGGCCAATTTTCTCCCGTACAATTCAGAAATCAAATCTGTCACCAAAAAAGTAATCGGGTAAGCTATTATCCCCACGCTTACCACCATATTAATATCGGTATCTGCAGACTGATAGTATGAAAAGAACTTTTTGAAAATCAAATTGCACGCTACTAAACTAGCCACGAAGACACCAGACAACATCAAGAACAATTGAAAAGCCCTTTCCTTCTTCGTTTTATCCATTTTTAAACGGTTATAAGTAGTTTTAGTGTTTTCTGGTCGCTCTCAACCACGCGTGTAAATTCAGAAGCTCTTAATCCCATTACCCATAAAATCTCTCCTTCACATTCCAGGACCGTTACGTTACTTTTCTCTGGCATAGGCACCTTTTTTTGAATTAGAAAGTCGCTCACCTTCTGCCTTCCTTTCATGCCGAATGGACGTATAGAATCCCCCGATTCCCAAGCCCGAATTGACAGTTTTTTCGCCCCGTATTCTAAAGGTAGAAAAATCAAATTTACATTTGGCTTTTCGGTAGAATCAAACACCGATTCTGTGATGCACAAAGATCCGTTTTTGTATGCATAAATTCCCGTTCCTTGAGCTATAATTTCGGTGGTCAATTCCTCTTCTTTCTCTATACTTTCTATTACCAAACTAATTCTATCTCTCCAAAACACATAGTTAGATCCAGCTACCTTTTTACCCACAGCAGAACGGGCCAGATTCACGACCTCATTTCTAAGAGAAGGTTTAGGCTCAAGTTCTGCTAGCATATAATAAAGAAGCAAATCTGAATAATCGGACCCTTTAAGAAACTGAAGGTCCAACTGAAAGCCATTTGCAGTTTTTTTATTATTGGAATCCCACTTGCTTTTAGCGACTTCAGAAATTAACAGATCGGCCTGAGAAGCATGGTGTGAAAACCCCCCAATATGATTCACAAATGCACTATTTATCTCAGTTAATGAAGGAAACACAGCATTTCTAATTCTATTACGAGAATATTTTAGGCTTTGGTTTGAGACATCCTCTCTATAAGTAACATTATTCTCTTTGGCGTAAGCCACTATTTCTTCTTTAGGCATGAATAGCAGCGGTCTTACGACTGAGTTGTTTTCCAGAGCCATGCCTGACGCTCCTGCTAAACCAGACCCTCTACACAGATTAAACAACACTGTCTCTGCCTGGTCATTTAAATGGTGAGCTGTTACTACTTTATTCAGCTTAAGGTCTTTTCTAAGCTCACTAAACCAAGTGTATCTAGCTTCTCTAGCCTTTTCTTGAATCCCCTGCCCAGAGGACAGTTCCAGATGGTTTACAAAAAAAGGAATGGAAGTAGCATTACAATAGTCCTCTACTGCCTGCTGATCTAAATCTGAGTCTTCTCCGCGTAAATGGTAGTTTACATGTGCTGCATGTATGGGATAACCTAAGTATTGCAACGCGTGTAATAGCGCCATAGAATCCACACCACCACTCACCGCGACTAGTAAGGATTCGTTCTCCATAAACAACCCATGATCCTTTATGGTTTTTCGTAAACGGCTAATCAAATCCATGAATCGAGTTTTTCAATGCAGACACCTTAAGCAAACATTCTCTGTACTCCTTTTCAGGAACGGATTGGGCTGTAATAGCACTGCCTGCCATTAGGGAAAGGTACTTCTTTTTAGAATTATAAAGGAATGAGCGAATGACCACGTTAAATGTGAAGTCGCCTTCTGGAGTGAAAAACCCTATAGCTCCACTATACAGTCCTCTTTTAGCATCTTCATGCTCTTCTATAAGATTCATAGCGCTAATCTTAGGCGCGCCAGTCATCGACCCCATAGGAAACGTAGATTTTAAAAGCTCCGAGTTCGACACCTCGTCTGCGACTTGACTAGTGACAGTGCTAATCATGTGATGGAGTGTTTTGAAGGTATGAATACCGTATAATTCGTTAACCGTAACAGAGTTGTTTTTAGCCGTTTTCGAGAGGTCGTTTCTTACTAAGTCCACGATCATGACATTCTCAGACCGCTCTTTTTTATCGGAGAATAATTGTCTTTTTAACTCTTCATCTTCTTGTGGGTCTGCGCCTCTTCTGATGGTTCCTTTAATGGGTTTAGAAACTACTGTGCTTCCCGTTTTTTCTAGGTATAATTCGGGACTGCAGCAGATAGCATGGTGATCTCCATTCTGGAAATAAGCAGAATAAGGAGATAAGGTAGCACTATTGGCGGCCTTATAAGTTGCTAGGGGCGCTAGATTAAACTGCTCGTGGTAAAACTCCACGCAGTAATTGGCTTCATAGATGTCTCCTCTTTTAATGTGGTTTAATAAAGAGGCCACATCATTCAAGTATTTTTCTTTAGGGGTTCTAGAGGTAAGGCTAGCTTCTGTTTTTTTGGCTGCCGATTCACTTTCTAAAAAAGAGTAAGGGTTTAAGTTCTCTGAAAATTCTTTATCATAAGTATCAATTACCTCATAACCTCCATCACGGGTTAAGCTATAAACGACCTTAGGAACGATGAAGCAAATTTCTGGAAACTCTAGTCCATCATGATTCTTACTCGATAAGTTTTCTACTTGATTTTTTAAATCATAGCTCAGAAAACCAAAAACCCATTTTTTATGTTTTTGAAGAAAATCATTAAGCGCCTGAAAACATTCAAAACCAGCAGAAACTGTTAATTCTTCCTGCACACCTACAGCCATTAAGTCAGCCTCTGAGCTTGAGTTTCTGTTGAGCAAGAAAATTGTTTCTTTTGGGTTATTCATTCCTAAAACGGGATTAGTTTTAAAACACACACCCTCTTTATAGTACGGTCATTTAATTTATTGAATTCTAATCCCCTTGGCTATTGTTGATTCTGCCTGATACTTCTTCATAGCTCTGCTCTTCACAGAGCGCACAATCAAGAGCAAGCTACCAAACAACTCGAGCGTTTTATCCTATTAAATATGCAACGCTCTATCACCGGTAGCAGCTAACGCGGCTTCTTTCATGGCCTCAGTAAACGTAGGATGCGCATGGCTCATTCTACTTACATCTTCCGCACTAGCCCTGAACTCCATGGCAACTACCGCTTCTGCTATCATGTCCGCCGCTCTCGGACCCACCATATGAACTCCTAAAATCTCATCAGTCCCTTCATGCGCCAGTACTTTCACCATACCGTCTGTGTCCATGCTTGCTCTCGCTCTTCCACTCGCTTTAAACGGAAAAACTCCAGACTTATATGGAATGCCTGATTCTTTTAGCTGCTCTTCTGTTTGTCCCACCGCGGCTACTTCTGGCCAAGTATAAACGACTCCTGGTATTAAGTTATAATCTATATGAGGATGCTGTCCAGCCATAACCTCTGCTACGAATGTTCCTTCTTCTTCGGCTTTATGAGCTAACATAGCTCCTTTAATCACATCACCGATGGCGTAGATATTAGCCGCTCCAGTTTGTAGTTTTTCGTTTACAGCGATTCTTCCTCTCTCGTCTACCTTTACTGAAGTATTCTCTAACCCTAATTTGTCAGTGTATGGTTTTCTCCCTACAGAAACGAGACAGTAATCCCCTTGGATTTCTTGCTCTAATCCTTTTTTATCGTCTGCTTTAACAGTTACACTCGTTTTAGTCGCTTTTACTTCTTTAACTTTATGTGAAAGCAAAAACTTAACGCCTAACTTTTTCATAGACCGCATTAGCTCTTTCCCACAAGCCTTATCCATAGCAGGGATGATGGCGTCCATATATTCCACTACGGTAACCTGAGCGCCTATTCTCGCATAAACACTTCCTAACTCAAGTCCAATTACTCCGCCGCCTACAATGATCATGTGCTTAGGAATCTCTTTTAACTCCAACGCCTCAGTAGAAGTAATCACTCTAGTCTTATCTAATTTTATAAAAGGAAGTGTGGCCGGCTTAGACCCTGTGGCTATGATGAAATTCTTAGCCTCATATTCTGCAGATTTACCTTTTTCAGGAGAAACAGAAATTTTGGTCTCAGAAATAAAAGCCCCATGCCCTGTCAAAACCTCGATTTTATTCTTTTTCATCAAAAAGTCGATTCCTCCAGTAGTCTGTTCCACTACTTCACGCTTTCTTTGAATCATCTGTTTAAAATCTACAGAGACTTTGCCTGTTTTTATCCCGTGCACAGCAAAAGTAGATGTGGCATTATGATAATGCTCGCTACTGTCTAAGAGTGCTTTAGAAGGGATGCACCCCACATTCAAGCATGTCCCTCCTAAAGTGCTGTATTTCTCAACTAGAGCGGTTTTCATTCCTAATTGAGCACACCTAATAGCTGCTACATATCCTCCAGGACCAGAACCTATAACTATTACATCAAAAGCTGACATCTTTATAATTTTTCTTTATGCGAAGATAGAAGAATCTGTTTAAACCAGCGATCACATAGCGCGGCATTTATCGCAGAATTCTGACAGAACGTTCCTACATTATAAACTCCCTAATTTGACCAGCATGATTTACACGCCCCAAATCTCTTTAACTAAAGCTTAAACCAACCTAAAATAACTTAACAAGCCTTCTATATAAGCCTTTAACACTAAAGAGATACTAATAAATGCGCTAATAAAAAGAATGGCTCTGGACCTAAAGTTTCTGTTTAATGAAAACCTAAAAACCCGGTATGCAACAAGCTAGATCTAAAGATCAAGAAACGGTACAGTTAATGCACCGCTTTATTTTGTTTCTTTGCGCAAATTATAAATGAAACCAGTCTCTAATGTGGCATAAAGTAGCCCGACTCATACTAACTTATAGACTGCCTATATTAGTCATTCTAGCCCTAATTACCATTGGACTGGGTTCACAACTGAACAAACTAAAGTTAAGTTATGGATACGCTAACTTACTTCCTCAAGAAGATCCGGCCAACTTAGAGTTTCTTGAGTTTAAAGAGCTCTTCGACGATGACGGAATGGTTATGGTGATAGGAGCTGACGATGCCCGATTATATGAGCTAGAAAACTTTCAAAAGTGGTATAACTTAGGACAAGATATTAAAAAAGTTTCTGTGGCTCGCCCAGAAATGTTGGAGGGTGGTGCTCTAGACACGAAATATCCTCTAGTAGATTCAGTTTTTTCCGTTCTTAGATCATTTAACCTCAAGAAAGATACTACCCTTAAGAAATTTAACTTCGAATTATTGGCTCAACAAGCTCCTCAGTCTCAGGAAGAGCTAGACTCATTAATGGATGTGGTTAAAAGTCTGCCTTTCTATAAAGATATTCTATGGAAGGATGATGCCTATTCCACACTATTAATGGCCTTCGTAAATACTGATATTTTCAATTCTTCAGATAGAGCAGGGGCTGTAGATGAGGTCGTGGGCATGATAAACACCTTTACCGCAGACACAGGCATAAAAACATATGTTTCTGGACTCCCTTTCATTAGAGATCAAATGACAGCTAAGGTGAAGTCTGAGCTTAAATTGTTCATCTTTTTATCTGCTTTGATAACCGCTATTTTATTATTTCTCTTCTTCAGAGATATTGTTTTGGTGAGTGTCTGTCTTTTGGTCGTGGCGGTAGGTGTGGTATGGAGCTTAGGCATTATAACTCTATTTAATTATGAGCTCTCTATTCTTATGGCGTTAATTCCGTCACTCATGATTATTATAGGAATTACTAACTGTGTTTACCTCATAAACAAGTATCATGTAGAGTATAGAAAGCACGGAAACCAGGTCTTGGCATTGCAACGCGTGGTCATAAAAATAGGAAGTGCTACTTTCCTTACGAACTTCACTACAGCTATGGGGTTTGGAACATTCGTTTTTACTTATAGTGATATCCTTAAAGAATTTGGAGTTATAGCATCTATTAATATTATTGTCATGTTCGCTTTATCGATCCTGGTTATAATTATTGCCTATAGTTACTTAAAACCGCCAAGCCTTAAGCAGGTTAAGCACTTAAATAGAAGATGGACTCACCAGTCCGTGGAGGTGCTTGTAAACATTGTTTCCCACTACAGGAAAGCAGTTTACGTGGCTTTCGCTGCCATTTTAGTTCTCGGTTTTTTAGGGGTTTCTATGATGACTTCCACAGGAAATGTTGTAGATGATTTACCTGATGACGACCGAGTTATTACAGATTTAAAATTCTTCGAAAAACAATACAATGGAGTACTTCCATTTGAAATCATTATAAAAAGTGATAGCGCTGGAAAAATGACCAAACTATCTAACATTAAACGATTAGATAAACTCCAGAAAAAACTAGCAACTTACCCTGAGCTTTCAAGAAGCATCTCTATCGCAGACGCATCTAAATTTGCTAGGCAAGCCTTTTACAATGGTTCTAAAGAGCGCTATGCACTTATAAAATCAAATGAACAAACTTTAATTGGCCCGTATTTTAGTAGCCAGTATAACTCTGAAAACCAAGAGCATTCTTTCATCGACTCTACGTATCGAAAAACCAGAATTTCTTCTAATGTTGCTGATATTGGCACTGTGCAAATGCGAGAACTTATGGAAAAGGTAGAGGCTGAAATAGACACTGTTTTTCCTGCCTCGAAGTACACCACAAGTCTAACAGGAACAGCTGTAGCTTTCACTAAGGGATCTGCATATATGGTTTCTAACTTAGCTATGAGCCTCTTAATTGCTATTCTTTTTGTGGCGCTGCTCATGGCGGTATTATTTAGATCAGTACAAATGGTGTTAATCTCATTAATCCCCAACCTAGTTCCTCTTCTATTCACTGCTGCTATTATGGGGTACTTTAACATTCCCATTAAACCATCAACCGTTCTTGTCTTTAGCATAGCTTTCGGTATATCAGTGGACGACACTATACACTACTTGGCTAAATTCAGACAAGAATTAAAAGCAAACGGGTGGAGGATTAAAGAAGCTGTTATTTCTGCCGTTAGAGAGACTGGTGTAAGTATGATGTATACAAGTATCATTCTGTTCTTCGGATTTGCTGTATTCATCGCTTCAGAGTTTGAGGGGACTCGAGCTTTAGGGGTTTTAGTTTCAGTCACTTTATTAGTCGCTATGTTCTCTAATCTAGTGCTTTTGCCTACTCTTTTGCTGACCTTAGATAATAGGTTTACTAAGAAAATAATGCATGAGCCTTTATTTGTAATCTTCGATGAAGAGGACGACATAGATGTAGAGGAACTCCAAATACGAAAAGGACCACATTAACAATAAAAATTCTTACCCATGAAAGGAATCATTTTAGCGGGAGGAACCGGCAGCCGGTTATGGCCCATTACTAAATCCTTAAGCAAACAGCTAATGCCTGTTTACGATAAGCCAATGATTTATTATCCGCTTTCTACGCTTATGCTTTCTAACATAAAGGATATTCTAATAATTTCTACGCCTGAAGATTTACCCGGTTTCCAACGTTTGCTGGGAGATGGGTCTTTACTAGGATGTAACTTCTCTTATCAGGTACAAGAAAAGCCAAACGGATTAGCTCAGGCATTTGTACTAGGAAGAGAATTCATAGGAAATGATAAAGTGGCTCTTGTTTTAGGGGACAATATCTTTTATGGACAGGGCTTCGGAAACTTGCTTAGGAATAATACTGACGTGGAAGGAGGAATGGTTTATGCCTATCATGTAAATGACCCTGAGCGCTACGGAGTGGTTGAATTCGATACTGCAAACAAAGCCATTTCAATAGAAGAAAAACCTCCTAAACCTAAGTCAAATTATGCCGTGCCGGGATTATACTATTATGATAATTCTGTGGTGGATATAGCTGCTCAATTGGAACCAAGCGCAAGAGGAGAATACGAAATCACTGACGTTAACAAAGCCTATTTAAAAGCAGGGAAATTAAAGGTGACTAAACTTGATCGGGGAACGGTTTGGCTTGATACAGGGACATTCGAGTCCCTTATGCAGGCTAGTCAATATGTGATGGTTATAGAACAGCGTCAAGGCTTAAAAATAGGTGCTATAGAAGAAGTGGCTTGGAGACTTGGTTTCATATCAGATAATGAATTAGAGAAGCTCGCCAGTGACCTAGTGAAAAGTGGTTATGGAACATATTTGTTGAATCAATTGAAAGCAGGAAAATGACACTTAACGAGTCTAAGAAAGAAGTAGAAAAAGGAATCAATATTTTCATTTCAAACTTATCAGAACAAGAGCTTTATCGACCTATTTCCTACATCTTAGAATTAGGAGGGAAAAGATTAAGACCATCATTAGCTTTACTTTCCAGCGCTTTTTTTGGAGGAAATGTAGAGGACATTCTTCATCCTGCTTTAGCCGTCGAAGTCTTTCATAATTTCTCATTAATGCATGATGATATTATGGATAATGCTCCTATTAGAAGAGGACAAGAAACGGTACATGAGAAGTGGAATACAAACTCAGCTATTTTATCTGGAGATGCTATGCTCGTCCAAGCCTATAAATTAGTAATAAACACTGAAGATTCAAACATTAAACCGTTGAACGAGCTATTCAGCCAAACGGCTATAGAAGTTTGTGAAGGACAGCAGTTCGATATGGATTTTGAAACTAGAGACAACGTGTCGATAGAGGAATACATAGAAATGATAACGCTGAAAACTAGTGTGCTCATAGCATGCGCTCTTAAAATGGGGGCTATTACTGCTGGAGCGGCAGATAACGAGGCTAACCTCATCTATGATTATGGAATAAATATGGGAATAGCCTTTCAGCTCAGAGATGACTATCTAGATGCGTTTGGTCAGATGGAAAAAGTAGGAAAGCAAAAAGGCGGAGACATCCTGGCTAATAAAAAAACCTATTTAGCTCTAAAAGCTATTTCAAATGCTAACGAAATCGAGAGAGCACAACTTATAGAATTACAAAAAGAACCAAACCCTAAACTAAAAGTAGAACAAACACTGCGTTTATTTACTTCTTTAGGGGTAGATAAAGACATAGAACATCTGTCTAAATCCTACTTCGCAAAAGCTTTAGCTAGCCTTCGCTCATGTGAAGGAAACCCGAGGATACTAGAAGAGTTTCTAACGTTCTCTGAAGGGTTAATGGTTAGAGAATATTAAAAATATACGGAATAAGCTTTTAGCAGGCAGCACAAATAAATCAATTATAAGACTAAACATCATCTCATGTACGGAAAATTAAAAGATCATCTAAAAGCTGAATTAGCTGAAATAGAATCAGCAGGCCTATTTAAGAAAGAAAGAATTATCACCTCACCACAGGAGGCGGTTATTAAAATTTCGACAGGAGAAGAAGTAATTAATTTCTGCGCAAACAACTATCTAGGACTTTCAAATCACCCTAAAGTAATAGAGGGAGCTAAAAACGCACTAGATTCACATGGTTTCGGGATGAGTTCTGTAAGATTTATATGTGGAACTCAAAACATCCATAAAGATTTAGAAGCCAAGTTAGCTGAGTACCTCGGAACAGAAGATACCATTTTATATGCTGCTGCTTTCGATGCTAATGGAGGTGTTTTCGAACCTCTTTTAACTAAAGAAGATGCTATTATCTCTGACTCACTGAACCATGCCTCAATTATAGATGGTGTCAGGCTTTGCAAAGCAGCTAGATTCAGATATGCCAACAACGATATGGCTGATTTAGAAACTCAACTTAAAGCAGCAGAAGGAGCTCGATTTAAAATTATAGTTACAGATGGGGTTTTCTCTATGGATGGTTATGTGGCTCAGTTAGATAAAATATGTGACTTGGCAGATAAGTATGATGCACTTGTTATGGTTGATGAATGCCACGCTACAGGATTCATAGGAAAGACTGGGAGAGGAACACATGAGCTAAAAAATGTATTGGGTAGAATAGACATCATTACAGGGACTTTGGGAAAAGCCTTAGGTGGTGCCATGGGAGGGTTTACTTCAGGGCGAAAAGAAATTATAGAGCTGCTGCGTCAGCGTTCACGTCCATACTTATTCTCTAATTCTCTAGCACCAAACATAGTCGGAGCTAGCTTAACAGTGTTGGATATGATTTCTAGTGACACTTCTCTTAGAGATAAATTAGAGTGGAATACGAACTACTTTAAAGATGGAATAAAAGCAGCTGGATTTGACATAAAAGATGGAGAATCGGCTATCGTTCCCGTTATGTTATATGACGCTAAACTGAGTCAAACAATGGCTGATAAATTACTAGAAAAAGGAATCTATGTAATAGGATTCTTTTACCCTGTAGTTCCTAAAGAACAAGCTAGAATTCGAGTTCAACTAAGCGCGGCGCATGAAAAAGAGCACATAGACCAAGCAATAACTGCTTTTGCTGAGGTAGGAAAAGAACTTGGTGTTATTTCATAAATTTCGCTCTTCCAATTATTCCCGAGTTATTTTCAAGGCTTACAGTGTAAGCTCCTGGCGATAAGTTAGAAACATTAAGTTCAATTTTACCAGAAGGTGAGGAGTTGATTGATTCGAGAATTACTACTTGACCATTGAATGAAAAGACTTTAACCAGCGTTTGCTCATTCAATGAGGATGATTGGATAATCAACTCGTTTGAAGCAGGATTTGGATACACATTAAGTGAGATTTTTGAATCCAATTCAAAGACACTATCGACAACTGAAATGACTGCTGAAGTTACTTCACATCCGTATGAAGTGGTAATTTCAACGGCATAATTTCCATCCCCCTGGAAGGATAATTCATTATTTGTTTCGCTATCTAGTTCTAATCCATTATAAAACCAAACATAAGACTGAAAACCTAAGGACACGCTAAGTAAATTATCTCCAAATGTTATTTCTATAACAGGGCAGAGAACATATTCTTCAGACAGAACAGAGCAGCTAAATTCATTCGTCACTTGACACTGATAAATCCCTGGTGTTTCTAGCCCAATGATGTTTTGGTTTTCACCTCCTAAAAGTTCCCCATTTAATGTCCACTGGTAAAAATTATTTTCCGCGGGAGGAACTGATAATGTTTGAAGTTCTTCGGAGTATTGTAGGACGGCATCAGGAAGCGGGAATACAGAAACTAACTCTTCATTAAAAAACTGACTACTCACCTCATAGCTTATACTGTAGCTCCCTCCGGAACCATTATTATTGAAAGCTCCAGTTCCAGCAGAAGGGTTTGAAATAACAAACTGACCTAAGAAATCATCTTCAGTGAACGTATCCGAATCCCAAATTTGCACTACAAATTCATTGAACTGAGAACTAAGTAAAATGTTCAAATTAGAAAAGGTCGCTGACTCCACATCATCTATGGAGCTTGTAGTAAAAATCACTGATCCGTTACCGTCTAGAATTATTAGGTAAGGGTCTGGGCTAAACAACCCAAAACCCTCATCAGGATCTCCATCGCCATCCCCTGAAATAGAATTGAGCACTAACTGGTCTAATTCATACTGAAAAATAGTAGTAGTCAACGAAACGTTGTAATCGCCTGAATCTAAATAGTCTTGAGCTTCAGGACTTGCTTGTGTGCTGGTGACGCCATTCCCAAAATCCCACAAGTATTCTGTAGGGCTGGGGCTTCCGTCAATTAAAGAATTTAATTCTAAAGATAGGTCACCACATCCTGCACTAGTGGAGATAGTAAAACTGCTGTTAGATGACTCTCCTGCCAAGACCTCAATCGGTGAGGCAAACGCTTGGTTAAGCACTTGTTCAAATCCAAAAACGAGGACTGTGACTTGGACATTAATAGTTATATCATAAAAACCAGAAAGTAAAGGTGTTCCGTAAAGTGTCGCACAACCATATGTATCTCCCTGTGTTGGATAAAAAGTTAAATCATCATCATTAATAACTAATTCCATCCCAAAAGGAAGCCCTGTAATAGATAAGATGACCACCTCTTCTAAGGTTGTAGAAATCCCTTCCGCCTCAATCTCACTAGGTAAGTAAATACTAATAATTTCTTCATAATACTCTCCTGCCACAGCGCTTATTAAAATTTCAGGACACAACACAGGAAAGGTCGCTCCTTCTCCGCAGCTTTCATCAGCGGTGCAATCTGTGTTTTGGGAGTATAAGCCGCCAAAACCTATAAAAGAAAAAAAGAAGAAAAAGTAAAGAGCTTTCATGATAAGGATTTATTCAGATAAAATTAATGAATAGTCTTGAGTATCCCCTAATTAAAATAATATCTTTGGCCTTCAAAACAAAAAAACATTTCATGAAAACACTTATACTTTCGGCTCTAGCTGTATTCTTCAGTTTGACGGGCTTTTCTCAAATCACCATTAATGAAATCGACTCGAACACACCCGGATCCGACACGGCTGAGTTCGTGGAACTTTATGCGGCTGAAGAAACTTCTTTAGATGGTTATTTTTTAGTCTTCTTTAATGGGAACGGCGATAGCGCTTATAACGTTATCGACCTCACAGGAAATACTATTACTGATGGTTTTTTCGTGGTGGGAAATGCAGCTGTTGCCAATGTAGATGTGATTTTTGATGACAATGATTTACAAAACGGAGCAGACGCTGTGGCTCTATACCTTAATCCTGGAGCACCTATCTTAGATGGTGACATGATTACTATTGATGGTTTAGTAGATCTTGTGATTTATGACAGTAATGATAATGATGACGCTGAGTTGTTAGGATTCCTTGCTGCTGAATGTCAAATTCAATACAATGAAGGTGAAAACGGAGAAGGCGATGTAGAAAGCATCTCTAGAGTGCCAGACGGAGGAACAGCATTATGCCCAACAGGGTTTCTAGTTCAAGCTCCGTCTCCCGGAACCTCTAACGTTCCGAGTTGTTTTGGTGGTTCATTGGCTTTTGACGATGAAATGACCGAAATGACCTTTTGTATAGATGACGATGCTATAGAGCTTATAGATTTTAGCGTAGTAAGTAATGTAGGTGATGGTTTCATCTACATTATTACTGATGAAGACAACATCATCATCACTACATCTAACGGAGAAACTATCGACTCTTCTTCACTCCCAGAAGGAGTATGTAGAATACACGGAATAGCTTTTAACGGAGAATTAGACGAAGAAACTTTGTCTGCAGGAGAAGATGCAGTAGTGATCGCTACGGATGGTGATTGTCTTTCGTTTTCTTCTAACTATTTAACTATTACTAGAAACGTATGTTTCCCTGATTGTGACGGGGGAATGGTTAGCAGTGACGCTGGAGAAAATGTAGTAGTCTGTTTAGATGAAGAAACAGATTTGCTTACATTCACTAACACGTCTATAGCTACTGAAGACTCTTATGCTTATGTAGTGACTGATGAAGCGAATATCATCCTCACTGTTCTAGTCGGAGACTCTAATGATTTCAATGAAGCTACCGCAGGAATATGCAGAGTCTGGGGATTAAGCTTCCAAGGAGCACTAGACCCTATGACATTAGAGGCAGGGGACTCGGCTTTAGGTGTGCAAACGGATGGAGCTTGTTTAGAATTGTCTTCTAACTACGTTACAGTGACTCGTCAAGAATGTGTCGCTATAGAAGGTTGTGGAAGTATTTTCTTTTCGGAGTATATGGAAGGGACTTCTAACAACAAAGCCCTAGAGATCTATAACCCTACACAATTTCCAATTTCATTAGCAGATTACCAGTTAGTAAATTGTTCTAATGGGTGCGATGTAGAAGGTGAATGGGATTACACAAATGATATTTTAGGTGGGGCTACTTTAGGAGCTGGTGATGTCTTCGTAATAGCCCACCCGGATGCAGCCCCAGCGATCGCATCGGCTAGAGATGTAGAATTTCAATTCTTGAGTAATGGAGATGATGTGTTCGCATTACAACAAATTAGTACAGGCGATATTATAGACATTATAGGTGAGGCTTCTTTAGTAGACATAGATGGTGGATGGACTGTAAATGAAGTAGAAAACGGAACTCAAAACCATACATTAGTCAGAATGGAAGAATTCAATGAAGGAAACTCTGATTGGGGTACAGCTCAAAACGAATGGAACGTGCTAGAAGTAGATGACTTCAGTAATATCGGTTCACACACCATTATTCCATGTTCTGTAAATACAGATCCGACTCTATCGTTTTCGTTAGGCGGAATAACAGTTAATGAAGATGCAGGGGCAGTTACTTTAGAGGTTTCTGTATTGAATCCATTAGATATAGATATGACCGTAGACGTTATGCTTTCAGGTGGAACAGCTGTTTCTCCAGATGATTTTGATGGAACTGGTTTTCCTGTAACGTTAACATTCCCTGCAGGAATGGATATGGCTCAGTCATTTGATGTAACGATCGTAGATGATATGATGGATGAGGGAGCAGAAACAATCACGTTAGAATTAATGAACCCTACAGATGGAGTTTCATTAGTAACGAATGGGTTTACACTTACTATAAATCCTAGTGATCAATCAACCCCAGTATTAGAAATAGTAGAAGCGGCCACTATAGACGCAGAAGGAATCGCCACTAATTTAGATTTAGAGTGTGAACTAAGAGGTGTGGTTTACGGAGTAAATATGAGGCCTTCTGGTGTTCAGTTTACGTTAATAGATCCAACTGATGGAGTCGGAGTATTTAACTTTGAACCAGTATCTGACTATGTAGTAAACGAAGGTGACAGTGTTCACATAGTCGGAACTATAGACCAGTTCAATGGACTAACACAGATATCAGCTTCTTCTATTGTATTAATTTCTAGTAATAATACCTTAATAGACCCTATAGTAATTACAGAATTAAGCGAGTTTGCAGAAAGCAATTTAATAACTGTAGAGTGTGTCTCTCTCGTAGACGCTTCTCAGTGGGTAAATGACGGGAGTGGATTCAATGTAGATGTGACAGACGGGAATAACAGTTTCCTTATGAGGGTAGATGCAGATACAGATGTATTTGGAACAGATGCGCCAGAAGGGGAGTTCACTCTAACTGGAATCGGGGGTCAATTTGATAATAGCTCTCCATACGATGAAGGATACCAGATACTTCCAAGATACATTGCTGATATAGTGACGTGCGGAATTCCGTTTTCAATAATTGAATATGAAAAAGAGGTGCTTTCTGTTTATCCAAATCCTTTAGCTCATGAGCTAACCATAGATGTCCCTGCTAAAGGAACTCTAAGAATATTTAACAGTATAGGACAAGTAATTAGACAAATTAACCAAGTAAACCAAGGAACTGAAACGCTAACCGTTTCTAACCTGGTGGCTGGAACTTACTTTATAGAGGTCTCTGCTGAAACTGAGGTTTATAGAGCTCAGGTGGTGAAAAAATAAATTAAGAATACGTAATTTAAAAAGCCCCAACCTTTCAGGTTGGGGCTTTTTTTATGTGTTTAACATTTCTATACTGCACTCACTGTTTTAAACATCTTTTTCTCATAAGTATTGCACCGTATAAAACGGATTTACACTTCAATCTTAGTCAGTAACTATAAACTGTTCATCCCTCTCCGTCTCTTCTTGAGATTCATATCTATAATATAGACCAGTAAATCCTGACACTATGAAAACACTAAAAATCGCAAATAAGAAAACCCCCATAAGTGCCGCCAAGAAAACTCCTACCACAGGAATGTTCGCGATTAAAACCCCGAGCAACCCAACTATAACCACAGCTACAGCTATGGCTATTGATAACAGAATGCCAATCCCTAAGACCTTGGCCACCCTGCCAGACGTTAATTCACTTTGGGTAAAGGATAATGCCTCAGAAAAGCTCATATTGCCAACGCCTACGGCAGCATAAGCCAAGCTAAACCAATAATAAACTGGACCAACCGTAACAGCGAAAATGAAAATGATAAAAGCATTTCCAGTCATTTGAACGAAATAATTCAAAAATTGATGTAGCCCGCCAATAATAATAGAAATTACTAGGTAGTGAAGTATTCTTTTATCAAACAAATTAATAAGTGCGCTTGAGAAAGAATTATTCCCTTTTTCTACTTCATTGCGACTTAAGGTATAGTTGAAATTATAAACTATGAAAGTTCCGAATACAAGTAAAATCATTAAGGAAATAAATGAGCCCATATGAAGAGAAAAAATATTCATCATTTTCTCCGATATAACTCCACTTAATTCATCTGGATCATACTTAGATGCTGACTGGATAAAAGCCGTAACATCTTCACCTTCGACAGATAAGGATGGAACTATAACTAGGCTTACACCTGCTATAATTACAACGAATATTAAGGACATAATAAAAGAGGGCATCAGCACTCTTCC
>CESU01041019.1_pt1 | contig 22368 bp, 15 predicted proteins | sample 531141 | NCBI WGS metagenome assembly CESU01 (sample SAMEA2621401, study PRJEB7988) | marine metagenome | isolation source: saline water (ENVO:00002010), including
GAGTATCGGTTTGTGGTACCGAGGGTCGCGGGTTCGAATCCCGTCTTTCACCCAAATAAAAGGTTAGCCATTGGGCTAACCTTTTTTTGTGCTTCGTTATTTCTAGACTTAAATCAAAAAATTCTAAACACAAATCTCAACATACTCACTCTAAACACTAAGTCAAATAGCGTTAGCTATTGGAAGCAAGACCGGTGAATTGCTAATTTCTTTCTACATGGATTCAAACCTTCTTCTAAGGACTGTAAACGAGAGAGTCACTTTGCCGGACTATTGACTTTAATTACTCGACTGATCCTTTTAAAACCATAGTCAAACTTCACCGTTTTCTCTTCCCTCTTCATTACTTTAGCCATATAAATTTAAAACCTCGTTCTTATTATTGAATCAACTGATATTCATCCTTGAAAAAAACCTATTCTAAAAATATTCTCTTTTTAGCATCCTGGTACCCCAGTAAAGTGCATTCTACTTTAGGGAACTTTTGTCAGCGTCATGCACAAGCCATTGCTACGCAGAATAATGTGACAGTAGTATACCTGGCTAAAGACATCACCATGAGTGAGCCTTATAGAATAGAGGTGAATGAGATCAAAGGGGTAAAAGAAATCATCTGTTATTACCAGAAAAAAGGAATTGCTGGTAGCGGATATATTAAGGCATTTAATCATGTGGTAAAAAACAAATTACTGGCGCAGATTCACTCTTTTGATTTAATTCACGTAAATGTGCTTTACAGAGCAGGTTTACTAGCATTGCAATTGAAAAAAACGATCAACCTGCCATTTATAATTACAGAACACTGGACCGGTTATCATAATTCTAAGAAGGTGAAGTTCATCCAAAAATACTTTTCTAAAAAAGTAGCAAAAGACGCATCCAGAATAGCCCCTGTATCAGAGCACTTAGGAGAAGCCATGAAAAAATTCGGCTGTAATGCCAAATACACTGTGGTGCCCAATGTGGTGGACAATGACCTCTTTACTCCCAGTCTTTCTAAAAGCGAAAAGTTTACATTCATACATGTAAGTTCACTAGTAGATGACCATAAAAACATAACCGGAATCATTTCTAGCTTTAGTGAAGCCTGGTCAGAAATAGATGCTAACCTGCTCATTATAGGAGATGGAGAAATAGCCCCGTATATAAAATTAGCTCAAAAGCTTAACATTCCCGAAGACAGGATTACCCTAAAAGGGGAACAAACACTATCAGAAGTAGCTACTCAGATGGCCGCGTCACATTGCTTGATTCTATTTTCGAATTATGAAAATCAACCCTGTGTAATCCCAGAGGCTTATTCTGCAGGAATACCAGTTATAGCTACAGACGTAGGTGGAATAAATGAACACCTCACTCCTGCTCACGGAAAGCTTATTACTAAGGGAAATACACAAGAATTAACAGAGGCTATGAAACATGTTTATAGAAATATAAAGGAATATGATGCGCACTGGCTCAATGATTATTCCCGAGAGTACTTTTCGGTATCAGCCGTAGCCGATGCTTATTCCAAAATTTATGCAGAAGTTATTTAATGGGCGGATTTCACGGACATATAGCCCTAGAATCTCTCACCCATCAGGTCACTCATGACGCTAACCCTACTGGAGAACCTTTAGTAAACAAGTCCGGAGAAGACACCATTTATGCGGATGGTTTTATTTACAATATTCCCCAACTGTTAACTAAGCAAGCCACTACTGAGCCTGAGCTACTCACCTCATTACATAACACTTCTCCGCAGACTTTTCCTTTATCATTAAAAGGAGAGTTTACTTCAGTGGTTTGCCTAAATGACAGAATAGAAATAGCTACAAATCATAGTTGTTCAAGAAGAGTATTCTATGCGCTTCAACGCGGAAAACTTTACTTCCATTACAATCTAAAAAAACTTCAAGCAGATCTAGCCGCTGATGGATTCCGCTCCACTCCTAACGCTGTGGCATTAAGAAGCATGTTATCTATAGGAGGGATTTTCGGAAATCAAACCTGCGTAGCTGGCATCAACATACTACGAGCTGGAGAAAAAGTAGTAGTAACTAAAGGTAATTGGCACATTCACAGATATTACCTCCCCGATTCTAAACCTACTTCTTTAAGTAAACCTGATTATTTAGAAGAATTACATTCTCGGTTTTCAACTGCCGTAAAAGAGCAATACCAACACCCTGGAAATGCTAATTTTCAGCTTCTAAGTGGTGGTTTGGACTCTCGACAAAACTTAAGTCTAGCCAAGCAAGACGGAATAACACAAGAGGCTGTTTTGTGCTTTGGCCAAACGGATTGCAGAGACCACTGGATTAGTAAAGAAATAGCAGAACACTATGGAATCAACTACGAATTCGTATCCTTAGAAAATGGAGATTATCTGAAAAATATAGATGAAAACACGTTGGCCGTAGATGGCTTAAATTTTTATGCCAGTTCTGCTCATTTTAATTATGCGCTAGACAAATCTAAGACTGCTCAGCCCATTATTCATACTGGACAAATCGGTAGAACTATTTTCACTGAACATGCATTTGGAATGTGGCAGAATGTTAGTGAATATTCTGCGCTTTTATGTTCTTCTAGGTTCGCTGACTCCATTAACAGTGAGCTAAAAGCAGAGATGGAGCTCTATGAGGATATGGATGTATTCTACTTGAATAACCGTCTGTATAGAGTGATCAGTTCTGGGTGTTTCGTGGCTCAGAAGAAAGGATATATCACCTCCCCTTTTGCCGACCCAGAAGTACAGAATTTGGCTTACACCATGCCGAATGAATGGAAGAAAAGCGGAAAATTACAATGGGAATATTTATGGAAATACCACAAGGAAGTAATGCAGTTTTCTCAGGAAGAGTTCGGAAGACCTGCGCGCTCATTTCCTGAGATGTTTGCGGGAAAAGTGCAAAACAAGCTCAGAAACATCTATTATAAAAAAGTAAATAAGCATCCTGAAAAATTAAGTATGAACCCTCTAAATCACTGGCATGAAACTAATGAGGGCTTGAGGAATTACTGGGATAATTATTACTCAGAAAATATACATCGCTTAGAGTTCGATGCTGAACTAAAAGAGTTTTGTTTAGCTCTATTTGCTTCAGACAATTTGATAGAGAAAATACTCGCTTTATCAGTCCTTTCTGTAATGAAAAATTACTTTAGCTAGTGAATGTAAAAGAATTCATATCAGCATTTTTAAAGCGAAGTGGGGCTAAAATTTTCAACGCTATGGTTCTGGCAAAAGTCATAGGCTTTTTAGTGAGCATAGCCATGGCCAGAATACTTACTCAAGAGAGTTATGGAGATTTCACGTATGCGTTTACTGCGGTAAGTTTCTTAGTTCCTTTTATGGGTTTTGGCGCTTATCAGAGTTTAGTCTACTTCGGGGCGCGACTGAAAACGGAAGAAGAAAAGAGACAATTATTCAAGTATGCTTTTAGCAGAGGAATCCTGCTTTCTGCTGTTTTATCGTCACTTTTACTGCTTTTTAGCCCATTAATCACCATTAACAGACCTAATTCGCAGTTTTTACTCGTGGTCTTAAGTCTTCACTTATTAACGTTTACACTGGTAGAATTCGTAAGGAATTACACTCGACTAGTCAACAGGAATGACCTTTTTGCCCAAAGTGAAAACTGGTACAATGCACTGTTGCTAGTTCTAGCTATGGCTGGAGCATTGGCATTTGGAGTGACAGGTTATGCCTGGGCTTTAGTAGTTACTCCGCTATTTATAGGAATCTATTATTTAAAAAAGTTAAGCCTCTCAAGCGTTCGGTTTAAGAGCCGCTCTCCTATTCAGATTAAAGATTTTTGGAAATATGCCCTATTCGTGAGTATAGGAGCTGTAGCTGCCAAGATGATGTACATCGTAGACATTATGACTATCGGTAACATCCTCTCTGATTCTGCAGAAACACTCCAGCAAGTTGGCTTGAACACGCCAGAAGCCATCTCCAAATATGTGTCCAAACAAACGGCTATTTATAGAGTTTGTAGCATTATTCCTATAGCATCCTTTGTGCTTCCACTGGCGCTGATTACTACAGATTTCGTAAAGGTGTCGGAACATGCCGCAGACAAAAAATTCCTGAGTAATTATGCTTTGAATACCATGAAACTGTTATTTCCTATTTCTCTGGCAGTAGCCGCAGTTCTTCACTTCGGTAGCGAATGGATTCTCGGGATTTTCGGGGAGGAGTACCAAGGACACGGGGAATTAATCTCTGTTTTTACGCTAGCAGTAATAGGAGCATTTACGCTTAGAATCCCTTTTGGAAATTTACTTTCTGCAGTAGGGAAAGCCAATTGGAATGCCTACATCTCCTTCGGAGTATTGGGAATTAATGTGGTTCTTAATTATTACTTAGTGGGTAAGATGGGGATTATAGGTGCTGCATGGGCTACTACCATTCTTATCTGGGTTTCTGGAGCAGTAAACTATGCGTGTTATCAGGTTTATTTGGGTAGACTTAAGTAATAGCATTTCTATTGCATAAAAAAAGCAGCCTTTATAAAAGACTGCTTTTCAAAATTGTTTTGTAACACCCTACCTGTTAATTCTCCAGTGCTTTTTCTATTATAAGTGTCAAGTGCTGTCTGTGGGCTTTAGTGCTCACATTACCTGCTTTAGACTTAGCAAAACCTTTGATTCTATTTAGCTCATAAAGCGCCATAGACTTCGTGCTTGGCAGTGCTTTTTTATTCCCTAAATAACTCGCTAAATTCTTCGTGTAGAGTAACTGTAAGTTCTGTCTAATACTGTTTACTGATTTATCAGTGTCTGCCTTAAAAATAGCATCTGTTAAATCATCCATATACTCAGCTATACCATACTCATTTCCGTATTGTTCAGAGTCTGTGATTCTAGTAAGAACATTAGGGTGAAGTAGGTGCCTTAATACTGCGTTCTGGAAATTCAATACTCTTCCATGAATTCTGGGGTCTTCTCCACCATAAGGTTGATTAAATCCTCTTCTCTGTATTTGAAGATGTCTCAATAACTCTTCATCCATGTTCCAAGCATCTGGAGCAAAAGCGTAAGTACTAATCGCATCCATAGCCGCTAATTGATCTTCTCTAGAGAGCGGCGTAAACGGGTCTTTATCTATTCCATCTCCATCTATAGTTCTGCTTACAGAGATTCCTCCCACATGCTTGCTTATTACTATTAACTGACGTGCCTTTTCTCCTGTTAATGATAAATAAGCATTTCTTAACGCCATGTGGCTTTCTCCTGGCTCAGTGTAACGCTCTAAAAGACCTGGCATCAACCTTTCTTCTACTAATTTTATTCTATCTACACCATAAGCTACAGGATCACTGCTAAGGTCATAGATGTTCACCATAGGGTCTATGGCTTTACCTGCAGACCTCATATCATCTCCATCATTACCAAAAACGAGCATTGGATCACCAGACTTGCTCAGGATTTTCTGTAATCTCATTTCTTCTTCTTCAGGATTGTCTACTCCTTGAGAATAACCAAACTCTACTGCCCAGTCATCATAAACTCCAGGCTTAGAATCATAAAAAAGTGCTTGCTCTTCAGGATTTAAAGCGAAATTCATAGCTGGATACTCCATTACAGAGTTACACATTCCTTCTTTCAGCATCTTATCCATATTCTTCAAATCTTCTACAGACTGAATAGAACTTCCTTTCATGTTATGGTTTAACCCTAGCGTATGCCCTACTTCATGAAGAACCAGTCTCTGAATAGATTCTACTAAAAATCTATCCTTATCTATATCCGAAATACCCGATAGTGCCATAGCATTCTGTCCAAATAAAACTTGCTCAGACATGATAGCGCCCGCTTCACATAACTTGTGATCGTGGTCCATCCCGTAAAAAGCCACAGCCTTTTCTTCTGCAAAAGAATTTCCAGCTCCAGCTATATCGAAAATTTCTTCCATCTTCAATCTTCCCAGTACATACACGTATTCTAACATTACGTCTGCTCCTAGTATCTGTCCTGTTCTGGGGTTAACGAAGCTAGGGCCATAACCACCAAAAGGAGGGTTAGGAGAAGAAGTCCATCTTAAAACATTATACCGAATATCACCAGCATTCCACATGGCATCATCTGGCTGAACTTTAACCACTACGGCATTTTTAAATCCTAATTTCTCGAAAGCTATGTTCCACTTTTCTACACCTTCTTTTATAATAGGTCTTAACTCCTCAGGAGTCGTGTTTTCTATCCACCAAGTAATCGGTTCTACTACATCAGACAAATCAGCAGATGGGTCTTTCTTGCGTAAATCCCATCTGTGAATCATATCTCTATATGGAGCAACCTCAGCAGAAGTTAAATCCGTAACAGAAGTCATAAAGTATCCCACTCTAGAATCATCTCTCCGAGGCTTGAAATCATTATTAGGCACAGCTATTAAACTCTGGTGATACGTCACATTTACGAATCTACCATCTGTAAGCGCTGCCGAACCGAAAGTGCTCATTCCCTGTCCATCAAAAGCCAACTGAACTCTCACATCAGTGTTCTCAGGATAGTTATTTACAGCGATTGTCTTACTCTTGTCTTTGTTTAACTTACCCAACTTAAACCCCTTGTAAGCAGGAGTATAGATTGGTTTAAATCTGGAAAAAGTCTCCGCCATAAACACCGCGTTACTTGGAATTAAGAATCTCGTTTTATCCTTATCCTGACCTTCTATTTTTACGCTTACCACTATAGGCGTATTGATGTTGGCTTCACTCGATTTACTAATCGCATTGTCCTCATCGAAGTAATACTTCGTGTTCACTAGCTCGAATTCTATTCGGTCGTAATGCTTATTAATTTTAAAAATCTTAGACGAACGGTAGTTTCCTCTAAATGCACCTGCATCTACCACTCCATTTTCTACATAACTAAAATAGATAAACTCCTTCCCTAACTGGTCCTCTGTAATCTCCATATACATCTTACCAGAAGTAGAATCCTGATACATCGTAAACAGGCCTTCCATTTTCTCTGACTTCTCCGTAAGGTCTTTGATAGACTTTATCTCAGACTTGTCTTTCGGCTTAGGCTGCTCGGTATCACCTTTCTTTTTCTTCTTGTTCTTTTTAGATTGTGCGTTACAATGGTCTGTTGCACCTATACACATAAGCCCAATAAGCGCTAGGATTAAAATTTTCTTCATGATTTAAGATTTGTCTTTTATTCAGCTCGAAAATTAGTGATTATAGATGTATACATATTACAATTTATGCCAAAGCTAAAATAGGATACAGACTTAAATTACTACTCTTTATCTATAAATGTAAAAGCTATAATTGTATAAATTCTTATGAGAGTAACACTAATAAATATCGATGCAAGCCCACTTTAAAACGTGCTGTAGCATCAAACCAGAGCACCTTCATATGTAACGATATGACTATCTCTAAAATTAATCATTTATCCAAATTGAAACATTCTATCAAGCAACCTAATTGTAATATTTGACTCGCAAGAGTATCTCCCAGGCTCCCTGTTAAAAAACACACAAATGACATCTGTTTCAGCTAATACAAATCCCTACATTTGCTGAGCTTATGGGAGCTACTGAAATCGTATTTGTATTTGTTATTTACCTGCTGTTCTTTGGAGCTAAAGGCATTCCTAGTTTGGCTAAAACTATAGGGAAAGCTACCTATCAGTTTAGAGAAGCTAGAAATGATATCCAGCGTGAGATAATGAGCAGCGCTAAAGGCATTACAGACAGCGCTAAGGAAGTAAGAAACGAAATAGAAAACGCAGCTCAATTGGCACAGCGTGAAGCTAAGAAAGCCCACGACACTATAGAGAAGAGTGTAAAACCTACTCCTATTCAACCCGAAGTAAAAGAACCTATTAATCCACTCACTCCTTCTGATTCTATCTCGTCTTCTGGTGTAAAAAAAGAAGACTCTATTTCTGAAACACCTGAATCAGGTAAAGAAGACCAACCCTCAACTTAAACTTTATTAAACTTTGGACTACTTATTACTCATTTTAGGACTAGCTGTACTAATACTTGGCGGTGACCTACTGGTAAAAGGTGCTTCTGGAATTGCCCTTAAATTGAACATAGACTCTATGGTAGTGGGGTTAACCGTAGTTTCTTTGGGTACAAGTGCTCCTGAACTTATAGTAAGCATAAAATCTGCTCTTAACGGAAACCCAGACATAGCCATGGGAAATGTGGTAGGGTCGAACATAGCTAACTTAGGGCTAGTGCTAGCCATTACTGCTATTGTCTTCCCCATAGCTGTAAACAGAAAAGCACTGAGAATAGACTGGCCGGTGATGGTTTTCTTCGCAGCTCTAGCGTTTATTTTTGGCTTAGATAATCTCATAACTCGGTTTGAAGGCAGTGTTTTATTGGTGACCTTAGTGGTTTACGTTTATATGATCTTGCAACGCGGAAAATCTCACGCTGATACTGAAGCATCACATATAGAAATAGATACCGATGCAGAAAAGGAAAGCATGATGAAACTAATATTATTCTTACTTGGAGGAATGGTGGCATTATACTTAGGGTCAGAATGGTTCTTAGACGGAGCTATAGACATAGGAAGAAGTTTCAATTTAAGCGAGTCTGTAATAGGTGTTACCATAGTGGCTTTCGGAACGAGTGCTCCTGAATTAACGGCCAGTGTAATTGCTGCTTATAGAAAAGAAACAGATATAGCACTAGGTAATTTACTAGGCTCCAACATATTCAATATAGGAGCTGTGTTAGGAACTACCTCGATTATTTCACCACTGGTGATAGATGCTAAAATTATGAATATCGATATTTTATGGATGCTGGGAATAGCGGTAATTTTATTCCCACTGATGGTATTCAAAAAGAAGTTAAGCTTATTAAGCGGTATTATATTATTCAGCTTATACTGCTTTTTCATCTATAGCCAAATCCCAAATTAAATGGCACATTATGCAGGAAAAACGGTTTTAGTAACTGGAGCCAGCTCTGGCATAGGAGAAGCTATGGTAAGAAATTTAGCCGCTTCACCGTGCACCATTTTTATAGGAGCCAGATCTAAAGATAAGTTACAAAGTTTAAAGAATGAATTAGAAACGAACGACGTTAAAATCCATGTAATTTCTATGGATTTAGCTGATTCCAAATCTCTAATTGATGCTTTTAATGAATTAAGCAGGAAAACTGACCACTTAGACTTACTCATTAACAATGGAGGAATATCTCAACGGGGTTTAGCTAAAGACACGGAGTTCTCTGTGGTGAATAAAATCATGCAAGTGAACTTTTTAGGAACCATAGAATGGACTACCCATTGTATGCCTCTACTCCTCAAAGCAGACAAGTCTCACATCGTAGCCATTAGCTCTGTGGTAGGAGAGTATGGATTCCCATTAAGGTCTGCTTACGCAGCGTCGAAACATGCGCTGAAAGGATATTTTCAGTCTATGCAACTAGAACCTGACTCACCTTCGGTTTCTATAGTAAGCCCAGGTAGAATAACTACTAACATTTCTTTAAACGCACTTACTTCTGACGGGAGAAAACATGGTGAAATAGATGCGGGCCAGGCTGGAGGAATATCTTCCGAAAAAGCCGCTGAAAAAATACTAAGAGGAGCAGCTAAAAGGAAAAACAATATCTTTATAGGCTCGGGTGAAATCGTACTATTGTACATAAGCAGATACCTTCCACCGCTTTACAGAAGAATAGCCAAAAACATAAGCCCTAACTAACGGAATGGAGAAGAAGGTAATCAACGGAATTCAGCAAATAGGAATAGGAACTACTGACGTTCAGTCGACTTTTCAGTGGTATAAGAATCATTTAGGATTTGATATTCGGGTGTTTGAGGATGAAGCTACTGCAGAGCTTATGCTTCCTTACACTGCTGGAAAACCGAGAACCAGACATGCTATACTCTCTATGAATATGCGTGGAGGTGGAGGATTGGAAATCTGGCAGTATAAAGGCAGAACTCCTGTGGCGGCTAAGTTCAAAGTTCAGTTAGGAGATTTAGGTGTAAACTGTATGAAAGTGCGCTCTAAAAACGTAACCGCTAGTCACGCCGTGCTAAAACAAGCTGGAGTTTCAATGCTCACAGAAGTGCTAACCTCTCCTGAAGGAAAAGAACACTTATACTTTAGAGACCCAGGAAATAACATCGTAGAAATTTATGAAGACTCTTATCAGTTTTCCGATGAAAAGGGTTCTTTCGGAGGAGTACTAGGTGTTACCATGGGCGTTTCTGATATAGAAGAGTCTAAAGCATTTTACTCAGGGATTTTAGGTTATGATAAGTTGATCTACGAGAAAGAAGGATCTTTCGATGACCTCACTAATCTCCCCTCTGGTGATAAAACCTATAAGAGAGTCTTACTAAGACATTCAAGTACAAGAAAAGCTGGAGGGTTTAGTAAACTGCTTGGCCCTACTGAAATAGAATTAATCCAAGCTACAGATAGACCTCAGCAAAAGATATATGAAGGAAGATTATGGGGCGACTTAGGATATATCCATATATGCTTTGATGTATCGGGAATGAGCTTGCTTAGAGAGGAATGCGCTGCCGCTGGCAGACCATTTACTGTAGACTCTTCCAATACTTTTGATATGGGAGATGCTGCTGGTCATTTCTCTTACATAGAAGACCCTGACGGCACGCTAATAGAATTCGTGGAGACTCATAAAGTACCTATCATGAAAAAGCTAGGCCTATTTATAAACCTAAAGAACAGGGATCCTCTTAAACCGCTTCCTAACTGGATGATAAAAAGTATGAAAATGAATAGAGTAAAGTAGGTATCTACATTACTTTAAACACTCCCATAAAGAAGAAAATCACTTTGACAAGAAGGCAGACAAAGCTAAGACCTGTGATAATAAGATGGACCTTATTAATTCCGCTTTTAAATTTATCGTAGTTCAATATCATATTCACAAATAGCGAAGCTACTACCACAAACTCCATCAAACAAAGCGTACCGAAATTCTCTATGTAAAATTTATAGAAATTCTGATTTAATGGATTTTCAAAAACCCCTGAGAGTGCTATACTATTATATCCTAAAAGCAGCAAATATCCTGACCAAACTAATTTATCCTCTTTCTTTTCCATCGCGCAGCAAAACTAGAACATCTAGTTAAATTCAATATGTTCTTCTGGTAAAAGTTTAAGGACTAAATAAGCACTAAATGAAATCGGGACAAACTCTTCCACCCACGATTCGAGGACGGAATTTCTTAAAGATATAAACCAGCGTGAGTTCTAAGCCCCCTCTTCCATTACTGGCCACTTTCAAATCTGAAAAGTTAAAGTCATAGCTAATACCTGCTTTCCATTTATCATAAATGAAATCAAAATAAACATAACCAGCGTCTCCACTCCTGTAAAACAACCCTGCTCCTGCCTCTTGTCTAACTCCTTTAGGTTCTGTGAGATTATAACGCATTGCTCCACCTATGTTCCACTCTCTAAATTTCCCTTGGAGACTTACATTCATGGCTGGCAGAATGTTTAGCTTTTCATTGTACTGATATTCAGCTATGGCTTGAATATTGGTTCGGGTAAAAAGGGGTACTTTTTCTTCAGAGAAACTCTGGTCCTGAAAGGAAATATTAAAAAACGAAACTCCAGAAGTGAGCGCCAGTTTATCGGAGAAAGCTTTCTTATGCTGCGCACCTATATGAAAATCAAAAACGGTATTCTTATCATTTTGGAAAAACTCATTCGTCCCTAAGTTAGGATTGTAAACTAATCCATCGAATTGGTTTCCCCATTCGAAAGCTTCAAAATTTATGGATTTATGTGTGATTCCCGTTTGAAGTCCTAAAGATATGCTCTGAGTGGAATCAGATAAAAAAGGGAGCTTATACGAACCTGAAAGATTTACCTGGGTAGTTGTGAAATTTCCGTCTCCTGCTTGATCTCTATAAATGGCTATCCCTGTTCCTATAGGTTTTTTGGGGAATAGCTTATTGGCATCGGCACTAATACCAAAAGAGGTAAAAGGCACAGTTACCGTTCTCCACTGACTTCTGTAAACAGTTCCTATTCTGTAATCCCCATCAAATCTTCCTGCATCTCCTGGGTTGTAATTCCCAGGGACATTGAAAAATTGACTGAAGTGAATGTCCTGAGATTTAGCTTGATTGGACAGGCATTGCATCGCTATAAAAGCAACAATGATATGTGCTAAATAACGAATCATCTTACCAGTGTTACGTTTCCTTTTTCGAAGTAATCTGCTCCTCCTTGGCAGGTAACTTCTAAGTAATAATCGAAGACTGCTGGTGATGACATTTCTCCATTATAAAGGCCATCCCAACCTATGCTTTGGTCATAGGTTTCAAATACTTTCTGCCCCCATCTGTTAAAGATGGCTAAGTGTACTTCAGTTAAATTCTGACCATAAACATAGAGCACATCATTTTCGTTATCTGCATTAGGACTGAATGCGTTTGGTAGAAAAATGAGCGGTTCTCCACAGATGAAATCTACTACTGTTACCTCAACAGATCCGCTTCTTAGGCAGTCTTCTGTTCCAGCAGTTACCAGATAAGTGGTCGTTTCTAGTGGAGTAGAAATAGGGTTTTGAATACCTGAATTACTCAACGTTTCTGATGGCTCCCAAACATATTCTAAACCAGGAATAGAAACGCTCAACTGGCTCTCCTGCCCAGAAATAATAGTTGGTGGAGTAGCTGTAACTATAAATGCATCTCCTGTATCATTTATTACTCCGATAGTTATGGAATCTTCGGCTTCGCAGTCTTGTAAGGAGGCTTCCACGGTAAGAACAATCACCTCATCTGTAGATACCAGAACTTGACTTGTTCCTTGACCTGAAATAACATTGGCCGGTGGACTCCAAGTATAAGTTAACCCAGCTATAGGCTGAACCACAGACACCTCTATTGTGTCTCCATCGCAAATATTCAAATCACCTTCTAATTCCACATCATCTGTAAAAACTGCCACTTGTACTTCAGCTGTTTCTGAGCAGAGTTCTCCTTCTGCTAGCAAATAGAATGTGCTGGTTTCTGTGACTATAGGATTGATCGTGTAATCATCTGGAGTATCATTTAACATATCTCCAAATGCAGGATTACTACTCCACGTAACTGCTAAATTATTATCTGTAATAAGTTCTATTGTGGCTTCTCCTCCATCACACAATAAAAGATCTTCTGAAACAGCTATTTCTAAGTCTTCTAATTCAATGGTTTGAAATAATGTGTCTATACAGGCTCCTCTCTGAATCGAAAGAATATACGCTATGTCATTTAGCGGAGTGGAAATAGGGTTTGCTATATTTGGATTACTCAAATAAGTAACAGGTGACCAAGTATACTCGTAATTAAGGTCCTCTTCACCCCCCAGAATAGCTGAATCTCCAGAGCACAGAAGTATGCTCTCACTAGTAGTAACCGAACTTTCTTCTATCCTAACTATTTCAGTTATTTGGTCAGTTCCATTACAGGTTTCTGCACTAGAAACGGATAATGTAATTTCATAAGTCCCAGGAAGTAAATACGTATGGGTAGGATTAAAACCAAACTGTAGTTCAGAACCATCACCAAAATCCCAAGCGTAATCTTGACTAAAATTACTTTGGTTATTTATCGTGAATGGCTGGCTCACACAAATCTGATTAGGCACAATAAAATCAGCGATAGTTGTAGGAATCTCAAAATCGAATTTGAAGACTCCAAGGTTACAATTAAAAGAATTATTAGTCTCCGAAACAGCGCCTGGGTCTGGTATTATGGGAAAGTCATCATTAGAGCCACACCCAGCACATACTGCCTGATAAATTTGGCCTTTTCTGCTAAACCTGCTGGTTCCTCCATCCACGTGCTCGTCACTTTGGCTTCCACCAAAAAATGACCCGTAAAAAATATCACTGGCGTCATCAAACAAAACCATGAGATAAAAATCTCCATTGGTAGCTTCATCCTTATATGCATCTGGCGTAACATCCATACCTATAACACCAAGACCTGTATTACCTGTAGGACCTCCCCAACCGCTCAAATAAATCCGATCACAAACATCCACCAGAAAAGATGTAGGAGAAATATTAGGTTGACCGCCACCTGTACCGAAGGCTGTACTCCAGATTATATTCTCCATGACAGAATCGAACTTAGTAATAAGTTGTCCTCCTCCAATAGTATTATAATCTGCATTTAATATAAAATCAGATTGAGCATGCTCCGTCTGACCAAATACATAAATATTATCTGATTCATCAGCTTCTATAAAATAAAGTTGATCGTAATCTGAAGAGCCATAATAACTGGAATAATCTATGGTTTGGCCATCATTGGTTATTCTAGTAAAAAACCCATCGACATCTCCACCGATGGCTCCCTGTATCGCCGAAGATGAGAGCGGAAAATCCACAGATTGCGTTCCACCACAGATAACCACATTAGAATTAGAGTCAAAGGTGAGAGAGTAGCCGGCATCATTAGAGGCACCTCCTACATAAGTGCTCCATTGCAGGTTAGACAAATCTGGACTCATCATAAACGCAACTGCTTCTTGACCTCCACTGTTCGTTGGTTGAGCTGCATTTAAGCTTACAGGAAAATCATTAGAGTATGTACTGGAAACTACGAATACATTCCCATTCTCATCTAGCTGTATTTCTCCTCTAATTTCATCTGCATAATTGTACTTTAGCTCTGAGCCGAAATTAAGTCCATCATTATCCGCGCCACCTATATATGTACTTCCTAATAACTCAGAACCATCTGCACTTATTCTGGCTAAAATAATATCTGAGCCAGTATCGTAGTTTAATCCTAGAGTTCCTAACCCTATAAATGACCCACCGCCAAAAACAGAACTATAAGCATCTTCCGATATAGGAAAGTCACTAGAGCTAGCTGAACCCAAAACATATAACTCATCATTTTCATTTACCATTATACTGTGTGGAAGCTCATTTCCTGTTCCTCCTAGATAAGCTGACCATAGTAAAAAAGTACCTGTGGTATCTACTTTAGATAACGCAATATCCACCACTCCAGCTGACCAGTTTTCTTCAAAGCTACCAAGAGTAACAGGATAAGCACTACCAAAAGCTGAACTACCAGAATACAAAAAACCATCATCATCAAAAGTCGCCGTGTAACCAAAATTATCCGTAAAAGACCCTGAATAACTGCTAAATACGAGCTCTGGGTCTATAACTAAAACCTTAGAGTTATCATAACTATCCGGAAATTCATAGGATATATCGTCCTTACCCTTCACATACTTACTAGCGATGAAGGTATTTTCCTTTCCTTCTTTCTGAAATGAAACAGGCTTAAGCTCATTCATCATTCCTGCATTGGTCCTAACTTCTACCTTTCCATCTTTTAGTTTAATTCCATCTGTATAGTTGTATACCTGAGAAATTAGAGATGGATCTACCCCAGGAGCTATGTAGTATTCGAATTTTAGCAGAAAATCATTTGCGTAGACTCTCAGATCTATTCCTTTGTATAAATTTAAATAGGTGATCTCTGCAAAAGATTTACATCCAGAGCTCCATTTATTCGGGTCGTTTCCTTTGAAATAGCTCGTAATACCAGGGAGGAGGTTCGCTCCATTTATCTCTTCTGTGTTACTGCCATCAAAAACAACTTCATAAGCATGACTTCTCATACTATAATCTCTATCAGATGGAGGAGCTCCGTGGTATCCCGCTATTCTACTTAAATCTTCAGCGTTTCTTAGTAAATAGGTAAATCTATCTTTTTCAAAAAAGATAGTACCGTTTTCTAAATCTGCAGTAAACAAAACTTTATCTGGATGCTGTCCTTTATTCTCAATAAACTTATAGTAACTGTTTTGGGTAAAGGAAACCGTAGAAATGAAACTACAAACTATAGCAATGGAGATCTTAAGGGCATAGAGCATATACTCAAAGTTAAGGTTTATTATTCGGTCATTCGTCCATCAGCCATAGTTAGCATTCGATCTGCTTGACTAGCTAACTCTAAGTTATGAGTAACTATAACAAACGTTTGACCTAGTTTATCTCGTAATTCAAAGAAAAGATCATGCAATTCTTTGGCATTTTTTGAATCTAAATTTCCACTTGGTTCATCTGCTAGAATTACATCTGGAGAATTTATTAGACTTCTAGCTACTGCTACTCTCTGCTGCTCTCCACCAGAAAGCTCAGCTGGTTTATGAGAAGCACGATCTTTCAAACCCAAAGTATCCAAGAGCTCTAAGGCTTTAGTTTTCGATTCAGACATACTTCTACCTCCTATTAAGGCAGGCAGACATACATTTTCTATAGCTGTAAATTCAGGAAGAAGCTGGTGAAACTGAAATATAAATCCAATGTGTTCATTTCTAAATCTGGCCAGTGCCTTAGAAGATAAATCAGCTATATTTTTATCATTAAACAATAATTCACCAGAGTTTGGAGAGTCTAATGTTCCTAATATTTGGAGTAATGTAGTTTTCCCTGCGCCAGAAGCGCCCACTATAGAAATAATTTCACCTTTAGGAATTTCTAAATCCACACCTTTCAATACCTCAAGGCTTCCGTAGGATTTTTTTAAATTTTTAGTCTTGATCATATTTGATAGATTCAAAGGTAGTTTTTTTATCTTCCAGTTTAAGTTGAGCTAGCAAGTAAACATCTACAGCTGCATGTGCTATTATGGCTGATAACATTCCTAAATCTTCTGCCATATATCCGAATCCCGCGGAGGCCAATACCATAAATAGACCATACACTGAGATTCTCCAATCTTTCGGATTTAAATAGCCATGAACCGCTACGAATAGTAAAGCGGCTATCCAAATCCCAACTAAATATTGTAACGCGTAACGGAATAGAATTTCTTCTCCTATACCGGCACAAATGGATATAAAGAATACGTCAAACCATGTTAGTTTTAAGCTAGATAGTAAGTTATAGTATCTATTTCTGACAGAGCTCATGAAATTTCTTTCTGTTATCCAAGAAGCCATTATTCCTACTAACACTCCGTAAAACACACCTATAGATAATTGAACCAAAAAATTATCTGTTATGAACCAGCCTATAATCGGAAATTCTAATGAAAAAAGCCATGATATAACAAAAGCCAACAATGGCATACCTACGAGAGTAGCTAAACCAAAAAGACGGATTCTGTTTTGTGTTTTCATAAGGACGAAAGTAAGTTAATTGAGGGCAATCAAGAGGTTAAATCCTAGGAACCGCTTGCTTATCTTAAGCACTAGCATCAACTCTATTTAGATTCTAAATTACACTTAATATTACTTATTTCACTGGAATTCATAGGCATCTTTGAATCCTACAACATTTCCTAGAGGTGCAATCACTATCTTTACCACCATGAAAAATCTGTTAATATTAGCTAGTTCATGCTTCTGCATTTTTACCGCTGGATTTTCTCTGAGAAATTGTCCTGATGAGGATTTAAGTTATATAGGAAATAACCAAGATACTGTTAGTCAAACAGATAAAGATTTCGGCTTAGACTTTCTTTTTGATTCAGACTTAAACAGATGTACTTCTTGTGTCACAGAAAATTCAGAACTGAGACCCAGTTGCTCTGCATATTTCGGAGAGCGCTTGGGTTATTTGTTAGATAACTCCCTTCCATTTGGGAATGAGGCTATATGCCAAATTTGTTTACTCAAATTCTGTATTAATGATCTAAATGCTTGTGCTGGCATAGCCGATAATGATCTGGATAGAGCAGAAAATATGTTTGACTGTGTCGACACTAATAGCTCTATATACCTCAATGCTCCTGGAACATTTGAAGGCATAGACAAGAGTTGTGATGGCAACATAATGGCTAGGCAGAATGAAGAGGAGTTGGATAGTAATCTAGCTGTATCAGTAATAGATTTAGGGATATTGCTTGTAGACATAGAGCGCTCCAATAGTAATTACCTGGATGTTTTTAACAAAAAAAATGATATTTCTGTTTCCCTAACCTCTTTAGGAGCAAACTGTGTGTAAAAAATGAGAGAAGATTTAATAGAAGATTACGTGCAGGCTAGTGCGAATGACATTCCTTCATATCTAATAGAATTAGAAAAGGAAACATTTAGAAAAGCGCTAAAGCCCAAAATGATTTCTGGAAGAGTACAAGGCAGATTACTTTCTTTTATAAGTAAGTTAAAAAGACCAAAAAGCATCCTGGAATTAGGCACATTTACTGGCTATAGTGCGCTCTGTTTAGCTGAAGGACTGCAAGACAAAGGATCTCTTTTAAGTTTAGAAGTAAACGATGAATTGGAAACATTTCATGAGAAATTTATAGGCTCTTCTCCTTACTCAAATCAAATAAAAATTAAGTACGGTGATGCAGCTGAATCGCTGCAGGAGTTGGATTCTGAAAGCTTTGATTTGATCTTCATAGACGCCAATAAAAAGATGTATCCTAGTTATTTAGAATTATGTAATAGAGTGTTAAAACCAGGCGGGTTACTTCTAGCAGATAATGTGCTCTGGTGGGATAAAGTAGTAAATGAAAATGCTAAAGACGCAGAAACATTAGCTCTTAGAGAGTTTAATAGATTAATTCATGAAAGTGATTTGTACTCCAGCTTCATCTTGCCATTGAGAGATGGTATAACTATAGCGCAAAAAAAATGAAGCTAATGGAATTAGCCTCATCTCTTCTATAATTATTCTTTTATTTATGCTACTACAACTTTAACTGCATCAGCAGCTTCTTGAAGCAGTACTACTGAAGTAACCTCTAATCCACTAGCGTCTATAAGCGCTTTAGCTTCTACAGCATTTGTTCCTTGTAATCTAACAATCAGTGGCACTGGAATAGTACCCATGTTCTTATAAGCATCTACTATTCCCTGTGCTACTCTGTCACATCTAACTATTCCTCCAAATATATTCACCAGAATAGCTTTTACAGAAGGATCTTTAAGAATTATTTTAAATGCGGTCTCTACTCTTTCTGCATCGGCCGTACCACCTACATCTAGAAAATTAGCAGGCTCTCCTCCACTTAGTTTTATAATATCCATGGTAGCCATAGCTAATCCTGCTCCGTTAACCATACAGCCTACGTTTCCGTCAAGCTTTACATAGTTTAGTCCAGCTTCATCTGCCTCTACTTCTATAGGATCTTCTTCTGACTTATCTCTTAGCTCTAAATAAGGCTTGTGTCTAAATAATCCGTTAGCATCTAAAGTCACTTTAGCGTCTACAGCTATAATTTTATCATCAGATGTTTTCAATACTGGATTAATCTCGAACATACTAGAATCACTTCCTACATATGCGTTATATAGAGAATTCACGAACTTACACATGTTCTTAAATGCATCACCTGAAAGACCTAGATTGAAAGCTATCTTTCTCATCTGAAACCCCTGTAGACCTACTTTAGGATCTATTTCTTCTTTATGAATAAGATGTGGAGTGCCATGAGCTACAGTTTCTATATCCATTCCACCTTCCGTAGAATACATAATCGTATTTCTTCCAGTAGTTCTGTCCAATAAAACACTCATATAATACTCCTCTGGCTCAGAATCTCCCGGGTAATATACATCCTCAGCGATTAGAACTTTATTTACCTTCTTTCCATCCTCTCCTGTCTGAAGAGTTACGAGAGTATTTCCTAAAATTCCATTAACTACCTGTTCTACTTTGTCAAGACCCTTAGCTAAAACTACTCCATGAGAACCAGTTTCTATACAAGCTCCTTTCCCTCTACCTCCAGCGTGAATCTGTGCTTTGACCACGAACCACTCAGTGCCCGTATCTGAACTTAATTCTTTAGCTGCATTTTCAGCGTCTTCTAATCTATCTACAACCTTCCCCTTTTGTATTGCTACTCCGAAGCTTTCTAATATAGATTTACCTTGATACTCGTGAATGTTCATGTCTTTAATTTTAGAACGGCAAATGTAGAAAGACAAAGACGGTTCACAAAGAAGTTTTAATACCGATTAAGGCATTTAATTAACAACCTAAATTAGTTTGTCGTAAAAGCGAGTAAGCTCAAGAGTCAAATTAATAAATTCAACCTCTATGAAATATAATCTACTTCATTCACCACAGCTAAATGCCCTGTGTTTACCTGACCAAAGTAACATGACCTTGGATTTCTATTCTATTCGTAGTGCTTCGGCTGTAGGTTTCAATAACATAATTATACAACCCTGCCTCTACGTAATAATTCCCATTCATGTGACTTCCATCCCATGGAGTATTTAGATTAGATGATTCGAATACCGTTTCACCCCAACGGTTAAATATTTTTAATCTGAATTTACTTTCATCAATATCTGTCCCTTTTATAGTTAACACATCATTTATTCCATCAGAATTAGGTGTGAAAGCCGTGGGAACGAATACATTTAACAGATCATTTATATATACGTTATTAACCAAGGTAGCTTCACATCCGTTAAAGTCTATAACATACAAACTAACGGGATAGACCCCAGCCTCAGTTTTTGGAAATTCGAAGGTAGGATTGACTTCAGCGCTTGTCCCTAAAACGTTTAACGTATCAAAAACCCAAATTTGCTCGATTATGAGGCCTTCTGTTAGGTTTATAAACTCTATCACTGTCTCGGGAATTGTAGTAACATAAGGGTCATGACTAAATTCAGGACTAGGAGAAGGATAAACTTGCATATAATTACTGAAAACCTGTGAATAAAAACACCCAAATGCAGACTCTAATGTTAATTCGACATCATACACACCAGCTTCTTCATAAATATGCTGTACTACCGGAGCACCGGAATAAATAGTCTCATCTATATCCCAAAAGCTATTTACATATTCATTATCATTAGATTGATTTTCAAAAACAACTTCATGTGGAACACATCCATAAGTAGAACTTGAAAAGAGACTAATGGTAGGTGTTTCTTCCACTTCGATCAGAATACATTCTGTTAGAGCTGGTGTTTCACATCCATCTGTAAACGTAACACAATACTCGGTAGTAGAACTAGGTGAAATTAAAACTTCATCTAAACTTGAAAATGGATTTCCATTCACTGCCCAAGAAAAATTAACCCCTCCGAATCCGCCGTTTGGGTTTATAGTTTCTAAAACTATAGGTGAATCCTGGCAGACAAAAGTATCATCACTTACCATAAAAGAAAGTGGGTCATAGACAGAAACTACTACATCTTCTATCGGACTTAAGCAGCCGTTTACATTGGTCGCGAAAACCTGGTAAATCTCATTGTCTAAAAGCTGAACAGACTGAGAACCTGTTCCTAAATCTATCCAAGTGTAGCTATAATTATTGCTAAGATCAGTAGCACTCCAGCTATCCAAAAAAGCAGTTCCTCCTATACAAACGGTAGTATCCATAACTGCCTCTATGGCTATTACTGGTGGATCGAAGATGTCTATAGTAAAGTTAGTAATACATAGTCCAGCATCTTCTATTCCTATTTCATAAGAACCAGCGGCTAGCCCTGTAAATGTCGTTTGGTTGTCGGCTATTTGTACCACAGGAACGCCGTCTAACAAGGTAATAGTCCATGGCCCTCCTTCTGAGCTGCTGATCATGCTAATACTGAAGGTTCCGTCTAAAGAAGCGTTGCAAAGCGCATCTGTAGTCTCGAAAGTATAATCAAATTCACAACAAATAGGATCTCCTTGCGGTAGTATAGTAATGTCCAACTGGGCACTATTTGTACATCCTGCATTAGTGACTGTATAGGTAAATACATCACTAGCATCGGTTATCGTACTAAATGTGCCAACTACGACATTTCCATTTCCATCAATCCACTCTCCAGTAGAAACTGGATTACCTCCCAGCATATCTATTAAATCGAAAGATCCGTAGTTATAACACAGCACTAATGTAGAGTCGGTCCCTGGATCTCCAGCTGGGTCTACAGATACTGTAACCACATCCGTAGTAAGGCATCCCTCAAACCCCATTGGATAAACCGAAAGTACAAATTCAGTAGTCTGACTTACAGAGACTTCAGGGCTCGGAGAAAAAGGATTACTTAACCCCTCTGCTGGTGACCATTCGTACTGCAACTGACCAGATCCAGTGCAAATTACAGCATCTTGAAAAATAATTCCTTCTGAAGGAGATTCATCACTTTCGAATACCACCGCACCTGAATCATCCAATACTGTGACCACATTTCCACCACCCTCTCCCCAAGTAGAAAACACATACTCTAAGGTCAATTCACTTCCAGAAGGAACGACGACATCGAACGATTCAGAAACACCAAATGCAGTTAATGTTTGGCTTGCAACGCCATCAAAAGAAACGATCACTTCTGAGCTGTTAAATCCGAATCCTCCGTTATTTGAGAGCACAAAAGTGAATTCACATGGCTCTGGTTCAAAGTCGTTACTAATTACTTGTGAACTCATATCCAATGGATCATTACATATAAACAAATCCAAACCTGC
>CESU01028196.1_pt1 | contig 22363 bp, 18 predicted proteins | sample 531141 | NCBI WGS metagenome assembly CESU01 (sample SAMEA2621401, study PRJEB7988) | marine metagenome | isolation source: saline water (ENVO:00002010), including
CGCGGAATCCTAAAATCATTTGAAGATCTCTCATTTTTCGGTCAGGCTGACCGCCTGCGCATGGCGAAACGTGGGACGTGGATCGGCGTATTTCAAGCAGGTCATCCGCCCAGATGATGAATTTGGCGCTGGCAACGCGGTCTGCGACAAATAGTGTATGAACCGGACTGGACTGGATGATCGCCTTGAAGGCATTGGCTGTGTGGCCTATCTCTTGCGGGACCGATCAAGGGAGACAGGCAATGAGCAAGACCCGCAGCATATTCGAAGATGTGGCGCAACAGGCGCCGTCATCGGCGGCTCCAGCGGGTGGTCTTATCGACGGGCCTTTGGGCCGGGGCCGAGGTTTGACCCGAATCTTGTTGGCGATTTTGTTCGCATTGGTGGTTTTGATGATCTTGGTTGGGGGGCTGACACGATTGACCGATAGTGGCCTCAGCATTACCGAATGGCGCCCGGTCACTGGTGCGGTGCCGCCGCTGGGTGCAGCAGACTGGCAATCAGAGTTTGAAAAGTACCAAACAATCCCCGAGTATCAGCTTCAAAACAAAGGGATGACGTTGTCGGAGTTCAAGGTCATTTACTGGTGGGAATGGGGTCACAGGCAACTTGGCCGGGTGATTGGTCTGGTCTGGGCGGTTGGTTTCTTCGGGCTGTTACTAAGCCGTCGAATGCCGCGCGGTTGGAGCATGCGGTTGCTGGCAATCGGCGCTTTGGGTGGGCTGCAGGGGGCCATTGGCTGGTGGATGGTGGCAAGTGGTCTCAGCGGCACCATGCTGGACGTTGCCAGCTACCGTTTGGCCACGCATTTGGGGCTGGCGTTTGTCATCCTTGGAGCGATTACATGGTTTTCGTTATTGCTTGCGCGGCCGGACCGCGATTTGATGCAGTCCCGCCGGCAACGCGAGACGGGGCTTGTGCGGATGGCGACCCTCTTGGTGGGCTTGACTTTTGTGCAGATTATTTTTGGCGCTCTCGTTGCAGGGATTGATGCTGGCCGTAACTATATCGACTGGCCGCTCATGGCGGGTGGCATTCTGCCTCCGGATCCGTTTGACCTTGCGCCGTGGTGGCGGAATTTTTTTGAAAACGACGGTTTGGTGCAGTTTGTTCACAGAATGGCTGGCTATATATTGTTCGTCTTTGGTGCATTTGTGTGGTGGCGTGCGCGCGCCTCGACAAGTGACACGGTGCGGCTTGGTTTTCACCTAGTTATGGCTATGATGTTCGTGCAGATGGTGCTGGGGATTGTGACGGTAATGCATTCTGCGCCGTGGAATTTGGCGATACTGCACCAACTGGGGGCTATTTTATTGTGGGTTTTCTGCCTGCAGGCCCGATTTAGAACCGGCTATCCGGTGTTTGTACCCTTAAGGAGCCCGTGATGCGCGCTTATCAAGACCTGATTTCGTTTCAAAGCCAGACCGAAGCGTTGGCTCAGATTTCTGGCAGGCAGGATTGGGATCAGGAAACCATGATGCCGCCCGGCGCTGCCGACCAACGCGGCGAGGAAAGTGCCGCGATGGAAGGTGTTATGCACGCCAGACGCAGTGATCTGCGCATTGGAGACTGGTTGGAGCAATGTGAAGGTGCTGATCTGGATGCGGTAGCGCGGGCACAATTACGCCATATCCGTCACAGTTATGATCGCACTTGCAAGGTGCCGGCGCGGCTGGCGGCTGAACTTGCCCGGGTGACCAGCCTTGCTCAAGGTGTCTGGGCAGCAGCGCGGGAGGCCAATGATTTTTCAGCTTTTGCTCCCAAACTGACTGAGGTTCTGGCGCTGCGCCGCGAAGAGGGCGCGGCTCTGGCTGATGGTGGCGATGTCTACGACGCGCTTCTTGATGGTTATGAGACGTCGATCAAAGCCACAGAGATCGAGGCGATGTTTGGCGCGATGCGGCCGCGTTTGGTGGCGCTGCGTGCTGCGGTTCTGGACCGGCCCGCGCCCGTGCCGCTTGCCGGGCATTTCGAGAGTGATCTTCAAATGCGCTTTGCCCGTGATCTGGCTGAGACCTTTGGGTATGATTTGACGCGCGGGCGCCTGGATAAATCTGTGCATCCGTTTTCGATGGGGTCGGGCGATGACACGCGTATCACCACGCGGACAGCTGAAGATGACCCGTTCAATTGTATCTATTCGACCATCCACGAGGTCGGTCATGCCGCTTACGAACAAAATATTTCACCCGCGTACCGACTGACGCCGCTGGGCTGCGGTGTCTCGATGGGGGTGCATGAAAGTCAGTCGCGGATTTATGAAAACCAATTGGGCCGCAGCCGGGCCTTTACTGGCTGGATGTTTGGCAAGATGAAAGATGCCTTTGGCCCGTTTGGTATAGCGGATGAAGAGGCATTTTATGCCACTGTGAACCGGGTCTCGAACGGCTATATCCGCACTGAGGCCGATGAGGTGCAATATAATCTGCATATCATGATGCGCTTCGATCTGGAGCGGGCGCTGATTAGCGGCGATTTGGCGGTGGGCGATCTTGAGGCTGCGTGGAACGACCGTTTTGCCGCAGATTTTGGGTATCAGGTAGACCGCCCGTCGCACGGCGTCCTGCAGGATGTACATTGGTCTGTGGGTCTGTTTGGGTATTTCCCGACCTATGCGCTGGGCAACGTCTATGCCGGGTGCTTGTATCAGGCGCTGCGCGCGGATATTCCGGATCTTGACGATCAGCTTGCGGTGGGTAATTTGAGTGCGGCAACCAGCTGGCTGGGACGTCATGTTCAGTGCCATGGTGGCTTGTATGAACCGCGCGAGGTGATTGCACAGGCGGCGCGTCAAGCGCCCTCAGAATTGCCACTTTTGAGTTACCTCGAGTATAAGTTTAGCGATTTGTACGGGCTGTAACCACATATCATCGCCCCTATGTAAAAATTATCATAAAACCCCGTTTGCATAAGGGCAGCAGTATCGTGGGCGCTGGTTATTACCGGCCTTAATGGTTGGTGAAATGCACAACGCCCCCACGTAGGGGGGCGTTTGAGTTGCTCGAAAAATCTGTCTCTCGTGGCGGCGTCAAGACCCTAGCTTTCGCCGGCTTCAGGCTCGCCTTCGATCGCCTCCTCTTGGTCGCCCTGATCTGCGATCCAAGCAACCGAAACGACTTCTTCTCCCTTGGCGGTGTTGAACACCCGCACGCCGCCGGCGCTGCGTGAGCGGAACGAAATCCCTTCCACTGGCACTCGAATGGACTGGCCGTTTGAGGTCGCAAGCATGATCTGGTCGTCAAGCTGGACCGGGAAGCAGGCCAACAACCGGCCTCCTCGCATCGCCTTGTCCATTGCCGAGACGCCCATTCCACCGCGCCCGCGCAGCGGATAGTCGTGGCTGCTGGACAGTTTGCCAGCACCGTTTGCAGTGATCGTCAGGATCAGGTTTTCTGAAGCGGACATCTCGGCATAACGCTCGGGGCTGATACTGGCGTTGGCGTTGGTATCTTCGTCATCCGGCAGCTCTGCATCATCGGCCAGACCCGCCACCGCGCGCCGCATTTTCAGATAGGCCACGCGCTCGTCCGAGCTGGCTTTAAAATGACGAATAATCGACATAGAGACAACGCCATCATCGCCGCTGAGTTTAATCCCACGCACACCCACCGAGGCGCGGCTGTTAAACACCCGCACATCCGTGGCCGAAAAACGGATCGCGCGCCCCGAACTGGTGGTCAGCATCACGTCATCATCATTGGATGCAATCCGCGCGTTGATCAGTGTGGTATCGGCATGTTCGTTTTCGAACTTCATAGCGATTTTGCCGTTGCGCATCACGTTGGTGAAATCCGACAATTTGTTGCGGCGCACAGTCCCGGCCGAGGTGGCAAATACCACTTGCAGATCATCCCACTCTTTTTCGTCACGGTCGACCGGCATTATAGCGGCGATAGATACCCCAGGCGGTATTGGTAGAATATTGACCACAGCCTTACCTTTGGAGGTGCGGCCACCTTGCGGCAGGCGCCAGGTTTTCAGCTTATACACCATGCCATCCGTGGTGAAAAACAACAGCTGAGTATGGGTATTGGCTACAAATAAAGTGGTGACGACATCATCGTCTTTGGTGGACATGCCCGACAGACCTTTGCCACCGCGGCGCTGGGCGCGAAAATCCCCCAGTGGCGTGCGCTTGATATAGCCGGTCTGGGTGACCGTCACCACCATATCGGCGCGTTCGATCAAATCTTCATCGTCCATATCACCAGACCAGTCGACAATTTCAGTGCGGCGGGGGACAGCGAATTGGTCGCGGACCTCAGTCAACTCATTGGCAATGATCGCCATGATCCGTTCGCGTGACCCAAGAATTTCGAGGTATTCGCGAATTTTTCCTGCCAGTTCCTGCAACTCGTCCGTCACTTCTTTGACCCCAATTTGGGTCAGGCGCTGCAGCCGCAATTCAAGGATGGCTCTTGCTTGGGTCTCGGATAGAAAATAAGTATCGTCTTCGTTGATTTTGTGGGTCGGATCATCGATCAATTTGATAAATTCAACAATCTCATGGGCGGGCCAGCGCCGGCTCATCAATTTTTGACGGGCTTCGGCGGCATCGGCCGAGCCACGGATTGTCGCAACAACTTCGTCAACGTTGGATACAGCCGCGGCCAGACCGCACAGGATGTGACTGCGCTCGCGGGCTTTGCGCAATTCAAAGGCGGTGCGACGCGCCACGACATCCTCGCGAAAATCGATGAATGAGGTTAAAAATCGGCGCAGCGTTAACTGTTCGGGGCGGCCACCATTCAACGCCAGCATGTTGCAGCCGAAATAGGTCTGCATCGGGGTGAACCGGTAAAGCTGGTTGAGAACCACTTCGGGCGTTGCATCGCGTTTCAGCTCGATCACCACGCGTACGCCGTTGCGATCGGATTCGTCCTGCACATGGGCGATGTTTTCGATTTTTTTCTCGCGCACTTGTTCGACGATTTTTTCAATCATCGACGCCTTGTTTACCTGATAAGGAATTTCGTCGATGACAATCGCATACCGGTCTTTGCGAATTTCCTCTACCCGAGTTTTAGAGCGGATGATCACGCTGCCGCGTCCCTCAAGATAGGCTTTGCGCGCACCAGAGCGCCCAAGCATCGTTGCTCCGGTTGGAAAGTCGGGTCCCGGGACATAATCGATCAGCTGTTCGCTGGTCAGGTCCGGGTCTTCGATGAGTGCAAGTGTTGCGTTGATCACCTCGCCCAGATTGTGCGGGGGAATATTGGTGGCCATGCCGACGGCAATGCCGCCAGCGCCATTGACCAACATGTTTGGAAAACGCGCGGGCAGGACGGTTGGTTCGCGATCTTTGCCGTCATAATTGTCTTGGAAATCGACGGTATCCTTGTCGATGTCGGCCAGTATAAAGGCTGCCGGCTTGTCCATCCGGACTTCGGTATAGCGCATCGCAGCTGGGTTGTCGCCATCCATGGAGCCGAAATTACCCTGCCCGTCAAGCAAGGGTAGAGACATCGAGAAATCCTGTGCCATCCGCACCAGCGCGTCATAGATCGCACTGTCGCCATGCGGGTGATATTTACCCATCACATCGCCAACGGGCCGCGCTGATTTTCGATAGGACTTATCATGCGTATTGCCGGTCTCGTTCATCGCGTAAAGTATCCGGCGGTGCACGGGTTTTAAGCCGTCCCGCAAGTCTGGGATGGCGCGCGAGACAATCACACTCATCGCATAGTCTAGATAGGATGTTTTCATCTCGTCAGTGATGGACACAGACGGGCCGTCATAAGTTGAGCGAGATATTGTATTTTCTTCTTCGTTATCGGTATCTTCTGGCGTATCGCTCACGTTATTATGCCTGCTCTTTGTTGTCAGTTTCCATTATCCTGAAGACGGTATAACAGAGCCTGTGTGGGGTGCGCAATGGCGCGGAAACCAAGGTGAAAAAACATACAGCGCCCATTGACTTGATTTTTGCGCGCGGCACCAAACGGAAGACCCCCAAACCCAGAGTTATCATGTTTTTTCGGAGGTCTGGCGGGGCTGATTTTTAAAGTGTCTGGGTCCAAAAAACCATGATCTGGCAGACCAAACACGCGGTTTTATGGGATAATTCGACTGTATTTTGTACCCTCTAACGTGGCCCCAAGTCTTAGCCCGGACTGCGCAAAGACGACACCAATCACTGGCGCCAGCGAGGTGAGTGTCTGTGCCCTTACCGACTTGCCGCGCTCCGGTGTGGCATATTCGACATCAGCACCACCAACCCATCCGGGGCTGCGCCTAAAGCCCGCCAAGGCATCTTCGGTCATGAAAAATAAAACATGAGCGAATTGCTGCCCGCCAATTTGCAATCCGAAATTGCCAGAGGTGGCCGAATAGTAATCGACTACGGTATTATTGATCACCAACGCTCCGCGGCCAAAACTGCCCCCTAAAAGGAACCCGGCTTTTGTGACCAGTGGCATCACCAGCATACCATTTGATTTTGCGGCCAAATCCTGCGTGTCGGGATAGTTTTGAAACATGTCTTCCAAGGTGGCTTGCACCTGATTGTCAATGGCTTCCGGATTGCCAGAGCCAATGCCATTTCCACAGCCCGCGACTAAGGCTGCGCCGCTCAAAACGCTTAGGTTGAAGTTCCGACGGTTAATTTGTGTCATGCGTTTTACCTGTGTTTGTATAAGTGTGTTTGGTTTGTCCAAATTTATAACTTAGGCATACCGCCTGTCGGGCAAAATGTCACCATGATTTCGTGTTTCTAGTGCAATATCGTCACGCTTTTGCGATCTTTTGGGCCGCCTCGACAGCAAAATAACTTAGAATGCCATCGCAGCCCGCGCGTTTAAAGGCCATCAGGCTTTCCATCATTACTTTTTCGCGGTTAATCCAGCCATTTGCCGCAGCGGCTTGTATCATCGCGTATTCACCTGATACCTGATAAGCAAAGGTCGGGACACCAAAGCGATCCTTGATGCCACGGCAGATGTCGAGATACGGCAGCCCGGGCTTGACGATCACCATATCCGCGCCCTCGCTAAGATCCCGCGCGACCAACTGCAGGGCCGCATCTGCGTTTGCCGGATCCAGTTGATAAGTCGACTTATCACCTTTCAGCGCCCCGGACGCGCCCAAGGCATCCCGAAATGGTCCATAAAAGGCGCTGGCGTATTTGGCGGCATAAGACAGTAAGAGCACATCCTTATGCCCCTGTGCTTCGAGCGCGCCGCGGATCGCGCCAATGCGACCATCCATCATGTCGGACGGGCCGATGATGTCTGCGCCCGCCTCGGCCTGAGAGAGTGCCTGCTTCACCAGCGCCTCGACCGTTGCGTCATTGACGACCACGCCATCGACAAGAAATCCGTCATGGCCATCGATATTATAGGGGTCCAGCGCCACGTCGGTCATAACCGCAATTTCAGGCACGGCCGCTTTAATGGCGCGGGTGGCGCGGTTTGACAGGTTTTGCGGGTTCCATGCCTCGGCGCAATCGGCGGTTTTTAACGCCGGATCGGTATATGGGAACAGACAGATCGCGGGGATGCCTAGGTCGGCGGCATGGTGGGCGGCTTCGACCAACTTGTCGATACTGCGCCGCATAACGCCCGGCATCGAGGCGACTGGATCTTCTATATTGTCACCATCGCATATAAAAACTGGCCAGATAAGGTCGTTGACGCTGAGGTGGTTTTCGCGCGCCAAGGCGCGGATGGCGTCGGTGCGGCGTAGGCGGCGGGCGCGGGCAGTGGGAAAGCTGGCAATCATTGATTTCATTTCAGTAAGTCCTTGAACACATGCTGTAGGGGTGGCATGGAAAGCGCCTTAGGACAAGAGTGAGGTTGGAGCGAGCAGCGTGAAGCAGCGGTTTGTATCGGTGAAAGGCCCATCAGGGCAGAATGGGCGGTCATATGGCTGCGTTTGAGGTGATTGATATCAGATCATTTTCGAACCTGTGGTTCTGGATGGTACTGGCGGTCATGTGGTCCAGTGCCAGCCATCGAGTGATCGGAATTCCTTATGATATGATACAAAATGCCAAACGACACGGTGGGCGGGCCGAGCACGATCTTGAGGCGCTGATGCAGATCAATGCCCAGCGTTTCTTTGATATGCGGTCGCGGTCCGGGCTGACAGTGATCGGGCTGGGGTGTGCGGGGCTCAGCTCGCTTGGCCTGCTTGGCTTTAGCTATCAGATCGAATTGGCCCAAGCGGTGTTTCTGTTGGCTTTCCCCATCAGCATAATTGCCACAATGAATCTGCGCACCGCCGCTTTGGTGCGGGCGTGCGATGGCATCTCTGATGGCTTGTATCGCCGATTTCGCCGTCACCGTATGACGACGCAATTGCTGGCTGTCGCCTCTATCTTTGTCACCGCCACCTGGGGCATGTACCACAATATTTCACACGCATTACTCGGGGGCATAAACTGATATGGAAGCAGGGTCTTCTGACAGAAAAACCACACCTGGCGTGAAAACCACACCTGGCGCGAAAAACAAGTATGGTTTGAACACCTCCGCAACAATCACCACTGGAGGCGCGCCGGAAGGCTATGATGCGCGTCTGGTTCTCAACGAGATTGCCCGCAGCAACGCCCCGGTTGTGCATATCGCGCGTGATGATAAACGCATGGCGATCATGAAGGCCTCACTGCAGTTTTTCGCCCCCGAGATGCCGGTGCTCAGCTTTCCCGGTTGGGATTGTTTGCCCTATGACAGGATTTCTCCCAACGCTGATATTTCTGCGGTGCGGATGGCGACATTGGCCGGTTTGGTTCATGTAATGCCGACGCAATTTGTTGTTTTGACCACGTTGAATGCCGCCTCTCAGCGGCTGCCGGCGCGCAGCGTATTGCGTGAGGCGGTCTTTACCGCTGAGGTTGGACAACGGATCAATGAGACTGAATTGAAAGCGTTTTTGGTGCGCATGGGGTTCACTCAGGCCCCAACCGTGATGGAGCCGGGTGACTATGCGGTGCGTGGGGGAATCATTGATGTGTATCCTCCTGGTGAGTTGGGGCCGGTTCGGCTGGATCTTTTTGGGGATGTCTTAGATGGTGCGCGGCGCTTTGATCCCGCTACGCAGCGCACCACTGAGAAATTGAATGCAGTCGAATTTTCTCCGGTCTCTGAAGTTATTCTGGATGCCGCGGCCATCACCCGCTTTCGGCAAAATTACCGCATAGAGTTTGGCGTTGGGCGCAGCGATGATCCGCTGTACGAAGCGGTAAGTGCCGGGCGCAAACACCAGGGTGTAGAGCATTGGCTTGGTTTGTTTCATGAAAAGCTTGAGACGCTGTTTGACTATTTGCCGAGGGCGACAGTCACGCTGGATGACCAGATAACACCAGCGCGAATCGCGCGCTGGGAAATGGTCCAGGATCAATATGAAACCCGCCATCTGGCGATGTCTCACAAAAGCCGTCTGGATACAGTCTATAAGCCGGCGCCGCCGAACCTTTTGTATCTTGATGAGGCGGCATGGGACGCGGCCGTGCAAGGCCACAAAGTGGTGCAGTTTCATCCCTTGGCGCAAGCCTCGGGTCCGGGTGTGATTGATGCAGGGGGGCGCATAGGTCGAAATTTTTCACCAGAAAGACAGCAAGAGAATATTGGCCTTTTTAAGGCCTTAGCGGATCACCTTAAGGTTAAGCTGCAACTTGGCCCGGTGGTGATTGCGGCCTATTCCGAAGGCGCCTGCACACGGCTTAGTGGATTGATCGAAGACGAAGGTCTGGCTGAAACGATCTTGATTACCAGCGGAACTCGGATTGGAAAAGCGGGGCTTTATCTTGCGGTATGGCCGCTGGAGCACGGCTTTGAGACACCAGGTATGACGGTGATTTCTGAGCAGGACGTGCTGGGTGATCGGTTAATCCAGCGGGCCAAAAAACGCCGCAAGGCCGAAAATTTTCTTACTGAGACCCAGTCTTTGACCAGTGGCGATCTGGTGGTGCATGTTGACCATGGTATCGGGCGCTTTCATGGCCTTGAGGTGATTACGGCGGCGGGCGCTGCGCTTGAATGTCTGATGTTGGAATATGCCGATAACGCGCGGCTCTATCTGCCTGTCGTCAATATCGAATTACTGTCGAAATATGGGCATGATGAGGGCTTGCTTGATCGGTTGGGTGGCGGTGCGTGGCAGGCCAAAAAAGCCCGCTTGAAGGACCGTATTCGTGATATGGCTGACCGGTTGATTCGGGTGGCGGCCGAACGCGCGTTGCGCAAAGCACCGGTATTAGACCCGCCACCGGGCATGTGGGATGCGTTCAGCGCCCGCTTTCCCTATCAAGAAACTGATGATCAACTGCGCGCAATCAGCGATGTGGTGGGCGATCTGACCAGTGGCCAGCCGATGGATAGGCTGATTTGTGGCGATGTTGGATTTGGCAAAACCGAGGTTGCGATGCGCGCTGCGTTTGTTGCGGCCATGTCAGGGGTTCAGGTGGCGGTGGTGGCACCGACCACTTTGCTGTCGCGTCAACATGCCAAAAGCTTTGCGGAACGCTTTCGCGGTTTTCCGATCCAAGTGCGACAGCTGTCGCGGTTCGTGCCGGCCAAAGAGGCGCAGGCCACCCGCGATGGGATTACAAATGGCACGGTCGATATTGTTATTGGCACCCATGCCTTGCTAGCGAAATCAATTCGCTTTCAGAACCTTGGTCTTCTAATCATCGATGAAGAACAGCATTTCGGGGTCTCGCACAAAGAGCGGCTAAAGCAGATGCGCACTGATATCCACGTGATGACACTGACGGCAACGCCTATCCCGCGTACCTTGCAATTGTCGCTGTCTGGGGTGCGCGATCTGTCGATCATCGGTACGCCGCCGGTCGACAGGTTGGCAATTCGCACCTACGTCAGCGAATTTGATGCGGTGAGCATCCGACAGGCACTGCTGCGCGAGCATTACCGCGGGGGACAGTCGTTTTATGTCGTGCCGCGCATTGCCGATTTGCCTGAAATTGAAGAGTTTTTGAAAGAACAATTGCCGGAGCTGAGCTATGTGGTGGCCAATGGCCAGATGGCGCCCGGGCAATTGGATGACCGGATGAATGCGTTCTACGACGGCAAATATGATATTCTTCTGGCAACAACGATTGTCGAGTCGGGTTTGGATATCCCCACTGCCAACACAATGATCATTCATCGCGCGGATATGTTTGGTCTGGCACAATTGTATCAGATTCGTGGGCGTGTTGGACGTTCAAAGACCCGTGCCTATGCGTATCTGACAACCAAGCCGCGGATGAAATTGACGGCAACAGCTGAAAAACGCCTGCGGGTATTGGGCAGTCTCGATACGTTGGGGGCCGGCTTTACGCTGGCCTCGCAGGATCTTGATATTCGCGGTGCGGGCAATCTTTTGGGCGAAGAGCAATCTGGCCAGATGCGTGATGTCGGCTATGAGCTGTATCAATCGATGCTGGAAGAGGCGATTGCCAAAATCAAGGCTGGCGAAATGGAAGGCCTGTCAGAGGCCGATGATCAGTGGGCACCGCAGATCAATCTTGGCGTTCCGGTCTTGATCCCTGAGGCATTTGTTCCCGATTTGGACGTGCGGTTGGGGCTGTATCGCCGGTTGTCGGGGCTTAGTAAAAAAGTTGAACTTGAGGGATTTGCAGCCGAGTTGATCGACCGTTTTGGCCCGTTGCCGAAAGAGGTCAATACATTGCTGTTGGTGGTGCGGATCAAGGCGATGTGTAAACGGGCGGGTATTGCGAAATTGGATGGCGGTCCGAAGGGGGCGACGCTGCAGTTTCACAATGATAAATTTGCCTCTCCACAGGGATTGGCCGAATTTGTGCGGGACCAGCGCGGTCTTGCCAAGGTCAAGGGCAACAAAATTGTTGTGCGGCGCAATTGGGCGAAAGATAGTGATAAAATCAAAGGCGCATTTGCAATTGCCCGGGATCTGGTCGAGCAAGTGGTGGCTGAAAAAGCCCGAAAGAAGGCGGCCAAAGGCTGAGGTCCTTGCTATTTGATGCGTCGCATAAAAGGAGCTGTAGGGACTAGTTTTCTGCCAGAAAACGCTTTATTTTTGGCTTTAACCAGGCCCAGAGCCCGGGGGCGCCGATGGCTATTTTAGCCCCCACCTTGGCGTCTATCCGCTTAAGATCGACGCCGTATTCTTTCCAACTGCCACCGCCAGAGGCAAGGTTCTGGTTGGGGGGTTGAAAGCGATCCATCGACTTGGCGAATTGCGCATCCGGGGTCGCTGCGGCCTCAAATTCTTTCCATAGATTTAGGAGGTTGCTCGCTTGATCGGTCGGCAGTAGACCAAAAATACGACGGGCCGCTGTGGCCTCCTCGGTGGCGAGCTTGTCCGCGTCGTATTGCCCAAAGATTGGCACATCTCCGACATCAATTTCGACCAGATCATGGATCAAGAGCATCTTGATCACGCGTGATATGTCTACATCTGGGCGGGCCTGGTCGGCCAGGACAAGTGCGTAAAGCGCCACGTGCCATCGGCGAGCGTGGTTGCCCTATCAACCGATTTGAGGCGGTCAATTTCTGTTAGAAACGCGACCTGCTTGTCAATGCTATCGGCAGGCATTGTAATGTGCGCACCGCGCATCCTGCGGGGTTGCGGCCGCGCAGGTGCATTTGTCATGTAACGGCTGCAAGCGTGGCATCAGCGTGTATTTTCTGTCAGCCGCCGTTTGACGTAGTCGGTGACGTTGCCGATCATGTCGTCCATGTGGTGCTCAAAGAAATGCCCAGCACCGTCCATCTGGGTGTGTGTGATGGTAATGCCTTTTTGCTCATGCAGTTTGGCGACCATGGCTTCGGTATCTGGCGGAGGCGCGACGCGGTCGTCTTTCCCGTTGATCACCAACCCCGAAGCCGGGCAGGGTGCCAGGAATGAAAAGTCGTACATATTCGCTGGTGGCGCCACAGAGATAAAGCCCGTAATTTCCGGCCGTCTCATCAGCAGTTGCATGCCGATCCATGCACCAAAACTAAAGCCAGCGACCCAGCAGTGTTTGGAATTGGTGTTCATCGACTGCAAATAGTCTAGCGCCGAGGCGGCATCTGACAGCTCGCCAACCCCTTGATCATATTCGCCTTGCGATCGGCCTACTCCCCGAAAGTTAAACCGCAACACGGTGAAGCCCATATTATAAAAGGCATAGTGCAGATTATACACCACTTTGTTATTCATCGTCCCCCCAAATTGTGGGTGAGGGTGCAGTACGATGGCAATCGGCGCATCTTTTTCTTTTTGCGGATGGTACCGGCCTTCTAGGCGACCTTCCGGTCCGGGAAAAATGACCTCGGGCATATAGCGTCGGTGCTCCTGTCGGGCTTGGCGGTTGTCTTGACGAAACCGCTCTGTCATCTTAGAATGATTCTAATTAAGCCGAAGCGGCTTTTGAAAAGTTGTGATACGGGGTGTGGCCGGTAACGTCAATCATTTCGCGAAAGGTAGCGCATGAAACTTAGTACCAAAGGGCGTTATGCTATGGTCGCCTTGGCAGACATAGCCCTGCAGCCTGCAGATCGTCTTGTGACGCTTGGTGATATCTCTAGGCGGCAGGATGTATCGCTGCCCTATTTGGAGCAGCTTTTTGTGAAATTGCGGCGCAGCGGTCTGGTCGAATCGGTTCGGGGGCCCGGCGGTGGTTACCGGCTTGGCAAGCTGGCCAGTGAAATCCGTGTGGTTGATATTCTCGCAGCCGTGGACGAGACGGTGGATGCGATGCACAAAGGGGCTGGTGCATCGGGGGCGCTGTCGGGATCACGGGCGCAATCGCTGACCAATCGCCTTTGGGAAGGTCTCAGTGCGCACGTATACGTGTTTTTGCACCAGACACGCCTGTCGGATGTGATCCAAAATGAATTGATGCCTTGTCCGGCCGTTCCAAGCTTGCTTTCGGTGGTAGACGACGGATGAGGCGCAGCTATCTCGATTATAACGCCACAGCGCCACTGCGTGCCGAGGCCCGCGCGGCAATGATTGCGGTGATGGATCAGGTTGGCAACCCTTCAAGTGTGCATGCAGAGGGCCGAGCGGCCAAAGCAATTGTCGAAAAAGCCAGAGGGCAGATCGCTATGGCTTTTGGCGCAGTTGGGGCTGATATTGTGTTTACTTCTGGTGCGACCGAAGCGGCGGCGCTGGCCTGTGCCGGGCGTGGTTTGCGCGGGGCTGATATTGAACATGACGCGGTGGCGGCGTGGATACAGCCAGATCAGTTGGTGCGCCCTGACGGTGGGGTTGCGCTCACTGAGCCAGAGAAGTCGGTGCTGCAAATGGCCAATTCCGAAACCGGAATCGTGCAGAGCCTGCCAAAGGGATTGGCGGTAACCGATGCCAGTCAGGCGTTCGGTAAGTTGCCGGTAGCGTTCAATTGGCTTGGAGCCGATATGGCGCTGATTTCGGCGCATAAAATCGGTGGTCCAAAGGGCATTGGGGCTGTTGTGTTGCGTCGAGGGTGTGATCTTGCGGCACAGATCAAAGGTGGTGGCCAGGAAATGGGTCGTCGGGCGGGTACTGAAAATGTGGTGGCGATCGCTGGATTTGGCGCAGCGGCAGAAGGCGCTGCGCAAGATCTCGCGGCCGGGGTCTGGCAGCGTGTTGCAGAAATTAGAAACATTCTAGAAACTGCCCTTGAGACGGGCTCAAAAGAGATTATCTTGGTTGGAAGAGATACTGAGCGATTGCCAAACACCAGCTGTTTGGCAGTGCCGGGCTGGAAAGGGGAAACGCAAGTGATGCAAATGGATCTTTCTGGCTTTGCTGTTTCGGCAGGGTCGGCATGCTCGAGCGGCAAGGTCAAAGCCAGCCGAGTTTTGCGAGCCATGGGCTTTGGGGAGGATTTGGCGGCTTGTGCCATCCGTCTCAGCTTGGGGCCAAACACGACCGAGGCAGAGGTTCTGGAATTTGCAGATGTCTGGCTTGAAAAATATAACAAATTCCGCGCGCGCGCGGCCTAATAGCAAATCGCAAAAGGAAATCTGATATGACAGCTTTGGACGAGGTCATCGTAAAAGACGGTGTTGATCAAGAGACAGTCGATGCGGTGCGCGAGGTTGGCGGGGCGTATAAATACGGTTGGGAAACCGAGATCGAGATGGAGTACGCGCCAAAAGGTCTCAATGAGGATATTGTGCGGCTCATCTCGGACAAAAACGAAGAGCCCGAATGGATGACCGAGTGGCGGTTGGCGGCTTTCGCCCGCTGGAAGAAATTAAGCGAGCCGAAATGGGCGATGGTAAGCTATCCCGAGATTGATTTTCAGGACCAGTATTACTATGCGCGGCCCAAATCGATGGAGCAGAAGCCCAAATCCTTGGACGAAGTCGATCCAAAGCTTTTGGAGACCTATGCAAAACTGGGTATTCCGCTGAAAGAACAGATGCTTCTGGCGGGAGTAGAAGGGGCCGAGGCAGAGGCGGTAGGAAACCGCAAAGTTGCGGTGGATGCAGTGTTTGATTCCGTTTCGGTCGGCACTACATTTCAGGCCGAGCTTAGAAAGGCCGGGGTGATCTTTTGCTCGATGTCAGAGGCCATCAAAGAACATCCTGAATTGGTTCGCAAGTATCTTGGCACGGTTGTGCCGGTCTCGGACAATTATTATGCGACGCTGAATTCTGCAGTATTTTCAGACGGCTCATTTGTCTATATCCCGCCAGGGGTGCGCTGCCCGATGGAGCTGTCGACCTATTTTCGTATTAATGCCGAGAACACTGGCCAATTTGAGCGTACGCTAATTATTGCCGCTAAAGGCAGTTATGTCAGCTATCTTGAGGGTTGTACTGCGCCACAGCGCGACGTCGCACAATTGCATGCCGCGGTGGTTGAACTTATCATCGAAGAGGATGCTGAGGTCAAATACTCCACGGTTCAAAACTGGTATCCGGGCGATGAAAACGGCAAGGGTGGGATTTATAATTTTGTTACCAAGCGCGCTGATTGTCGCGGAGACCGCGCCAAGGTGATGTGGACGCAGGTGGAAACTGGCTCAGCAGTGACGTGGAAATACCCGTCCTGCATACTGCGCGGCAATGAAAGCCAAGGCGAGTTTTATTCTATTGCGATTGCCAACAACATGCAGCAAGCCGACACTGGGACCAAGATGGTGCATCTGGGCAAAAATACCAAATCGCGGATTGTGTCCAAAGGCATCAGTGCCGGCAAGGCGCAAAACACCTATCGCGGTTTGGTGAGTATGCATCAAAAAGCCAAAGACAGTCGCAATTATACTCAGTGTGATAGCCTGTTGATTGGTGGAAATTGTGGGGCTCACACCGTGCCTTATATAGAGGTTAAAAACAACTCTTCGCGGGTCGAGCATGAGGCGACCACTTCAAAGGTCGATGATGAGCAGCTGTTTTACTGTCGCCAGCGCGGCATGGATGAAGAAGAGGCTGTGGCTCTTGTGGTGAACGGCTTTTGCAAAGACGTGCTGCAGGCGCTGCCGATGGAATTTGCAATGGAGGCCCAACAATTGGTTGCGATCTCGCTTGAGGGGTCTGTCGGGTAGATACTCTGCCCGTACCACGCACGCAACACACCCCTGCCGGGGGCAAAAAAACTATCGCGGAAAGCGCACCGCAATAAAAGACGAGATAGGAATAAAGATGTTAGAAATTAAAGACTTAAAGGCGTCTTTGGCCGACGAAGACAAACAGATCCTCAAGGGGGTCAATCTGACTGTTGAGGCCGGGAAAGTACACGCGATTATGGGACCGAACGGGTCGGGGAAATCAACGTTGTCGTATGTGTTATCAGGCAAGGATGGCTATGAGGTCACTGGCGGATCTGTGGCGCTGGACGGGAAAGATATCCTCGAGATGGAGCCTGAAGAGCGGGCGGCAGAAGGGCTTTTTCTAGCGTTTCAATACCCGATTGAAATTCCCGGTGTGGGCAATATGGTGTTCATGCGCACGGCTGTTAACGCGCAACGCAAGGCGCGCGGCGAAGACGAAATGAGTGCGACTGAGTTTTTAAAAGTGGTCCGGGCAAGAGCCAAGACACTTAAAATAGATGCGGATATGCTGAAGCGTCCGGTTAATGTCGGGTTCTCTGGTGGAGAGAAAAAGCGCAACGAAATTTTACAGATGGCGATGCTTGAGCCGAAGATGTGTATTCTCGATGAGACCGACTCTGGGCTTGATGTGGATGCAATGAAGCTGGTAGCCGAAGGTGTAAATGCCCTGAGGGATGAAGGCCGTGCGTTCTTAGTGATTACGCATTACCAACGCCTGCTGGACCACATCAAGCCCGATCTGGTGCACATCATGGCCGATGGCCGTATTATCAAAACCGGTGGACCGGAATTGGCGCTTGAGGTCGAACAGAACGGTTACGCTGATATTCTGGCTGAGGTGGCCTGATGGCGGATACTCAACGGACCGTTGAGGCGGCGAAAACCCGTCTGGACAGTATCAGCCTGCCATACGGTGGATGGACAGCAGAGGCCCGCGCTGCCGCTTTGGCGCGGCTTCAATCGCAGGGTTTGCCGGGGCGTCGGGATGAATATTGGCGCTATACCAGACCTGATACCCTGACGGCCGCGACAGCCCCAATTGCAGTGCCGGAACAGCATGACGAAGACGGTGTGTTTGATCATTTGGACGCGTTGAAAATTGTTTTCGTCGATGGAGTTTTTGACCCGCAAGCCTCAGATGATTTGAGCCTTGAAGGGATCACACTAGAGCGTCTGGCCGCAACTGCCGAGTTTGATATCCACTGGGCGAAACCGATTTATGGCATCCTCGAGATGGCGGGACAAACTCCGGTCGCGCGGCCTTTGGCCTCGTTCAACACAGCGCAAGCTCGTGACGGCGTTCTGATCGATGTCAAATCCACTCCAAGTAGGCCGGTGAGCGTGATTTATCGCCACAAGGACGCGAATTCAGATGTGACGCTGCACCATGTGGTTAAAGTGGGTGAGGGCGCAACGTTTGAACTGCTTGAAAGCGGTGCGGCGGCGGCGCGGTTCAATCATGTGCTCGAGGTCGACATTGCCGATCGCGGCCAGTTTCATCACGTGCGGGCGCAGGGCCCGGATCTAGGCTGCCGGTTGGTGACGCATTTGTTCACCCGCTTGGGCACAGAAAGCGTATTCAAATCTTTTACGTTGGGGGCAAACGGCTTGCTGACACGCAACGAGTGCGTGATTGAACTGACCGGTGATGACGCCGTGGCCCATGTGGCTGGTGCGGCGATCGGTGATGGTGATTTTCACCACGACGATACGGTGTTCATCACCCACGACGCGCTGCGTTGTGAAAGTCGTCAGGTTTTTAAGAAAGTGCTGCGCAATGGCGCTGTTGGTGTGTTTCAGGGCAAGATCCTGGTCAAGAAAGATGCTCAAAAGACTGATGGCTACCAGATCAGTCAGTCGTTGCTTTTGGATGGGGACAGTCAGTTTTTGGCCAAACCCGAACTGGAAATCTATGCAGATGACGTGGTTTGTTCGCATGGCTCAACCTCGGGTGCAATTGATGAAGATGCGTTGTTTTATCTGCGGGCGCGCGGCGTTCCAGTTGATGTCGCAACCGATTTGCTGACGCTGGCCTTCCTCGCCGAGGCGCTGCATGAGATTGAAAGCGACAGCTTGTCCAGTGCGGTTGGCGAACGTCTTGAGGCTTGGTTGGCCCAGCGGCGGTCTTAAATGGGAGTGGTATCGGACATTGTTGCTATGTACCGGCAACCGCGCAGGGTCATGCGTCGGCTGCTGTCTATGGGCAAGCGCGAAGACAGGGCTCTTGCCTTTGTTATGGCGGGCTGTACCGTAGTTTTCATGTCGCAATGGCCTGTCCTTGCGCGTCAAGCCCATCTTGAGAAGCAAGATTTGAACATGTTGTTGGGGGCCGCTTTACTGGCGTGGATTATTCTGGCGCCACTGTTACTTTATTGTCTGTCCGGCCTTACCCACATAGGCGGGTTATTGTTGGGCAGAAAAGGCAGTGCCTTTGCCGCTAGGCTCGCATTATTTTGGTCTTTATTGGCCTCAAGCCCGTTAATGTTATTGAACGGGCTGGTCGGCGGGTTTATCGGCAAGGGGCCAGCGCTTCAAATGGTAGGTTTGATCTGGTTAGGGGTATTTATGTGGTTTTGGCTGTCTTGCCTGAGCTGCACAGAAGGAGAGCAGGAACCGTGAACAGTGGATTAACCAAACTGGCGGTTGAGACGGTCACCGCACCACAATCGGTGATCGATTGGCTGCAATCTTTACAGCTGTCGAGAGAAGTATTGTGGCACGCTATGGGACTGATCATCACGCTGAATGCGCTGTTGTTCGGGTTGACCAATATCCTTGCGCCTCCTGTACAGTCTCTGCCTGCGATTTTTACGTCTCCACTGCTGTTTGCGACCTTAACCGGGACAGGCTTTGTGCTCACGGTCTACGCAGTTTTTTTCATCGGGCGCGGTTTCGGGGGCGGTGGCAGTTTTGAAACCGTGTTGGCCTGTCTTGTGTGGTTGCAAGGTCTGCGATTACTGGTTCAGGTAGGTTTAAGCGTGCTTATGCTGATATCGCCAACATTTTCTGCACTTCTAGCATTTGCGGCCTCTTTGGTGGGATGTTGGATATTGGTCAATTTTATTAATATTTTTCACGGTTTTAATAGCATTTTTACGGCTTTGATTGTGATGGTGGTGGTTGGTTTGGCTGTGGTTTTGGGTCTGGTGGGGCTGTTGAGTGCAATGGGCCCGGACATTTTGGGGTTATCGTCTTATGTTTGATCATTCTCGCATTCGCAGTGATTTTCCGATTTTATCGCGAAAAGTTAATGGTAAGCCATTGGTTTATCTTGATAATGGGGCTTCTGCCCAAAAGCCACAGGTGGTGATTGACGCAATTACCACCGCCTATTCGCAAGAATATGCCAATGTCCATCGTGGGCTGCATTATTTGTCTAATCTGGCCACCGATAAATACGAGAATGTGCGGGGTATCATTGCACGGTTTCTCGGTGTCGCAGATGAGCGTCAGATTGTGATGAATTCTGGTACCACCGAGGGCATCAATACCGTTGCTTATGGCTGGGCGATGCCTCGACTGCAGCCGGGTGATGAAATTTTGCTCAGTATCATGGAACATCATGCCAACATCGTGCCGTGGCATTTTTTGCGTGAACGCCAGGGCGTTGTATTAAAGTGGGTTGAGACTGATGCCGAAGGCGGCTTGGATCCTCAGGCGGTGATAGATGCTATCACGCCGCGCACCAAGCTTGTGGCGATCACCCAGATGTCAAACGTATTGGGCAGCGTCGTCGACGTGAAAACAATCTGTGCCGCGGCGCGTGGACATGGCGTTGCTGTTTTGGTTGACGGGTCGCAGGCTGCGGTGCACATGCCAGTTGATGTGACCGATATAGATTGTGATTTCTACGCGGTGACGGGACATAAACTCTATGGTCCCTCCGGATCTGGAGCCCTGTTTATTCGCAGAGACCGCATGGAAGAGATGCACCCATTTATTGGGGGTGGTGATATGATCCGCGAGGTGCATCGTGATCAGGTGATCTATAATGAGGCACCAATGAAGTTCGAGGCGGGTACGCCTGGCATTGTACAGATGATTGGTCTTGGCGTTGCATTGGAATATATGATGTCGCTGGGCATGGCAAATATTGCCCGACATGAGGCTGACTTGCGCGATTACGCGCGGGAGCGTTTGGACGGGCTCAATTGGCTGCAGACGCAGGGCAATACAGCCGACAAGGGGGCGATTTTTTCGTTTACCTTATCTGGGGCTGCACATGCGCATGATATATCGACTATTTTGGACAAAAAAGGGGTGGCTGTGCGGGCAGGGCAGCATTGTGCTGGCCCGTTGATGGATCATTTGGGTTTAAGCGCGACCTGTCGTGCGTCATTTGCTGTTTATAATACTACAGATGAGGTGGACCGGTTGATCGAAGCGCTGGAACTGGCGCATGAGTTGTTTGGCTGAGATTTCCGATTGCGACGGCTTTGTTGGGCACATCAAACCGAGCGCAGATTTCCCCTAGTCCAGTCGGTTGCCGCCTGACGTAAAACATTTGGGAGGCCAAGAACGGGATAGCGGCTGCAGATTTTGGCACGGATTTGGCTTTCGCTATCCTGCCGTTTGAACCGTTCGTCCTTAAGCGCTGCTGCGGCGCCTTGGCTTGTACAGAAGCGTTTTTACTTGTGTGGGACCAGCTTTACTCGTCGTGCCGGCCCAGTGATGTTGTTCGATCAATAGCCCCTACTGCCCAGGAGCTTTCTTGTGCTAGTTGTCACTTCCCGTGCGGTAGTATGGTTGTTTGTTTAACAATTCCGGTTTGCGTTTGTGCCATTGTTTCATGGCTTGCAAGGGCGTTTTTTTGCCTCAGGCGGATTGTGCAAGCGGGTGATTGTAAAGCCATACATAGCGGTGCAACGTCGTCCCTAGATCTTCGCCAGATCGAAAATGCTGGCTTTGCAGCGCTCCCTCGATGTGGCCGTCGAACCGTTCGACCATGCCGTTGGTTTGCGGCGATCTTGGTGGGGCCAGCCGGGGTTCAATACCGGAAGTTAAGCAAAGCGTATCAAACGTGTGCTGTCGTGTTGCGTTGCGCCTGCGCACCCCGAAAAGGCTGTCAGTGAACGCCTTGCCATTATCGGTTTAAATTGTTTTGATACGGATTTGACATGCCCGTTTCAGATCGCCTAGACAGTGCCAAGCATTGGCGGCTGTCTTGTTGCGATACATGGTAATGAAGACCCATTGGGTGGCCCAGTTGATTGCCACAAAGAGATATCCCCGCAACGTTTCATTGGCGATGTGTGGCGGGTATTTCACGTCAATGTGGATATAGCCGGGCTCAAATGCTTTCAAGCCACTGTGCTTAAGTGTGTCATCCTTGGCTTTACGGTCACGATGAGGTCCCAGACCATGCCGACGCAGACAATGATCTGAACCCGAATGATACACAGTCGGATTGAGAAGCTCGCGCACCATCGCGAATCGATCATCTGGCGACACCCGTCACGTGTTGCGCAGTGAAACCGCCACGGCCCCTTGCGTTGGTGTCAGAGTGGTCTGACGAAGGGGGGCTGACGACGGTGAGGGTGTTTGGCTGCGATCCTGAACCCGTTGCGTTTGCGCCATTTCCACACAGTCTGTTCAGTGGTTGCGTGGCGGTCTGCCAAGATCCACGCAGGTTCATCACGCGCCTGAATGGCCGCCCGTACTTTGGTGTCGGTGTCGCTTGGCTATCACGTCGAACAAACATTGGTGTCGCCCATCTGAAAATTCCCCGAGTACCGATCTTGCCAGAAAAGCGCAGAATGAAGAGGGGCTATGTGATGATCCGCAATCACAAGTTCAACATTGCGCCAAACCTGCTGGATCATAATTTTACGGCGGATCAACCAAACCAGAAACCGGTGGGTGACATTACCTAGATCTGGACGCGTGAGGGCTGGCTGTATCTGGCTG
>CESU01103975.1_pt1 | contig 22100 bp, 23 predicted proteins | sample 531141 | NCBI WGS metagenome assembly CESU01 (sample SAMEA2621401, study PRJEB7988) | marine metagenome | isolation source: saline water (ENVO:00002010), including
TTCCTCCACATAATTCTGCACTATCACCAAACTTTATTAGCCTTACTCTTTCACCATACTTTTCTCCGAAAAGCATCAAAGCTCTCTCTAATTTAGCCTCTTTCAAAGAAGATGATCTGTTTTCTTCTAGTGCAATATTCTCACGTATAAGCTCATTTACCATGCGTTCTACAAGCTGCAATTCCTCATCGCTTACCTTACTGAAATGTGAAAAATCAAATCTCAAATAGTCAGCATTTACCAAACTACCTTTCTGCTCCACGTGATCTCCTAAAACAGTTCTAAGCGCCAAGTGCAATAAATGGGTAGAGGTATGGTTAATCGAAGTGGATAATCTCCTCTCATTATCTACAGCACATCTCCAGACTCCTGTCAATTCAGCGGGTAATTCTTCTGTATAATGTAAAATCTGATTATTCTCTTTCTTAGTAGTGAACACTACAATCTCATCTAGGCCATTAGAGAGTAATCCTGAATCACCTATCTGCCCACCGCCTTCTGCATAGAATGGTGAAATATCTAAAGTAAACTGGAAGAATACTTTATTATTTTGTGTAATCTCCCTCCACTCTCCTATTTTACTATCAGAAATCAACTTGTCATACCCTATGAAATCTGTTTTTTTAACTGAATTCAAAGTATTCCAATCCTTAGTCTCTAACTTAGTAGCGGCACGAGATCTCTTTTTTTGTTTCTGCAATTCCACCTGGAAGCCCTTTTCGTCAATTTCTCTCCCAGCCTCCGTAATCATTAATCTGGTTAAATCAAACGGAAACCCAAAAGTGTCATATAATTCAAATGCTACTTTACCATCAATTACTTCATTTTCATTTTCACACATAAAATTTTCCAATCTACCTATACCCTTCTCTAATGTTCTATGGAAATTCTCTTCCTCTTCCTTTATCACTATAGTTATGAGAGTTTCTTGAGACTTTAACTCAGTAAAATAATCTCCCATTTCTCTTACTAAGTCCTTAACTAACTCATAGATAAAAGCTTCTTTAATTTCTAAAACAGAGAAAGAATAGCGAATAGCCCTTCTTAAAATCCTTCTAATCACATAACCCGCTCCAGTATTAGAAGGCAATTCACCATCTGCTATAGCAAATGAAACTGCCCTTAAGTGGTCAGCAACAACGCGTATGGCTATATCCGATTTTTCTGACGCACCATATTTAACTCCACTTTTAGCTGCTATTTTCTGAATATAAGGCTGGAACACATCAGTATCATAATTACTTGTTTTGCGTTGCAACGCCATAACTAAACGTTCCATACCCATACCTGTATCAATATGCTTCTTGGGTAAAGGAGACAATTCTCCCTTAGCATTTCTGAAGAACTCCATAAAGACCAAGTTCCAAATCTCAACTACTTGAGGGTGATCCTTATTTACTAAACTCTCTCCAGGGGTTTCCGCCTTTTCTTCTGGAGATCTCATGTCTACGTGAATCTCGGAACAAGGACCGCAAGGACCGCTCTCTCCCATTTCCCAAAAGTTATCCTCCCTATCAAACTCTAAAATTCTATCCTCTTCTATTAACCCTTTCCAAACATCTCTAGCCTCATTATCTCTTTCTAATCCATCCTTTTTGTCACCACTAAAAATTGACACATATAAATTTTCACTAGGGATTTCATAAATCTCCGTTAATAACTCCCAAGCCCATGAAATAGCTTCTTTTTTAAAATAATCTCCGAAAGACCAGTTACCGAGCATTTCAAACATGGTGTGATGATATGTATCTACACCAACTTGCTCTAAATCATTATGCTTACCCGAAACACGCAGGCATTTCTGAGAATCTGTTATTCTCACATTTTTTATTTCAGAGTTTCCTAAAAACAAATCTTTAAACTGATTCATTCCTGCATTCGTGAACATTAACGTAGGATCATTCTTTATCACCATAGGAGCACTCTCCACTATCTGATGATGTTTAGACTCAAAAAACTCTAAAAATTTAGTTCTTATTTCTCTTGCTGTCATGTTATTCATGTTTGTGATTCACATTGCATTTACGCGAATTTTAACAGTGCAAAGGTAAATCAATTTTTGTCTAACTTTGTGTTCACAAAATTAGAATAGTTTGGCCAAATCAAAGTTTAGATACAACCCTAAAACTCTCGAATATGAGAAGATCTCTTTAAGAGTTAAAGATTATTTTCTAAAAGGACTATTATATACCGTTCCTTTAGTAATTCTTTCAGGGGTGTTTGGCTGGCTGATAAGCAGCAATATCGATTCTCCAGGTGAATTAGAAGCAAAGAATGAAAATCGCTTTATGAAAGCGCAACTTCATGAAATCAAAAAAGAACTTGGAAACTTAAATTCATTTCGTCAAGACCTGCAGGACAAAGATGATAATCTATATAGAACTATTTTTGAATCAGAGCCTTACCCTGATCACAAAAGAAATTTATCTATCGGGGGCATCAATAGATATGATGGACTAGAAGGATATGATATCAGCACAGAGCTTATAGAGACTAAAGAACTTCTAAGCAAATTAACACGAGGGCTAGTGGCTCAATCGAAGTCCTTCGAAGAGGTTTTTAATTTAGTTAAAAACCAAGAGGATTTCTTAGCTCATATTCCAGCTATTCAGCCGGTTTCTAATAAAGACTTAACTAGAATGGCTTCTGGTTACGGTAAAAGGATACACCCAATTTATAGGGTCATTAAAATGCACTGGGGAATGGATTTTACCGCCACTACCGGTACAGAAATATACGCAACAGGAGATGGTGTGGTTAAAGCTGCGGACAACAAATACTCAGGATATGGAAACAGGGTAGAAATAGACCATGGTTACGGTTACGTATCTCTCTACGCCCACATGAGTAAAATGAAAGTGAGATACGGACAGAAAGTGAAAAGAGGTCAAGTTATTGGACTAGTTGGAAGCACCGGTGCTTCTACTGCTCCGCACTGCCATTATGAGGTTATGAAGGATGGCCAAAAGGTAAATCCCGCTCACTACTACTTTAACGACCTTACCCCCGAAGAATACAATAAACTTCTAGAGAAGGCTTCACAAAAAGGCAAATCTCTGGACTAAGCTCAATCAATTTATTCTTTTACTAATTGGCTGCCATGGAAGACATACAAAAAAGGTATTATACCATAAGTGAGGTTTCAGTTATCTTAGGAGTTAACGCATCCTTGATTCGGTTTTGGGAAAAAGAATTCCCCCAAATTAAACCTAGAAAAGGTAAAAAAGGAAATAGGCTCTTCACCCCCTCAGATTTGGGAATTTTAAAGAAAATATTCTCTCTAGTTAAGCTGAAAGGCTATACACTAGAAGGAGCAAGAAAGGCTTTAAAAAACGGAAGTAATGAAACCTCTTCAAGAGCACAGACAATGATAAAACTCAGTGGAATAAGACAAAAGCTACAGCAGATTCTTACAGAATTTCAATAGGATTTATTCTTCATTAGATAACTTCTCACGTAATCCTTTACTCCTTCTTCCAAAGAAGTAAATTTCTGAGTATAACCAATTTTCCTAAGCTTGTTCATTTTCGCCTCAGTAAAATACTGGTATGTAGATCTAATGTCCTCCGGAGTATCCATAAATAAAATCTTAGACTTCACATCCATTGACTTGAATGTATTTTCTACCAAATCTAAGAAAGTTCTAGAATCTCCACTTCCTAAATTATATATCCCCGACTCTTTTCTGTTATTCATCAAAAAGTAGCAAACATCCGCAACATCTTTAACATATATAAAATCCCGCGACTGGTGTCCATCTTCAACCCCCTCCTTGTGCGATGCGAATAACTTCATTTCCGAAGTTGTGTTAATTTGATTAAAGGCATGTAAAACAACACTTGCCATCCTTCCTTTATGATATTCATTAGGACCATACACATTAAAAAACTTCAATCCAGCCCAGAAATAAGGTTTTCTTTCTTGATTTAAAACCCACTTATCAAAATCATTTTTAGAATCGCCATATGGATTTAATGGGACTAACTTCTCTATTAGTTCATGAGAATCAGAATAGCCCTGTTCCCCCAAACCATAAGTAGCCGCAGAAGAAGCATAAACCAGAGAAAGTCCATATTCCACACATTTATTCCAAATCATCTTAGAGTAATTGAGATTCAATTTATTAAACAGATCTCTATTAAATTCAGCTGTATCTGTTCGTGCACCTAAATGAAAAATAAACTGTACTTCATTTTCGTTTACATCTAACCAACTTTCAAAATTATCTCTATCAACTAGATAACGAAATTTTTTATATTCAAAATTCCTTTTCTTGTCCTCTCTAGAGAAATCATCAACTAGTACTAAATCAAAAAAATATTCTTGATTTAATTTCTCTACTAATACACTAGAAATAAAACCTGCTGCTCCTGTTACTACTATCATACTCCTTAATAATTTTCCATTCTTATGTGCCTGCAAAAATAGAATCAAATTCTTTAGTTGGATTTATATATTAAATAAAGATTTATCCCTTACTTTGAATTTAATAGACTTGCTTAAAAAAATGGAAAGAAGACTAGTATATGTTACCAGAAGAGAAAGGTTCAATGCTGCTCACAAACTATGGAATGATTCATGGAGCGAAGAGAAGAATTTAGAAACATTCGGAAAGTGCGCTAACCCCAATTGGCATGGACACAACTATAATTTATTCGTTACAGTCAAAGGATACATTAATAATGATACTGGATACTTAGTTGATTTAAAAGATTTGAGTAAACTCATACGAAAGAATATTATCGATAAACTAGACCATAAAAACCTAAATCTAGATGTGGATTTCTTGAAAAATGGAATGACATCCACAGAGATATTAGTTTTCAAAATATGGGATGAGCTATCTGAGGAGGTAACCTCAATGGGAGCTCAACTTCATAAAGTTCTTCTTTTCGAAACTGAAAATAATAGTGCAGAATTTTACGGTGAATAACATGAAAAAGTATAACAAAATAGACGAGTATGATTTGGAGTTAACTGAAAAGTTATCAGTCCAATATAAAAATGTCTTACTTGATTTGGGGGAAGACACAGAACGGGAAGGCCTCAAGAAAACACCAGAACGAGCTTCTAAAGCAATGCAATTTCTTACTCATGGATACGACTTAAATCCTTCAGAAATTCTTCGTTCCGCAATGTTTGCTGAAGACTATAGTCAGATGGTTCTCGTAAAAGATATAGAAATCTATTCTTTGTGTGAACACCATATTCTACCCTTTTTCGGAAAAGCTCATGTAGCCTACATTCCTAACGGACACATAGTAGGCTTGAGCAAAATACCTAGAATATGTGATGCATTTGCCAGAAGACTTCAGGTACAAGAAAGACTAACTGTAGAGATTCGAGACTGCATTCAAGAAACATTGAATCCTTTTGGAGTAGCAGTAGTGATAGAGGCAAGCCACATGTGCATGCAAATGAGAGGAGTTCAAAAACAAAATTCAGTAACCACTACTAGCGCATTCACCGGAGAGTTCTTAAAAGATAAAACTCGTGCTGAATTTTTAAATCTCATTCGCTCGAATTTACATTAGCAAATTGAGAACCGGAGTTAGCCTTAATAGTTAATTTCGATATCTACTGTTCCAAACGACTCTATAAATTGACTGCCAGATGCAGCCGTACTTGAACCACCACGTGATATGGAATAATAGTAATCTAACTGTGTTCCTCCAATAATGGTACAGTTTACTACCGTGTCAACTTCCATTCCTGTGAAATACTGGTATTGATTATTACAGCAGACACACTGTGGAAAATAAGAGGTTGTATATCTAAAGACTAATTCATCTTCATCATTAAAAGGGCTGATGTTTTTCACTTTTAAATTAACAAACGCCAGAGGCTCTAACTCCATTGAAACTTCTAAACCTTCAACAGGATCAATAGATTCAGGATTAATCTCTTCCTCCTGCGAAACATATAACTCCTTATCAAATTGAACTTTCATAGAATTGAAAAGCTCTTTGTCTATATTAAACTCGTAATACCCTTGAGAATTGGTCCTCTGGGTTTCTAAGAGTTGAAAACTATTATTGAAAGTCCCTGCATTCAAAATTTGAGCAGAGAGTCTAACTTCAGCATTAGTAATAGAACTGTTAGTTAAAGCGTTTGAGATTGTACCGTAGATTCGATAAGTAACTTCTTCGGGCTTTTCGCATTGACAAAAGAGAGAGGCACATAAAAAGAACAAGACCTGAATTATCCTGCTTTTCATCCTAATTACTATTTTCGATAGAATTTCTCAGTTTGGTTATCAAAACTGATATAATAATCATTCTTCAGCAGCTCAGTTAAGTCTGCCTTTGCACCGAATCCTCTTTTTACGATTTGGCCATAAACGTCATAGAGTTCATAGTATGTCTCTCTAGAGAATATGAGGGTGCTGCTTTTCTTGTCATATACTAACGACAAAGGGGACATAGAACTTGTATATTCTGCGGCTACAGAACTTTTTAAGTCCCCATCACCTGTTTTCTGTAGCACTCTAAATCTATTAACTCCAGAAACCTCTGAAGTTTGAAAATTGTATGTATTCTCTCCAGGAACGCCTTTACCCATAACCTCACCTACGTTAACCCACTTATTCCACTTAAACTGCTGAATCACGAATGGGAGAGCACCTGTTTCACCAGAAGTAACCCAAGTAAACAAACCAGAATCTGATATACTAATATCTGCAACTTCATAAGTAGGCTGAGGCCATAAATCTCCTGGGTTTACTACTTGAGGTAGACATCCTTCTTTATACTTGATCGTAATAACAAGATCATCACCAAGCTGAAATCCGTAAATACCTAAATCTATTTCAAACGCTGGAGAATTCCATTCGTCAGAGGATATCTGGCCATTAACTAGGACTTCAAAAACACAGTAACCCACTCCACTGGAAGAAACGCTATTTACAACGTATAGATCCTTTCCTTGATACTTACCCTCAAATATCAGAGTTCCAGCTAACATTGTTAGGCTAGAAAGAACAAATAAAGCACAAGTAATTATTACTCTCATCTTCTTCTAAAATTCTTCTAAAAAAAGCCCGGTTGTAACGTTCATATTTCGGGCTTGATGTTGTTTTCTCATTTTACTGAACACTCAACAAATCTAACAATTTATGCTGTGAATCAGTGAATAGAATGGGGAAATATTCAGCAAATCCATTTTCTATTAATTCATAGTGCACTTCCAAAGCCTTTATTGCGTTTTCCATTCCCGAGTTATTTGGCAAAATTTTCTGCATTTCGACAAAGACCGCAATCATCCCATTCAATTCGCCATACCTAGTTAGGTACTTATGCTTAGTCATACTATTAAATAGTCTTTCAGATTTCGAAGAAAAAAATTCAACATATGGCCTTAATTCAGTGTAAGCATCTTCAGCATAAAGTTCTAAACTTATTTCTGAGAACTTCGCCCAGTGCCTGCTCAAGAAATGATCAAAATAAATATCTAATGCTACACCCGCATATTTATGAAAATATGGATAAAGCGCCTTTTTTAACTCTAAATTTAACTCTGACGTGTCTGTATGATTATCAATAAATCGGTGAAGAGTAACACCTCTAACTACATCATAAGGCAAATAAGAATAGTCCCTTCCTTTAATCTCATCTCCGAACAAATTACCCGCTTGAACTGCTCTGTTTTCTCCCGAAAGAAGTAAGTGTGCCAAAAAATTCATATACTTCAAATATAGATTAGAGCTATCTCTAGAAACACTTTGTTAATCGAATGTTAACTATTCAGAGGACAGGCTTTATTCTCTTAATTTTGCTACAATGAGTCGTAAGTCTATTTATCTCGTAGTATTCTTAGCCACTATCTCACTGATAGGAATAATTGTAACCCAAATTTTCTGGGTAGATAAAGCCTTTACTATCCAAGATAGAGAATTTAATGACAGAACAGTAATAGCCTTGACCTCTGTGGTAAAAAGACTTCAAGCCCTAAATAAAGATTCTTCAGATGTGGATGAACCTGTTGTTCAAGAAACATCAAATTACTTTGTGGCCCATGTAAATGATACTTTACACCCCTATTTATTGGAGTCTTTACTTAAAGATGAGCTTCAAGCAAGTCTTCTTAAACAAAACTTTGAGTATGTCATATACGACTGCTTTAATGATTCTATCGTTTTTGGCAGTAAAGTAAACATAGATGAGCCCGATAATATAGTGAAGTCAGAAGATGTCACTCCTCACAAAAAACTTAACCGGGATGGTCACTATTTTGGAGTTTATTTTCCAGAAAAAAAAGGTTACATAATGGATCAAATGGGCATTTGGATGTTCAGCAGCTTCATTATTCTCCTGGTAGTCTTATTTTTCGCTTATTCTATTATGGCTATTTTAAAACAAAAAAGGCTTTCAGAAATTAAGACAGATTTCATTAACAATATGACCCATGAGTTGAAAACTCCGATAAGTACTATTTCAATAAGCACTAGAGCCCTTTTAAACATGTCTGACATGGAATCTGTTCAAAAGTATGCTCGAATAATTAAGACTGAAAACGAACGACTTCAAAATCAAGTTGAAAGAGTCTTAGATATTGCAACGCTCAGTCCAAACACTCTAAATTTGGACAAAAAACACATTTACCTTCATAAATTACTAGAGGAGATTACAGAATCTCTGGAATTAAAGTTAGCAGAAGTAAATGGGGAACTTCATTTTAATTTTCAAGCTCAATCAGACACTGTATACAGCGACAAACTGCATCTAACAAATGTATTTACTAACCTAATAGACAATGCTATTAAATACTGCAAACAATCACCAGAGATAAAAATACACACGTCTCAACTGAATAATAAAATTATCATCTTGATAGACGATAATGGAATAGGAATAGATAAGAAACATTACTCTATGATTTTCGAGAAATTTTTCAGGGTACCAAGTGGAGATAAGCACGATGTAAAAGGCTTTGGTTTAGGACTATTTTATGTAAAGTCAGTGTTAGAGGCCCTTAATGGATCGATTAAATTAATTAAATCTGACCACACCGGTAGTAGGTTTCAAATAGAACTTCAACACCATGGATAAGCAAAAAATATTATTAGTAGAGGATGATGAAAACCTCGGGTATGTCATTCAAGATTTACTCTCCATGAATGGCTATAAAGTGCACTTAGCAAGAGATGGAAAAGAAGGACTATTATTCTTTAATAAATCTAAATATGACCTCTGTCTAATCGATGTTATGATGCCTAAAAAAGATGGGTTCGAACTAGCAGAGGATATTCAAAAATTGAATAATTCCGTACCTCTTGTTTTTCTCACCGCTCGTAACCAGAAAGAAGACAAGATTAAAGGACTAAAGCTAGGAGCTGATGATTATATCACCAAACCCTTTGATTCCGATGAATTCTTACTTCGGGTGAAGGCAATACTAAGACGCGGTAGTACTGAAAAAAACAACTCCGAAAAAGAATATAAAATAGGTGAATACACATTTACACCATCGTCCTTAATATTGTCTAAGGATAATGACAACCGGAGGCTTACAAAAAAGGAATCTGCTCTTTTAAAGTTACTCTGCGAGCACAAAGGGAAGATACTCGAAAGAGGAGTAGTATCAAATCTAATTTGGGGAGATGACAGTTACTTCGTAGGAAGAAGTATGGATGTGTTTATTACACGCTTACGGAAATACCTTAATGATGACTCTACTATATCAATCACTAACATCCATGGTATTGGCTTCCGATTAGAAGAACGATAAAAAAGATAACAATTGAGAAATAGTTGATTAATTTCGTATAATGGAATTAGACGCTGCAGGTGTATTAAAAGCTCTCCAAAATGTACTCGAGCCGGAAATAAAAAAAGATATCGTAAATCTTGGATTAATCAGTAATACTGAAGTAAACGGAACTAAAATCTCTTTCACCCTTTACGTTAATAATCCAGCTCTTCACAACAAGAACAGAATGCGCGACGCTTGTTTGTTCGCTTTAGAGAGAAACTTTGGTAAAGACATCGAAACAGATATTAACATTTTACCAAACCCTAAAAATCCTGACAATATCGATTCAAGAAAAATATTACCTGGAGTTAAGCATGTTATAGCTATAGCATCGGGAAAAGGGGGTGTTGGCAAATCTACCGTTTCTGTAAATATCGCTACAGGCTTGGCACAAAGAGGATACAAAGTAGGATTGTTAGATGCCGATATTTATGGGCCTTCAGCCCCGCTTATGATGGATCTGCTGCACGACAAACCTCAACCTATAGTAGTCGGAGATAAGCAATTCATAGAACCTATTACTTCCCATGGAGTTAAGGTGCTTTCCATAGGCTTCTTCGCGGAGGTTAATCAGGCCATTGTCTGGCGTGGCCCTATGGCCTCTAAAGCACTGAACCAAATGTTCACAGATGCATATTGGGGCGAATTGGATTATATGATTATCGACTTACCCCCAGGTACAGGTGACATTCATCTTTCGCTGGTACAGGCGGCCCCTCTTTCTGGAGCTGTGGTAGTAACCACACCGCAAGACGTTTCTTTAGCTGATGCTAGAAAAGGAATAAATATGTTTCAAATAGAAAGTATAAACGTTCCTATACTTGGTCTAGTAGAAAACATGAGTTGGTTCACTCCTGCTGAATTACCTGAGAATAAGTATTTCATATTCGGAAAAGATGGAGGAAAACAGCTAGCTCAAGAACTAGACATTCCATTATTAGCTCAACTACCACTAATCCAGAGTATCCGTGAATCTGGTGACGCTGGAAGGCCTGCCATACTACAGGAAGACTCTATTTCCAAAAAAGCATTAGATAAAATGATAGATAATTTAGAGTTAGCCGTTAATAAATTATAGATAGAGATTAAACAGCACCTACTATCTATTAAATTTGTATCAGTATAAAAAGACATGACCAATTCATTAAATACACGTGTAACAGAAGCTTTAGATAAGATAAGACCTTACCTAGAAGCAGACGGAGGAAACATCTCACTGGTAGAGATCACTAAAGACAATGTGGTCAAGGTAGAACTTCATGGAACATGCGTAGGATGCTCTATGAGTATGATGACGATGAAAGCGGGCGTAGAGCAATCTATCAAATCTGCCGCTCCAGAAATCACCAGAGTAGTAGCGATAAACCCAGAGTTTATCTCATAATTAAAAGTTTTCTCTTTTCTACTTGACCCTCTTTAATCCACAAGCAGGTGTAATATCCTTCTTTAAAGGTAGAAACATTCAATTCAGTACTATCAGATAAAGGGCTTATTAAAAGTCTTTCTACTTCTCTACCCAAGGCATCTAGTATAAGTATCTCTGAAGTCTCAGATAAAACCGGGAAATCAATAATTAATAGCTCTGAGGTAGGATTAGGATAAATTTTGAATTTATCTCCATAGCTCTCAGTTGAAATTGATAAATCAATCACGTCTGAATATTCACAGTCTAATTCTATCTCTGGGCAAACTAGGTGGGATAAAAAAGAACTCATAATCGCTCTAGTGGTATCATAAAATTGAGCATTATCGACGTGAGGCACATGCCCCTGGCCTTCGTAAATCTCGAAACAATTCAGCACACCTACTTCATCTGCCCTGGCACTAATACTAGCGGATCCATCGACATCTAACACTGGAACACCGAACAAAGATAACTCCTCCGAACCGTAAGGAACAGTTGTGTCAAATGGGCCGTGAAAACTCAAAACAGGCTCATCGTCACTATTTATCCATTCTGCGTCTCCTATAGCTCCACAAATGTTAACTATGGCATTTACTTCTGAACTGTATCCTAAGTTTCCACTATCACCCTCTAACCCGCCTGTAAGACCTTCTAATGAGAGATCTAAAATTTCTGGAAGTTCAGACAACTCATCCATGTAAGCCAAATGAAGTGCTATAAACCCGCCCGCGGAAACACCAGCGACATAAATTTTATCAGCATCTATTCCATGTGGATTACCATCTTCTGCTACTGTCATTCTCATGTATCTTATAGCCGCTTTCATATCATGATAACCGCGCACTACAGCTTCTGTAGCAGGAAGCTCAAGATCAAAAGTAAAAGGTATCCCTAAGCGATACTGAATAGAAGCTGTGGCATAACCCATTTTAGCAAAATCATTACAAAATGGTACCACATCTGCCCCTGTCTTACTACCTCCTATGAAACTACCTCCATGAGCAAAAATAATCAATGGCCTCATCATCTCAATATCAGCATCTGGAGTATAAACGTCTAACCTTAATTCTGTGCCTCCACCAAGATAATTTATATTATTCCCATATACAATATTAGATTCAACTGAAACAGATGGAAATATTAGTTCTTGATACCTCCCATCTTCGCACTGACCGATAACTGTATATCCGATGGCCATACTTAAACCCAATAGAAAATTCTTCATTGTTTATTGTTTTTTTATAAAAATAGTGGATTCATTTCAGAATAGTGATTCTCCAGTAAAGAATAAATTTAAATTTGCTGAAAAATAGGTTTATCAATGATAGAAACAGATATAATTATAATAGGAGCAGGACCATGTGGTTTGTTTACAGTTTTTGAAGCTGGACTGTTAAAACTTAAATGCCATTTAATAGACGCTCTTCCTCAGCCAGGTGGACAATGTTCAGAGATTTATCCAAAAAAGCCTATCTATGATATACCTGCGTTTCCGGAAATATTAGCTGGTGATTTGGTAGATAATTTAATGAAACAAATCAGTCCTTTCAAACCTACGTTTACTCTTGGAGAAAGAGCAGAAACTATCGAAAAAACAAATGACGATAAATTTATAGTAACCACTAGCCGAGGATCTAAGCACATAGCACCTGTAGTGGCTATAGCAGGAGGATTAGGCTCTTTCGAACCAAGAAAACCACCTATTCCGAATTTATCTGACTTTGAAGATAAGGGTGTGGAATACATCATTAAAGACCCAGAATTTTACAGAGGAAAAGATGTAATAATTTCAGGTGGTGGTGATTCAGCTCTGGATTGGGCTATTTTTCTAGCAGAGGGAGTAGCCAAATCAGTAGCTCTAGTTCATAGAAGACAAACATTCAGAGGCCATTTAGATAGTGTTCAGAAAGTAATGGACCTAGCAGAAAAAGGAAATATTAAGTTAATCACTGACGCTGAAGTAATAGGATTAGAGGGTGACCAAAAGTTAAGCTCTATAGTCATTAAGCACAAAACAGATGGAGAATACATTGTATCTACAGACCACTGGGTTCCTTTATTTGGGCTTTCTCCTAAGTTGGGTCCTATAGGCGATTGGGGATTAGCTATAGAAAAAAATGCTATTAAAGTAAATACCTTGGACTACTCTACGAGCATTCCTGGAGTTTATGCAATAGGAGATGTAAATACCTATGAAGGTAAGTTGAAATTAATTTTATGCGGTTTCCATGAGGCTACCATAATGGTTCAGAGCGCATTTAAGAGAATAAATCCAGATAAGAACTTAGTACTTAAGTATACTACAGTAAATGGAATTCAGGGATTTTAAAGTAAACTAATTAAGGAACTTTGAGCGAAAATATAATTAAGGTTGTAGTTATAGATAGAGAAGGGACTCCTCACACCATAGAGGCTCCTACAGACATGGGGATGAATATGATGGAGCTCTGCAAAGCCTCTGAACTTCCTGTAGAAGGAACCTGCGGTGGAATGGCCATGTGTGCCTCGTGTCATATATATGTCGAGAGTGACCATGAACTTCCTGAGCCCTCAGAGGATGAAGAAGACATGATGGATCAGGCGTTTTTTGTCGAGGATAATTCTAGGCTAGGCTGCCAAGTTCATTTAGCGAATGAACTAAATGGGCTTACAGTGAGATTGGCAGAAGTGAGTGGAGATTAGACTACTTTCTTTTTCTAGGTAGTTTATTGATGGTCATTATTAAACTTTGATAATATTATTGAATCAACGCCTTATTTAAAAGACAATCACTAGCAATAAGATTCTTTAGGTATGGATTGGATAGGACTTTCTTAGAAAGCTCGATTTGGCCTAAATGATGACAATCCGAACCAAGAAAAGAAATAAGCTGATGCTTTATCAATTTCTCCGATGTTTTTTTCACATGAGGCGAGTACTGCCCTACCAGTGAATTCAAGTTTAGCTGCAGAAGCACACCTTGTTTATGAAGGCTTTCATAAACCTCAAAGGAATTATAATAATACAGGTATCTTTCTGGATGGGCTAAAACAGGCTTATATCCTGCACTTTGCATTTCAAATATAGCTTCCTGTAAAAGCGGAGGTTCCTGCATGAAGGACAGTTCAAATAGCAAATAATTATCCCCAAACGTCAAGACATCTCTTTTAGACAACAACTCCATGAAGTGATCATCTAAATAATACTCAGCTGCTACTTGAAAAGTAACATCCATCCCTTTGTTCTTCAGTTCCTGTTTCACTTTTTCACCCTCTGCTAAAAGATTAGATCCTACATTAGGATATATATCACTCATAATATGAGGTGTGGTAATGAAGTGTTTTATCCCTAATTTACTTAAGCCTTGAATTAATAGTATTGTATCACTCATGGATTTAGAACCATCATCTACTCCTGGAATTAGATGGGAATGCATATCTACCAAAATACTTTCTAAGCTAATGGGATGTTCTTCTTTCTCTCGATTGAATATTTTGTTTAAGAAACTCAAAGATGATTACCTTTTTAAATATTGTTTATGGTAATAGTCCATGTATATGCCATTAGTTACCCGAGACATCCATTCAGTATTTTCCATATACCAGCTTACGGTTTGGCTCATTCCTTCTTCTGGAGTTAAGCTCGGCTTCCAAGATAATTCCTCCATTAATTTTCTTGAATTTACAGCATATCTGAAGTCATGCCCCGCTCTATCTGTCACAAACTTAATCAATCCTAATGAGCTCCCTTCTTTTCTATCTAGATGCTTATCAGTAAGGTGTATAAGCAGCTTAACCAAATCTAGATTACTCCATTCGTTTTCACCTCCTACGCAGTAAGTTTCTCCTCTTTTTCCTTTATGGAAAATCTCATCTATGGCTCGAACATGATCCCCTACCCATAGCCAGTCTCTTATGTTATCACCTGTTCCGTATAGAGGTATAGGTTTAGAGTTTTTTATATTATTTACCACTAAAGGAATTAGCTTCTCTGGAAACTGATTTGCACCATAATTATTACTGCAGTTAGAGATTACATAACTCAAACCAAAAGTATGGCCATACGCTCTAACTATATGGTCCGAAGCAGCCTTGCTAGCAGAGTATGGACTCTTAGGGTCATAACTTGTTTCTTCATTAAAGAATCCCTCTTTACCCAAAGAACCAAAAACCTCATCAGTGCTCACATGGTAAAAGAGATTCTCAACTGAGGACCAGGATTTTTTAGCTTCATTTAATAGAGTAGTAGTACCTAAAACATTGGTTTCTATAAACTGACTAGGATTAGATATACTTCTATCCACATGAGACTCTGCTGCCAAATGAATGACGTCTGTTACTTCTTCCTCATGAAATACTTTAGCCACATTTTCCTCACTACTGATGTCTCCTTTTACGAATGTATAATTCTCCGCAGTCTCTACTTCAGTCAAATTTTCTAAGTTCCCGGCATACGTCAGTTTATCAAAACAGATAATTCTGTATTGAGGATATTTATTTACGAGAAGTTTTATTAGATGACTTCCTATAAACCCAGCCCCTCCTGTTACTAATATATTTTTCTTGCTTTGCAATGCGTCTATTACTTATAAACTCCAATAATTAAAGTCATCCTTCATGTTTCTGTAAATTCCTTTGAGGTCTACAAAAACACCTTTATCATCATTAAAGTATTTCTTAAAATCAGCTGCTTGCCAATGCTTATACTCCTCATGATTTACAGCTAAAATAATGGCATCGTAGGCATTTTCATCTGCTTCAGCTTTAATCCCTATTCCGCATTCATCCATAAAATCCTCAGAACTAGCCCATGGATCTATTACATCAACATTCACACTAAAAGATTCTAATTCCCTAATTACATTTATGACCTTAGTATTTCTAATATCACTTACATTTTCTTTAAACGTGGCACCCATCACTAGCACTCTTGAATCTTGAATATTTTTTCCTTCGCTCAGAATTTTTTTCACTGTTTGTTTCCCTACGTAGAAACCCATAGAGTCATTCACATACCTTCCAGAATTAATCACTTTAGCATGGTAGCCATGCTTCTTAGCTTTGTGCACCAAGTAATAAGGATCCACTCCTATACAATGACCTCCAACTAAGCCTGGCGAAAACTTCAGGAAGTTCCATTTAGTTCCGGCAGCTTCTAGTACTTCATACGTATTTATATCACCTACTTTATCAAATATTATCGAGAGCTCATTAATTAGAGCTATGTTCACATCTCTCTGGGTGTTCTCAATGATTTTACTCGCTTCAGCCACCTTTATGCTAGAAGCTCTATGAACTCCTGCATCCACTACTAATTCATAAGTTTTAGCTATATCTTCCAAACTCTCATCACAACAACCTGCTGCTACCTTAACTATAGTTCTGATCGTATTAATTTTATCCCCTGGATTTATTCTTTCTGGAGAATAACCTACCATAAAATCATCCGTCATTTTCAGACCACTCAACTTCTCTAAGACTGGCACACAGTCTTCTTCAGTGCACCCAGGATAAACAGTAGATTCGTAAACTACATAATCTCCTTTTTTAAGTGCATTACCTACTGTTCTACTTGCAGAAAGGACTGGCCTGAGATCAGGAAGATTATTTTCGTTGATAGGAGTAGGAACAGCTATTACAAAGAAATTGGCTTTTTTAAGATCCTCAGGGTCAGCTGAAAACTCTATATCACAGCCATCGAATGCAGAAGAGTCTAGCTCTTGGCTAGGATCTTCATTATTCTTCATCATTTCTACCCTTTCGGCATTAATATCAAACCCAAGTACTTTTATTTTTCTTGCAAACTCAAGAGCTATAGGAAGCCCTACGTAACCTAAACCTACTACAGCTAACGTAGCTTCTTTCTTTATTAACTTATCGTAAATCATTCATCTACAGTTTTCTAACTTTATTATTCTCTAATATATATTCTTCTTTGCTCTCAAGGCATTTAGCCCTTCCATCAATAAAATCTAATCTATGGCCAAAGGTGCTCATCCATCCGATATGTCTGGCTGGATTGCCGACTACAAGACTAAATGGCAACACTTCTTTAGTGACCACCGTTCCAGCTCCTATAAAAGCATACTGGCCGATATCATTACCACACACTATGGTAGCATTGGCTCCAATGCTAGCCCCTTTTCTAACGACAGTTTTAAGGTAGGCATCTTTTCTATTTACTGCACTTCGTGGGTTAATTACGTTCGTAAAAACACAAGAGGGTCCGATGAACACATCATCTTCACAAATTACTCCAGTGTAGATAGAAACATTGTTTTGGACTTTAACATTATCTCCTAAAGTTACCTCAGGTGAAATAACCACATTCTGCCCAATGTTACACATTTCTCCCAAAACAGAATTAGGCATTATATGGCTAAAGTGCCAGATTTTAGTGCCCTCACCTATTTGACATCCTTGGTCAATAACAGCTGTTTCGTGTGAAAAATAGCCCATTTTATTTGCTGTAATTTTCAAAGGTCTTGTGGTCTTTCTTGTATAACTCTTCTTCAGGAAGGGATCTAAAATAGTCATAAGTTATTTTTAATCCTTCTGCCCTACTAACTTTCGGCGCCCACTTTAATATTTCTTTAGCTTTAGTTATATCTGGTCGTCTTTGTTTGGGGTCGTCAATAGGTAAATCTTTATAAATAATTTTTTGTGATGTGCCTGTAAGTTTTACTATCTCTTCAGCAAATTGTTTAATTGTAATTTCATCTGGATTACCAATATTCACTGGTTGGTGATGATTGCTCTGAGAGAGTTTAAATATCCCATCCACTAAATCATCAACATAACAGAAAGACCTTGTTTGACTTCCATCACCAAAAATCGTTAAGTCCTCACCTCTCAATGCTTGACCTATAAACGCGGGAAGAACTCTTCCATCATTTAACCTCATTCTAGGACCATAAGTATTAAATATTCTGACTATTCTCGTATCCACTCCATGGTATGTATGGTAAGCCATAGTTATAGCCTCCTGAAATCTTTTAGCTTCATCATAAACCCCTCTTGGCCCTACAGGGTTAACATTCCCCCAATAACTTTCTGGCTGAGGGTGAACGGTAGGATCTCCATAAACCTCAGAAGTTGAGGCTATCATTAATCCTGCTCCTTTATCTTTAGCTAAGCCTAGACAATTATGAATCCCCAGAGACCCCACTTTTAATGTCTGAATCGGGATTTTTAAATAATCGATAGGACTCGCAGGAGAAGCGAAATGAAAAATAAAATCCAAATCACCAGACACATGTACAAAATTAGAAACATCATTTTTCTGAAATGAAAATCTCTCATTCTCAAACAGATGTTCTATGTTTTTAAGATCGCCGGTAATCAAGTTATCTATTCCTACCACAAGACATCCTTCTGCTATTAATCTATCACATAAATGCGAACCTAAAAATCCAGCGGCACCTGTCACTACGACTCTTTTCATATTTCCTTTTTGTTTAGCACCTCAGACCTTCCTATGGATTTATATCTAAATCCTAGCTTATTCATTTTCTCTAAATCATAAAGATTTCTTCCATCGAATATTACTTTGTTGTTTAGTTTCTCCTCAATAATCCCAAAGTCTGGGTTTCTAAAAGCCAACCACTCGGTACAGATTAAAAGTGCATCAGCATTTTCAAGAGCTGAATACATATCTGGCGCGTACTTTATTCGGTGACCAAGTAATTTCTGGACATTAGACATCGCTTCGGGATCATAAGCAGTTATCTCTGCTCCTTCACTAATTAACTTCTGTATCATATACAGCGCAGGAGCCTCTCTAATGTCATCTGTATCAGGTTTAAAAGCCAATCCCCATAGCGCGATTTTAATCCCACGAAGGTTCCCTTTAAAATATTCTTTTATCGGTTTAGCTAAAACAGTCTTTTGCTTATCATTTACTTCAATAACACTGTCTAAAATTTTAAAATCGTAACCTAGCTCTTTTCCTGAGCGTTGCAACGCTTGAACATCTTTAGGAAAACAACTTCCTCCATACCCAATCCCTGGAAATAAGAATCTTTTTCCAATACGAGTATCAGAGCCCATCCCAAGTCTAACCTTATCTACATCTGCTCCCACTATCTCGCAAAAGTTAGCGATCTCATTCATAAAAGTAATCTTGGCAGCGAGGAATGAATTCGCTGCATACTTGGTTAATTCCGCGCTTTTCTCATCCATGAAAATAAGCGGATTTCCTTGCCTGATAAAAGGAGCGTAAAGTTCCTTCATTACTTCCTGCGCTCTCTTAGACTCTGTTCCCACCACCACTCTATCTGGCTTCATGAAATCATCTACAGCAAAACCTTCTCTTAAAAATTCAGGATTAGAAACCACATCAAAATCCACTTTAGCATTCTTAGCTATAGCAGCAGTTACCTTATCTGCTGTTCCTACTGGCACTGTGCTTTTATCCACGATAACTTTATAATCGTTAATCATCTTACCCAACTGTTCTGCCACTCCAAGTACGTAGGACAAATCAGCAGACCCATCCTCTCCTGGAGGAGTAGGAAGAGCCAGAAAAATTATTTGAGCATCTTCAATCGCTTCCTCCAGATCTGTTGTAAAATGAAGTCTTCCTTGCTTAATACATCTTTCAAATATCACATCCAAATGAGGCTCATAAATAGGAACCTCACCATTTTTCATTTTCTCAATTTTCTCGCTGTTTATATCGACACATACTACCTGGCTTCCTGTTTCAGCAAAACAAGTTCCTGTAACTAACCCAACATATCCAGTTCCTATTACTGCTATTTTCATGTCTTATTTATTCAAAAATTCTTTTACTGTATTCACAATATATTCTAATTGGTCTTCAGATAACTCAGTCTGCATAGGCAAACTGATTACACTCTCACAAAGGGCGTCCGTGTTCGAGAAATCCACTGCATCATATCTCTCATCCATATATGCCTTTTGCCTGTGCACAGGGATGGGGTAATAAATCATAGATGGAATATTTTTCGCTGCTAAAAAAATCTGCATTTCATTCCTATCTACTCCTCTTGTCCTTAGTGTGTATTGATGAAACACATGACTGCTTTTAGGGTCTCTCTTTGGGATCAACAGAGCTGTTTCATTTTTAAAAGCTTCATCATAGTATTTCGCAGCAAACTGTCTAGCGGCGGTATAGTCATTCAAATGTTCTAGTTTAATTCTAAGAACAGCTGCCTGTAAACTATCTAGCCTTGAATTCACTCCTATATTATCGTGATGATATCTGACTGTTTGACCATGATTGGCTATCTGCCGAATAGATATGGCGAGTTCATCATTATTCGTGAAAATGGCTCCACCATCTCCATAACACCCCAAATTTTTACTTGGAAAAAAAGAAGTAGTTCCCACATCCCCCATACAACCCGCCTTAACCAAATCACCATTAGAGAAAGTGTAGTTAGCATTTACAGCTTGCGCTGCATCTTCTATAACCTTTAAGTCATGCTTCCTAGCAATTCTAAGAACCTCCTCCATATTTGCACATTGTCCATAAAGATGGACCGGCACTACTGCCCTTGTCTTTTCAGTTATAGCGGCCTCAAATGCATTTACATCCAAATTAAAGGTGTCTGGGTCCACTTCTACCAGAACCGGCACTAAGCCAAGCAGCCCAATAACTTCAACCGTCGCTATGTAGGTGAAGCTAGCTGTGATAACCTCATCTCCAGGCTTCAACCCCAAAGCCATCATAGCTATTTGAAGAGCGTCGGTGCCGTTGGCACATGGAATAACATGTTTTACGTCAAGAAATCTGGAAAGCTCCTCAGTAAATAATTTAACTTCTGGTCCATTGATGTATTGGCTAGATCTTACTACCTCTAGTATCTTCTGATCCACTTCAGCTTGAATTTTCTCGTATTGAGACACGAGATTAACCATTTGAATTGATTTCATTTAATCCACATAATAACACGCGAATATACCAAATTATAAAGAGATTAGGTTGCTTAGAAATATGCTTCTAGTCGTTTTTTTACCCCAAGATTCTTTAATTTCTGCTACTTTAGCACTTATGATTAAAAAACTCCTTTTCTTTCTATTTATTAGCTCTCTGGCTATTAGCGTTAACGCTCAATTAGAATCTAAGGCGCAATCATTTTTTAGCCCAAGGTACACGTTCCAAATCCCTGGAGGGGATATGTCAGACCGATTTGGACTGAATAGCAGCCTAGGACTAACTTTTGCTACAAAAAAAGAAAACGGAAATTATTTTGGAGTTAATGGGAACTACCAATTTGGAAGTGACGTAAAAGAGCCTGGTTTAATTCAAAACCTACTTTCAATAAATAATGAGATTATTAGCGTAGAAGGAAAACCCGCATCAGTCCTTATCCAACAAAGAGGGTTTAATTTTAGTGTTGACCTTGGTAAATTTATGCGCTTCAAAAAATCTAAAAACGAATCAGGAATTCTCGTCACCATCGGAACAGGTTTTATACAGCATAACATTCGATTTGAACATCAATTAGACGACATCCCTCAATTAGATGGAGAGTATGAAAAAGGATATGACAGACTCTCTAATGGAGTAATGCTTTCTCAGAATATAGGCTGGCTATTTTTTAGCAAAAAAAGATTTGGTGATTTCTATCTAGGACTAGAATTAATAGAAGCACTAACCTCTTCCCGAAGAGAATATAATTTTGACACTTTAACCTCTGACCAAGGTGAAACCCGATTAGATTTATTATTTGGTATAAAAGCAGGATGGGCTGTCCCATTCTATAAAAAAAACCTATATAATTAATGGGCCGAATATATGATTGGAGCATGAACTTGGCCTGGCTAACGCTTAAGTTTATTGGTGTTTTTAATGCTAAAATAAAAGCATTTGTTCAAGGCAGAAACAATCAAGAAATCATCACCAACATCACATCTCCCATTTGGTTTCATTGTGCCAGTGTGGGTGAATTTGAACAGGCTAGACCCCTAATAGAAAACATTAAAAGAAACTACCCTAC